>Ga0224512_10000675_pt1 | contig 35086 bp, 28 predicted proteins | sample SF_May12_sed_USG_4_FD_169103 | JGI IMG/M metagenome (GOLD analysis project Ga0224512, IMG submission 169103) | Sediment microbial communities from San Francisco Bay, California, United States - SF_May12_sed_USGS_13 | ecosystem: Environmental > Aquatic > Marine > Sediment | place: USA... | reverse complement strand
GGGAAGCTCGAGCTCGGGAAGCCCAGGTTCGGGAACCTCGAGCTCGGGAAGCTCCAGGCCGGCAGCCTCCGGGCCGGGAAGCTCCGGTTCTGGAAGCTCCAGGTCGGGAAGCTCCAGGTCGGAGATCTCGAGCTCCGACCTCGCCGGCTCCGCCGGCCGGAGGCGATCGAAGCGCGGCGGGTAGGAGGAGAGCTCCCAGTCCGTGGTCGGCTCCGGCTCCATCTCGAGCGGCCCGCCCGGCTCCGTCAAGTCGATCTCCTCGAGCCCGTCGACGCCGGCCGCCGCCGCCTGCCCACGGGGATCGAGGTCGATCTCCTGGTCGAGGTCGATCTCCTGGTCGAGATCGATCTCCCGGTCGAGATCGATCTCCCGGTCGAGATCGGTTCCCTGGTCGAGATCGATCTCCGGGCTCGCGAGCTCGCCGCCCGGCTCGAGGTCGGCGGCGGCCGCCGCCGGCGCGGGCTCGGCCGCGGATCGGGCGCCGCTCGTCATCTTGCGCACGATCTGGAGCAGCTCCTGGGAATCGAAGGGCTTCTTGAGGTGACCCTCCGCCCCGCACGCCGTCACCTCGGTCTCGTCCAGCTCCTCGAAGGTGCCGACGAGCAGGAGCACGGGCAGTTCCGGGCTCATCTCCTTGGCGCGGCGGCACACCTCGTAGCCCGCGGGCCCGGGCATGTGGACGTCGGCGATGAGGAGGTCCGGCAGGGCTCGCTCGAGGCTCGCGAGCGCCTCGTCGCCGCTGCCGACGGCATCGACGTCGAAACTCTCGTCCATGAACGTCAGCTCGACCACCTTCTGGATCGTGAGGCTGTCGTCCGCGAGTAGAATCCGCTTGTTCATCGAGCCCTCCCAAATCGGCCGGTCGGTCGGTCGCCCGGGTCCCCGCCCGCGTCCCCGTCGAGGTCCACGTCCAGGACGCGGTGAGTATAGTGCAGTTGCCCGGCCCGGCCGGAGCCGGCCCGGCGGGCTCCTCCGCCCGGCAGGGATCAGCCGCGCAGGACGTGGCGCGCGATGACCAGCCGTTGCATCTCGCTCGTCCCCTCGTAGATCGTCGTCACGCGCACGTCGCGGTACAGCCTCGAGATCTCGGAGTCGTCGCTGAACCCGTTGCCGCCGTGGATCTGCAGGGCCGTGTAGCAGGCCCGATTGGCCGCTTCGGAGGCGTAGAGCTTGGCCTGCGACGCCAGGCGGCCGCCGTGGTGCTCGCCCTCGTGACCTGCTGCGTGGCGGGTCAGGACGCGGGCCGCCTCCAGCTCGGTCGCCATCTGCGCGATCTGGAACTGGACGGCTTGATGGCGGGCGATCGGCACCCCGAACTGGACGCGCTGGCGCGCGTACGAGATCGCCAGCTCGGTCGCCCGCTGGTGGATCCCGACCGCCTGTGCCGCGATGCCCAGCCGCGAGTGATCGAGCGTCGCCAGGGCGATCTTGAAGCCCTCCCCGACCTGCCCCAGCAGGTTGCCCGCCGGGATCCGGCAATCCGTCAGGAGGAGAGGAGCGGTCCGCGAAGCCTTGAGCCCCATCTTCGTCTCGGGCTCGCCAACGGCGAGTCCGGGGCTGTCGGCCGCGACGACGAACGCCGTCACGCCGCGGCTTCCGGCCGCGGGATCCGTCTTCGCCATCACGACGTAGGTCGCGGCGAATCCGGCGTTGGTGATCCAGGCCTTCTCGCCGTTGAGCAGCCAATGATCGCCGTCGCGCCGTGCCGTGGTGCGCATGGCGGCCGCGTCGCTACCGGAGCCGGGCTCGGTAAGGCCGAACCCGCCGAGATGCACGCCTGCCGCCAGCGGCGGCAGGAAGCGCTCGCGCAGCTCGTCGCTGCCGAAGCAGTAGATCGGCCAGGCGCAGACGGAGTTCGAGACGCTCATCGTGACCGCCACCGAGGGGCAGACGCGGGCGATCTCCTCCACCGCGACGACGTAGCTGACGGTGTCGAAGCCGGCGCCGCCGTAGCGCTCGCCGACGAGCATCCCCAGCAGGCCCATCTCGCCCATCTCCCGCAGGATGTCCGCGGGGAACTCGTGGGTGCGCTCCCGCTCGTCGACGCCGGGCCGGATCCGCTCCTCCGCGAAGCGCCTCACCTCGGAGCGCAGGAGCTCCTGCTCCGCGGTCAGGGCAAAGCTCGAGGTCGGCATTTGGGGGCGGATCTAGCTGCCGAGAATCGCGCTGGCGATCACGACCTTCTGGATCTCGCTCGTGCCCTCGTAGATCTCGGTGATCCGCGCGTCTCGAAAGTACCGCTCGACGTTGTAGTCCTTGGTATACCCGTAGCCGCCGTGGATCTGCAGCGCCTTGCTCGTCACCCGCTGGGCCATCTCGGAGGTGAAGAGCTTGGCCTGCGCCGCCTCGAGGCTGTAGCGCTTCTTGTGCTCTTTGGCCCATGCCGCCTTCCAGGTCAGGAGCCGTCCGGCGTCGATCTCGGTCGACATGTCGGCGAGGTAGAACTGGATGGCCTGGAAGTCGGCGATCGAACGGCCGAACTGACGGCGGTCCCGCGAGTAGGCCAGAGCCTCCTCGAACGCGCCCTGGGCAATGCCCACGGCCTGTGCCGAGATCCCCACCCGGCCGCCGTCCAGGGTCGCCATGGCGATCTTGAATCCCATGCCTTCCTCGCCCACCCTCTGGGCCGCGGGCACCCGCAGATCCTCGAAGACGAGCTCCGTCGTGCCCGAGGCGTTGACCCCCAGCTTGTACTCGTGGGCGCCGCGGCGAAAGCCCGGCCGGTCGGTCTCGACGATGAACGCCGTGATGCCCTTGTGCCGCGCCTCCAGATCGACCGACGCGAAGACGAGGGCGAGATCGGCATGCGAGCCGTTGGTGATGAACACCTTGCTGCCGTCGAGCACGTAGTCGTCGCCGTCGCGCCGCGCCGTCGTCCGCAGGGCCGCGGCGTCGCTTCCCGCGTCGGGCTCGGTCAGGGCGAAGCAGCCGAGCTTCCTGCCCGCTGCCAGAGGCTCGAGGAAGCGCTGCTTCTGCTCCTCGCTGCCGAACGCGAGGAGGGGGTCGCAGACGAGCGAGTTGTTGACCGACAGGACCACGGCGCTCGAGGCGCAGACCCGCGCGATCTCCTCCACGACGATGCAGTAGGAGACGCCGTCCATCCCGGCGCCGCCGTACTCGTCGGGCACCGCCACGCCCGCCAGGCCGAGCTCACCGGCGCGGTCGAAGAAGTCGCGCGGGAACTCGCCGCTCTCGTCGATCTCCCGCGCCCGCGGTGCCACGACCTCGGCGGCGAATCGGCGCACCGTCTCCCGCAGGAGGAGCTGCTCTTCGCTCAACTGGACGTGCATGCGGGGCGGCTTCCTCCGGCGGCCTGTGGGTGCAAGAGCGGCCGGGACGGGCGGCCGGGAATGCCCCGCGATGCTAGCAACCGGGGGAATCGGGGGTCAAGGAAGCGCGGCGGCCGGCGTCACGGGAGCTCGCCCGCGTCGCCGCCGACCCCCGACTCGCGCGCGATCTCGTACTGCTCCATCTTCTTGTAGAGGTTGCTCCGCGGCGTGTCGATCGCCTTGGCGGTCGCCGTCACGTTCCAGTCGTTCTCCCGCAGCTTGCGCACCAGAAAGAGCTTCTCCGCGCTGGCCCGGAACTCGCGCAGCGTCTTGGCGGCGGCGAGCGCGCCGCCGAGGCCGGGGCGACCGTCGCCGAGGCTGACGACGACGTCCTGGGCCCGGACGGTCTCGCCCGGCGCCAGGATCAGCAGCCGCTCCACCACGTTCTTGAGCTCCCGGACGTTGCCCTTCCAGGGCAGCGTTCGCAGCCGCTCCAGGGCTTCGGGCTCGAAGTCCTTGCCGCGGTAGTTGTTCGTCCGCGCGTAGACCCGCACGAAGTAGTCCACGAGCTCCGGGATGTCCTCCAGGTGCTCGCGCAACGGCGGCGTGCGGACGGGGATCACGTTGAGCCGGTAGAAGAGATCCTCCCGGAAGTCCCCGGCGGCGATCGCTTCTTCGAGGTTGCGGTTGGTGGCGGCGACCACGCGAACGTCCACGGTCGCCGTGCGCTGGGCGCCGACCGGCTCGACCTCGCCGCTCTGCAGGACGCGGAGTACCTTGGCCTGGGTGCGCGCCGACATGTCGCCCACCTCGTCGAGAAAGATGGTGCCGCCGTCGGCCGCGATGAACTTGCCGAGCTGCTTGCGCACGGCGCCGGTGAAGCTGCCCTTCTCGTGCCCGAAGAGCTCGCTTTCGATGAGCTCCTCGGGGATCGCGGCGCAGTTGACCTGGACGAGGGGCTTCTGCGCGCGGGCGCTCAAGCGGTGGATGGCCGCCGCCACGAGCTCCTTGCCGGTGCCGCTCTCGCCCGTGATGAGGACCGTGGCCGGCGTCGGCGCCGCCTTCTCGAACGTGCTGCGCAGCTGGCGCATGGCGGCCGAGGAGCCGATGATCTCGTCGGCGGCCGGCGCGATGGCCTCGCGGCGCAAGCGGTAGCTCTCGACGGCGTTGCGCAGGCTCACGAGGACGCGGTCGCGCTCGAGCGGCTTTTCGATGAAGTCGTAGGCGCCGCGGCGGGTCGCCTCCACCGCCGTCGAGACGTCCCCATGGCCGGTGATGATCACCACCGGCATGTCGTAGCCGCGCTCGCGGAAGGCCGTCAGCGCGTCCAGCCCGTCCATCTCGGGCATCTTGATGTCCAGAAGCACGGCGTCCGGCGGCGCCTTGCCCAGCCGCACCAGGGCCTCGCGGCCGCTGGCCGCCTCCTCGACGCGGTAGCCCTCGAACTCGAGGATCATCCGCAGGCTGTCGCGGATCGACGATTCGTCGTCGACCACCAGCACGACGCCCCGTACCGCATCGCTCCCGGCGCTCATCGCGTCAGTCTAGCAGCCGGCAAGGGCGGGTCCCGTGGCCCCCGGACGGTCCTCGCGGCCGCGGCACGCTAGCGTGTTCGCTCGCGCAGCACGGACAGCGCCGCCGGGCGCGCGACGTGGAATCCCTGCGCGTAGTCCACCTTGATTGCGCTCAGGGCCTTGAGGGTCGGCTCGTCCTCCACGGACTCGGCGACCGTCTTCATCTGCATCACCTGGCCGATCTGGTTGATCGCCTCGACCAGGGCGCGCTGGATCGGGTCGCGGGTCAGCCCCTTGACGAACTGCCCGTCGATCTTGATCAGGCCGACGGGGAGATTGCGCAGGTAGCCGAACGAGCTCAGGCCGGCGCCGAAGTCGTCGAGCACGAAGACGGAGCCCTGGCCTCTGAGCTCCGTGATGAAGCGCATGGCGCGACCGAGGTTCGAGATCGCGGCCGTCTCGGTGATCTCGAAATAGACCCGGGCCGGATCGACCCGCGAGGTCTCGAACTGCTCCAGGACGTACTGGAGGAAGGTCTCGTCGCCGAGCGACTGCCCGGAGAGATTGATCGCGAACGCGACGCCGGCAAAGCCGGGCGCGTTGCCGTGAACGGCCAGCTCCGCGAGTGCCTTGCGCACGACCCAGCGGTCGATCAGGACGGCCAGCCCGTGGGCCTCTGCCACCCGCATGAACTCCGCCGGCAGCACCATGCGGTCCTGCTCGTCGCGCATCCTCAGCAGCAGCTCGATGATCCGCCGCTCGCTGCTGTACAGCGGCTCGATCGGCTGCCCGTAGAGCTCGAAGGTGTCCGTGGCCAGGGCGTTCTGCACCACCTGGATGAGCTGCAGCTGGTCGCGCCGCTCCGAGAGCACGGAATCGTCCGGCCGGTAGATCTCGACACGGTTGGCGCCTTTCTGCTTGGCGATGTAGCACGCCCCGTCCGCCGCCCCGATCACCTCCGCCACGCTCGCCGCCTGGCCGTCGAGGCTCACGAGACCGACGCTGGCGGTGACGTTGAAGACCTTGTCGTCCCAGGAGAACCGGAACATCTTGATGTCCTTGCACAGCGAGTGCGCGATGTCGGTCGCTTTCTGGAGCGGACAGTCGGTCAGCAGGATGCCGAACTCGTCCCCCCCCAGCCGCCCCAGGGTGTCCGAGCCGCGGAAGTTGCACCGCAAGAGCGAACCGATCTGCTTGAGCATCTCGTCGCCCGCGAGATGTCCGCAGGTGTCGTTGATGATCTTGAAGTTGTCGAGATCGACGTAGCACAGCGCGTGGGTGTGCTGCTCGCCGCGGGCGTCGGCCAGCGCTTCTCCCAGGCGGCGCTCGAACTCCACGCGGTCGAAGAGACCGGTCAGACCGTCGTGCGTGGCGCGGAAGAGCATCTGGCTCTCCAGGCCGCGCAGCTCCGAGAGGTCCCGCATCTCCACCACCCAGGCCGGGTCCGAGGCCGGCATCATGAGCTTGCGGATCTCGCAGCGCACGGGTAGCTCCGTGCCGTCGCGCCGGATCAGGCGGCTGTTCATCGAGCCCTCGAAGCCGCGCTCCTCCGGCTGGACGCGCAGGCGCTCCCCCGTCTTGTCGTCGACCAGGTGGACGACGGTCTGTACGGGTCGGCCGAGCGCCTCCTCCGAGCGCCATCGGGTCATGCGCTCGGCAGAGGAGTTGATCGCCACGATCGTGCCGTCGGCGCTCATCCGCACGACGCCGTCGGCGAGGTGGTCGAGCAGGGCGAGCTGCAGGGCCAGCTGCTCCTCGACCTGATTCTGCCCCCGGGTCTCGTCCGTGATCCCGATGGCGACGCCGCTGAGCGTGACCGGATCGCCCTTCGCGTTCTTGGTCGTGGCGCCGCGCAGCAGGACCCAGTGCTCGCCGCCCGACGCGTCCAGGACGCGCACCTCGAGGCGCAGGCGGCCCGACTCGATGGCGCGGCGGACGGCGTTGCGGACCTCGCCCACCGAGTCCGGGTGGAAGAGCGCCATGGCCTCTTCGAACGCGAGGGAGCGCAGCACCGAGCCGAACGCCTCCGGGAGACGGTGCGGGACCGTCACCCGGAGCCGCTTGAGGTCGAGCTCCCAGCTCGTCAACCGCCCCGAGCGATGCGCCCGATTGACCTCGCGCAGCCGGTTGGTGAGAGCTTCCTCGAGCCGGCTGTCGCGAGTGACGTCGAGCAGCAGGATCGTCTCTTCGTCGTGCCCCTGCCCCGCCTGACGGTGGAGGGCGTAGCGGCGGCCGGCGGCGGGGCCCGCGAGAGCCCGCACCTTGCGGCTCGCCCCCTCCCCGGTCTCCTTCGAGGGCGCGGCGACGTGGGCCAGGGCGGAGAACCGCTCATCGAAGGCGCCGCCGACGACGCGGTCGCCGAAGAGCTCCACGGCGCGCCCGTTGGCGGCGGTCACCTCTCCGGCCCGCAGCTGCAGGGCGGGCAGCTCGAGCGTGTAGAACCACCTCGGCCCGGGCGCGGCCTCCACGACCGCCGCTTCGCTGCGCGCTGGATTCTCCGTCACCCCGATGCGTTCTCCCGCGGTCCCGACAGGACGCCAGAGCAGCTGGCTCAGGGGGATCGCCGGAGGCCGATTATGGCACTATCCACATCCCAGCGGTCGGGAGCCGGGACGGCGGGCGCGGGCGGTCCGGAGTCGGAGCACTCCGGACCGCCTGGCGACCTTCGCTCTAGGGCTTGGCGGGGAACGCGAAGACCGGCTGCCCCTCCGCGCCGTTGACGAACCGGCGCACGTACAACCGCAGCCGGCTTCCCGAACGCGCTTCGCCGATGATGCTCTCGAACTCGGCGCTGCTGGTCACCGGCCGGCCGTTGACCTCGGAGATGATGTTGACGGCGTCCTGCGCCCGGACGCCGGCGTCATAGAGGGGACTGCGCGGCGAAACGGCCGTCACCCAGACCCCTGCCACGTCGTCGGGAATGCGGTGCATAGCACGCAGGCCGGGGGCGAGATCCTGGTAGCGGATTCCCAGCCACTCGATTCCGCCCTCGGTCTCCTCGTCGGCCGGCGCGGTCTCGACTCCCTCCGCCGGGCGCTCGGCCAGCACGACCTCGCGCTTGATCTTCTTGCCGTTGCGCAGGATCTCCAGCTCGACCTCGGCCTCGGGTCCTTGCGCCGAGACGTAGTCGATGAGCTCCCTGGTGTTGCGCACGGCGCGTCCGTCCATCTCGAGCACGATGTCTCCGACCTCGACGCCGCCTTTCTCGGCCGGCATGTCGGGGGTCAGGCTCATCACCAGGGCGCCATCCGTGGACTCGAGGCCGAAGGCCTCGGCGGCTTCCGGCACCAGGTCGGTGACCTGCATGCCCAGGAAGCCCCGGCGCACCCGGCCCGAGTCGCGCAGCTGCGGCAGCACGGCCTTCAGCGTGCTGACGGGAACGGCGAAACCGATGTTCTCGGAGCCGTAGTTGATCGCCGTGTTGATCCCGATCACCTGCCCCGAGAGATTGATCAGCGGGCCGCCCGAGTTGCCGAAGTTGATCGCCGCGTCGGTCTGGATGAAGTTCTCGAACGACGAGGTCTCGCTCGAGATCCCGATGCGGCGCTGCTTGGCGCTGACCACGCCGACGGTCACCGTGTTCAGGAGCCCCGCCGGCGATCCGATCGCCATCACCCAGTCGCCGGGGCGGACGGACTCGCTGTCGCCGAGCTCCAGGTACTCGAGGTCGTGGTCGCTCTCCACCTTGAGCAGCGCCAGATCCGTCGCCGGGTCCGCGCCCCGCACCTCGGCGTCGTACTCCCGGTCGCCGATCCTCACCTGCAGGCGCTCGGCGCCCCGGATCACGTGGTTGTTGGTGACCACGTAGCCGTCGGCCGAGACGAGGAAGCCGCTGCCGCCGGAATCGCGGCGAAACTCGCGGTCCTCGTCCCCACGCTCGGGGCCGCGCGGCCGCATGAAGAAGTCGAAGGGCTGGCTGCGCCGATGCTCCTCGGCGCTCTCGAAGGAGCTCGCGTCGATCGACACGACGGCGATGGAGGCCCGCTCCGCCAGATCCGCGAAGCTCGGCAGGACCGGGGCGCCGGCCTGCGGCATCTCGACCTGCGATTCGCGCGCCGCCTCCGATCTGGCGGCCGGCGTCAGGTCCAGGCCGCCCGCGAGCACGATCCCGAAGATCACGGCACCGAGCACCAGCGCCGCCGTCGTCGTCTGTCTCTTCACGTTCTCACTCATGATGGTCTCGAATCTCCTTCGCCGGTCGTGTATTCCACCAGGGAACGCTCATTGAAGCAAGGTTGCTGCCAAGCTCGCGGGCGTGGCCCCGGCAGGGCGGAACTCGCGCTCCCGGCGCCGCCACACCCTGCGGCGCTGCCAATTTGGCGCCGTGAACGGCAGCGCTGACCCGGGCGGCGGCGGGTCGCGGTCCGGAGTCCGCAGCCGCGGACGCCAGCCCGCCCGTGAGCTAGCTCAGAGACCTGTGAGACAGAGCCCGTTGCCGTCTCTCGCCTTTGCGGGTATACTCCCGCCTCACCTGTTCGCTGTCGGTGGATGGAGTGGGCGTGAGCCCGCTTTTTTTTGTCCCTCCCGACGGCGCGACGGAGAGGAGATGACTCACGCCAAGCTGGATGACGAGTTGATGGCCGAGTTCGCCGCGGTCGCCGAGAGCGCCGGCTGCGAGCTCGTGGACGCTCGTTTCCGCGGCGGGATGCTCCGCGTCGTCCTCGACCATCGCGACGGAGTGACCCTCGAGCACTGCCAGACGGTCTCCAAACAGGTCTCGGCGCTGCTCGACGTGGCCGATTGGGGGCGGGGGAGATACACTCTCGAGGTCACATCGCCGGGGCTGGACCGCGAGCTCGTCCGGCCCGCGGACTTCCGCCGGTTCGCGGGGAGCCTGATCAAGGTGACCTGGCAGCCGCCGGATGGCAAGCGCACGGTGGTGGGCACGCTCGCCGCGGGGCCGGCCGAAGACGCCGGCGGCCAGGGCGAGATCGAGGTTCGCGTTGGTCCGGAGGAGTCCTACCACATCGCTTTGCAGTCCATTCAGATCGCTCGACTCGTTCCCGAGCTCTAGCGCGCAGAGGTCCCGACACCCATGGCAACGACACACACCCCGGAGTTCAGTCTCGAAGAAGTGCTGCAACAGGCGGCGCGCGAGCGCGACATCGACATGGAGCGCTGGATCGCGGCGCTCGAGGACGCGATGGCCTCGGCCGCCAAGAAGCAGCACCGCATCAAGGCTCCCGTGCGCTCGACCTTCGACCGCAAGAACGGGACCTTCTCGGCCTTCATCGTCAAGACGGTCGTGGAGGAAGTCGAGGACCCGCAGGCCGAATGGACCCTCGAAGAGGCCCGCGACCACGATCCCGAGGCCGAGGTCGGCACCGAGATCCACATCCCGGTCTCGACCGCCGGACTGGGCCGGATCGCGGCCCAGTCGGCCAAGCAGGTGCTCTACCAGCGCATCCGCGAGGCGGAGCGGGAGAAGATCTACAACGAGTTCATCGACCGCGTCGGCGAGGTGGTCAACGGGACCGTCAAGCGATTCGAGCGCGGCGACATCATCGTCGACCTCGGCCGGACCGAGGCCGCCGTGCCGCGCAGCGAGCAGTCGCGCCACGAGCGCTACAGCCAGGGCGAGCGCATCCGCGCCGTCATCGCGGACGTCCATACCCAGCCGAAAGGCCCCCAGGTCGTGCTTTCGCGCACCGACCCGCGGCTCTTGATGAAGCTCTTCGAGATGGAGGTGCCGGAGATCTACGACGGGACGGTCCAGATCAAGGCCGCCGTGCGCGCCCCGGGCGAGCGCGCCAAGGTCGCCGTCTTCAGCCGCGAGCGCGACGTCGACCCGGTGGGAGCCTGCGTCGGCATGAAGGGGTCGCGGGTCCAGTCCATCATCCGCGAGCTGCGTGGCGAGAAGATCGACATCATCGAGTACAGCGAGGATCTCGTCACCTTCGCGCAGAGCGCCCTGGCGCCGGCGCGCATCACCCGCGTCTCGGTCACCCACCCGGGCGAAGAGCCGCATCTCGACGTCATCGTCGAGGACGACCAGCTCTCGCTGGCGATCGGCAAGCGCGGCCACAACGTGCGGCTGGCGGCCGAGCTGCTGGGCGCGAAGATCGACATCAAGAGCGAGTCGGACGTCAAGGGCGAGGTCGCCGACGCCTTGGCCGACATGCTGCACCTGGCGATGTCGGAGGAAGAGGCCGCCGCGGGGGCCGCGGCGGCGGGGACGGAGGAGGCGGAGCCCTCGATCGGCGGCACCGATTTCATGGCCGCGCTGAGCAAGGCCTTCCAGGAGGCCGAGGCCGAGGACGCCCCGGCCGGCACCGGACAGGAGGCCGAGGCCGAGGACGCCCCGGCCGGCACCGGAGAAGAAGAGTAGTAGAGTCCCGGCGATGGGATCCGGCAAGCACGAGGATCGCGAGGAGCAGCGACGGCAGATGGCAAAGATCAAGGTCAAGGACCTGGCACGGAAGATGGGGCTCCCCGATCAGGACCTCCTCTTCAAACTGAAGTCGATCGGCCTGCGACTGGACAGCGTCGAGACCGAGATCGACGCCAGCCTGCTGCAATCGGCGCTCGAGGGCCGCAACGTCACCCAACCCCGCGAGGTCATCCTGCGGGACGAGGAGGCGAAGGCCGCGGCGCCGGCGCCGCGGCGCCGGCCCATCCGGCCCTCGCGCCCCGGCCCCGCGCGCCCGCCACGGCGCCGGCCGCTCATCCAGAAGGTCGAGCCGCGGATCCGGACGATTCCCGTCACCGAGCGTCCGGCGCCCGCTCCCCCGTCCGTCCCCCCGTCCGCGCCGGCGGCCGCTCCCCAGCCCGCGGCGTCCGCACCGGGCGCGCCGCCCCCGGCGGCCACCTCCCCCGCCGCGCCGCCCCGCCGCGACAAGCGGCCCCAGCCCGGGACCGCCCGTCCGGGCCGCGGGGAGCGGCGCAAGGCGAGGCGCGGCGCGGGATCGTCGATCGAGCTGCCGGAGATCCCGGACGCCCCCGTGACCGTCACCGAGGGGATGACCGTCCGCGAGTTCGCCGAGAAGCTCGGGCTCAAGGGCAAGGACCTGATCAAGCTCCTCATGGAGCGCGGGCAGATGGTGACCGTCAACCACCTCCTCGACCCCGCCTCGGCGATCGAGATCGCCGAGGGCCTCGGCGCTCAGGCGATGACCGTGACCTTCGAGGAAGAGGTCCAGCTGCGCCAGGAGCTCACGGGCGACGACGCGGGCGTCGAAAAGGTGGCGCGCGCCCCGGTCGTGACGATCATGGGCCACGTCGACCACGGCAAGACGACCCTGCTCGACACCATTCGCTCGTCGAAGGTCACCGCGGGCGAGTTCGGCGGCATCACCCAGCACATCGGCGCCTACGAGGTGCCGGTGAAGGACTCGAAGATCGTGTTCCTGGACACGCCGGGGCACGAGGCGTTTACGATGATGCGGGCCCGAGGCGCCGCCGCGACCGACATCGTGGTGCTCGTCGTCGCCGCCGACGACGGGGTGATGCCGCAGACCCTCGAGGCCATCGACCACGCCAAGGCGGCGAACGTGCCGATCATCGTCGCCGTCAACAAGATCGACAAGGCCAACGCCAACCCCGATCGGGTGAAGAAGGAGCTCTCCGAGCAAGGGCTGCTCGTGGAGCAGTGGGGCGGCGAAACGGTGAGCGTCGACATCTCCGCCCTGAACAACGAGGGCGTCGTGGAGCTTCTCGAGATGATCGCGCTGACCACCGAGCTCCTGGAGCTCAAGGCGTCGCCGGCCCTCGACGCCCAGGGCGTGGTCATCGAGGCGCGCAAGGAACCGGGCCGCGGCATGCTCGCGACGGTCCTCGTCCAGGACGGGACGCTGGCGGTGGGCGACGTCTTCGTGGCCGGCGCCACCTGGGGCAAGGTACGCTCGATGACGAACGATCTCGGAGAGCGGATCGAGAAGGCCGGGCCCTCGACTCCCGTCGAGGTGACCGGCCTCAACGACCTGCCGGCGGCCGGCGACCCCTTCCAGGTGGTGCAGAAGGAGTCGGAGGCGCGCAGCGTGTCCGAGTTCCGGCAGGTCGAGCTGCGCAATCGCCAGCTCGTCGCGACCCCGGGCAAGGTCTCCCTCGAGCAGCTCTTCGATCGCATCCAGGAGGGCGAGGCCAAGGAGCTGGCAGTCGTCCTCAAGGCCGACGTCCAGGGGTCGCTCGAGGTCCTCAAGGACACCCTTGCGAAGCTCTCGACCGACCAGGTCAAGGTGCACGTGATCCGCGGCGGCGTCGGCGGCATCACGACGGACGACGTGCTGCTGGCCTCCGCCTCGCAGGCGATCATCGTCGGCTTCAACGTCCGCCCGGAGCGCAATGCCGCCGAGCTGGCGGACAAAGAAGAGATCGACGTGCGCCTGCACACCGTGATCTACGAGCTCGTCGACGAGCTCACGAAGGCGATGGTGGGACTCCTGGACCCGACCTTCCGCGAGGTGACTCGAGGCAGGGCCGAGGTGCGGGAGGTCTTCAAGGTTCCCAAGCTCGGCCGCGTGGCCGGCTGCCATGTGGTCGAGGGCCTCGTGCCCCGCAGCGCGCGCGCCCGCCTGCTGCGCGACAACGTCGTGGTCTGGGAAGGCAAGCTGGCGTCCCTGAAGCGCTTCAAGGACGACGCCAGCGAGGTGCGCAGCGGCTTCGACTGCGGCATCGGGCTCGACGGCTACCAGGACGTCAAGCCCGGGGACATCATCGAGGCCTACGTCCAGGAAGAGGTCGCCGCCTCGCTCTAGGCGGCCCCGGAGGGGGCGAGAGCGGTGGCCCGCGCGGCCGCGCCGCTCCCCCGCCGCCTCGCCGACGGCTCCCATGCCCGTCTCCGTCGTCACCGTCGAGATTCACCTGCCCGGCGCCCGCAGCCTCAAGGAAAAGCGAAGGATCGTGAAGAGCCTCAAAGACCGGATCCACGGCCGGTTCCGGGTGTCGATCGCCGAGACCGCGCTCCACGAGCTTCATCAGAGAAGCGAGCTGGGGATCGCGGCGGTCGCTCCGGACGGCGCGCACCTGCGCCGCCTCGGCGAGCAGCTCCGGCGGCTCTTCGACGAGCGCTACGACATCGTCGTCACCCGCTGGGACGAACGGCTCGTGGAGGACGGCGGATGAGCCGCCGCACCCAGCGGGTCGAGGACCTGCTCCGGGCCGAGCTCGCGGATCTGCTCCTCCGCGAGGCGCGTGACCCGCGCCTGCGGGAGGCTCACGTCTCGGCCGTCGAGGTCTCTCCCGACCTCGGCAGCGCTCGGGTCCGGGTCTCGATCCTGGCCGGCGACGAGGAGCGGCGGGCCACCCTGGACGCGTTGAACCGCGCGGCGGGGTTCTTCCGCACCCGGCTGGCCGGCCGCCTGCGCCACATGCGGCGGGCGCCGGCGCTGGCCTTCGAGCTCGACCGCGGTCCCGAGCACAGCCAACGAATCAGCGAACTCCTGGAGAACTCCGAATGAGCAGCGTGCCCCCACCCGACGGACTGATGCAGGCGCTACGCAACGGCCAGCGCTTCCTGTTGACCGGCCACCGACGTCCCGACGGAGACTCGCTCGGATCCGCGCTCGGACTGGCCCGCATCCTGCGGCAGCTCGGCAAGGGAGCCCTGGTCTGGAATCGGGACCCCATGCCTCCGGTCTACGGCGCCCTGGCCGGCAGCGACCGCGTCCACGTGGGCGAAGAGCCGCCCGCAGGCTTCCCCGACGCCTTCGACTACTCGATCTGCCTCGAGTGCCCGAGCCTCGATCGCACCGGCCTGGAGGCGGCGCTGTCCCAGCTCGCGATCCTCAACCTCGACCATCACCTCGGCAACGAGCTCTTCGGCGAGACCAACTGGATCGATACCGGCGCCCCGGCGCTCGGCGAGATGATCTACCGCCTGGCCGCCGCCCTCGGCGTCGCGGTCGACGCGGCCACCGCCACGGCCCTCTACACCGCCGTGATGACCGACACCGGCGGTTTCCGGTTCGGCAACACGACGGCGGGCGCCTTCGAGACGGCGGCGGCCCTCGTCCGCGGCGGGGCGCAGCCCGACGAGGTCAGCCGTTGGATCTACGAGAGCCAGTCGGAAGCCACCGTGCGGCTGCTCGGCGAGATGCTGACGAGCCTGGAGCTCCACCACGGCGGCCGGATCGCCACCGTGTCGCTCACCGACGGCATGTTCGAGCGCAGCGGCGCGACGGCCGCCGACGCGGAGGATCTCGTGGACTACCCGCGCTCCATCGCCGGAGTCGATGCTGTGCTCCTGCTCCGGCAGATCGCCCCCGGCGGGTACAAGGGCTCGCTGCGCAGCCGCGGCAGCGTCGACGTCGAGGCGATCGCCCGCTCCTACGGCGGCGGCGGACACAAGAACGCGGCGGGCTTCGAGGCCGAGGGCGAGCTCCCCGCGCTCACCGCCACGCTCGTCGAACGGCTCCGGGCAGCCCTCGCTTGAGCTCCGCCGCCGCCCGAGACGGGCTGTTGCTGGTCGACAAGCCGGGCGGCTGCACGTCGCACGACGTCGTCCAGCGCACGCGGCGCATCGTGGGCCAGCGCGGCGTCGGGCACTGCGGCACCCTCGACCCCGGCGCCACCGGACTGCTCGTCCTGACCCTGGGCCGCGCCACCCGGCTGACCCGCTTCCTCATCCAGGCGCCGAAGGTCTACGAGGGAGAGATCCGGTTCGGCGTGTCGACCGACACCTACGACGCCCTGGGTCAGGTGACCGGCGAGCGGCCGATCGCGGGTTTGACCCACGAGCTCGTCGCCGCGGCGATGCCGAGCTTCGTCGGCACCTACGCGCAGGCCGCGCCGCCGTTCAGCGCCAAGAAGGTCGACGGCCGGAAACACTACGAGCTCGCCCGCAAGGGCGAGGACGTGCCGGAGATCCGCAAGGAGATCACGGTCTACTCGTTCGAAGCGAGCGGCCGCCTCGAGGACGGCCGGCTGCCCTTCCGGCTCGAGTGCACCTCCGGCACCTACGTGCGGACCCTGGCGCAGGAGCTCGGGAAGTCCACCGGCTACGGCGCCCACCTCGCGTCGCTGCGGCGCACGAGGGTCGGACCCTTCCGGGTCGACGAGGCCATCGGCCTCGAGCCGCTGGCCGCCCTCGAGGACCCCGCGGACGGGGCCTGGTGGATTCCCTTCCACGCGATTCCGCTGCCGTTCGGCCAGCTGGTCGTCGAGCCTCGCCAGGCGCGCCGGCTCCTCCACGGCCAGACGGTGCTCGTCCGCGACCTCGAGGGCGAGGAAGGGGACTGGGTCAAGCTGCTCGACAGCCGCCACCGGTTCATCGCGGTCGGCACGATCAGCGAGCGGATCGGCTCCGGAGCCGGGATCGTCCAGCCGCGAATCGTGTTCTCCTAGAGACCCGGAGCCCCTTCGCGACGGCGGTTTCTGTGCTAGAGTCCGGCGCGGAAAAAGACCGCAGAAGACAGATAGAAGACTGAAAGAAGACAGAGCGCAAGATCAGGAGGAAGAGGGAGTTGTTCCAGTGAAAGCAGCCAAGGCTCAGGTCATCGAGGACTATCGCACCCACGAGACGGACACCGGGTCTCCCGAGGTACAGATCGCCCTCCTGACGCAGCGGATCAATCAGCTCACCGAGCACTTCAAGACCCACGCCAAGGACCACCACAGCCGGCGCGGCCTCTTGCAGCTGGTCGGCCGGCGTCGCCGGCTGCTCGACTACCTCAAGCGTCAGAGCGTCGAGCGCTACCGGACGGCCATCGAGCGTTTGTCCCTTCGCAAGTAACCCCACCCCAGCCCAGCCGATCGACAAGCCGAGCGCCGGTGCCCGCCCGACGGGGATCGAAGGGCATTCGCTCATCTTGCACTGCGAGCTGAGCTCGACCCGTCCGCCGGGTGGACAGACGACACAGGAAAAGAGGAAGAGAAATGAAACACGTCGATGAAGCTCGCGTGGGCGAGACCACGCTTTCGATCGAGACCGGCCGGATCGCCAAGCAGGCGGACGGCTCCTGCATCATCCGTTGCGGCGACACCATGGTGCTCAGCACCGCCTGCCGGGCGCCCGAGGCCACGCCCCGCGGCTTCCTGCCGCTGACCGTGGACTACCGTGAAGGCACGGCCGCCGCGGGCCGCATCCCGGGCGGCTTCTTCAAGCGCGAAGGCCGCCCCACCGAGAAGGAGATCCTGACCTGCCGGATGACGGATCGCCCCCTGCGGCCGCTCTTTCCCAAGGGCTATTTCCACGAGACCCAGCTGATCTCCTTCGTGCTCTCGGCCGACGGGGAGAACGACCCGGACGTGCTGGCCATCAACGGCGCGGCCACGGCGCTCGCCCTGTCGGGCATCCCGTTCTACGAACGGCTCGGCGCGGTCCGGGTCGGCCGGGTCGAGGGCCAGCTCGTCTTCAACCCCACGAACTCCTATCGCGAGGTGAGCGACCTCGACCTCATCGTGGTGGCAACGGAGAAGGCCGTCGTCATGGTCGAAGCGGCGGCCAACCAGCTCCCGGAGCAGGTCATCCTCGACGCCATCTTCGCCGCCCACGCCGAGATCCAGAACGTGGTCGAGGCTCAGAAGCGGATGCAGGCGGCCATGGGGGTCGTCAAGCCCGAGTGGGTCGCGCCCGCCGACTACTCCGGCGAGGTCATCGACCGGGTCCGCTCCGAGCTGGGGGCCGGCCTGCGCGAGGCCTCGGCCACCCGCGGCAAGCTCGCCCAGAAGACCGCGATCAAGGACGTGGTCACGGAGTTCCTCGCCACGGTCCCCGAAGACGAGGCGGTACAGGCCGAGTACAAGAAGGCGATCCAGGACGTGCGGGAGGAGATCCTGCGCGAGACCGTGCTCGGCCGCCGGGTCCGGCTCGACGGCCGCGCCCTCGACGAGATCCGCGAGCTCTCGATGGAGGCCGGACTCCTGCCGCGCACCCACGGCTCGGCGCTCTTCACGCGCGGCGAGACGCAGGCGCTGGTCACCACGACGCTCGGCACGGGGCGCGACGCCCAGATCATCGAGGAGTACGAGGGCGAGAGCCGGCAGCGCTTCCTGCTGCACTACGGGTTCCCGCCGTTCTCGGTCGGCGAGGTCAAGTTCCTCAGGGGACCCGGCCGTCGCGAGATCGGCCACGGGGTGCTGGCCCGCCGAGCCCTCACGCCGGTGCTGCCGAGCACCGAGGACTTCCCCTACACGATCCGCGTCGTCTCGGAGATCATGGAGTCGAACGGCTCCTCCTCGATGGCCACGGTCTGCGGCGGCTCGCTCGCGCTGTTCGACGCCGGGGTGCCGATGCTCGCGCCCGTGGCCGGCGTTGCCATGGGGCTTATCAAGGGAGAGCACGATTTCGCCGTGCTCTCGGACATCGCGGGCCAGGAGGACCACTCGGGAGACATGGACTTCAAGGTCGCAGGCAGCCGCGACGGCATCACGGCCTTGCAGATGGACATCAAGATCGCGGGCGTCACGCGCGAGATCATGCAGACGGCCCTCGAGCAGGCGCGGGCGGGGCGCATCCACATCCTCGACGCCATGGCCCGCGAGCTCGGCGAGCCCCGAGGAGACCTCTCGCAGTTCGCTCCCCGCCTGCACACGATCTACATCAACAAGGAGAAGATCCGCGACATCATCGGCCCGGGCGGCAAGACGATCCGCTCGATCACCGAGGAGACCGGCTGCGAGATCGAGATCGGCGACGACGGCAAGATCGTCATCGGCTCGCCGGACGGGCTCGCCGCGCAGCGCGCCATCGAGATCATCGAGCGCCTGACCGAGACCCCGGAGGTCGGCAAGAACTACACCGGCATCGTGCGGCGGATCGAGGACTACGGCGCCTTCCTCGAGATCCTGCCCGGCACGGACGGGCTTCTGCACATCAGCGAGCTCGCTCCCTACCGGGTGAAGTCCGTGACCGACATCCTCAAGGACGGCGACGAGGCCGAGGTGAAGGTCATCAGCATCGAGGACAACCGGGTGCGGCTGTCCCGCAAGGCCGTCATCATGGAGGCCCCCGGCTACGACCCGAAGGAGTACGAGGGCATGGGCTACGACGGCCCACCCGTCGCCGCGAAGGCGGGAGACCGGGATTCCAGGGGGCGGCGGCCCCAGCGCGGAGGGCGGCGGCCGCCCCGTCGGTAGCCCGCGGGGAGCGTATACTCCCGCGAGCATGGCTGTAGATCCACTCGTCCTCGTGGTCGACGACGAGCCGGCCGTCCGCCGGCTCGTCGCCAGCCAGGTCTCGCAGATCGGCTATCAAGCCGAGGCGCTCGCCGATGCGGCGGCGGCGCTCTCCTTCGTGCGCGCGGAGTCCGGGCGTATCGCGCTCGTCCTCACCGACGTCGACATGCCGGGCACCAGCGGCGTCGAGCTGCTGGGCTCGATCAAGAGCACCGACGACTCGATCCAGGTCGTGATGGTGACGGGGATGCAGGATCTCGGCACGGTGCGCAACTGCCTGCGGCGGGGCGCCTACGACTACCTGGTCAAACCGTTCGAGTTCGAGGAGCTGCGCAACACGGTCGAGCGCGCCGTGGAGCGCTTTCACCTCCTGCGCGAGACCCGCCGCTACCAGGCGCGGCTCGAGCAGATGGTCGAGGTGCGAACCCGCGAGCTGCGCGAGACGCGGGACATCGCCCTGCTCGCCATGGGCAAGCTGGCCGAGTCTCGCGATCCGGAGATCGGCCGGCACCTCGAGAGGATCAGCGCGTTCGCCGGAAGGCTCTCGCGGTGCCTCGCGCAAGGCGGCCGGCTGGAGGTCGACGAGCTCTTCATCGAGCAGATCGAGATCTCGAGCGCCCTCCACGACATCGGCAAGGTGGCCGTGCCCGACGAAATCCTCCTGAAGCCGGGAGCGCTCGACGAGGAGGAGACGGCCGTCATGCGCACCCACACGACGATCGGAGGAGACACCCTGCGGCAGATCATCGAGCGCTACGAGGGCCACGACTATCTGACGATGGCCATGGAGATCGCCTACAGCCACCACGAGCGCTGGGACGGGAAGGGCTATCCCAAGGGCCTCAGCGGCGACCGGATCCCGATCTCCGCTCGGATCGTGGCGGCCTGCGACGCCTACGACGCCATCACCAGCGTGCGGCCGTACAAGAGGGCCCTCAGCCACGAGGAGGCCCTGCGCAGGATCGCGGCGGACTCCGGATCCCACTTCGATCCCGCCGTGGCCGAGGCCCTGGCGACCTGCGCCGACGACTTCCGGGCGATCGCCCGCCGCCTCCACGACGGGACGGCCTCGCTGACGGCGGCGCCCGGATGACCCGTCGCGACGAGCTCGTCGGCTATCTGGACCGGTATCTCGAAGCGGGGCTCGGGAGCGACTACGGCCCGAACGGGCTGCAGGTCGAAGGCCGCGCCGAGATCGCGAAGGTCGTGACCGGGGTCTCCGCTTGCCGGGAGCTCTTCGAGCGCGCCGTCGCGGCGGGCGCCGACGCGATCCTCGTCCACCACGGGCTGTTCTGGAACGGCGACGCGCGGCCGCTCGTTGGTCTGCTGCGGCGCCGCGTCGGAATCCTGATCGCGGCCGACGTCAGCCTCATCGCCTACCATCTGCCGCTCGACCGTCATCCCGTCGTGGGCAACAACGGGGTGGCCGCCAGGCGCTTCGGCGTGGCCGCGCCACGGCCCTTCGGGTCGCGCGACGGACTTCCGCTCGGCTGCGGCGGCCTCCTGCCCGAGCCCCTGGCGCCTGCCGCGTTCGTGGAGCGCTGCGGCGAGATCTTCGGGCAGGAGCCGCTCGCCTTCTGCGCCGGTCCGGACCCCATCCGCTCGGTCGCCTTCGTCAGCGGCGCCGCCGAGCGCCTGTTCCACGACGCGATCGCGGAAGGCTACGACGCCTTCGTCACCGGCGAGGCCAGCGAGTGGGTGATGAACGTGGCGCGCGAATCCGGCACCCACTTCGTCGCCGCCGGCCACTACGCCACGGAGCGGTTGGGCATCGCGGCGCTCGGCGAGCACGTCGCGGAGCGGTTCGGCGTCGGCGTCGAGCTCATCGACGTGCCGAACCCGGTCTGAGGGCGGCGCTCAGCGGACCCGGGTGCCGTCGGGCACCGGCCGCTCCGGGTGCAGGAGAACCGGCTCGCCGTCGTCGGAGGCGGCGAGCACCATCCCCTGGGACTCGATGCCCATGAGCTTGGCGGGCTCGAGGTTGGCCACGACGACGACCTGCCGCCCCACGAGGTCGGCGGCGCCATACTGCTTGGCGATGCCGGCCACGACCGTGCGCCGCGAGGAGCCGAGATCGACGGTCAGCTGGAGGAGCTTGTCGGACTTGGGCACGGCGGCGGCGGCCACGATCGTGGCCACGCGCAGCTCGGTCTCGAAGAAGCGGTCGATCGAGATCACGGGGTCCTGCTCCTCCTCGGAGGCGTCGGCCTCCGTGTCGGCCGCCAGAGCGGCTAGGTACTTGTCCTTGTCGATGCGGGGGAAGAGCGCCTCGCTCTCGGGCAGCGGGCGCTCCACGGCGAGCCCGCCCCACGCGAGATCGGCCCAGCCGGCGGGCGGCTCGGCGCCGATCGCCGCGAGAACGGCGGACGACGCGGTGGGCATCACCGGGCTCAGCGCGCAGGCCGCGACGCGTACGGCTTCGAGGCCGTTCCACAGGATCCGCGACAGCGTCTCGCGCTGCTCCTCCTGCCGGATCAGCTTCCAGGGCTCCCGCTCCACCAGATACTGGTTCACCTGCCCGACCAGCTCGCTCACGGCCCGCAGCGCGCGGTCGAACTGCAGCTCGGCCATGGCGTCGCGGTACTTCTCGACCGCGGCCGCGGCGCCTTCCTTCAAGGGGTTGTCGTCACAGGCGCACGGCGGCGTGCGGCCGTCGAAGGCCCGCCGCGAAAGCGTCACGAGGCGGCTGACCGTGTTGCCGAGGCCGTTGGCGAGATCGCTGTTGTAGCGTTCGACGAAGGCCTCGTCGGAGAAGCCGGCGTCCTGGCCGAAGACCATGTCACGCAGCAGGAAGTAGCGAACGGCGTCGGCGCCGAACCGGTCGATCAGGGGTTCGATCGGCACGACCCTGGCGCCCGACTTCGAGATCTTGCGCTGGTCGACGAGCCACCAGCCGTGGACCCAGATCGTGTCGGGAAGGGGCAGCCCGGCGGAGAGCAGGAACGCCGGCCAGTAGATCGTGTGGAAGCGCAGGATGTCCTTGCCCACGATGTGCAGGACCTCCCTCTCGCCACCCCCCCAGAACCGGTTCCAGAGGTCGTCTGCGGGCGCCTCGCGGCCGAAGCCCAGGGCGCTCACGTAGTTCGTGAGGGCGTCGAGCCAGACGTAGACCGCCTGCCCCTCGTGGCCGGGAAACGGGATTCCCCACTTCAGGCCGGCGCGGCTCACGCTGAGATCCCGCAGCCCGGCCTCGACGAAGCGCTTGACCTCGTTGAAGCGGCTCTCGGGCCGCACGAACTCGGGATGGCTCGCGAACCACTCGAGGAGCGGCGTTTCGTACCTGGAGAGCCGGAAGAAGACGTTCTCCTCCGACCGCCACTCGGCCTCGCTGTCGTGGACCGGACACCGCTTGCCGTCGACGAGCTCCTTTTCCGTGTAGAACAGCTCGCACGACGTGCAGTACCAGCCGTCGTGACGTCCCGAGTAGAGATCGCCGGCCGCGGCGATCCGCCGGATGATCTCCTCGACGGCGAGCCGGTGCCGTGGCTCGGTCGTGCGGATGAAGTCGTCGTGGGAGATGCCGAGCCGCTCCCAGAGCGCTTGGTAGCCCGCCACGATCTCGTCGGCGTGCGCGATCGGCGCGAGCCCGCGCTCCGTGGCCGCGCGCTCGATCTTCTGCCCGTGCTCGTCCGTCCCGGTGAGGAAGTGGACGGAACGCCCCTCCAGTCGGTGGTAGCGAGCGAGCACGTCGCACACGACCGTCGTGTACGAGTGGCCGAGGTGCGGCCGCGCGTTGACGTAGTAGATCGGCGTGGTGACGTAGAACGATCGCATGGCCTGGAGTCGCGCGGGCAGACGCCGCCGCGGGGTCGATACGCTACCACGCCCGCCGCCTGCGCAAGGACACCCAGCGCCCGCCGCCGCCGATGATCAGGTGATCGAGCAGCCGGACGCCCACGATGTCGCCGGCCTCGGCGATCCGGCGCGTGAAGGCGACGTCCTCGGCGCTGGGCGTCGGATCGCCGCTCGGGTGGGTGTGGAACAGGACGAAGCTGGCGGCGTCCTGCAGCAGACCGCGCTTCAAGATCGACCGCGGCTCCGCGGCGGCGCGGTTGAGGGTGCCGCGGAAGATCTCCTCGGCCTCGGCCATGAGGCGCTGCCGGCTGTCGAGATAGAGCACGCCCATGACCTCCTGGTCGCGGCGCGAGTAGCGCAGGGCCAGGTACTCGGCGACCGCCTCGGGCCGGTCGAGCGGCTGGCGGTGCGGCAGGCGGGCGCGGGCCAGCCGGCGGCCGACCTCGATCGCCGCGAGCAGCGAGGCGGCCTTGGCAGGGCCCAGCCCGTGCCGCCGCAGGCTCTCCGGGGCGGCGCCGAGCAGCCCGACCAGCCCGCCGCAGGCGGCCAGCAGCGCCCGCGCCAGGTCGACGGCCGACTGCCGCCGGCTGCCGGTGCGCAGCAGGACGGCGACCAGCTCGGTGTCGGTCAACACGCCGCTGCCGTGCTCGAGAAGCCGCTCCCGCGGCCGCTCGCCCGGCTCCAGCTCGCGGATCGCGGTCGCCCTCTCCGAGGCCGCCGCCTGGCGCGCGCTCTGCAATCCCTCGCTCTGCAATCCACCGCCCTGCATCCACCGCCACAGACGGAAACCGGGAATCGTTTCTTGCGCGGGGACGTTGTCGCACCCGAGCGTGAAGTCGATCTCCGTCCGATTGCCCGTGCCCGCCTTCCGTCCCCACCGGCCCGCCCGGCGAGCCTGGCTGCCCGCGATCGTGATCGGCGCGCTCGCGAGCACCGGCCCGGCGGCCGGCGCCCAGCTCAGCACTGCCCTGGGACGCAACGAGGTGCGGATCTACGCGGCGCCCTTCGTGCCCGCCCTCGGCTCCACGGTCGAGCAGGTCGGACTGGCCGCGCGGCTGGACGGCCTCGGCTTCCGCCGCGTCCACGCGCGCCCCACGGCACCCGGGGAGTACTTCTGGGGCCACGAGACGTTCTGGATGTACCGCCGCGCCACGCCCCGGGACGAGACTCCGCGGCTCGTCGGTTGGCGGCTCGAGCCCCCGCTCGGCCGCATCCTCGCCTTCCTCGACGGGCCGCAAGCGACAGGATCGGTCGCCCCAGAGGACGCCATCGAGCTCGAGCCGCTCCTGCTGGGCACGAGCTTCGGGGAACGGCGGGCCCGCTCCGAGTGGATCCCGCTCGCGGAGCTGCCCGAGCACGTCTGGCGCCCCTTGCTCGCGATCGAGGATGCGCGCTTCTTCGACCACCCGGGGCTGGACGGCCGGGCCGTGGCGAGGGCGCTTTTGGCCAACGTGAGGTCCGGCGGGGTCGTCCAGGGCGGCAGCACGATCACCCAGCAGCTGATCAAGCTGCGCGACCTCAGTCCCAAGCGCTCGCTGGGCCGCAAGGCGTCGGAGGCCGTGCGCGCCCTGGCGCTCGAAGTCGAGCACTCCAAGGAGGAGATCCTCGAGGCCTATCTCAACAGCGTCTACTACGGCCACGTCGACGGCCTGTCCCTCTACGGCATCTCGGCCGCCGCCCGGGCCTACTACGCGACGGATCCGAGACGCCTGAGCCTGGCCCATGGCGCCGCCCTGGCCGCCCTGGTGCAAGCGCCCAACCGGCTCTCTCCCGTCCGCGCCCCGGCGGCTCTCGCCGCCAGGTACGGCCTCGTTCTCGACCGCCTCGCGGAGCTCGGCTGGCTGCCGGCGGCGGCCCTCGACGACGCGCGCCGCGCGGGACCGCCGCCGCCCGTCGCCGGCTCTCCGGCTCCGGAGCCGGCCCGGCTCTTCCGCGGCTGGCTGGGAGAGATGCTCGGGCCGGCGGAGCGTCCGGGGGGCCTGCGCATCGACAGCACGCTCGACGCCCACTTGCAGGAGCTGGCGGTAAGCGCGGTCGGCGCCGGCCTCGACCGCCTCCGCCGCGCCAGCCCGGAGCTGCGCCGGGCCCCCCTCGCCGCCGCCCTCGTGGCGCTCGACGCCACCACCGGCGAGGTCCTGGCCTACGTCGGGGGCGACCCGCGAGCGGACGACGGGCTCGACCGCGCCCGGCGCAGCCGGCGCCAGCCGGGCTCGACCGTCAAGCCCTTCGTGGTGCTCGAGGCCCTCGCGTCGTGCGGGGATCGAGCGCCCCTCTTCACCTCGCGCCGGGTGCTCGACCGGCCCCTGACCCTGCCGCTGCCGACGGGCGACTGGACCCCGCGCAACGCGGATCAGCGCTTCCGCGGAGTCGTCAGCGTGCGCCAGGCCTTGACGGAGTCGCTCAACGTGCCCGTCGTGCGGATCGCCCGCCACTGCGGCTTCGAGCCGACGGCCGATCGGATGCGCCGTGCCGGCCTGGCGCTGCCGCCCGCGGCGCCGCCCTCGTCCGTCCTGGGAGCGGTCGAGACCTCGCCGCTCGAGCTGGCGGGGGCCTACACGCTCTTCGCGAACCGGGGCCGCGTTCGGCAGCCGCGGGCCGTGCGGACGGCGCGCGGAAGAGCGGGCCTGCCCCTGCTCCCTGACGGCGGCGGGATCCGCCGCGCCGCCTCCCCCGCCGCCGCGTTCCTCGTCTGGGACCTGCTCCGCCGACCGGAGCTCGGACCGACCGTTTTCGGCAAGACGGGAACCTCCTCCGAGCGGCGTGACGCCTGGTATGCGGGCGGCGACGGTCGCCTCGTGACGGTCGTCTGGGTGGGCCTCGACGACGGCCGGCCCCTCGGACTCGGCGGAGCCGGCGCCGCGGAGCCCATCTGGCGCGACTTCGTGGCCCGCGCCGCGGGGTCGCTGCGTCCCCACGTGCCGGCTCGCCCGCGGCGGATCGTCGAGTCCTGGGTCGACGCCGACTCGGGCCTGCGCCTCGCCTCCCGGAGGGAAGGCGCCGAGCTCCACCTCTTCCGCAGCCGACACAAACCGCCGGCCCGCCGCTGGTGGCGGCGCCGCTCCCCGCTCGAGCCGATCGAATAGCGCGCCGCGAGCCCCGACGGGCGCGGCCGCCCGGGCCGCGCGCCGGCGCCGCGAGGCCGGCGAGGAGCCCGGGGAGCGCGGGCTAGAGCGTCTCGACGATCATCGCGATGCCCTGGCCGCCGCCGATGCAGGCCGACGCGACGCCGACCCCGCCGCCGCGGCGCCGCAGCTCCTTGAGCAGCGTCAGGACGATCCGCGTGCCGGTGGCCCCCAGCGGATGGCCCAGGGCGATGGCCCCACCGTTGACGTTGAGCTTGTCCATGTCGAGCTCGAGCTCCCGCGCCACGGCCAGGATCTGGCCGGCGAACGCCTCGTTGATCTCGAGCAGGTCGAGATCGGCGAGCGCCATGCCGGCCTTGTCGAGCGCCAGACCGATCGCCGGCGCGGGGCCGATCCCCATGCGCGAGGGGTCGACGCCCACCGTCGCCCACGAGCGGATCCTGCCGAGCGGCTCGACGTCCCTGGCCGCGGCAGCCGCCGCCGTCGTGAGGACCATCATCGCGGCGCCGTCGACGATGCCGGACGCGTTGCCGGCCGTCACGAAGCTCTCCTCGCCGAAGACGACGGGCAGCGCGGCCAGCCCCTCGAGGGTCGTCTCCGGACGGGGGTGCTCGTCGGCGGCCACCGTCCGCGCCCGCTTGCCGCGGCCGACCTCGACCGCGACGATCTCCTCGGCCAGTCGCCCGGCCGCGATGGCGGCGGCGGCCCGCTGCTGGCTCGTCAGGGCGAACCGATCCTGGTCCTCGCGCGAGATGCCGTAGTCGCGCGCCAGGTTGTTGCTCGTCTGCGCCATGGTGCAGCCGCAGTAGGGGTCGTAGAGCGACTCCATGAGCAGGTCCTCGAGCTTGCCCTGGCCGAGCTTGAAGCCCTGCCGCGCTCCCCAGATGCAGTGCGGCGCCTGGCTCATGCTCTCCATGCCGCCGACGAGGCAGGTCCGCGCCTCCCCCGCCAGGATCAGGTGGGCGCCGGAGACGATCGACTGGATGCCCGAGCCGCACAGCCGGTTGACCGTGAGCGCCGGCACCCCGACCGGCACTCCGGCTCCGAGCGCCACGTGGCGGGCGCCGTAGATGGCGTCCCGCGAGGTCTGCAAGGCGTTGCCGACGATCGTGTGCTCGATCTCGCCGGGCTCGTAGCCGCTGCGCTCCAGGGCCGCCTTGGCGGCCAGCGCCCCGAGCTCGAGCGCCGACAGCCCGGCCAGCGAGCCACCGAACTCGCCCATCGGCGTGCGCGCGCCATCCACCAGCACCAGATCTTGCGTCATGGGACCTCCCGAGGGATCGATTTCGGCGGGCCGGAGGCTCCGGCCCGGAGGTCATTTCTACCACGCCCCGGCGTTCCCATGCTTCTTTCCGTCGGTCACAGGGAGCGAGCCAGCTCGTGGAATCGCCGGCGCCAGGGGTCGAGGTCGGCGGCGACGGAGGTGCGCTGGGCGAGCAGGACGGCGACGAGCTCGCGCTCCGGGTCGATCCAGACGCTGCCGCCGGTGAAGCCGTGATGGCCGTAGCCCGCCCGCGACCAGCCGCGGGTCGCCCGCGGCGCGGCGCCCGGTCGCCACCAGCCGAGGCGGTAGGGGCCGCGGCCGGCGAGGGCGTGGGCCACGGCTCTCGCGGTCAACACCCGCCTCGGCCGTAGCCACTCGGCGGCGAGCCGCCACACGGCGCGGGCCGGCGCGAAGAGGCCGGCGTGGCCCGCCAGGCCGCCGAGGTGGCGGGCGTTGCCGTCCTGCACGACGCCGGGAGGCGGCCCGGGCCGCAGCGCCACGGTCACGCCGAGGGCCGCGGCCAGCTCCACCTCGCGGTCGTTGCCGAGGCTCCGTGCCGCCACCGCGCGATCCGCCGCGGGCGCCAGCTCGACGGTCGACAGCCCGAGCGGGCGCAGCACGTGACGCTCCATCAGCGATCCCGGCGCCCCCCCGAGAGCCCGTTCGGCGGTTCTCGCCCAGAGGATGTACCCGAGATCGCTGTAGGTCGGACGCGGCGCCCCGAGGCTCTCGGACCGCAGGATCCGAGCCACGGCGCGCCGCGGATCGACGGTCTGGCGGAACAGCGGGCTCCAGGCCCGGAGCCCGGAACGGTGCCTGAGCAGGTCCTCCAGGGAACGGCCGGCCAGCGCCGCGGGCGCTTTCGCCCAGACGGCGCCCACTTTCGTCTCGAGCGGCAGCAGCCCCTTCTCGGCGAGGCGCAGGGCCAGCGTCGCGACCCACGGCTTGGTCAGAGACGCGAGGTCGAAGCGATCGGCGCGACGCAGCCGGCTGCCCGCGTCACGCCACCCCGCCGCAGCCTCCGCGACGACCTCGGCGCCGCGGCCGGCGATCGCCGCCACCGCCGAGGCCGCGCCCGACTCCACGAGCTCGCCGGCGAGGGCCTTCAGCCGACTCGCCATCGCTAGTAGTTCGCCGGATGGCCGGTCTGGAAGACGACCGCGCTCTGGCCGGGCTCGATCACCCCGGCGGCCGCGAGCTCCTCGAGCGCCAGCAGGCATGCCGCGCCCTCGGGCCCGACCGCCAGCCCCTCCTCGCGGGCCGCCCGCCGGGTCAGCGCCGGGATCGCCGCCTCGTCGACCGCCCGCGCCGTGCCCCCGGACTCGCGCAGCGCGGCGAGAACGAGGAAGTCGCCGATGGCCTTGGGGACCCGCAGCCCCCAGACCCGGCTGCGCGGCTCCTCCCACGGCGCCGCGGTCTCGTCGCCGCGCTCGAAGGCGCGGACGATGGGCGCGCACCCGCTGACCTGGACCGACACGAAGCGCGGCCTCCGGCCGGCAAGGAGGCCCAGCTCCTCGAGCTGGTCGAACGCCCGCCGCATGCCGACGATCCCGGTGCCGCCGCCGGTGGGATAGAGAATCCAGTCGGGCAGCCGCCAATCGAGCTGCTCGGCGAGCTCGAGGCCCATCGTCTTCTTGCCCTCGACGCGATAGGGCTCCTTCATCGTGGACACGGTCCAGAACCCGTCCTCGCGCCCGGCCAGGAGCGCCCCGGCCTCGACGAGCGTGCCGGGCGCGGTCAGCACCTCCGCCCCGTGCAGCCGGCAGCGCTCGGCGATGCCGGGCGGAGTGTCCTCGGGGAGCGCCACCCGCGCCGCCAGGCCGGCCGCGGCCGCGTAGGCCGCCAGAGCCAGGGCCGCGTTGCCGGCGCTGGCCAGCTGCACTCCGGGCGCCCCCAGCTCGCGCGCCCGGTTGACGGCCAGCGACAGCCCCCGCGCCTTGAACGAGCCCGTGGGGTTGCCCCCCTCCTCCTTCAACAGCACGTCGACGCCCGCCGGAGCCATGCGGCGCAGGCGGACCAGCGGCGTGCCCCCCTCGCCGAGATCGACGCGATCGTCGTGCCGCCGGTGCGGCAGGAGCTCGCGGTAGCGCCACATCGACCACGGGCGGGTCCGCCAGGCGGCGGCCAGCCGCGCGCCGTCGGCGCCCGCCAGGTCGTAGGAGACGAGCCAGGGCGCGCCGGCGGGCGAGAGGAACGCGGGCTCGTCGAGCGGCGCGGCGACGCCCGTTCGCGAGCAGACCAGCTCCCGGGCCAAGCGCCCCTCACGCGGCATCCGCCGCTCCCTCCCGGGCCGCGACGGCCTCCTCGTAGACCGCCCTGTAGCGCCCCGCGACGACGCTCCACGTGAGCTCGGTCTCGGCCTTGCGGCGGGCCGCCGCCCCCATCCTGCGGCGGGCCGCGCCGTCGGCCACGACCTCGGCGAGCGCCGCCGCGAGCGCGCCCGGATCGCGCTCCGGGACCAGCCGGCCCTCGCGGCCGTCCGTGACGGCGAGGGGGATCCCCGAGATCCCCGAAGCGACCACCGGCAGTCCGCTGGCCATGGCCTCGAGGATGACGTTGGGCAGGCCGTCGACGTTGCCGCTGGCGTCGTGCAGGGCCGGAAGCACGAACGCGTCCGCGGCGCGGAAGAGATCGGGCAGCGTGTCCCGCAGCACGACGCCGGGCAGGTGCACGCGGTCCCCCCAGGGCTGCGTGCGGCGCCGCAGGTCGTCCAGTAGATCGCCGGCGCCGGCCAGGACCACGTGCAGCGCGTCGTGCCGGGCGAGCAGCTCCGGGAGCAGCGGCAGCAGCACCTGATAGCCCTTCTTGCTCACCATCCGGCCCACCGACAGCAGCAGCACGCCGTCGTCCGGGACGCCGAGTCGCGCGCGCCAGATCCCGCGCCGGTCGGGTCGGGGCGAGAACGTCTCGACGTCGACCCCGTAGGGGATCACCGCCGCCCGGTCGAGCGGAAAGCCGAGCCTGCAAACGCGCTCGACGAGCTCCGGCGAGCAGCCGGTCAGGAAGCGGCAGCGGCCCAGGCTCCTCCCGACCCACGCGCGGACGCCGCGGCGCTCGGCCATGAAGACGTCGCTGCCGTGCAGGCCGGTTCCCACGGCCAGCCGGGCGGCGAACGTGGCCGCCACCAGCCCGTTGGGCACGACCCAGTGGCCCTGCAGGACGTCGAAGGGGCGCTCGCGCAGAAGCCTCGAGACCGCCCGCCGCGCGCCCCAGAGATAGAGCGGCGTGACGAGGCCGGCGCGCCAGCGCACCTTCTCGTCCGCCCGCAGGCTGCGGCTGTAGCCGATCACCTCGCCGGCCTCCGGCGCGTAGCGGAACGACCGCACCTCGACGCCGCCGTCGTCCCACGCCGGGGCCACTCCCGGCGCGTGCGGGGTCAGCACCGTCACCTCGTCGCCGTGGCCGACGAGGCCGCGCGCGAGGTCGCGGATGAAGGGTCCCGAGGTGTCGACCGGAGAGCGCGGGAAGGTCTGCGTCAGGAAGAGGATCTTCACCCGAGGCGTTCTTTCACGCTGTAGGTGTCGGAGCCGCGGAAGTTCTTGTAGGTGAGCATCTCGCCGATGAGGCCGGTGGTGAGGACCTGGATGCCGACGAGCATGAGGAGAACCCCGAGCAGCAGCAGCGGCCGGTTGCTCAGCGTACCGCCCAGCGACCAGTGGACCGCCAGATAGCCGTTGATCGCGAAGCCCGTCGCGAAGCAGACGAGACCGATGGCGCCGAAGAGATGCAGCGGGCGGCGGGTGTACCTGGTGATGAAGAGCACGGTGATCAGGTCGAGCAGCCCCTTGTAGTAGCGGTCCCAGCCATACTTGCTGCGGCCGTGGCGGCGCGGGTTGTGCACCACCGCCAGCTCGCCGACGGCGAATCCCTTGCGGCTGGCGAGCACCGGGATGTAGCGATGGAGCTCGCCGTAGATCGCGATCTGCTCCAGGACCTCGCGGCGGTAGGCCTTGAAGCCGCAGTTGAAGTCGTGCAGCTCGATCTGGGCCAGCCACCGAGTGGTCCAGTTGAAGAGCTTCGACGGCCAGCGCTTGCCGATCGGATCGCGCCGCTCCTTCTTCCAGCCCGAGACCAGGTCGAGGCCTTCCTCGAGCTTGGCGAGGAGGTGCGGGATCTCCCGCGGCTCGTCCTGGAGATCGCCGTCCATCGTGACGAGGATGGCGCCGCGCGCGGCCTCGACCCCGGCGCACAGCGCGGCCGCCTTGCCGAAGTTGCGCCGCAGGCGAACGAGACGGACGCGCGGGTCGGCGCTGCGGGCCTGCCGGATCCGCTCGGCCGTGCCGTCGGTCGAGCCGTCGTCCACGAACACGATCTCGAAAGCGCGGCCGGCCTCCTCGAGCACGCTCGCCACCTGCCGCGCGAGCTCCTCGACGGTGCCCTCCTCGTCGAGCACCGGGACGAGGACGCTGACCTCGGGCGCGGGCTCGGGCGCCGCGGGCGAAAGCGTCGCCGCCGGCGCAGTCTGTCGTTCCATGACGGTCATTCTAGCAACGCTTCTCCCGGCGGCTCGCCCGCGCCGCCGACCAGGCGATCGCGGACGGCCTGCATGTCCTCCCAGGTCGGCTGCCGGTAGCCCGAATTGCGCAGCAGGGCGGCCGGATGGTAGGTCACGCGCGCCGGGATTCCGCGGATCTCGTGCCAGACGCCCCGCATCCGTCCCAGGGGCGCGTCGCGGCCGAGCAGCGTCTGGGCGGCCACCCGGCCCAGGGCCACGATGACTCGCGGAGCCACGAGGTCGATCTGCCGCTCGAGGTAGCCGCGGCAGGCCGCCACTTCGTCGGGCTCCGGGTCCCGGTTGCCCGGCGGCCGGCACTTGACGATGTTGGCGATGTAGACGTCGGAGCGCTCGAGATCGATCGCCCCGAGGATCCGCGTGAGGAGGTCCCCGGCCGGTCCCACGAACGGCAGGCCCTGCCGGTCCTCCGCCGCTCCCGGTCCCTCGCCGATGAGCATCAGCCGGGCTCCGGGGCGGCCGCTGCCGAAGACGACGTTGAGCCGTCCCGCGGCCAGCTTGCAGGCCGTGCACTCCGCGGCCTCGCGCGCCACCGCCTCGAGATCCGCGCCCGGCCGCGGCAGATAGACCTCCTCGAAGCCGAGGTCATGCAGGTAGGCGAGCCACTCGCGCTCGGTCCCGTTGAGCGGCCGGCCCATGCTCGGTCAGCGCGCCGCGCGCTTCGTGGCGCCGCCTCTCGCGAGCACCGCGGGAACGACGAGATCGAAGACCGCCCGGGCGATCGCGGGCTTCGATGCCTTGGGGACGTGAACCGGCTCGGCGCCGCTGCGAAAGACCGTCACCTCGTTGTCGGACTGGCCGAACCCGATGTCGGCTCGGGAGACGTCGTTGGCGACGATGAACTGCGCCTGCTTCTGCTCGAGCTTGCGTATCGCCTCGGCCTCGAGGTTCTCCGTCTCGGCGGCGAAGCCGACGCGCACCGCGTCGGGCGCCGACTCCGCCAGGCCCGCGAGGATGTCCGCCGTGCGCGCAAGCGCGAGCTCGCCGCCGAGCTCGGACTTCTTGAGCTTGCGCGCGGAGGTCTTCCCGGGCCGGAGGTCGCCGACGGCCGCGGCCATGACGATGAGATCCGCCGCGGCCGCCCGCTCCTCCACCGCGACGCGCATCTCCGCCGCGCTGACGACGTCGCACCGCTCCACTCCGCGCGGCGTCGGCAGCTCGACCGGGCCGGCCACGAGCTGCACGTCGGCGCCGCGCCGTACCGCCTCTGCGGCCAGGGCGAAGCCCATCCGGCCGCTCGAGCGGTTGCTGAGGAAACGCACCGGGTCGAGAGCCTCTCTCGTCGGGCCCGCCGTCACGAGGACGCGCTTGCCGGCGAGCTCGCCGGTCGACCGGAAGCGGTCGACCTCACGGACGAGGACGCCGAGGTCCACCAGGCGGCCGACGCCGGTGTCGCCGGACGCCAGCGCGCCGATCGACGGACCGAGCACGCTGACTCCCCGCTCGCGCAGCGTCTGCGCGTTGGCCTGGACGGCCGGCTGCATCCACATCGTCGAGTGCATCGCCGGAGCGACGAGCACGGGCCCCTCGAAGCCGAGGGCCGTCGTCGTGAGAAAGTCGTCCGCCAGCCCGAGCGCCAGCTTGCCGAGGGTGTGCGCGGTGGCCGGAGCGACGCACAGCAGCTCCGCCCAGCGCGCCGCCTCGACGTGCAGCTCTTCCCCGGAGTCGTTGGGATTCAGGTACTCCTGCCGGTAGACCCGGTACCCGCTCAGCACCTCGAGGGTCAGCGGGGTCACGAACGACTCGGCGCCGCGGGTCAGCGCGCAGCGCACGTCGTGATCCGCCGCCCGGAGCAGGCGCACGAGCTCCGCCGCCTTGTATGCGGCGATGCCGCCGCACACGCCCAGCAGGACGCGCACGCGGCTAGCCCTCCGCCGGGGCGCCCTCGGTGCCCGGCTCCTCCACCTCCGGGGGCGGCGGGCCGTAGTCCCAGGCGACGAGGTCCATCGAGATCTCGCTCAGCGCGATGCGCGTCGGCTTGGTCTCGGGGGTCTCGATCTTCGGAGACCCGCCTCGGATGAGCTGCTCGGCGCGCTCCGCGGCCAGCAGGACGTAGCGGAAGCGGCTGTCGATCTTCTCGGGAATGCGGTCCATCAAGGAATCTCCGATCGGGGAATGGGCGGTGAGTGGGGTGGGTCGGGACTGTCGGCTGAAGGCGGTGGGTCGACGGGCTCCAAGGCGTCGCGGAAGTCCGCAACGATGGCTTGGACGCGGGCCTGGTTGCGCGCGAGGAGGGTCCGTCTCGAGACGATGATCGACTTGAGCTCGCGGCTGGCGCGCTCGACGTCGTCGTTGATGATAACATAGTCGAACATCGGATAACGCTCGATTTCCCAGAGAGATACGGCGAGCCGCCTCGCCACGTCGGCGGGCCGGTCGTGACCGCGCTCGACGATCCGATGCTCGAGCTCCGCGTAGCTCGGAGGCAGGATCAAGATCGCGCAGGCGTCGGGCATCACCGCGAGCACGCTCTCCACGCCCTGGACGTCCAGGTCGAGGAGCACGTCGGCGCCCGCGGCCAGGCGGTCGTGGACCTCGGCCCGCGCGGTGCCCTTGAGCTGCCCGTGGACCTCGGCCCACTCGAGGAACTCGCCGCCGGCCACCATCGCCTCGAACTGCGCCTCGTCGACGAAGAAGTAGTTGCGGCCGTGGACCTCGTCGGGGCGCGGGGCGCGGGTGGTGTGGCTGACGGAGAACTCCGGCGGTCCCGGATCCGGCCACTCGCCCGCGAGCGCCATCGACACGAGCGTCGTCTTGCCCGTCCCCGAAGGAGCCGCGACGACGAAGACGTCGCCGAGTGCCGGCGGCGGGCCGGGTGGGCCCGGGCTACTCGACATTCTGCACCTGCTCGCGAAGCTGCTCGCACGCGACCTTGCCGTCGACCACCCACTCGGCCATCCGCGCGTCGCGGCACTTGCTGACCAGGGTGTTGAGCTCGCGGTGGATCTCCTGGGTCAGGAACTCGAGCCGCCGCCCCACCGGCCGCCGCCCCCGCACCGCCTTCTCGAAGCTCTCGAGATGGGCGTCCAGGCGGTCGAGCTCTTCCTGGATGTCGGTCTTCTCGGCGTAGAGCGCCGCCTCCTGAGCGAGGCGATCCGGCGGCAGCTCGCCGCCGGCGACGAGCTCGTCCAGCCGCGCGCGCATTCGATCGAGGATGCCGCGGCGCACCTCGTCGCGAGCGCCGGCCAGCCGCTCGACCAGCTCCCGGAGCAGGCCCAGCCGCTGCTCGAGGATGGCCTGCAGCCGACTTCCCTCCGCTTCGCGGGTCGCCACGAGCTGATCGACCGCCCGCTCCAGGGTCGCGGAGACGAGGCCTCGACCCTCCTGCCCGAGAGCGCGGGGACGGCGCCGGATCCGCACGACCTCGGGCAAGCGGAGCAGCTCGCCGGCGGTCACGGTGGCCGCGGCAAGCCCCAGGTCGGCCATTCGCCGCGCGGCCGCGAGGAATCCGGCGGCGACCGTCTCGTCGAGCGCCACGGAGGCCTCCTCGTCGGCCAGCGGCTCGATCACCACCCGCACGTCCACGCGCCCACGGGCCAGACGGTCGTCCAGCAGGCGCCGCAGCTCCCCTTCGAGCTCGCGGTGCTCGTCGGCAA
>Ga0224512_10000674_pt1 | contig 35097 bp, 35 predicted proteins | sample SF_May12_sed_USG_4_FD_169103 | JGI IMG/M metagenome (GOLD analysis project Ga0224512, IMG submission 169103) | Sediment microbial communities from San Francisco Bay, California, United States - SF_May12_sed_USGS_13 | ecosystem: Environmental > Aquatic > Marine > Sediment | place: USA... | reverse complement strand
CGTGTCGCCCTCCCAGTCGCCGAAACGCCGACGGGCATCGACAACGGCCGGGCGCTCGTCAATCGAGACCTGGTTGGGAATGCGGCCTCGCCGGTCATAGCTGCCATAACGCTTGCGGCGGGGCTTCAGCGAATACGCGGGGCCAGACCATGGTAACTAACTGTAAATAAAAGAAACTTCACCCTGAAAGGGTCGTTTACAGGGCTTGGATCGCCCATTTCAGCACCAAAATGCTGCCGGTATTGTGTAAACCAGGGTCAGGGAGCAATTCCCGCTACTAAGTAAACTGAGTACCGCACTTTATGTTTGATTTAACCTGTCATGCTTATAAAGTCACGAAGGAACAGAATCCTTGAATGATGATTATCAGGTACAGCCGATGACCGAAAAGGTAACCCTTGCGGGCAATCAACTCGTCGAATATGTAAAGAGCATCATTGCGGCCGGTAATGTACGTCGCTTGATTATTCGCAAGCCAAATGACGAAGTGCTGCTGGAGATCCCGCTCACTGCCGGGGTTGCGGTCGGTGGTGCGCTGACTGCCACGGCACCGGTGCTGGCAGCGCTGGGCGCCATGGCCGCTTTGCTGACCCAGGTCAAGGTCGAGATCGTGCGTACTGACCAGTCCAACGACGACTCCTAGAAAGAAAAGGTGTCAGCAACCTTATTAGTGCTCGTCTCGTTATACCAATAAGGTTCCTGACACCTTTTCCGTCTTCCGTTCGAGCTGCTCGTCTTTCGGTGACATTTTCTGCGCGCCCTTGGCAGGCCTTTTTCAGGGTAGAACTGGAGTCTTTATGCGCGTGCAGAATAGCTAACCCCGCGATGAGCCTCGCATTGTCATACAGGCCGCCTTCGGGTGCCGAAATCGGCAGTCTAAGCCCTGTACACTATCGTTTCCTGGGTGAAAAGTCTCCTTATTGAGTGCGTTACTGCGGTCCGACCCCATGCATAATGCATGCATAATGCATACGCAGCTCATGAGTTACTCCTTGTTCGTATTATTCTTGTCGGTATATGCTGATATCAGCTGAATCCGGCCATATCCGGGTCCCGTTGTCACGCCAGGGGACGTCCCGGCGTCGCCGTGGCTTGTTCCCGGACCGTCCGGTATAAATTGTATCCACTCCCTTGTTATTGCTTTTTATTGGAGGAAATTATGTTCGAATGGGTCATATCGCCCGAGGCCTGGGTCGCTCTGGGTACTCTGACGGCACTCGAGATCGTGCTGGGCATCGACAACATCATTTTTATCTCGATTCTGGTTGGTCGATTGCCCGTGCAGCAGCGCAACTTCGCTCGCCGCGTCGGGCTTGGCCTGGCGATGTTCACGCGCCTGGCGCTGCTGTTCTCCATTGTCTGGGTGATGGGGCTGACCGAGCCCTGGTTTGACCTGTTCGGTCAGGTGATCTCGGGACGGGATGTGATCCTGATCGGCGGGGGATTGTTCCTGCTTGCCAAGTCAACACATGAGATTCATGTCAGCCTGGAGGGTGCGGTCGGGGACAGCGGGGTTCCGCTGGTCTCGGGACTGGGCACGGTGCTGGTACAGATCGCCGTGCTGGACGTGGTGTTTTCCCTGGACTCCGTGATCACGGCCGTGGGGCTGGTGCAGCATGTCTCTATCATGGCCATCGCCATCATCCTGGCCGTGGGCGTCATGCTGGTGGCGGCCGAACCGATCGGGAATTTTGTCGACCGGCATCCGACCGTCAAGATGCTTGCGCTCTCGTTCCTGATCCTGGTCGGCGTGACCCTGATCGCGGAAGGCTTCGATGTGCACGTACCGAAAGGCTACATCTATTTCTCCATCGCCTTTTCGGTGTTTGTCGAGATGCTCAATATTCGCATACGAAAGAAACAGGCCATACCGCTGGTCCTGCACAAGAAGCTGGAGGAATAGCCATGTCAGGCCCGGCGGCTGGGCAAAGACCACCGGGCCGTGCCCATCAGGCCGGATGTGCCGGGCATACTGCGGTTAGCACAAGCTGCCTCTGTATGGCGCCGCGGGGCGCTTCGACAGAGAAAGAAGATGTTGGACAGACCCGTCCCCGTTGCCGGGTTCGTCTGGAACTGAATAACGCGGCCTGCGCCCGTAATTCCAGCTAAAAGCTGAACCCTGGATCTGCAGCGTTCAGGGTGTCGTCATAGACGACACCGTCCTTGGTGATGTAGTCGATGCTGGTTGTGTAGTCACCTGGTTTCGCGCCACCCACCCGCGCACTGATCCGGCCGCTGGAGTCGGTGGTGCCGAGATAGCTGCGGAACGGGGCACCGTCCAGGTTCAGGGTGAAAGTGACCTCGGCGCCGGACACCGCGTTGTCCGCCAGGTCCTCGACCGTGATGTGCACGCGCAGGTTCTTGAAGATCAGTTCATAGGCGATACCGGATACACGCACGGTCACCGCCGTGGCCTTGCGGATGGTGGTGGTGGCGGAATCACTCAGGCTGCGACTGTCGGTGACGTCCACCGTTACCGGGTAATCCGTATCCATGTCAAAGTCGGCAATGTCGAGGGTGATCGCGTAGCTACCCGTGGTTTCGACAAAGCCCAATACGGGCGCGCCGCTGACGACAAATGCCGATGCTGCCAGGCCTGTCACGAGATCGCCGTTCTCGTCGCGCGGCGTGACCGTCAGTACCGCTTCGGTGTCCGACTCCGTGTAGCTGGCCTTGTCCGTGGTCATGGAAACGTTGAGGGCCGGGCTGGGTGGTGTGATCGAGCCGAGTACCGCCTCGGCATCGACCAGCGGTTCATGGATGCCGTCTTTTGTATCGCCGGCCATCACGATCGCCTCGCCGCTGCCCAGCAGGGTGTTGCGGATCGTGTTGACGGCGCCGGCCTTTGTCAGCGTTGACAGGTTCTGGCCTACATAAAGCGCCGCGGCCCCGGCGACGTGCGGGGAGGCCATGCTGGTGCCGCTGAAGCTCGCGTACTGGTCGTTCAGGTAGGTGGAGAGGGTGGAGACACCGGGCGCGGTCATATCCACGTCGGCGCCGTAATTTGAAAACGACGCGAAGGTATCGTTGGCCGGGTTCATGGCGGAAATGGTGAACACGGAATCATAGGCGGCCGGTACGTGGTTGGCGGCGTCGTCGGATTCATTGCCCGCGGCCACCACCACGAAGCAGCCACTGGCCACGGTCGCCTCGAAGGCACGCCGGTAGGGGCCGTCCTTGTCGGAGCCATTGCCGCCCAGGCTCAGGTTGGCGACATGAATCATGTCGGCATAAGAGGCCGCGGCATTGTTATGGGCGGTGATGAAATCCAGCGCGGCGATGATATCGGCACTGCTGCCCGAGCCGCGTTTGTTCAACACCTTCAGGGCAACCAGGCTGGCACCCGGCGCGACGCCGATGACGCCCGCGCCATTCGCCGTTGCGGCGACCGTGCCGGCCACGTGCGTGCCATGCCCATGATCGTCTTCGCCACCGACGGTGGTATTGCCCTTGCTGACGAAGGTATTGGAAAGTGCGCTATTCACCCGGTCCACCAGGTCCATGTGGTCCAGGTCGATGCCGGTATCAACGATCGCCACCGTGGCGCCTGCGCCGGTGGCACCCCCGGTGTGCGCCTTATCCGCATCAATACGGTCAATGCCGGTGGGCAGGGATTCAGCGATGGCGTGCACTTCGTGGGCCGCTTCAACCAGCTCAACATGGGGGTTGTTGGTCAGTGCCTCCCTCGCTTGCGGGCTGAGCGGGGCGGCAAATCCGGGAAACACCGCCCGGTAAATATGTTGCGCGGTATGCAGCGTGCCGAGGCGCTCGGCCCGGTTAACGGCACCGGGGGCCGACTTCAGCACCACGATATAGACCGGGTGAGGCGCGGCCTCCGGATCAGCGACCGCGCGGGCGGCCAGGCCCAGGCACAGCGACGTGGCCAGCAGCAGCGTGAATATAAGGGAAGCTACCTGCGAAAAACCGGATAATTTATTCATTGTGAATGGATCCCTCTAACTTGCTGGTGTGGCTGCTGCCGGCGGAAAATGGCGCCCGTATTGATTCTGATTCTTATTAATATCTTAATATTGCGAGTACCTGAGTGTTTTTGTCAACAATAAGAATGGCACCGACCACCGAATACAGGGCTTTGGCCACAATTTGTTACAAAGTGGTCGCTAACAATGACCGGGATTTGATTACTGCCAACTGGTGAGTTGGTTGTTCTAGGGGAAGTGATCGCGCCTGCAAGGCGCTACAGGTGCTCCATTGGACTTTGCAGGAGCGGTCTCCAGACCGCGATGGGGTGTTCGACAATCGCGCCGGAGGTCGGTGCTCCTACAGGTGCTCTTTGCTATGTGCAGATTTTACACAACTCTTTGATGGTCTCTGCATGCTCTGTGCCAACTAATCCGAGATTCTGATGAAACCTGAAACCAGACTTTTTTACCTTTGTGGCCGCTAATGCCTGTGAGGCATGCTTGGCGTCTTTTTCGATAAGCGCTTTTGCTGCATGCCATTTAAAACGGTCAAGAGGAAAGGCCAAGCGATGCGCATGTTGATCCAATATTTTTAGCGCATTGTCATATTCAGATTCGATACCGTGCGTGGCAACAATGTATGGATAGTTCACGTATGTATCGGATTGATGGTTCGGGAATGCTTCTTCTCTGGCCAAAACTGCGCGATAGGCCACCATGGCTTCGTCGATTTCCGCCAGTTCCAGAAGCGCCTCAGCTCTAGCCAGCAGCGCTCTCATATCGTCGAACTTTTTTTTGCGAGTCTCAAAATAGAAATTTACAAGTCGAAGTGATGCTTCTGGATAATGCTTCGCTAAGGTTAAAGCCTGGATGACCAGGTATTGATCTCTCTGTGATCTGGCGCGCTTGAGCCTTGAGAAGAACTCCTTTTCGATCTCCTCATTCCACTTCTTGTTTCTATACCAATCATCTGTGGCCATGATTTTTCCAAAGCACAGAACATTTAAGCTCAACCGCGCAGTTTACCGCGTCGGCTGGGGCGCTTTCTTGGATTCAGTATTTCGTTTAGCGTTAATGACTATAAGTGTCACAACTACCAGCAGTACTCCAGATACAGCTGCGATTAAGAGTCCAAAAATCTGCGACACCAGGTAACCCTCCAGCTTGCCAGGATGAAGACCCACCTCAATATACGGATCCGCCCGGTTCCAGTCGCTGCTCTCATTTTTTGTAACTATATACAAGGTATATTCCTTCCCCTTGTCGGCACGGAAAGAACCGATAGCCAATCCCGAACGGCCTCCGCCCCATATTGGAGAGTAGCCATATTCAGCACGTGAGCCTTGTGCAATAACAGCTTCGTCAAGATTAACTTTCCATGACACATCTATATTTCCGCCACCTCCCGCAACAAAATCCCCAAGGATTTTATCAATCTTTTCTTCCGGGAAGACAGTATTCAGATGGATTTCTACCATGTACTCCTCCGAACGATCCACTGTAAATTGGACTTGATGCTCCGAAGGTGATTGTAAGTTTACCGGAAGATTTACAACTTCTGTTCGGTAGAACGGGCCCTTTATGCCAAGTGTCAGCATGAGTAGCCCGGCAACTACGCCGCTTAGTAAGACCCCGACTGTTACTCTAGTATTCCGTACCGTTCGCATTGGCATCTCTGTGATGCACCGGGTCGGACCGAAACAAATCGCTTGGGAGTCGACTGGAGTCAGTCAATGGAAATAAGGGGACATGATGGTTTTTGATGGGCATGGTTACTATCTAGCGTGAAAAACCAGAATGTTTTTATGTCGATGCTGTTGTATAGAAAATTTATCGCGCCTGCAGATCGTTCCGGATGGTGCAGCTACGCATTGCACCTGCGAGGCGCAGCTACATAATCGCTGCGCACCATCGGGCGCCAATGGGGTGAGAGTATATTCAGTTCGCTGTAATGGCGAGATTTTGAATGACTTATGCTGTCTCCGCTACCTCTCAGGTCTCACGCGGCTCATCAAGGCGCGTGACCGGCCGATTGCGCAATTCCAGGTAGAAAGCGCCCAGGATCGACACAATCGAGACGATAACGCCCACCGTGGTCAGGGTATCCCAGTACATGGTGTATCTCCTTATGAGGTGCTAATTTGAGAATATAAGTAAAGTAGAAAATACTAATCTATAACCTGTCATCGGCACTCGCAGGAATACCTTTAGGCTTCGATAGGCTGCCCGTGGAAGCGTTCTCTATCGGCGGGGTCAATGGAGCGGTACCTGTCGGACAGTCTGGGAGCAGTAAGGATCGCGCCTGCGTGGCGCTCCGGGTTAGTTCGCTGCAAGGACGGGATTTTTCAATAATAAACGGGGTCAGTTCCCGGTTTCCTCTAATACCAGGAATAACTAGGATCTGACCCCGCTCATTCCGTAAATCACCCCGCGCCGCACCAGCCACTTTTCAATTTCCACCGCACACAGGACCAGCGAGGATAACGCCAGGCAGACAGCGAGGTCGAAGAGCGGCAACGGCTGCGTATGGAAGATGCCATTGAGCGCCGGCACATAGATCACTGCCAGCTGCATGATGACCGTAAGGATGACAGCGCCCAGCATGGGCATATTGCTGAACAGGCCGATGGAAAACAAGGAGGCGGTCTCGCTGCGCACCGCCAGTGAATGGAACAGCTGCGACACGGTCAGGACGGTGAACACCACGGTCTGCCAGTACGCGACCCCGCGCGAGATGGCCCAGGCCTGCGAGGCAATCGAGAGGCCGCCGACAAACAGGCCGACCCAGACGATGTGTTGCCACATGCCATGAGCGAAGATGTTCTCCTGCGGTGGCCGTGGCGGCTGCCGCATGATCCCGGGTTCCGCCGGTTCGGCGGTAAAGGCCAGACCCGGCAGTCCGTCAGTGACGAGATTGATCCAGAGTATGTGGATTGGCAGCAGGGGTATAGGCAGACCGAGAAATGGCGCCAGAAAGAGTGTCCAGATCTCGCCCGAGTTCGAGCTCATGGTGTCCTTGATGAACTTGCGGATGTTGTCGAAGATATGGCGCCCCGTCCGGACGGCGCGGACAATGGTGGCGAAATCGTCGTCCAGCAGCACCATGTCCGAGGCCTCGCGCGCCACGTCTGTGCCCTTTTGTCCCATGGCCACACCGATGCCGGCACGCTTAAGCGCCGGCGCATCGTTGACACCGTCGCCGGTCATGGCAACAAACTCACCATTGGCCTGCAGCGCCTTGACGATGCGCAGTTTCTGTTCCGGACTGACACGAGCATACACGCGTACCGATTCGACGCGACGCGTAAATGCCGCATCATCCAGCTGCGTCAGTTCGCTCCCGGTGAGTAGTCCGTCGCCGTCAGCCACGATACCAAGCCGCTCGGCTATCGCCATGGCCGTTCCCGAATGGTCACCGGTAATCATGATCGGGGTGATCCCGGCGGTGAGGCAGTCGGCCACGGCCTGCTGTGCCTCGGGTCGCGGCGGGTCGATGAGCGCCGCCAGCCCCAGGAAGGTCAGGTCCCGTTCGACCGTCTGCGCATCCGGTTCATGCGGCTGTTCGGCAAGCTCACGCATGGCAAACGCCAGCACGCGGTAACCCTCGTTCGCCAGCCGTTCCGCCTCCGCCAGTACGCTGTCGCGTTCAAACGCTACCGGACCGTTGTGCTGCAGGATGCGGGTGCATTGCGCCAGTACGTTTTCAGGGGCGCCCTTGACGAACACCGTGACACCCCCGCCGCTGCGATGTAAGGTGCTCATCTGTTTGCGTGAGCTGTCGAACGGGATGCTCATCAGCCGCGGCATCTCCTGTTCAAGTTCGTCTTTCAGGTAACCGGAGACCTCGGCAGCTGTAAACAATGCCAGTTCGGTCGGTTCACCGGCCGGACTACCGTCCCTGATCGCCACATCGTTGTTCAGGGCCATGGCACGGCCAAGCATCACCTGAGCTGCAGCAGCATCAGTCCCGGACAGCGCATCGACCCACCGGTTCCCCACGTAGAACCGCTCGGCAGTCATGCGGTTCTCGGTCAAGGTGCCGGTCTTGTCCGAGCAGATACAGGTTACCGAGCCCAGCGTCTCGACTGCCGGCAGGTTGCGCACCAGCGCATTGTGCCGAACCAGCTTGCGCGCACCAAAGGCCAGCGAAATAGTCACGACCGCCGGCAGGGCCTCAGGTATCGCCGCCACCGCCAGGCTGACCGCCGTGAGAAACATCAGCATGACCGGCTGACCCTGCAGCAGGCCGGCCGTGAACACCACGGCACATATCGCCAGAACAGCCAGCGCCAGGTAGCGGCCAAAGCGGGCAAGACGCACCTGCAACGGTGTCTTCACACCCGCCTCACCGCGCAGCAGTTCGGCGATACGGCCAATCTCTGTCTGCGAGCCGGTGGCCACAACGACGCCCTGTCCCAGCCCCCGGGTAATGAGACTGCTCTTGAAGGCCAGGTTGATACGGTCGCCCAGCGGCAGTTCGGTTTTCTCCAGCCGCGCCACTTGCTTGCCCACCGGGTGGGATTCGCCTGTCAGGGCCGATTCGTCGGCCTGCATCTCTGTCGCCAGCAGCAGGCGCAAGTCCGCTGGCACGACATTGCCCGCCTCCAGCAGCACCACGTCCCCGGGGACGAGTCCCGATGCTGCCAGGGTGACAACCTCGCCATCGCGCAGGACCTGCGCCTCTGGTGCCGCCATCTCCCGTAATGTCGCCACGGCACGCTCGGCGCGGAATTCCTGCACCGTGCCGATGATGGCATTAAGCAGCACGATGACCAGTATGGCGATGGTGTCCTGGGGCTCGCCAATGAAACCCGAGATAACCGCCGCCACCAGCAAGACAATAATCATGAAATCAGCGAACTGGCCCAGCAGCATCGACAGCACGGACTTGCGTCGTTTGCCGGGGATGGCATTGGGTCCGTAATCCAGCAGCCGCTGCTGCGCGGCTGCGGTGGTCAATCCGTTGGCCGTGCAGTCGAGACGCGCCAGCGCCTCTTCTGCCTCGAGGGCGTGCCAGTCCTGCGGCGCCACACTAACGTCCTGCAAGCAGGTAGATGAGTGCCGCCGTCAGTGCGGCGATGAGTAGTGTCCGAAGGCCGCTGCGCCACCAGGAAACACCGGCGACCTGGCCAAGAAAGACTCCGAGGATAAAGATGGTCAGCATAGCCACCACGATGCTGGCATGCAGGGGGGAGACAGGCAGGGCAATACCGGCACTCGAGAGCCACAGCGGCGTTATGATCAGAAGCGAGATCACCAGCGGTGACGCCCCGTTCACAATCGCGATCAGCATCGGCACCCAGCGCGCCGCATCCCCGTGGTAGCTGTCCTGCAGGTCGGCGACCATGGCCTCTTCCAGTTCCATCAGGGCGCGCTGCCGCTCTGCCGACTCGCTCACATAGGCACTGCTCACGCCACTGACGCCCAGGGCGATGGCCGCACCCAGGCAGGCGCTGATGATGACGGTTAGGCTGGTCGGTTCGCTGATGAGAAATCCCATGATGAGGCCGAGCATGGTCAATGCGCCGTCAAAGCCGTTGACCACGAAATAGCGGCGGATGATGCCGTGTGTCCGGGTTATACGAAGCAGGAAGCTCGCCCGGCTGACCAGCTTCACGGTCCGTTAACCGCCATCCGCATCGTTGTGCACTTCCACCTCGTCGATGCTGTGCAGTGAGCCCCCCATGGCATTGATGCTTGACTGGATCGCCTCGAAGTCGATGACGCTGCCTTCCACTTCCATCTGCAGTGTCTCTGTGTTCTCGTCCACCTCCATGACCATGACACGGACACGATAGTCCGATCCGACCTCGGCAACGGTACGGGTAAATTCCAGCGCATTCGGCTGGTGGGGTTTGAGTACATCGAGCACGATCCGCTTGACGGCGACCATATTACGTATTCCCGTCTGGTATGCGCCTGGCACCACATGGCGTACAGGAAGAATAAACGCCTCTTTTCCTAAAATCCATTACTGCTGTTACGTTAACTCCCTCTCTCCTCAGGGAGAGGAGATAAAACAAGAAAAGGGAACATCCCGGTTTTTTAAAATGGGCATGATGTCTGTATGTACTGAACAACCACTGTTTATCTGTTTGAGACAGGCTGCTCAAAGTAATAAGGGGTCGGACCTGCGCAATATCCTGAAAAATCAAAAAACAATCAGGTAATAGAGCTGTATTTAGTCCTTAGAAGGCCTGATCCATGGATAAAAAGACAGCTAAAAGAAGAAGCATCATGCCGCGCCATAATTGTTATATTTTTGACCAGGATGGCATGACCTGCCGCCTCAGTAAATCCGAGGTCTATAACTGCATCGATTCCAGGCGGGAAATGCTTGCGATAAGCGATGAGAATGCCGATTTTATTAACTAGACTTCAGTTGAAACAGCATCTTGCGCAGGTCCGACCCTTTTTCGTTTTTCGTTTTATCACGTCCTATTCATACCGCAATGCTTCGATCGGCCGCAGTTGCGATGCCTTGCGTGCCGGGTGCAGCCCGAAGAACACACCCACCAGTCCCGCGAACAGGAAGGCGACAAGCACCGAGACGGGCGTAACGGTGACCGGCAGTGCGGAGAAGCGCGCCACCGCCAGTGCGCCGCCCAGGCCGAGGAAAATGCCCAGTACGCCGCCGGCGGTGCTGAGTACCAGTGCCTCCAGCAGGAACTGCCACAGGATGTCACGCTGACGCGCACCCAGGGCCATGCGGATGCCGATCTCGTGGGTGCGCTCGGTAACCGAGACCAGCATGATATTCATGATGCCGATGCCGCCCACCAGCAGCGACACGGAAGCGATGCTGCCCAACAGCCAGGTGAATACCCGGGCGCTTTCCTCCGATGTCTCGGCCAGTTCGGCACGGTTGTGCATGCGGAAGTCGTCGGGCTGGCCCTCTCTCAAGCGGTGGCGCTGACGGAGCAGGCGTTTGATCTCCTTGATCAGTCGAAACGAGGCCTCGCGGTCGCTGGCGACCAGCTCGATGCGCTCGATGTGGGTGATGCCCTCGAGCTTGCGCTGCACGGTGGTGATGGGTGCGAAGATGGCGTCGTCCTGGTCCGAGCCCCAGGCGGTGGCACCCTTCTCGGTGAGCACGCCGATCACCCGGCAGGACAGGCCCTTGATGACGATGGACTCGTCCAGCGGGCTGCGCAGCCCGAACAGCTCACGCGCCACCGTCTGCCCCAGCACGCACACATGGCTGGCACCCAGAATGTGACGCCGGGTGAAGAACTCGCCCTCGGCCAGCTGCCAGCTGCGCACCGTGACATAGTCGGGGGTGACGCCCTCGATGGCGGTGCCCCAGTTGGTGCCGCGATAGCGTACCTGGGCGGTGGTGCGCACGCTGGGCGCGACTGCCACCACATCCGGCAGCTCCGCGATAGCGTCGGCATCTGCGCGCGTCAGCGAGGTAATTCCGCCGGCACCGGTACGCACCCCGCCGCGGGTCACCGAGCCGGGGCGTACCACCAGGCTGTTGGTACCCATGCTGGCCAGTTGGTCGGCGATGCGCTGCTGGGCACCACTGCCGATGCCCAGCATGGCGATCACCGAGCCCACGCCGATGACCACCCCCAGGGTCGTCAGCATGGCGCGGGTCTTGTTGCGCCACAGGGCGCGCAGCGCCAGTTGCAGCGCGGTTGTCAAGTTCATGTCTGCAGCTCCAGTCGGCCGTCGCGCAGCAACAGCCGGCGTCGGGCGTGCCCGGCCACTTCCTGCTCGTGGGTGATCAGTACGATGGTCAGGCCCTCCTGTCGGTTCAGCGCGTCCAGCAGGGCCATGATCTCGGCGCTGGTGGCGGTGTCGACGTTGCCGGTGGGTTCATCGGCCAGTAGTAGCGACGGGTGTGTCACCAGGGCGCGGGCGATGGCGACGCGTTGCGCCTGGCCGCCGGACAGCTGGTTGGGCAGGTGGTACAGGCGCTCGCCCAGGGCCATGCGCTCCAGGGCCGCACGCGCTTTTTGCCGGCGCTCGGCCTTGCCGATGCCGGCGTAGATCAACGGTGTCTCGACGTTTTCCAGTGCGCTGGTGCGCGGTAGCAGGTTGAAGTTCTGGAACACGAAACCGATCTCGCGGTTGCGCAGTGCGGCCAGCTGGTTGCCATCCATGCGTGTTATGTCCTGGCCGTTTAGCTGGTAGCTGCCGGTGTCCGGTACGTCCAGGCAGCCGAGGATATGCATCAGGGTGGACTTGCCCGAGCCGGAGGGCCCCATAATGGCCACGAACTCGCCGGGCTCAACGTTCAGATCGATGTCACGCAGGGCCTGGATGGTCACCCCGTCCAGTACATAGGCCTTGTGCAGGCCGTGGATCTGCAACAGGGGCGCGGTCATCGTCAGGCCCTAGAACAAACTCAGCCCGAAGCGCCGCTTGCGCTCGGAATCCTCGCGCTTGAGCGGTACGGCGATGGCCATGCCGTCGGCAAGGTCTGCTCCGCTGACCTCGGTGACCTTCTCGCCAATGATGCCGGCGGTGACGGTGAGCGGCGTGAGCGTGTCGCCGTCCAACCGCCACAGGATGGCCTCGCCGGACTTGAGACTTTCGCGCACCCGGTCAAGTTCCTCCTGCGGCCAGGGCGGCACGTAGCGCAGCGCAGCGTTGGGCACGGTGAGTACCTTGTCCCGGCGCGCCACCTCGATGCTGACGGTGGCGGTCATGCCGGGCTTCAGCGCCAGGTCGGCGTTGTCCACGTGGATGATGCAGTTGTACTTGACCACCCCGGCCTCGACCTTGGGTTGCAAGCGCACCTGGGCGACGCTGCCGCTGAACTCGCGGCGCGGGTAAGCGAACACGGTGAAGCTGACCGGCTGTCCCTCCTTTACCTGGCCGATGAAGGCCTCGTCCACGTCGGCTTCCACCTGCATGCGGGTCAGGTCGTTGGCGATGGTGAACAGGGTAGGGGCCTGCAAGCTGGCAGCCACTGTCTGACCCACGTCTACGTCGCGGGAGATGACCACACCATCGATGGGTGTGCGGATGGTCGTGTAGTCCAGGTTGACCTGCTCGCGTTCCAGTACCGCGCTGGCCTGTGCCACGCTTGCGACTTTCACCTGGTGCTCCCCTTTGGCGGCTTGGGAGGCGAAACGGGCCGCGTCCACGACGCTCTCGGCCACCAGTTTCTTCTTTTGCAGGCCGGCCTGACGATCGTATTCACGTTTGGTGTCCAGCACCTCGATCCAGGCCTTGTCACGCGCGGCCTCGGCGTTTTTCAGATTGGCCTGGGCCTCGGCCCGCTTGGCAGTGAAGATGGCCGGATCGATCTGTGCGATGACCTGGCCCTGTTTGACCTGATCATTGAAGTCAGCATACAGGTGCTGGATGGTGCCCGACACCTGACTGCCCACCAGCACGGTGTTGATGGGGCTCAGGGTGCCGGTGGCCGATACCACGTCACTGATGTCACCGCGGCGAAGCTGTGCCTGGCTGTATGTTGGCACATCGTCGGTATCGGGTTCGCGCAGCACGTACCAGCCGCCGCCGATAAGGGCGGCAAGCAACAGGATGCCAGTTAACAGTTTTGTCAATTTATGTGCCATCTGGAAAGGGGGGGGCAGACCGCGTTTCCGGACCCGACTGCCCCGTTTGTACTCGGAACACTGACATACAATCCCTGATCAAGCGCCAACAATTACAAAACCCGGATCACGTTGACACCAGTGTATGAAAAACGTGGTCTGTCACCTGTTTTTTAGGATTATTGCCCGGCGACAAGGCGATCCAGTTCGTTGAGGGCATTGGTGGACTTGTTCAGGCTGAAGGTGGCGATTGTCTGTCCCCAGGGCCAGCGCAGAAAGGTCACGTTCAGTTCATGCCCCGTGCGCAACTGCTTTAGCAGGATACTGTCGGCAATCAAGCAGCCGGCGGCGTTGAGCGCACCGATCTGCAGGGGCACGTTATTGTCGATCTGCAGGCTGACACCCGTCACGGGATAGCCATGCCCGAAGATGCACACGGAACGGATGTGTTTGGGTTCGCCCTTCAGCCAGGAGATCCACAGTATCGGGGACGGGTGACGGGAATCTCCCCCGTGGTACTCGGTGATCTTGCTGTAGGTCTCTGCCTTGCATTGCGTTAACAGGGTGACCTCCTCATAGATACAGTCCACGCGCCAGTTGCCAAACTGCACCTTGCGCTCGCGTACATCATCCCTTTCTTGTTGTGCCGTGCTAGCCGTGTGGTCAACGCTGCTGCCAGCGGGAAAGTTGGCGCAGCCAGTGGCCAGCAGGGTCATCATCAGCAGGGTTGCAGGTACTTTCATGGTTCACTCCAGCGTGTCGAAACTCGGGTTTTCCCGGGAGAGGCTGCGATTATTTAACATATTTCGGGTTCTATAAAGATGCCGGAAAGATGCCGGGGCATATTCTCGCTATATTCCGCCAGAAAACTGCCGGGGTCAGGTCTCATCTTCCTGCATCATTAAATGCCAGACCTGACCGCGGCCATGTGTTGATAAATGATTATAATGCGTACTTGTCACTGATCCCATTGATTAAAGCCATGCCCTACAAGAGTCTGTCAGCGCTTCCCGAGAGTGTCAGGGATAACCTGCCCAGGCACGCCCAGGAGATTTACCTGGCAGCATTCAATAACGCGTGGGTTGAATATCGCGACCCCGGGGACAGGCGTGGCAAGGCGTCTCGGGAAGAGGTTGCGCACAAGGTCGCTTGGGCGGCGGTCAAGCAGCAATACGAAAAGAAGGGCGATAAATGGTGCCGCAAGAAGTGAAACTCAATACCCTTTTTGATGTTCCTGAGCCTAGTAACGGTTACTAACACCTTTTTCTGACAGACCGGATGCCAGCCGGTGGGCGTAGCGCGTGGTTTCGGGGAGGCGGTAACGGGTAGTGCAGCGCAAGGTAAAATCGATTGCCGCAGCCAGATTCACACGATGGCCAATCGATACATACACCGGGCTGACACGGGTCCGTGTGCGCAGGACAGCGCCGATCGTTTCACCCTTGTCACGCAATGGTACCCACTGGCCTTTATCGGGTGGCAACTCATCATGGCGGCCGACCAGGCGTGACTTGGCGACCCCGATACAGGGAATATCGGTCAATACGCCCAGATGGCAGGCCAGCCCGAAGCGGCGTGGATGGGCCAGGCCCTGACCGTCACACAGAATAAGGTCCGGTCTCTCGGCAAGCTGGTCCAGCGCCCCCAGCACCGCGGGCAGTTCGCGAAACGACAGATAACCGGGGACGTAGGGAAAGCGCGTCGGACTGCGGCTGATGGCCTGGGCCAGCGGTTCCAGACCGGGGAAGGCGAGCACCGCGACGGCAGCACGGGTGGTCCTGCCCCGGTCCTCGAAGCCGACATCGACACCGGCCACGGTGTTGACCGGCCCAAGCCGGTCTTCGCGTACAACCTGCGATCGCAACGCCTCCTGAATTGCGCGGGCCGAGGCGACATCGTTCGGCCACTCGATCTCACTGCTTGCTGCACTTCGCATACGCCCATTGTACGCGGGAAATGCTGGTATGATCACTGCAAGGTGAAGGTGTCTCCGCGGGCACGCGGGTCTTCGAGAATGAGGAACAGACTGAGCTATCCCTTTTTTCGTCTGTCACCTTACCGATACAGGGAGAATCGTTGATACTTCGCCCACCGGCACCTAAACGGATTTGAGGGACGACCATGCAAAGCAACAATCTAACGGACGAACTTGTACGGATTGCCCAGGCACGCCACCATGACCCTTTTAGCGTGCTTGGCAAACACCGCGAGCAAGACCTTGATCTGGTTCGTGTCTTTCTGCCGCAGGCGGATGAGGTCTCGATTGCCGAGGGAAATGTCCGCCTGGAGCGTATTCCCGACACCGACCTGTTCGAATGGCGCGGCACGCCGGGAACCGTGCCCGATCGCTACCACCTGGTGTGGAGTGATGCGGCGCAACACGAGCACATCGTGCATGACCCCTACAGTTTCCCGCCACAACTCACGGACTTCGATCTGCACCTGTTCAGCGAAGGCAGGCATCGCCATGCCTACCGCATTCTGGGTGCGCATGTCCATGCAGTCGACGAGGTTACCGGCATCCTGTTTGCGGTTTGGGCGCCGAATGCGGAGCGCGTCAGCGTGGTGGGTGAATTCAACCAGTGGGACGGGCGACGGCATCCGATGCGGGTGCGCGGCGGCAGCGGTGTCTGGGAACTGTTCATCCCCGAACTGAAGGCCGGCAGCCTCTACAAGTACGAGATCCGCAACCGGGAAAGCGGAGAGATCCTGCTGAAGGCGGACCCCTACGCCCAGGCCTTCGAGCTGAGACCGAGCACGGCGTCGATCATTGCCGATCCCACCCACTACGCATGGAACGACCAGGCATGGATGGAGCAGCGGCCCTTACGCGACTGGCAGCATACGCCCATGTCGGTCTACGAGGTGCACCTGGGTTCCTGGCGGCGCGGCCCGGAGGGTGAGTTTCTTGGCTACCGGCAACTGGCAGAAAGCCTGGTAAGCTATGTCAGGGAAATGGGCTTCACCCATATCGAACTGCTGCCTGTCACCGAGCATCCCTACGATCCCTCCTGGGGCTACCAGGCCACCGGCTACTTCGCGCCGACCAGCCGTTATGGGACGGCCGACGACTTCCGCTTTTTTATCGACGTATGCCACCAGAACGGTATCGGGGTGCTGCTCGACTGGGTGCCGGCCCATTTCCCCAAGGACGCGCATGGCCTGGCCAGGTTCGATGGCACCCCCCTCTACGAACATGCCGACCCGCGGCTCGGTGAACATCTCGACTGGTCGACACTGATCTACAACTTCGGCCGCAACGAGGTATTGAACTTCCTGTTGTCCAGCGCCGTGTTCTGGCTGGAGGAAATGCACATCGACGGTATGCGCGTGGATGCCGTGGCGTCCATCCTCTATCTCGACTACTCGCGGGAAGAAGGTGAATGGGTCCCGAACAGGTACGGGGGCCGGGAGAACCTGGAGGCACTGGATTTCCTGCGTGAACTCAATATCGTGGTGCATGAAGAACAACCCGGCATTCTCATGATCGCCGAAGAGTCGACATCCTGGCCACAGGTCAGCCGTCCAACCTGGACAGGCGGCCTGGGCTTCGACATGAAGTGGAACATGGGCTGGATGAACGACACCCTGGAATACATGAGCGAAGACCCGCTCTACCGGCGTTACCACCAGGGGAAACTGACCTTCAGCATGCTGTATGCCTTTACCGAGAACTTTATGCTGCCGTTCTCGCACGATGAAGTCGTGCATGGCAAGCAATCGATGCTCAACAAGATGCCCGGTGACGAGTGGCAGCGCTTTGCCAACCTGCGGGCCCTGTATACCTACATGTTCTGCCACCCGGGGAAGAAACTGCTGTTCATGGGTACGGAATTCGGTCAGGGGCAGGAATGGAACAGCACCCAGATGCTCGACTGGTATGTGCTTGGTTATCCCTATCACCAGGGTGTGCAGCGCCTGGTGAAGCAACTGAACCAGCTCTACAAGGACCTGCCCGCATTGCATTATTACGAGTTCGACTGGCGTGGATTCGAATGGATAGAATGCAATGATGCAGACAATTCCGTCCTCAGTTTCGTGCGTCGCAGCGACGACCGGTTTGTGGTTGTGGTCGTCAATCTCACCCCGCAGCCACACCATGGCTACCGCATCGGCGTACCAGAGGCCGGCCTGTACCGCGAGATTTTCAATTCGGACTCGGAGTTCTATGCCGGCAGCAATATGGGTAATGCCGGTGGTGCATTGGTCGCAGATGAACTCCCCTGGATGAACAAGCCCTATTCCATCAGTCTCACCCTGCCTCCGCTGGCGGCTGTCATTCTGCAGCCGGAACATGACGTATGAATAGAACCTGAACCGTGTCTGGCAGGGCAGCCCTATCCGCTCTGAAAGAAAAAGGGGACGGCAGTGATTTCCCCTATCAAAACAATCGCGCTTGCAAGATACTCCTGCCGGTCGTTCCGGCTACAGTAGGAGCTGTCCCCTGACCGCGATGCATTCACCATAAATCGCGCCGCAGGGAAGAATGCTGTTTCCTGATGGCATTGTGCGGGCCCAACCCCGGATAACCTGGCTGATTCGATTGCTCTATACTAGTTTGAGTATGGTCAGCCGATTTCTGATTTTGTTTTCCTTTCTCGCGCTGTTTTCAGGCTTCACTTCTGCCAGACAGGAGGATGGCGATATGGAACTGGAGCAGAGTGTTTGTGGGTTACAAGAACCCTTTATGTTTTGGCTATGGAGCAGTATGGCCGGCAACCCAGATTCAGATCGACTGGGCAGATTGCGGAATGTCGAGGACATTGCTTTTGAGACGAAAGATAACAGGCTATTGCGTGGCTACAAACTGAAAGCAACGGGGCGTGAAGGGCAGGTTGCTTCGCCGAAGGGTTACCTGCTGGTCATGCAGGGGAATGCCATTTTGGCAGACCAGATTATTGATGAGTTTGCGCATTTTTCATCGGCCGGGTTTGATGTTTATATCTATGACTTTCGTGGCTATGGTCGTTCTGACGGTAAGCGGCGACTTAAGGCAATTGTCAGTGACTATATAGAAATTATCGCCGCACTCAATTTATCTGATTATGAGCAACAATTCGTCTATGCCATGTCGTTCGGTGGTGTTGCATTCCTTGATGGATTCGAATCACACGGCAAGCTGGACCGCATTATTGTTGATTCCACGCCGAGTCGTTTATCTGATTACGGGTGCCCGTCAGAATATGATCCCGTTAACCATCTACCGGAAGATTGCAGTCATCTCCTGTTTATTGTCGGGCAGAATGACAGGGTCGTCTCGCCTTCCATGTCACAGATGTTGGTGGAAACCGCACAACAGCGCGGCGCACAGATATTGAGGGACGAAGCGTTTGGACACCCCTTCATGGACTATGACAGGTCGGTGCATCGGCGGCGTATGCAGGTTATTGAAGATTACCTGCTCAGGTAACAAATTAACGGGATCAAATTCAGATTTCGGCTAATATTAGGAATAATCAGGATCTGCCCCCGGTTTTTCAGGAGGACCATGCGATGGTAATCCATTCCGCACACTGGCTGCTGGTTGCCCTGCTGATTGCAGCGTCGGCCGGGATGCTGCTGGCCGCACAAGAGGCCGGTGAGGTGGTGATTGTGCGCGGCACAATAGAAGAAGACATATACGTTGCCGGTCGCAGCGTGGATGTCGTGGCAGAGGTGCAGGGTGATGTGGCCGCGGCCGGACAACGTGTGAGCATCGATCAATCGGTGGCCGGCGACGTGCTGGCGGTTGGCGAGAGCGTGACGGTCCGGGCACAGGTTCAGGACGATGTGCGCGCGGCCGGGCGCTCCTTAATCATCGCCGGGTCGGTTGGGGGCCATGTCGTGGCCGCCGGTGAGACGGTTAGCATCGCACCGGCTGCGACCGTTGGCGGGTGGGTGTGGCTCGCAGGACGGGAAGTGAACGTGGCCGGCCGGGTGGGCAAGGAACTCAAGGCGGCAGGGCAGACCGTGATTGTCTCCGGTGAAATCGGAGACGATGTGGAGCTCATGGCTGAGCAAATCCGAATCCTGGCAGGCGCCAGGATCAATGGAAACCTGATCTACCGCAGCGGCAATGAACCGCAAATTTCCGAAGATGCCGTCATCACCGGCGATATCATTGCCGAACCGGTGCCATACCAGGAACCGGGAGGGCATGGCGGGGGATTCATTTTTATTGGCGCACTGGCACTGGCGGCCATTGTGTATTTCCTCCTGTTTCCGCGCTTCAGCGTGGCCGGTGCCGAGGGCCTGCGGCGGGCACCCTTGAACGCGTTGGGCGTCGGCGTTGCCATTTTGTTCGCCACGCCCTTCGTGATCCTGCTGCTGTTCGCCACGCTGATCGGTGTGCTGGTCGCGTTGCCCCTGTTCGCCTATTACCTGGTGTCCCTGCTGGGCGGATTAGTGACCGGCGTGCTCTATGTAGGTGATGCCGGCCTGCGACTCCTGGGCAAGGCCGAGACCGCCGCCAAGGGACTGCGCGTGCTATCCATCATGGTTGCCCTGGTCGCCCTCGTGTTGATCCAGATTATTCCCGTAGTTGGCGCCCTGGCAATGCTCGTCTTGTTCGTACTCGGCCTTGGCGCACTCCAACTCCAGATCTGGCGCAGCTATTCGCAATAAAGATCGCGCCAGCAAGGCGCTACAGGGGTCTATTGTGTGCAGGTGCCTCGCAGGCGCGATACAGAGTTGCTTGGCTCGGGTAGCCGGAGTCGACTGAAGTCAGTCGCCTGTTGCTTTGTTTTTTGGCGGCAACAGCATCAGGAAGCCGTCGGGTGCCAGGCTGGTCGCCAGCATGACCGCGTTGATGTCCCGGTGTTCGGTCCAGGTGTCGGTGCGCTGGTTGGCCGGGTCGCGCCAGAAGGTCTCGATTTCGTCGCGCAGGGGCAGGTACTGCATGAGTTCCTGTAACTGGGCGCGCAGCCGCGGGCTTGCCGGGGTTCGCGGCGTTCCCTGCTCAACTACCCGCTGCAGGCGCTCCAGGGCGTGCAGTCCGATGGCCAGGCCGAGTTCCCGAAACGCCAGCCGGTATCTGGCCGGCTGGTGCAGCTCGTCGTCCCGGTCATAGTGCTGCAGGCCGGTGATTGCTCCCTCGAGCAGCCGGTCGAGCAGCGGCACGTCGGGCTGTGTGCCCTGCTGGATGAGCTGCTGCACTCGCCAGGCGTCGATCAGCAGACCGCCCAGGCCAAGCGGGTCGGCGGTGGCCCATTCGCTGCGTCTGATCATCGCCGCGTAGTCACCGGTTGTGTCCTCGAGGTCCGGCCCGGCGGCCGGCTCGGCCTGCGCGGCCGCGGTGGTGCGCAGCTGCAGACTGGTGATGTAGCCATCCAGGGGATCGTGCTGTCCCATGGAGGGCACCAGCACACGCGTCAGGTCGATGCTCATCTTCCAGGCCATGCGGCGCGGGCCCCGTTCGGGGGCGGGTGGGTAGCTGAAGGCGTCGAAGGCGGACCGGGCCAGCTCGCGCGCCCATGCGTTGAAGCGGGATTGCTGCGTGGTCCGCGTCACCTGGTCGAGGGCGTGCATCCACTTGGTGAGGTAATGGAAATACTGGCCGTCGCGGTCCCACTCCAGGCGCTCATCCAGTGGCTCGTCGGGGCCGCGTTCCGGCAGCGCCTTGCCGATACGCAGACCGCCCCGGGTGGGGTGACGTTCGCCGTCGGCCGCGTCCAGGCCGCTGATCCAGCCCGTCCGCCGGTCGTCGTCCCGGTGCCGGCCCAGGGTGTGATGGACCTGGTCGACCAGTTGCAGGGCGAGCCCGGTGTAGTGTTCCTCGCCGGTGGTGTGCGCCAGGCCCAGGTAGTTGCAGACCGCGAAGGCATCGGTCCAGAGGTAGCGCCGCCGCGGCTGCCCGGAGCTCAACCCGGTGTGCTCCGCGAAACCGTTCATCAGCGCGATGGCTTCCTGGATGCGTGGGTCAGGTATAGGGCCCGTCTCTGTAGGTGTGTCTGCCATGATCGAGGTGAGCGGCAGCAGCAGGATCAGCAGGTAACTCAGTGTGTAACGGGAAATGCGCATGATGCACAGCATCGCCCGACGTGTTCATTGTGCATTGTGACCATGGCTGCAGCATAAAGGGGGGCAGGCCATGTTGTCGAACCTGTCTGACCCGTTTGTACTCGCATCGTTGAGCACGCCCTGGGGTCGGACCTGGCCAACTAATTGATGTTGATTCAAAAAACCATGAATTGCACCCACTATACTCCCTTAGCAGGTCATTTTCGGGGTCACATTGAAGCTTCTAGGGTAGCGCATAGTCACAATCTGATCGCGCAGAAAGTGTCACCGTAAGGTGATCATGTCGAATATTGTACAGGCAGCATTTTGGTGCCGAAATGGGTGGTCTAAGCCCTGTAAACAATCCTTTTCAGGGTAAAGAATCTTGTTATTTTAGTGAGTTGCTACGGTCCGACCCCGTGTATTGCCTGGATACGGGCGACGCAGATTACTGTTCGTCGGAGACTATGATGCGGTTCCGCCCACCGGACTTGGCTGCATAGAGTGCCTTGTCGGCCGCCTGAATGAACGCCTCGGTGTCAGAAAAACCGGTCGCCTCGCACTGGACGGCCAATCCGATTGATATGGTGACCACAGTGGCCTTCTCGTCGCTGATCTTGTGCTGTGTCTCGCGAAAGGCCGTCAGGAGCCGGTTACATACGACCTGTGCCCCTTGCAGATCCGTGCCTGGCATGATGAGTACAAACTCTTCACCCCCGAAGCGGGCCGCGGTGTCTGAATTACGCGAACACCTGGCCAATAATTGTGCGGCCAGTCGCAACACCTCATCGCCCGCCAGATGTCCGTAGGTATCGTTGACAACTTTGAAATGGTCGAGATCGATCAGCGCAAGTGCCAACGGCCACCCCTGGGTGACGGCAGCGTGCAGTTCCTCATCCAGCACTGCATCGAGGTGAGTGCGATTATAGATCCCCGTTAACCCGTCACGTCGAGTCTGTTCCTCGAGGTCCCGGGTACGTGATTCAAGTGCTAGCTTGGTCAGGGACAGGCTTTCTGCCTGCAGTTGTGAATGCAGGCTGCGTTCAATCAGAAGCTCCTTAGCCTGTGCCATAAGTGACAGCATGAGTGAGGTATCTCCCAGATTAATTTCGAACAGGCCGGCTGTCTGTTCGACTTCCTGTGTCACTGCCTCGATGACTTCGGCCAGGGTCTCGCGTTCGATATGGAGCCACTTTTCAGCCCGGCCAGCCGCCCGGGCCAGTGCCGCCTCCGGATTTTCACTCCACCAGAAATCGGCAAGGTCACTCGATACCGCCACACAATGCGCCAGGGTCTGATGTTCCGTGTCAAGCGCTGCCTCGGGATTGTGACTGGCAGCCACCGCTGTCACCCAGCGCTCCGGCAGGTTCCAGCGAGCGAGTAGCCAGGCGCCGACAGTTGCATGGTCAGCCTCCAGCGTTGCCTGCTCGTATGTATGCAGTGCCCGATGATCTGACTGCAAAATATTATGCCCGATGTATGTCTCCGGCATGGCCTGTTCGAACACAAGCATGCCGATGTCCTGGAGCAATCCCGCGAGAAAGAGATCTTCCATGTTAGTGAGGCCAACGCGTTTGCCGAGTTGCCGGCAGGCACTGGCCGCCGCCAGCGACCTGCGCCAGAAAGCATTGTAATCAATCCCGGTACGGTCTCTTTTAGCGTGCGCCTGGACGAGAGAGAAACTCAGTGCGAGAGTGAGTGTGCCATTGAGACCAAATATCACTATGGCTTGTCGCAGGTTTTCGACCTTGCGTTGGCCTGCATAGCAGGTCGAGTTAGCTATCCGCAAAACCTTGGTGGTAAGCGCGGGATCGAGACTGACAACCTCGGCGATTTTGGCAAGGTCAGCGCGCGGGTCATTGCAAATCTCAAGGATCCGAATTGCCACACCCGGTGGGCTGGGCAGATCCGGGCACTTGAGGAGCTTTGCCTTCAGCGCATCATCGATGAGGAAAGAATTTTCTAAGTCGTTCAATATATTACACACTATTATTATATTAATAAAATTTAATTGTTATATTAATACATTAATCTTAAGCCAGCCCGAATACAAGCATAATAAGGGGGACAGACCACGGTTCCGGACCCGAGACTGTCCCGCTTGTACTCGCATCACTGACATACCATCCCTGCACAAGCATCAACAATTTCGACACCCGTATCACTTTGATACAGGCGCATGAAAAAACGCGGGATATCCCCTGTTTCTATTATCCGTTCTTAGTTGATCGCGCCGAAGGGCGGCGCTCCTGGGGTGGATCAGTTGGATGGGCGGTCCCATCATTCAACCGGCCGTTTTCTGGTAGATGCGAACATCTCGTTGCGGGAATGGTATGGAGACACCTTCGGCATCAAATCGGCGTTTCACTTCTCGCGTAATGTCCCAATAAACAATCCAGTAATTTTCAGACTTGACCCATGGACGGTAATAAATTTGACCGATGAATCTGCAAGCTCATGAAGCTATACGATGAAAGCCGGCTCTTTCAGAACCAGCTCATGTCCGTTGTCAATCTCTTCCAGGATCTTCTGCGCCTTGTCAATGTCATCGTTATAAGCAGTGCCAAACACCGTATCCACGCGGCGCTGCGTGATGCCAGTAACATTGGTAATAACATCGCCCCACACTGAATTATTGAGAACGATTAGCAGCTGGTTGTCCGGCGTTCTTAATTGTGTGGACAGCAGCTTTCCTTGAATCAACATTTCCAAGTGTTCCCGCCACATTGATCACATTGCCAGTATCAAACGGACGGTAAGGTAGCTTAAGGATGCCGCTGGCAAAGTTACTCAGTGAATTCTGCAATGCAAATGCGATCACAAAGCCGGCGGCACCGATGACAGCAAGTACCGGCCCGATGTTGATTTCCAGCACAGACAGACCGACAAAGAAGCCAATGAACAGCACCAGTTGCCGAAGCGCCGCTTGTTATCCACAATGGCCAGGCGCTCATTGATCGAGACCTGGTTGGGAATGATGCCGCGTCGGTCATAGGACCCGTAGCGCTTGCGCCTTGGCTTCTGACAATGCAGACACCGGTACAGGTCGCCGCCTGAGCGCTTGTCTGCGTAGATATACCGGTAAATCCACTCATGACTGATACACGCGCCTTGTTTGTCCTCGAACCGGCCAACAATCTGCTCCGGGCTCCATTCCTCTCGGATCAGTGTCTCGAGCTGCTGCCAGACCTTCTCATCGATGCGGGGATTTGCCTTCGCGTGGTGCCGTGCCACAGCCAGCGCGGGGGCCTGCTTTGGCCGGTAACCTCGCAGCCCCCGGTTCCGCTTAAGTGCCCGGCTGATGGTCGATTTGTCGCGCGGCAGCAGTTCAGCAATCTGTGCCTAGCTATATTCCGCTTTCTTCAGGATGTTAATTTGGTATCGTTCCACTTGGGTAAGCTGCGTGTAGCCACTCATACGTGCTCCTCTTGCTTTGGTCGGTTGGAGAAAGCCGCGATGCTGTCGCAGCTTGCCCTCTTACCGACAGGTGGAGTTGCACTTGCAAATTGAATTCACGTTCTCCAAAACCGGGATCAGATCACAGTTGCTGCTAATATACTCCATGACGTGATAAGCGACGCTCTCCTCATCGACCTGCGGGTGGCCAGGCCGCCCGGTGTGTATCTGGCGCTTGATCATTGGCTCGATTTTATCCTTGAAATCGTCCCTTCATTACACCAACTCCTGATTCAGTGCCTCTCGTACTGCATGCAGCTCATCGGGCTCCAGGTGCATCCGAAATAGTTCCCGATAGGCATGCTGTCGCTGGTCCGCCGTTGACTCCAGACCCCTATACAGCGCATGTGGAATAATCATGTCATCGGTTTGAATGCCCGCATTCTGGCATAGCTGGACCAGCGGGAATCCCCCGGATGACCCACCATACCCGCCCGCACCGGGTTCATCTCGATATACCGCATACAGGTCATCAGGTATGCCTCATTGTCCAGCAGGCTGTCTTTGAATCGCCCCTCCCATAAACTGCCGCTGCGCCGGTAAGTCTGATTTATATAGCACACGAATTTGCGTCCCAGATCCTGCATCAGGAGCGTAATGCCGTACGGTTTTCAGGCGTCGTCAGAAAATGCACATGATTAGTCATCAGTGCACAGGCATGAATACTGGCTTGGTTCTTCGTCGCTGCCTGCCGCAGATTAAACAGGTATCGTTAATAATCACTTTCCGCGTAAAAACACGGTTCACGATCATGGGCGCGTTGAATAACGTGCTGATGCAATCCCGCCAGATTAAAACGTGGTTTGCGTGACATTCACCACCTCCTTGTGGTTGAACGTAAAACATTAAAATATATTAGGGTAAGTCTGATCAATCCGTCATTCCGGGCGGAGCGTAGTGGAGACCCGGAATCCAGCAGCTGCTAATCAGGCTGTTACTGGATTCCGGCCTTCGCCGGAATGACGAAAGATGAATTAATCAGGCCTTCCTTGGCGAAAACTCTGTTTTGACCACGGTTTTTCTTTGTAGCGCGCAAGGCACTTCTTGATGCGTTGTTCAATTGCATCGGCGGTGTCTGCAGGGACCGCGCCGATGGTCAGTGCGGTCAGCAGCAGGTCCTCGGGTGAGTCCTGCGCGCTTTGACCCATTTTCATCGATGCGTTGAGTCGTTCGATCTGGTAGGCCATCCGTTCCGCCTGGTATTCCTCTGGCGATTCCAGTTCCAGCAAGACTTCTATTTTGAGGCAGGCAGCCTGCTTATCGGCAAGATTCCTTGAGAGTGTTGCATCATCGGGCCGGGTGAGCACCTGAGTGAATCGCTGGTTCATTACCGCAGCGCTGGCATTTGAGAGCTCGGGCAGGGCATTCCATTCGGAGGTGACGGTACCCGTATCAATCACGCTGCCGGCCAGAATTGCCTGCTCCCAATGATTGCACAGCGCGGCGCGTTTGGCGAGGTTGTCAAGCGCGGAGGCATGGGCCCGGGATTCCGCGGCCTTGAGTGCATTGCGGAAGTGCTTCTGTTCTTCCTGCCAACGACTGTTCAGACTTTTTTCGCGCTCGCGTGGCACCCGGCCAATTTCCTCCCAGCGGCCCTGAATCCGGGCGAGTGTTGACGTATTGGCGAGCAGTTCCCCGTCACAGGCTGCAGCGGTCTGCGTCAGTTCATCAATCAGGGCCTGCTTTTGCTTCAGGTTTTCGTTGCGTTCGGCAGCCTGTTCCTTGCGTTCTTCATCACGGCGCCGGTAGGTGATATCGCAGGCGGACTGGAAGCGTTTCCACAGCTTGTTTTCGTGGTCGCGCTTCCCAACTACCGTGATCTTCCACTGTTTTTTAAGCACCTCGAGCTGGTCAAGCGCGTCATGCAGATTAGCCACTTCACCCAGTGCCTCGATATCGGAAATGAGTTTTTCACGTACCCTGGAGGAGTGACTGCGTTCGCGTGACAGGTGCTCTTCGAATTTTCCAATCACCTCATCCAGTGCCCTGGCGACAGGCTTGCGGTGCCTGAAATCGATTGTGCCGGTTTTGTGAAAATCGCGGCGGGCGTGGCTGACGAACCTGTCGATGTCCCGCCAGTCGGGCTGTTTCCAGTCAGTTGTGGCGAAGCGCGTATTCAGCGCGTCGATAATGGCCTGGCGTTGGCTGAGGTTCTCTGCGCGTCTTTTTTTCAACTTTTCGAAATGCGCGGTACAGGGCTTGTAGGCTTCTTTGCAGGCCTGGTCGAATGTTTTCCAGAGCTCTTTGCCGGCATGGTCGCCGGATTTGTCCCAGGCATGCCATTGATCGCGTGCCTTCTGTATCTGTTTGGCGAGTTTTTCCGGCTGCATGCCCGAGTCTTTCAGCAGCACAATCTGGTTGATGAGATCCTGTCTTACCTGGGTGGTGCCCCAGTGTCGCCAGGATTCGAGCTTGCGAAGCTGCGGTCGTACGCCCTGCAGCCGTTTTTCGATGTCTTTCCAGCGTTGTTCAGAAGGGCCGGGGACATTACCCATGAGAGACAATAATCTGTTGTTCGCTCGTTCCGCCTTCTGCAGTTCGTCGTTCTTGAGTGCGGTTTCGAGTTCATCTATCAGCTTGAGCGCTTTTTCATAGTCGCGTTTGCGACGCTCCACCTGTTTGTGTATGCGGGCTCTCAGTGTTTCCAGTCCGGCATCGATATTTGCATCCAGCTGGATGTCTGCTTCGCGATGCTCTTCACCATCGGCTGTCTCGCCAGTAGCGCTGCGAAGGGCATCGAGTGCCTTGCGCACTTTTTTGGCACGCGTTTCATCGATATCATTAGAGGCTTCGAGCAGGGCATTGATTTCATCGAAAATAGCCTGGCGATTCCCGAGGTTGGCATTTTTTAGTTGTTTGCTCATTGGGATGCAAGGGCGATTCAATATATTTTGTGAGCCGATTTTTTTTGCAAAAAAATGAAGATTCAGGCGACATTATACTTAATTTGGATAGGTATACGTCCCCGTAATCATAACTGCAGTCGCCAGTAGTGCCGCAACCAGAGGAAGACCAGGAGAATGGGGGCATTCTGGTTGTTTTATTCCACGTCCTGAGCCCGGGTCAATTCCCGGTGGCAGGCGGCCAGCTCTTTCTGCAGTCCATCGCGTTCGGCAACCACTGCGGCGAGGGCCTGTCCTGTGTCCTGCAGTGTGATCTTCTGGTTCTCAAGTTGGGCTTTAAGTTCGATCAGCTCGTTATTGAGCTCCTCAGCATGTGCCTCGGCTGTGCTGAGTTGCTGGCTGGGTGCGGTGGTCTGCAGTTCAGCATTCTGCAATGTGGTCTTCTGGCTCTCCAGCCAGGAGTTAAGTTCGGTCAGCTCGTTCTTGAGTGTATCAGCCTGTGCAATGGCTGTGCCGAGTTGCTGGCTGGAAAGGGCGTTCTCGGACTGCGCCTGCTGTATGACCTCCATGGCAGCCTGCAGGTCTGCTTGTAATGTGGCCAGCTGCTTATCCCGGCTGTCAAGATCGTCGCGCAGCCGATCACGCTCTGCAGCCAGCATCTGGTTTTGTTGCTGATCATTTGTGATTTGTTGGCGATGTTGTTCCAGCGCAGCGATGGCCGTGTCCAGTTCCGCACTTTTCGCTTTCAGTTGTTCCTGAGTCTGTTTGAGTTCAGTGCTGAGAGGATTTACCGCCGGAGCGGCGGGGACGGCCCGGTATTGTCCGTGCGGCGGGTAGTAAGGAGGCAACTGACCGTAACCCGGTGGAGACACAGGCCACTGTGACGGTTGTTGCCTGGGTTGAGCATACCCACCCGTGTTGGGAGGCGGCGGATACCAGCCCGGCACATAACCCGTTTCGGGCGCAGGTGTCTGCATGGCAGGTACGGCAGACCCGTTCGGCGTTGCTTCATCCGACCAGGCACTTTCGGCCGCGATACCGATCAGTGCGGCGGTAACGAGTGTGGCAAAAGACGGCAATTTGTTCATGACATGCTCCAGATTGAATCGATAGGGCCAGTGCCCATGTTTATTATCGGAATTAACAGGGTCAGACTTAATGCTGTCCCCTTTTTAATTTAGTAGTCTTCTTCAGGATCCGACCGTACGGCGGCGACATAGGGAATCGCGTGATAGTGACTGGCCGGCTGACTACAGATGGGGCAGTGGTCGACGGGACGCTCAACCAGGGTGGACCCGCAGATCTGGCAAACATGATAGTCGACGTATTCCCCTTCGATATGGGCAATCAGGAACTTGAACCATTTTTTCGCGGCATCCTGCATGCGGCCCAGCAATTTTCGGTGCTGCTTCTCCGCCTCCCAGGCCCAGGTCAGGTTATCGATAGCCGCCTGGTGGTTTTCAGGCTTGATGCGCGCCAGGATGGCCGGGTACCTGTGGTCGATCTCGTCGGTTTCGATCCCGGTGGCATGCAGGATATTGGGCCGGGTACTTTCCACCGGCCGGGGCTGCAGTGGTTCACGGGGCGTCCCGACGCCGAGTGTATCGAGTATGCGTTTGAAGTTGCGTGCGTGAATGGCCTCGGAGGCGGCCAGGGATTTGAACAGGTAGGCGCTGTTGGGATAACCCTCCGCCAGGGCCTTGTCGGAAAATCTGGTGTAGGAAACGTGTGCCTCTACTTCATCCTGGTAACGTTCCTGCAAGGCCTGTACTGTCTCGGGATAGTCCGCCGCCACGCAAACAGTGGCTCCCGGGGCCAGCAATAGCGCCCCGATCAGTAATACCTTCAGGACATTCCGAAACCAGTCTGTATTTGCCATGGAAGCCATCTCCTGCAAAACGGGGGTCAGATCCCGGTTATCTCTAATATTAGAGGAAACTGGGATCTGACCCCGGTATTTTTTAGGAACTCGCGGGGCGCGCCAGGACCATGAAATCGTAGGGTTCCATTTCCAGCATATGGGCGGCGACGATGGTGCGCCCGGCCACCAGGTCGACCACGCTCTTGCGCAGGCCGAGCAGGCGCAGGCGCCGTCCCTCGATGGGCTGAGGGGTTGCGCTGAAATTGGCCAGCACCAGCACGCTGTAGGCGCCGTTGGTGCGGAAGTAGGCAAACACGTGTTCGTTGCCGGATTCAACGATTTCCGTTTCTGCACGGTCCAGGGCCGGGTTCTGCTGGCGTATCTGGATGAGCCGCAGCAGGTCCTGGTAGATGCGCCCGGGAATGGTCTCGGGCATACGGCGCTCTTCGGCGCGCGCCCAGTCGAAGGCGGCGCGGTGCAGCCAGCGAGTATCGCCGACCTTGTCCATATCCCGTTCGTAGCCGTAATCATTGAGCATGCCGATTTCATCGCCAAGGTAGATCAGGGGAATGCCGCCGATGGTGAGAATGATGCCATGCAGCAGCAGGATGCGCTGGATGGCCAGCTCGGTTTGTGCATCGTCGTTATCCTCCATGGCCTTGTCGAGCCCTGCCAGCGAGGCGCAGGTCCCGGAGATGCGTGCCTCGCCGGTAGTCGGGTTTTCCTGGAAGGGCATGCCGCGGGCAAAGCTGCCGGTGAACCGCCCGGTGAAAAACTCGGTGAGAAAGCGGCGGTGGGAGGCCGGATCATAGCCCGAGCCCTTCAGGTCGTCGTCCGCAACGGCAAAACCGATGTCGTCGTGGCAGCGCACATAGTTTACCCAGGCACAGTTTGCGGGAATGGCAAAGCGTTGCTGCATGGCATGCCTGAGGACATTGACCTTGCTGGTTGCCAGCGAGTTCCACAGCAGGGCCATCAGCTGCGGATTGTAGGATAGCTGGCACTCCTCATTGCTGATGTACTTGCCCACCTCGTCCGGGTGCACGATGGCCTCGGACTTGAACACCATGGCCGGGGCGGCGATGCTGACCAGGGCATTGTAAGCCTGAATAACAGTGTGCGCCTCGGGCAGATTCACGCAATCGGTCCCGAGCCGCTTCCACACGTAGGCCACGGCATCCAGGCGCAGGATTTCCACACCCTGGTTCGCCAGAAACAGCATCTCCTCCAGCATGCGGTTAAAGACCACCGGGTTCTCGTAGTTGAGGTCCCACTGGTAATTGTGGAACGTGGTCCAGACCCATTTTTTCAGCCGGTTGCGGTAGGTGAAGGAGCCCGGGTGTTCGTCCGGGAATACCGGGGTCAGGGTCCGTTCATAGGCATCCGGCAGTGCCCGGTCGGGGAACATCCGGTAGTAGAGCTGGTAATCCTCGTCACCATCCAGTGCCCGGCGTGCCCACGTGTGTTCATCGGAGGTGTGGTTGAACACGAAATCCAGGCACAGGGAGATCCCGTGGTGGCGCAGCTCGGAGGCCAATTCGGCGAGCTGGTCCATGTTGCCCAGCGCCGGATTTGTGTCGCGGTAACTCGATACGGCATAACCGCCGTCATTGTCACCCGTCGGTACCTTGAATACCGGCATCAGGTGCAGATAATTCACGCCCAGTTCGGTGAGGTAGGGGATGCGTTCGCGCAGACCGGCCAGGTCGCCCGCGAACAGGTCCACGTAGCACATTGCCCCGATCATGCGCTGCGACTGGTACCACTGCGGATCGGTCTCGCGCAGGGCATCCAGGGCCATGAGTTCGGCGGGACGGTGTATCCACATCTCCGTCGCGGAGGCCGTAATGCTTTCCAGGTGATAGAAGAAATCGTAGTGCTTGCCATAGAGTGCATGCAGGCCGCTGAACAGGCGGGGAAAGTGCTGTCGCAGCCGGGTCAGGTAGCCTTCCCACTCATCCTCATCCACCCGGTCAGCGAAGCGCGATTCCAGGCGCGGGAGCAATCTCTGCAGCGAGACCGCAGCATGATTTGTAAGCCAGGCGGTGTCATTCATGGACGAATACCGGTTGAAAAATCGGGGTCAGAGAACAATTGTTTCTAATATTAGCGATAATTGTTCTCTGACCCTATTTATTTCTGAGATGACACACACCCGTTCAGCGGCCTGCAGGGGCAATGGCAAATGGATTGCACCGGTTTTTCGCTGGGGTGCCATACTGGGTGTCATCATGGCAGGAGGATGGTACATGACCGGCATGCCCGGTAAGTCCTGGTCGGCCCCGGTGCCGCCCCTGTCCGCTGAAGAGCGCCTGATCGAAGACAAGCTCAAGCACCATGTCGGGGCGTTGGCGGGCCGGATCGGCGAGCGCAATATCGGGCGCCCCGAGGCGCTGGCGGCCGCCGCCGGGTATATCCGCGCTACCCTGGAAGGCTTGGGCTACGAGGTACGTGCCCAGGATTTCGAGAGCCAGGGTCAGACGCTTCAGAACCTCGAGGTCGAGCTGCCGGGTGACCCTGCGCCTCAGGAAATCATTGTCCTGGGCGCGCATTATGATTCCATAGCCGGTACACCGGGGGCCAACGACAATGCTTCGGGTGTCGCCGCGCTGCTGGAGATCGCACGGCTGCTGGCCGGCAACACCTATGCACGCAGCGTGCGCCTAGTGGCCTTTGCCAATGAAGAGCCGCCGTTTTTCTACAGTGACGAGATGGGAAGTAAGCTGTATGCCGCCCGCTCGCGCCAGCGCGGGGAGCAGATCAAGGCCATGCTCGCACTGGAGACGATCGGCTATTACACCGATCAGCCTGCCAGCCAGCGGTATCCCTTTCCGTTCCGCTTCTTCTACCCGGACACCGGAAATTTCATCGGCTTTGTCGGCAATCTCGCTTCCCGACGCCTGGTTCGCCGGGCCCTGGGGGCGTTCCGTGCAGTGACGGCGTTTCCCTCGGAAGGCGTGGCGGCCCCGGGCTGGATGATGGGTGTCCACTGGTCGGACCACTGGTCCTTCTGGCAGGCAGGCTACCCGGCCATCATGATTACGGACACGGCGCTGTTTCGTTATCCGCACTACCATTCGGCGACGGACACGCCGGAAAAGCTTGATTACACAGCCTTGGCGCGGGTGACCGGCGGGCTGGCGGACGTCATCGCGGGGCTCGCCGGGAAATGAGAAGTACTGGGGTCTGATCCCTGTTATACCGGTGCGCACTGCGTCCGCTGCGAGTCGAAATGGGGACATTCTGATTTTTCATGGTGCCGCCCGTGATCCTCGGTAACTGCTCCATGCGTCCTCTATAGCGCCTGCTTTTGGTATTATCGGCCCGGGCTCCTGTCCTCTCGGGACACTTGTACTTCCAGGTACACCGTCCCTGCAGTTGAACCTGCTTCCCTCCAGGAGAGATAGGGTGTGAAATGAAAAAACCAGAATTTTCCCTTTCTCTACAAAAACAGGTTACCCATGACAGACATAGGGATTAGTATCCTGACGCTAGTGGCAAAAGGGGTGTTTGTGTTCATATCAGCCCTGTGTATTGCCGCAACGATTAAGGACCTCATGGCAAAGAAAGGCTGGCGCAGCGCACGTCCGGTGATCATCTGGCTGGCATGGGTCCTGGTGACGTGGCTGGGCGCCTTACTGATCTTTGTGCTGGCAAATGCGCACACCCATGTTTCAGAGGCATTCATGGCGATCATAATAATATCCGTTGGCTACCTGATTCTCGTGACGGCACTGATTGTCTATCTCCTGAAACGCCTGCGTGACGGGGATTCGCAGGCCGCCGATTGAGCGATCATTGCATTGTTATTAACGATGACAAAAGGGTCCGATCGGAAATGTTTATGTTCGATGCATATCCGGAAGATTTGCGCGTATTACCTGAAACGATGAAAATGAGGCGTCTGCCGGATAGCTGCCGCAGCTTGCGGCAGCTATCCTGTACCGGTTCGATAATATGGTTAACAGGGGGCTAGCCATGAGTATCAGTGAAGAAGACCTGAAGCAATTGTTGAAGGCGCTCGCCTTTGCTGCGCACAAGCACCGGCATCAGCGGCGCAAGGATGTTGAATCATCACCTTATATCAATCATCCAATCGCACTGGCCAATATCCTCTGCAATGAGGGGCATATCACGGATATCAGCGTGATCTGCGCTGCCTTGCTACATGATACTGTTGAGGATACAGACACTACCCCCGAGGAACTGGAGCGAGAGTTTGGTGAGGAGATCAGGACTATCGTCATGGATGTCACCGATGACAAGACTCTGGAAAAGGCAGTGCGCAAGCAGTATCAGATCGAGCACGCCGCGCATATCGGCGACCAGGCGAAGCGGGTCAAGCTGGCGGACAAGATCAGTAACCTGCGTGATGTAGCCAGTAACCCGCCAGCAGATTGGGATCTGAAAAGACGCCAGGAATACTTCGACTGGGCGAAGGCTGTCATCGACCAGCTTCGGGGAGCACATGGTCCCTTGGAGGCCCTGTTTGATAAGGCCTTTGCAGCCCGGCCTTAGCCACTTCCAGGCACCAATCGCGCCTGCGAGGCGCCTACGGGGGGCATCATTCGTAAGGGAGGAGGGGCTACTGAGTGCGTTGCGATGAACTAATAATCGCGCCTGCGAGATGCTCCTACACTATCATCCGGTTCTGGCATTGTATGTCCAACCAGTGTGTGGCCGCTGATCTGCGTTATTACCGGCCTCCCGTTTTCCAGTGCGTATAAAGCATGTTCGCGGAATTTGCTGACCCTTCTTGTGCCGTCAAGTGTAAGGGTCTCGGTTATAGTTGAGTACGAGTGTCCACTCAAGCCGTCCGGCATGACGTGAATAACCGTATTATCGCGCTGATACTCGTAATCCTCGATTGTTGGCCAGCCCTCGTCGATCAGGTTCAGGTACTTTTCCTTATCGAGTCGCACTGTAGCCATCCATTCATCATAGGGAAACTCGATTACTTTCTCGAAGGTTTCACTCAGATACTCCCCAATGCCGGCTGTGTCGCGATTCTTTGCAGCCGCATCAGTCACATCGATAACCTGCTGGATGTGTTCCCTGGTCATTTTGTCAGACGCCTGTGCCTGGAATGACAGCAAAACGGCCAGCACTGAGCCGGTTAATAGTCTGGTCACGTCATTTTTTCCTGTGCGGCCTGCATGATTTACACCGATGGCGGTCTCCTGGGCTGTTTGAAGGCGTCTGTTACAGTATTAGCGACCGTCCCGACTGCGTCTGAAGTGAAGCATGCTGTTCCCAAAGCAGGGTGAATAGGGCACAGATCACATTTTCTGACAGTAACGCCCTGTCATAGTGGTTTGTCCCGATTTATCATTTATGCTCTTGTGGTTGCAGCTTGTACAGAGTGTCCATCTGGACTGCCGCCGGGTTAGAATAAGAATATGATATATAGAATGATTGGATAGTGCATGCTCTTGCGAGAACCGCTGAATTCTGGAATGTGAAGGTAACTCCGATGGCAAATTCGTTTGGTGACCAGTTTCTCAAGGCCGGCCTGGTGAACA
>Ga0224512_10000673_pt1 | contig 35109 bp, 31 predicted proteins | sample SF_May12_sed_USG_4_FD_169103 | JGI IMG/M metagenome (GOLD analysis project Ga0224512, IMG submission 169103) | Sediment microbial communities from San Francisco Bay, California, United States - SF_May12_sed_USGS_13 | ecosystem: Environmental > Aquatic > Marine > Sediment | place: USA... | reverse complement strand
GTCTGTGTCTACGCCTGTCGTTGCGATCATTGTCACGGTAGTAGTCGCGGTTGTAGTAGTGATGACGACCGCTGCGACGGTGCTTCCTCGCATCAATACGCTCCCAGCGGTAAACATCAAACAACTGGTGCCAGCCGAGATGCCAGTTTCTGCGCAGGTGTGTACGCTTATACCACTTGCGAAACGACTGGTTTCGTTTTAGCCAATGCGGCATATGTTTCGGGCGCCGTGACTCGAGTCGATAATAAGCCGATGGCTGGTATACCGACCGTACCTCCTTGTGAGCTGCGGCTTCGGGAGAATCCAGAAGCAGCAGGCCACCGGCTATTAGCGCTACAGTAATGATCTTGTTCATATCAATCTCCGGTTCCTCTCAAGTACGGCTCCAAGAGTAGGCCTGAGAAGATGAACCGCGAATGAAAACAAGTTATTGTTTTTACTATATTTATGAATAGAACGTGAACGCTTGAGGCGTGGCGGAAGCTAAGCCACTGTCGCGAATCAGGCAATCATGCGAATATGCGACGAGAAGCAATAACAACCGTGATTAAGGTGAAAAACCAATGAAGACGCGTGCTGCCGTTGCCTGGGAAGCAGGCAAACCGCTTGAGATCGAAATGCTCGACCTGGAGGGACCCAGGGCCGGCGAGGTTTTGCTCAGAAATATCGCAAGCGGCGTATGCCATACGGATGCGTTTACCCTGTCAGGGGAAGATCCCGAAGGTATTTTTCCGGCCGTCCTGGGACATGAGGGCGGCGCCGTCGTCGAAGACGTCGGTAAAGGTGTCACCTCCGTTGCGATCGGCGACCACGTAATTCCCTTGTATACCCCTGAATGCGGCAAGTGCAGTTTTTGCACGTCCGGAAAGACCAATTTGTGCCAGGCGATTCGCGTTACCCAGGGCCAGGGACTCATGCCCGACGGTACGTCACGCTTCTCCTGTAATGGCAAGACTGTCTATCATTACATGGGCACGTCGACATTCAGCGAGTACACGGTACTGCCTGAAATTGCGGTCGCGAAGATCAGCAAGGAGGCGCCCCTGGAAAAAGTCTGCCTGCTGGGCTGCGGGATCACAACGGGCATTGGTGCTGTTCTGAACACGGCCAAGGTCGAACCCGGTGCAACGGTAGCCGTGTTTGGGCTGGGCGGTGTGGGCTTGAGTGTTATCCAGGGCGCCACAATCGCAAAAGCAGCCAGAATCGTGGCCATTGACATCAATACCGATAAATTCGAACTCGCCAGGCAGTTCGGTGCGACCGACACCGTAAACCCCAACGATTACGATGCACCGATTCAGGACGTAATCGTCGAACTGACCGGCGGCGGTGTGGACTACTCGTTTGAGTGCGTCGGCAATACAAACCTGATGCGATCGGCGCTCGAATGTTGTCACAAAGGCTGGGGCGAGTCAGTGATCGTTGGCGTCGCCGGGGCGGGACAGGAAATCTCGACCCGACCTTTTCAACTCGTAACGGGGCGCGTCTGGCGCGGAACCGCGTTTGGCGGTTGCAAAGGTCGCTCGCAGTTACCCGGAATGGTGGAACAGTACATGAACGGCGACATCAAGATAGACGAGTTCATCACCTATACAATGCCGCTTGACGATATCAACAGGGCGTTCGATCTGATGCACGAAGGAAAGAGCATTCGTTCTGTGATTCACTTCTGATAAAGCAGCCCGGCATTCACCGAAACCCGGAATCCCAGTGAGCCATATTGCTGTCGCGACAACGTCACAGTTGGCTGCCGATGCGGCCGAAGAGCTTGCGGCCGTCGGCGGTAACGCCGTCGACTGTGCACTTGCCGCGGCACTTGTAACGATCAACACCGAGCCCGGTGTCTGCGCGCTGGGCGGCAGCGCATTCATCACGATCTGGCGTGCCGATGCCGAGCCCGTCACGATTGACGGCAATGTTGCGGTGCCAGGTGCCGGTCTGGCCCCGGATCAGCGCGGCCATGGGGCGGTCAGCGTCACAGTGGACTATGGCGGCGGCATCACGACGCTCGTCGGCCCGGGCTCGATCGCCGTCCCGGGGACCCTGGCAGCCATCGAGCATGCCTGGAAGCGTTATGGCAGCGCAGCATGGGCCGACATATTCAAGCCAACTATTCGCGCTTGCCGCGACGGCTTCCCGCTCTCCGCTGCCTGTCGTTATTACCTGGGTTATTCCAGCGACTGTATTTTTAATCGCAGCAAGGACGGCTTTGCCGCCTTGCATCACGCGGACAGAACACTGCTCGGTACGGGAGAACGCGTAATCGTGCCACACCTTGCCGATAGCCTCGCTGCCATTGCCGAGGACGGGGCCAGCGTTTTCTACGAAGGTGACATCGCTGCCGCGATCGCCGCGCACTGCCGTGACGGCAATGGCATGCTGACAGCCGAAGACCTGCGCAACTACCGGGCCATCGAGCGAGCACCGCTGGTAACCGATGTCGGCGACTGGTCGATCGCAAGCAACCCACCACCGGCCGTCGGGGGCAGCGTGCTCGTAGCCATGTTGCTGGCGTGTTCGGACCTTGCTGTTGATGGCTGGACGAGCAGTGCTCTGCGCCAGCTCGTTGAGTCCCAGCGTGCCTGTCTTGATTTTCGCAAGCGAAACCTCGATCTTGCCGATGATGTTGCTGCCGAGGCCGCTCGTCTTATCGAATCCGCACGCAGCGGACGGTTGCTGGCGCGTTGGACGTCGGCATCGACGGTCCACACATCGGTTGTCGACAAAGAAGGCACGGGCTGTGCCATTACCGCGTCGTCGGGTTACGGTTCCGGCGAAATGCCGGCGGGAACCGGCCTGTGGCTGAACAACTGCCTCGGTGAAATTGAGTTGAACCGTCGCGGACTGGACGCGGCACCGCCGGGCTCGCGCTTACCGTCTAACATGGCGCCCAGTGTCGCACGACGAGACGGCGCGGTTCTCGCCATCGGCTCGCCGGGGGCCGACAGGATCACAACCGCCCTGCAGCAGTTCCTGATCAACTACCTGCTGCTGGACATGTCGCTCAAGGACGCGATATCGCATCCGCGCGTGCACGTAGACACGAGTGGCGACGTCGTAAGACTCATGGCGGAGCCCGGGCTCGATCTGCCGCCCATGGACCTGCCGGTAAAGGTCTTTCCCGGCCTCGTTATGTACTTCGGCGGGGTAGCGGCCGCCGTTTACGACCGCACATCGGGATTCGAAGCAGCAGCCGATCCGCGACGCGAAGGTGGCGTGTTCGTTTCTGGTACCTGATGAACATTCGGAGCGTTGCAATAACAGTCGTCGGGCTCCTGGTGTTGGTATCGCAGCTCGATGCTCAGGAGACTATTTCGCGCGGCGGAAATATTTCGGCCGACATCGCCCGCGATGGTCGCGTCGCAATCGACCTCGCCGGGGACATCTGGGTCGTGCCGCCGGGCGGCGGCAAAGCCAAGGCCATCACGCGCAACCTGAAATCCGTGCGGCGGCCGCGCTGGTCCCCCGACGGAACCGAAATTGCTTACCAGGCGTCGTCGGGAGAATCTCAAGGTCTCTGGATATACAACTTCGCGAAAGACGAGTCGCGAAAAATAAGTCGCGACACGTTTCTCGACCTGTATCCCGCGTGGCACCCCGATGGCGAACGCCTGGTCTACGCGTCGGATGCCACAGGCACAGGGCTGGACCTGTGGGAAGTCGATTTGCCAACCGGCCTGCACTGGCGACTCAGCGATCACCGCGGCGATGAAACCGATCCCGCCTGGTCGTCGGATGGTAACGACCTTGTGTATGTTCATCATGACGGCGCCGACTGGTCGCTGATGCTGCGTCGGCGAGGACGCCCGGAAGAGACCTTGTTGTCGACTACCGACCGACTCGCCGCGCCGTCCTGGCGCCCCGATGGCAGCCTGATTACATTCATCAGAAAGGGCGTATCCGGGGCCTCGATCGACATGGCCATCCTCTCGCAACCACGCGTTGTCAGACCTTATGTGAGCGGCGAAGACTTCGTCCTCGCGCCCGTCAGTTGGCTAGACCGGCATCGCATGCTCTACACGGCCGATGGCACGATTTGGCAGCGGCTTTTTAACTCATGGACTTCGTCACCGCTGCCGTTTCGGGCAACGATCCGGCCGTCGAGCGCTGCGGCGCCGGCCGGCCCTGAGCGGCGCCGTTTACCGAGCATCGATGAACCCGGGGGCCGCCTTGTCATTCGCGCGTCGCGCATGTTCGATGGCCTGGGCGGTGGTTATCAAGATGACAGGGATATCATCATCGACGGTGGTCGAATAACGGCCGTAGAGCCGCAGGGCGACAGGTCCGGTTCGATCATTATCGATATGGGTGATCTGACCGTGCTACCCGGCTATATCGATGCGCTCGCAAACCTGAATGTACCCGGCAAGTCGGACGGGTTCGACGACTCCATCGGCCCCTTGTTACTGACGACGGGAGTGACATCGTTGGTCGCGCAGCACGCCGACGCCGAGCGGCTGAACGCACTGTGGTCGGGCAAGAAGATGCCGGGCCCGCGATTGCTGAACGCGGCAGACTGGCCGGTTGGACCCGTTTCCGGGATGGCCGACTCGATGACACCGGGTCTGCAAGCGCTCCTGCAAGCGCGCCAGGCCGCACTGATTGGCGTCTCGGCACCTGTCGCACGGCGCTTTGCCGACCCGCCAAGCGTCGACGCCGGCGTCAGCTCCCTGGTGCTGGGCAGCAAACAAAACGGCCTGCCACCCGGCATCGGACTGCACGCCGAATTTCTCGCGCTCGTGGCCGCAGGACTGCAGCCGGAACAATCCCTGCGGGCAGCCGGCGTGAACGCCGCTGCCGCGCTGCGGCTGGACCCGTTACTGGGACGGATTGCCGTTGGTGCGGCTGCCGACCTCGTGTTTGTCGACGGCGACCCGCTGTCGAACATAGAAGACGCACGGAAAATCGTCGCGGTCGTGCGAAACGGGCGCTTTTTCAGTGTCAGTGGACTCATCGACCGGGCACAAACCGCCGAAAGTGTCGAATAATTTGACAAAATAGAGAAAATTGAGCCGTCAGGCTGGCCCAGCCGGGGATTAAACATAATAAAAACAGGGCCAGAACGACCATATAGCGCGACATGGGGAAAAACCCGAAAGATTTTCTTTATCTATCAATAGCTTGCAATGAGCTCCTGCGGCAACAGGTTACGCGTAGGGCCGTTTATATGTCGGGTTGCTTTACAAAATTCCTTAGGAATCGATACCAGCACCGGCGCAACAAGCCAGGTTCGTTGCAGTACCGGGCGCTGCGGACAGGTTGGCACAGGAATTGCTTTTAATACTCTGCCCAAGCGAAGTGTAATTGCAGTCGGTAACGATAAACGGTCATGGACAGGATTTAGACGCCAGAAGAAAAATAACTACAAAAACAATAAGATCCAAATCCAATAATAATTAAAACACGCTGTCACCGGTTATCGAATTCGCAATTACCTCTTTTGATGAAAAAGAGAGAATCTGGCCCTGCCGCTAACGCCGCAGGGCCTTTTCTTTGGCCGACCGTGTGTGGGCCGCGATATCGAGGTGCCGTTCATTGCAAAAGCCTGAAATGAGAAACAACTCAAAGAGATTGCCTGCGCCTTCGAGCAAGCTGGGCAAGTGTTTGTGCCGAATCCCTGATAATCACCTGGTCGCCTGATGTTCAAAGCTGTTCGCATTTCAATTCTGTTGTTCGTACTGTTTTTTGTTGCGGTCAGCACCTGGCTGACGCAAGCGAGGAGTACCGACTGGAACAACAGTCTTTGGGTCAAGCTCTATCCGATCAACGGGGATAACAGCGCCGAGTCGACCGAGTACATCCACGGTCTGAGCGTCCGCGACTTCGAAGGCATAGAGTCCTTTCTTGAGCGTGAGGCCGGCAAGTATGCAAATCCTCTTGCGCGGCCGGTTCGCATCGAATTGGGTCAGGCAATCAGCACTCAACCACCGTCACTCGGGGACGAACCCAACGCATTGTCGGTCATGCTCTGGTCTCTGAAAATGCGCTGGTGGGCCAACGAAGTTACTGATGATCAGGACCGTATCGAGCCGGACGTCCGGATCTTCGTGCGCTACCACGCGCCCAAGTCCGATGTTGTGCTGGAGAACTCGGTCGGATTGCAAAAAGGTATGGTCGGCATAGTCAATGGCTACGCGAGCCGCCGCTATCGCGGCACCAATCACGTCATCATCGCACACGAATTCCTGCACACGCTGGGCGCTACCGACAAATACAGTCCGAGCGACGGGCAACCGATCGAACCGGATGGTCTGGCTGAACCAGACCGCAATCCGCTTTATCCGCAGCGATATGCCGAGATCATGGGCGGCCGGATCGCGCTTGCCACAAACGATGCCGTGGTCCCGAAGAGCCTCAAGTACGCTGTCATCGGACCGCTGACCGCCCGCGAAATCAACCTTACGGACTGACGCGACTTTTGTTGCGGCATTCGGTGAGCTACGCTCATGGCATGCGCGACATCAGCACTTCGCAATTCTCATGCAACAACATCCGGGTCCGTGTAGCGGGCCGCGTGCTCGTGGATGCACTCGAACTGAGCGTTGCGGGCGGCGAACTAATCGCCATGCTGGGACAGAACGGCTCCGGAAAATCGCTCACGATGCACACGCTGGCCGGATTGCGGCCGGCCGATGCGGGGCAAGTAGTCTTGAATGGCAACGACCTCGCAACGACACGCCGGCAGGAAATCGCGAGGCAACTCGCGCTATTGCCGCAACACGTTGACGACATATTCCCGGCAACGGTTCTGGACACGGCGATGATCGGCCGCCATCCACACATTGGGCGACTCAGCTGGGGGTCGGATCACGATTTTTCCGTGGCCAACGAAGCGCTCGACGCCGTCGGCCTTGCCGGTCTCTCGGCGAGGGATGTCTTGACGCTGTCGGGGGGCGAACGACGACGACTGGCAATTGCCCAGGTGCTGACCCAGCAGCCGCACATTTATTTGCTTGATGAACCGACCAATCACCTCGATCCGCAACATCAACTCGATGCACTGCAGCTGTTTCGTGACAGCGCCGATGCGGGCGGTATTGTCATCGCGAGCCTGCATGACGTGAACCTGGCCGTGCGTTATGCAGACCGCTGTCTGCTGCTGCACGGCGACGGGCGCTGGGACCTCGGCGCGACCAGCGAGATATTGAACCCGGAGCGTCTAAGTGAGCTTTACTCGACGCCGATGGAGGCCATCGACTGGCGATCGCGCCAGCTGTTCATCGCCTCAGGCGACGTATCCGCGTAGCGAGGCAAGATATTTCGCGTGCAGTGCCGGGTTCGCGGCGAGTACCGAGCGGGTATCCAGATCGAGTGCTTCGCCGTTCAAATCCGTGAACACGCCACCCGCTTCATTCACGATGATTGAGAGCGCGGCTATATCCAGAATATTGACATCCGATTCGATCACGGCTTCTATTTTCCCGGCGGCAAGCAAGTGATAGTGGTAAAAATCGCCGTAGCCCCGGATTCGGTCGGCGCGTTCGACAATGCCGCCCAGGGCCGACCAGCCATCACTTCCGGCCAGTGATTTCAGGTTGCCGACAGAAACTGCGGCGCGATCCGGGTTGTCTATCGCGCTCACGGACAGACGCCGTCCGTTAAGCCATGCGCCCTGGCCTTTCTCAGCCCAGGCCAGTTCATCCATCATTGTTCCACTGGACACGCCAAGGATGATCTCGCCCTTGTGCATCAGCGCAATCTGCGTGGAAAAGAACGGATACTGGCGAACGAAGCCCTTTGTGCCATCGATTGGGTCGACGAGCCAGAGGTATTCCGCGTCCTCCTGCGTACGGCCTGTTTCCTCGCCGTAAAAACCATGCTCCGGAAAGCGCTCGAGAACGGTCCTGCGAATCGCCTGCTCGCACTCGACGTCAGCCTGGGTGACCGGCGTCAGGTCCGCTTTGGTCGTTACTGTAAAATTACCGGCGTAATAACGACGGCTGATGCTTGCCGCTTCTTTCGCTGCGGTCAGAGCGACTCGCAAATGCTCCGATGCGCTCCTTTCGAGATAAATTGCCACGACCAAATGTCCTGTGAATTCGTATGATGTCAGAGTCAACGAACGGCGCCACTATGGCCGCAAGCGACAGGATTGACAAGCCAGGGAGCGCTTCGTAGGCCATCTCGCTTGACAGCCTCCCGGTACCTGCCTATCGTCTGGCCCTCATCAGGTGAACCCGAAATGGCTTGTTTCGGGTGAACGGGAAGCCGGTGTTGCGTGAACGATCAGGTATCGGACCACGCGAATCCGGCGCTGCCCCCGCAACGGTGATCGAGTTAAGACCGTAACCCCTGCATCGAAGATGCAGAGCCACTGCGAAACCAGGAATTATTCGCGGGAAGGCGTTACGGCAGGAGAAGTCCGCTCGTCAGCCCGGAGACCGGCCCGGTGAAACGCGAATGGCGCGGCGGGCGCATGTTCGGGCGTGTTATGTCAGCGTCCTTCTTCCCCCCGCACTATTTCAGGCTCGAGCATTTTGAGCGTGCGGGCGGCACGCAGGGGAACATCGGATGAGACTTTCCAACTTTATTGCGCTGGCAGCATTGCTGTCAGTCCCGTCGCTATCCTTCGCCGCAGATATCTCGCCGGGTGAAACCATAATTGTCACCGCAACCCGGACACCAATCCCTTTGTCCGATGCAACGGTGCCCGTGACCGTAATTACGCGAGAAGACATCGAGTTGTCACTGGCGTCGGACCTCTCCGAATTACTGCGCTTCGAGGCTGGAATCGATATTGGTCGCAATGGTGGCGCGGGCCAGGCGACCTCGATATTCCTGCGTGGTACCGAAAGCAATCACACGCTTGTGCTGATCGACGGCGTTCGTATGAATCCGAGCACAATCGGCGGTGCGGCGATTCAGAACATCACACCTGAAGTAATCGAGCGCATCGAGATTGTCAAAGGTGCGCGATCGGCATTATTCGGCACTGACGCTATCGGGGGTGTGATCAATATCATCACGCGTCGTGCCGACAGGGCTTACCTCGAGGGAGGATTCGGCGGAGGCAGCTTCGCATCGCAGTCAGGACATGTATCCGGTGGCAATAGAAACGACGACAGTGAGTTCGGCCTCAATCTGAATTGGCAGGCGACCGATGGTTATGCGCCGCGCATGGAATCCGATATCACGCGTGGCTATGAGAATTTGTCGGCCAACTTCTATGGGGCAAAGCGATTCGACGCAAACGAGATCAACGTTCGTCATTGGCGCGGTGCAGGCAATGTCGAGTACCTGGATTTTTTCCTCAATCCCGTCGATCAGGATTTCGAAAATGCCGTGACGGCTATTGAGCTTGATACCCGGGTCTCAAAATCCGGTAACAGCAAACTCATCATGTCCTTTACACAGGACGAGATAGAACAAAACCAGGCGCCTGACTTCGTCAGTTCGGAGCGGCTGAGCCTCGACTGGCAATACAGCCATGCGTTCGGGAAGCACACGTTGACAGGTGGCCTGTTTGCCGTAGAGGAAGACGCCAGTGCCCTGTCGTTTGGGTCCGGATTTCGCGAGGATACGAGTATTCGCGCGCTTTTTGTTCAGGACCAGGCCGTCTTGGGCCGTCACAAGGGTTTCGTGGCCTTACGCCTGACCGACCACGAGAATTTCGGCAATCACACGACCTGGAACGCCGAATACGCTTTCACAATCAGCGATGCGCTCACGCTGAACTTAGGGCTGGGGCACGCGTTCCGCGCACCCGATGCAAGCGACCGTTTCGGCTTCGGCGGCAGTCCCGACCTCAAACCCGAGCTCGCGGATGAGCGCCAGCTGGCGCTGCGGTACGCACCTGGCAGTCGTCACAGTCTCGAGTTCGAATTTTACGCAAATGACATTGAAGATCTGATCGAATTTGATCTGCAGAGTTTTACGCTCAAGAATCTGAACGAGGCCGAAATTCGCGGCGTGCAGCTCGGTTACGAATACCGCGGAGAGAACTTTATGCTGCGTGCTGATATTGTCAGGCAGCAAGCTGACGACGCGGCCACCGGCGCACGACTGTTACGGCGCGCCGAGCGGACCGCTTCTTTTAGCTATACGCAAAACATCGGTCTGCATCGACTCGGACTATCGGTACTCGCCAGCGGCGACCGGGTAGATTTCGGCGGTGTCAAACTCCCGGGTTATGTCGTTGCAAACCTGACCGGTCAGCTGCAACTGAGCGACGCGTGGCAGCTCAATGCACGCATCGAAAACCTATTGGATACAGAGTATCAGACCGCCGCGAATTATCGGATGCAGGCACAGAGCGGCTTTCTCGAGCTAAAATACAGCTGGCGATAGGCACGGAGTAAGACGTGGGAAACAGACTCAGCAAGATCTATACGCGTACCGGCGATGATGGCACCACCGGCCTTGGCGATGGCAGCCGAACACCGAAGGACAGTGCGCGCGTCGAGGCCTACGGAACCGTGGATGAGGCCAACAGCGCGATTGGCATTGTTCTCGCCTCAAATGCCGTGCCTGCCGACGTTCGACGTTGTCTTGTCGATGTGCAGCATGATTTGTTCGAGTTGGGTGGCGAGCTTTGCATTCCGGGCCATAGCGCGGTCACAGAGACATTCATCGACCGCCTCGAAACCGATCTCGACGCATTTAACCAAGACCTGCCGAGCCTGAAGGAATTCATCCTGCCCGGTGGCAGCCACGCAGCCGCAGCGTGTCACCTCGCTCGTACCATTGTGCGCCGCGCCGAACGCCGTGCTTACACGCTGGCCAACATCGAAGACGTTCGACCCGAGGTCGTGAAGTACTTAAACCGGCTGTCCGATCTGCTGTTTGTCGTGGCGCGCGTGCTCGCTCGCGCCGAGTCGGGTGAGGAAGTCCTCTGGAATCGGGATCGCTCCTGATAGCGCGCGCTGCGACGCGCCGCTACAAATGTTTGCTCATCAAAACGGCATTGTCGGGACAAAGACTCGAAAACTCTTTGCTGCCACGAATAGCCGCTGGTGCGACATCACGATTCCGGACGCTAAAGCCCAAGTTCGAGAAATATGGATCGGCATCGATGGTCAAGAGCCAGAGTTCGGCAATTCCACGCGCGTGCGCCGACACCTCGAGCGCCTCCACAAGCGCACGACCGACGCCCTCACCACGCGCGAGTGGTGATACAAGCAAAGACCGCAACAAGCCGATCGCGCCGAATTCTTCCATGCCGATGACAGCCAGCATCCCCGCCCCACCCTCGGCAACCAGCGCAAGTTGTCGCGTAGTCAGGTCCTCAGTGGGCAAGCCGGCTTTGCGCAATAACTCGATTGCAACCGGCAGATCGCTCACAGTAGCCGGGCGAATCTCGAAAGACATCTTCACTGTTCGCTGAAAGCGTCGCGATTAAAACGGGCCTGCTGCAGCGCGAGACACAGGGCACCCCCCGCAACGATCAGTCGAGGCGTTGCGCGGGCAATTTCATCAGCAGGGAGCAGGAAAAGATTGCCATACAGATTGGCCGAAATCGCTGGCCAGCGCTGCCATTCCGCAAAACCGTCGTCGCCCGCGTCGGTGCTCGCGAGCATCACTTCCGGGTTACGGTCGACGACCGCTTCTACCGAGATCGCCGGCGCCAGGTCGGCGAGATCATCAAATATGTTCCTGCCGCCACAAATCTCGATCAGCTCGCTGACGTAGTGTTCGCGGTTGACGGTATAGAGCGGCCTAGCGGAGACCTGGTAGAAAACCCTGATCGGCGCGCGCCCGTCATTCGATTCACGCAAGCGCGAAAGCTCCTTTTCGAATTTCTCTGCAGCGGCCCGAGCCGCAGATACCTGGCCCGTCAGCTCGCCAATGCGGAGCATCGCTTTGCTGACGTCTGCAAGGCCGCGCGTACGTATTTGTTCAACCGTGTAACCGGCCTTTCGCAGCTCGTCGGTGGCATGCTCGGGTGTGCCGCTCTCCCAGACCAGCAGCAGGTCGGGATTCAGCAGCGCCAGTTGTTCCTGGTCGACGGTAAACGCGTCCCCGACAACCGGCAGGTCACGCGCCTCGGGCGGATAATCCGACCAGGCACTGACGCCAACCAGCTTGGCACCCGCGCCAACGGCGAAGACAAGTTCGGTCAGGCTGGGCGCGAGCGTCACGACGCGCTCATACGACTCCGGCGCGGACTTACTGCCTGCGGGGCCCGAGCAGCCGCAGAAGAGAGTGGCCAAGCACGCGAGCGCCAGCGCCCGCGTCACCGGGTGAGGCCATACAACGTCATGGCGGCGATGATTACGGCCCAGATAATGAGCAGGCGAAATACGAGCTGGTTGGCGGCAATTGCACCGCGCACGCCGCGCTCGGTAATCGACTCGTCCGGCTTGTCCACGAGCGCGAGCGCAGCCGTACCGACGCGAGCAAGAAGATATTCACTATGCTCGGAAAGCGTCGCATCGCGTTGCTCGGTCGGCGCACGCATGGCCGATATGGCCTCGTCAAAATGGCCGGCCGTTGCATAGCCAACAGCGGTCAGCCGGGCCGGGATCCATGCCAGCCAGCCATGCAGATTGATGGCGGCATCGCGCAATAGCTCGCCGTTACCTTCGGATGCTTCGCTCCGCCCTGCGTTGAATACCGCGCGGCCCCGTATCAAGTCAGTGACCCGGTAGGCCCAGGCCCCAAGCGGCCCGAGCAGAACAAACCAGAACACGATAGCGAAAAGGTGATTGTTGGCCTGCACACAGATGGACTCCTCGACAGCCCGGATGCGTTCGCGTGCATCCTCCGGCACGTCGCCTTCGACGATGGCCTTCACCGCATTATGGATAGCCTCTTCGTCTTCAGATTCCAGCGCCTTACAGTACTCATCGACTTCTTCGCCGACGTCCTTGGGGCCCAGCGAGAAGAACAGCACGACTATGGCAAGAATCAGGTAAGTGAAGCCCGAAAGTGTCCCGCCGAGGCTGAAAATGACCGCAAATACGGGCAACACGAGCAACGCGGCCAGCAGGATCACCGGGATCAGCGGCGGCCAGTTGGCGACGCGCTCTGCCTGCTTGAATCCAGAATCAATAATGCGGTCGAGCCAGCGCATGCGGCGCCAGTGAAACCACTGCGTCGCGAGTCGTTCGATAACCAGTCCGATAAGAAGGGCGATCAGGTTCATAAGAGGTCAGCTCTGTTACTAGGGTTGGGCAAGAGTCACAGGCGATACATCAAGACTCACCGAGCTCATCATACAATCGCAGCCAGTCGAAAGCAGGGCCCGGATCGGTTTTCCGACCGGGAGCAATGTCACAATGACCGGCGACTTCCCTGGCCGTAATCGTCGGATAGGCGTGAAATATGGCGCGGAGCACCTCGCACAGCGTCGCATATTGCCGGTCGTCATACGCCGTTTCGTCTTCGCCTTCGAGTTCGATGCCGATCGAATAGTCATTGCAGCAGTGTTTTCCGCGAAAGCATGATTCGCCGGCGTGCCATGCTCGCATCGAAAACGGTACGAACTGGGTCACTGTCCCATCCCGCCGAATCAGCAGGTGAGCCGAAACTTCGAGCCCGCGTATTTCATCAAAGTAGGGGTCCGCGTCGTGATCGAGCGTATTCGTGAACAACGCAGCGATTTCGGGACCACCGAATCCCCCTGGCGGCAGGCTGATGCCATGAATGACAATCAGTTCAGGACAGGTACCCGCTGGCCGCGCATCCTGATTCGGGCTGTGACACTGCGCAGCCGGTTTGATCAGCCCGGTATCGGGGGAAACAGTAAAGTGCGTTTGCATGGACTCGCCGAAACTTCCAATATCACGCTGGCGGAATGCCAGAGAACCACTATAGTAGACCATGCCTCGAACAAGACTTCACATTGCCGGAACATACTCCGCTGAATCCCTCCTCGAACTCGATGGCGACAAGGCTCGTTACCTCGGTCGTGTGCTGCGACTGCGTGTTGGAGACAGCGTGTTGGTTTTTGATGGAGAGGGTAGCGAGTACGCTGCGACGATCAGCGGCATCGGCAGGTCCGGCGCAACACTGCGCGTCGGCAACAGAATAACGAGCAAAACCGAAACCGGTCTGCGCGTGCATCTCGTACAGGGTATCTCACGCGGTGAGCGCATGGACTTCGTTGTACAAAAAGCCACCGAACTGGGCGTCAAGCGAATCACGCCGGTGCTGACCGAGCACGGTGTCGTCAAGCTCGACTCGAAGCGTGCGGAAAAACGCCGCGATCACTGGCAAAAAGTCGCGGCCAGCGCTTGCGAGCAGTCCGGCAGGGTGCGCCTGCCCCTGGTCGATACACCCGTTTCCCTCAAGACCTGGTTGGGTAACAAACCCGGGCAGGTTGACGCGGAACTTATCCTGAAGCCGGGCGCGACAACTCTGTTAGCACGAATCCACGCGCCCGAAACCAAGGTCTGTGTGTTGATTGGCCCCGAAGGTGGCTTCAGCGACGTCGAATATGAAGGTGCCGATGTAGCAGGCTTCCAGCCCGTCTCCCTGGGTCCCAGGGTGTTGCGCACCGAAACCGCGGCCATCGCGGCACTGGCGATACTGCAATCGCTGTGGGGTGACCTGGGCTAGTACGGAATCGCGTTAACGCACAAACGATCAGGCCTGCTGTGATTCCCGCGCGAGCATGTCCTCGAGCTTTTCCAGATCCGGTATCAATGGAAATTCGTTGATCATTCGCACGCGACAAAACACGGGTGCTTCGTCAGGCCAGCCTTCTTTAGCTTCGAGTTTGAGCACATCCTTGTTGACACGCACGAGCTGCGGAAAGCCCTGCGTCAAAACGCCAAAATAACCGGTCTTGAGTTGTCCGGTGCTGGCGTAGAAAACGACGATACGGGTCCGGCCCGTTGCTACCGGTATTTCATTACCAAGGGCGCCTTCGAACGACACTACCGGTAACGGGCGGCCGTTCCAGTTGACGTTACCCAGCATCCAGTCACGCGCGCCCGCTTCATGTTCAGGCGTGCTGAATCGGACAACCTCCGCCACACACGCGCGCGGCACGATCAGGCGGTCCCCGGATAAAGGCACGAGCAGGCTATAGAGTTCTTCGGCTGCGGCACTCACGTCAGTTCTATGCCCCGATCTTCAAGTTGACGACGAATGGCCTCGAGCAGCTGCGAGTCCTGGTAGGGCTTCCCAACGTAATCGTTGACGCCGAGTTCGATTGCGCGCGCACGGTGTTTGTCGCCCACTCGCGAAGTAATCATGATGATGGGAACATCTGAAACACGATCGTCGTTTCGTACGTGCGAGGCAAATTCGTAACCATCCATGCGCGGCATCTCTATGTCGAGCAGAATGATATCGGGCTTGTGGTCCTGCATGACACGGATCGCATCCAGACCGTCTTTGGCCGTCTCGACGCGCAGGCCATGCCGATGCAGAAAGCGTTCCGTCACGCGACGTACCGTAATCGAATCGTCGACGACGAGTGCGAGTGGGCGATCATCGCTCGGTGTCGGCGCCGCTTTCTTGAGTTCGACGACGGGCGCACCGGTCCGGACCAGCGCGTTGATGTCGAGAATCAGGATGATTCGGCCATCACCCAGAATCGTCGCACCGGACACGCCACGAATTCCTGCCAGCTGCGGTCCAACCGCCTTCACGACCACCTCGCGGCTGGCGAGCATCTCGTCCACCAGGAGTGCCGCCGAGTAGTCGCCGGCCCGGACGAGAATCACCGGGATTGCCGCTTCTTCTTCGGGCAATTTGGCCGCCTGTCCGCCCAGGTACATACCGAGGTGCCGAAACTTGTATTCCTGCTCACCGTACAGGTAGCTGGGCTCGCTTTGACTCAGGAGATTCTCCAGCTCGGCGCGTGGTATCCGTGCCACGCCTTCGACTGTCGGCAACGGCAGTGCATAGATCTCCTCACCTGTGCGCACAATAAGTGCTTGCGTAATTGCCAGGGTGAACGGCAACCGCACCGTGAAATTGGTGCCCTGACCCGTAACGGACGAGATGCGCAAGCTGCCACCGAGCTTCTTCACCTCGTTGGCGACAACATCCATCCCGACACCCCGGCCGGCCGACTGCGTCACGGTGGCTGCCGTCGTAAAGCCCGGCGTCAGGATCAACGCCATGATCTCTTCGTCGGTCACCTTGGTATCCGGCTTTAGCATATCCAGCTCGAACGCTTTACGGCGTATGCCGTCGACATCCAGTCCTCTGCCGTCGTCCGCGACGTCGATAACCATCTCCGCGCCTTCGCGGTGCAGACGAATCGTGATCCGGCCCATCCCCGGCTTGCCGTCGGCCTGGCGTTCGGCGGGGTCCTCGATACCATGGACGACTGCATTTCGCAGCATGTGCTCGAACGGCGGCAACATCTTGTCCAGCACCTGCCGATCGAGTTCGCCCGACGCGCCTTCGACAGCCAGTTCAGCTCGTTTACCGACTTCCTGTGCTGCTTGTCGGACAAGTCGCGTCAGCCGCGGCACGTACCGTTCGAAAGGAACCATGCGTGTTCGCATGAGGCCGTCCTGTAATTCCGCCGTAACACGAGACTGCTGGACCAGCAGCCCTTCCGCCTCGCTCGTGACCGACTGCAGCAGATCCTTGAGGCTGCCGAGGTCGCTCGCTGATTCCGCCAGCGCGCGCGACAGCTGCTGGATATTTGAATAGCGGTCGAGTTCAAGCGGGTCGAAGTCTCGCGCTACCAGCGTGTCCTGGTGGCCGTGCATTATTTGAGCTTCGGTCTCGATCTCGAGCTTGCGGAGCTGCTCGCGCAATCGCGAGATTGTCTGTTCGAGTTCATCGACGTGGAACTCGAAAGTACCGACCTGTTGGTTCAGGCGCGAATGGTAAATACTGATCTCACCGGCGGCATTCAGCAGGTCCTCGAGAAGGTCTGCGTCGACCCGCGCAAATTCCTGCCGCTGGTCCGGTGCCCGAAGCGGCCGCACGTCGGCGGTCGCTTTTGCGGCGCGTTCCGGCTCGGCCTCGGCCTCGGCGACAAGCTCGGGCTCGCGCTCAACTTCAGGTTCCGGTTCGGGTTTCGGCTCAGGCTCAACTTCAGGTTCCGGTTCGGGTTCAGCCTCAGGTTCGGGTTCAGGTTCGAATTCCAGTTCGGACTCGGCCTCAATTTCAGGCGTTAGTTCGAGCTCGGATTCAGGTGCCGACACCTCAACAGGGGGTGGCTCCTCTTTTTGCTGTTCACCGATTTCCGCGAGTTCGTCCGCCAATGGCGAATCGACGATGACCATGCTGACCGTGTCCTCCGGTTCAATCGTGAACGCTGCGGACGGTGCTTCCTGCACATTCGTGTCGTCTGCCGAAACCTCGATCTCGGAATCGTCCGCGAGTTCGAAGCCGGCATTGGCCTGCTGAATGCGCTGCACGAGTTCGATCGCCGTCCTGACCGGCTTGCCCGCGATGACCATGTCGCGCATTCGGTGTAGCTCATCGATGCTGCGCTGCAGCAAGTCCTCGATAGCAGGTGTCGCTTTGGCGCGGCCGTCGTCAATCGACGTCAACAAGGTCTCGAGCTCATGGCTCAAGTCGCCCATGGCCGTAATACCGGCCATGCGCGCTCCACCCTTGAGTGTGTGCAGGTGACGCTTGAGCTCTTCCATCGGCTGTGCTGACCGTTCCCGAACCCAGCGGATCAGCGCCTTGTCGGCTGATTCCAGTAGCTCGGCCGACTCTTCCGTGAATATCGAGGCGATCTCGGCGTCGTATTCAGGTTCAATGGAAATGACTTCGGCAACCGGGCGCGGCTGCGCAACAAGTGTCGGGGCTGCCTCGGGCTCGCGCGCCGGCGCTTTGCCAGGAAGCACAGCATCCGCGAGCGTCGCAATGCGATCGATCAATGCTGTGTAGTCAGCCCGCTCACGATCAGGCTTGTTGATGTCTCCGACAATAGTCTCGATGGCACCTGCGGCATCCCGCAAGGCAGCAAGACCGGCTCGCTGAAACCCCACCTTGTGGTCGTAGACACGTCGAACGAAACGATTCAGAGTCGACGCTACGGCAACACCACGATCAACATTAGCCATATTGGCGCTGCCATGCAGCGTATGGCACGCACGATGCAGTTTGTCGGTTACGTCAAACGGCGGATCGTACCCTTCGCATGCCGACAGGTAATCCGTAATGACCTTCAGGTGCCCGGCTGTCTCTTTGGAAAAAATGTCGTGGAGAACCGGATCCATTTCGAGCGCGCGTTCGACCTTGGGCGGCACCGCCCTGTCGGGATGACGTATGGTCAACACGGCCGCATTGGGATCACCCTCGGCAAACGCTTTGGCTCGTGCCATCAACAAGCTGATGTCGACTTCGGGCTCGGTCCCGATTTCCAGTTGCTCAACCAGCTCGGGCACAGCTGCCGCGGCCTGCAAAATAAAGTCCACCATCGGCGGCGTTCGCACGAGCGTGCGATTTATCAGTCGATTAAGCAGGTTCTCTATCGACCAGCAGTATTCCCCGATACGCTCCGCACCGACCATGCGGCCGCTGCCTTTGAGTGTATGGAACGAGCGCCGCGCCGTAATGAGCGTTTCCATGCTGTCGGGAGAATTGGCCCACAACGGCAGATTGCGCTTGATCGATGCAATCTCTTCCTTCGCTTCCTCAATGAAGAGTTCGAGCAGCTCCGGATCCATGTGTTCGGCATCGGGAGCAACGACCGGCAACGGTATGACCTCGGTTTCCTGCATTCCCTGTCTTTCTGCATGCAGAGCCCGCTCTGCTTCCGCCTGGATTGCTGCCGCGGACATCTTCATCGTCTGGCCCGTTTGCACGCCGTCCTCGGGAATCGCCTGCAACATGCGTTGCTCGACATCGCGCAGCACAGCGAGACAGGCTTCGGCGTTGTCAAGCATGTACCAGGGCTCGCTTCGACCTGCCTTGACCGTCTCCATGTAATATTCAATGCTGACTATCGCGTCAGCCAGCCGGTCCGTTTCTCTCTGCGTGAGTTGTGCCGGCCCGCCACTGTTCAGCATGGCCGTGACCAGGCTGCCGATACGTTCGACAACCTCCATTGCACGCGGCTTGCCCAACATCAGCAATCCGGCTTTTATGCCCCGGATCAGCGTCGGCACGCTGTCCAGCCCTTGTGATGGTGCTTCGGCGGCGATGCTCTGACTGATCGTTTCCTTGATGCGTGCGAGATTGATGATGCACTCTCGCATGACGGACTCGGCGACCTGCCGGAACTCCTCATCGTGCTCACCAGGCTCGGCGGCGGGACCCTCGCGGTCAATATCCTGCGGTATAGTCAGTCGCAGCAGTTGCTGGTCAAGCCGGTCCTCGACTCGCAACAGCGTCGAAGCGATATCCAGAATGATCTGATCGTTTGCGATACCACCGCGTTCAACGACACCCTTGAGGCGTTCAATTTCCCCGTCGATGTCGCCACGGAGTTCGCCAAGCCCAAGCACGCCGAGTGTGTCGCTGATCTTCTTCAAGAGTTCGAGTTGCGGCACCAACTCGGATGACTTGTTCATGCCCGTGCGTACGAAAATATCGAGCACGTCTTTGACGCGCCCCAGATCTTCCTTGATGGCCGAACCGACGGTTTGCATGAGCCTGGCACTGGGTGCGGAGAGCGCCTCGCGTGCGTTTTCGACCTGCTCGTCGCCCGGCAGTAATTCAGCCAGGTTAAAAGCAGCGCGAATCTCACTGATACGCTCGCCGGCGTTACTGGAACGTGCCACGTAATAAAGCAGGTTATTCAGTAAATCGTCGACCGGGTGCTTGTCGTAGGCCGGCAACCCTTCGTCGATAAAATACTTGAGCTGCCTGTCCGACTGGCCCAGCAGGCGCTTGATGGAAATTGATGTTTCCAGGCCGCCGTTTTGCAGGGATTCGAGTACCCCGCCGACGACCCACCAAAGCTGATACATGTCGTCGCGCGTGGCCGAGTGCTGGAGAGCGGCGGCGACCTTTCCGAGCGTTTGCAGATGCCGCTGGTTGTCGCCGCCCTTTATCCAGCCGAGCAGCGCAAGCTGAAACTTCGGCCGCAGCCGTTTTGCAACGATAACGGGATCCTCGCCGCTGCCTTCGCGGTCCACCATTTTCTTTCCGGCACGGCTCGGCGACAAATTGAGCAACAGCAACGTCCCTTCGGACAACAGCGGCTCACCGCGCGCTGCGCGCAGATCATTGAGCATGGGCAGCAGTACGAGAGCAATGTCCCGGCCCCCGCTCAGCAGCCTTTCGATGTATATGGGCAACTGCACCATCGATCGCGTCAATGCCTCGAGTCCGTCTTCGCGACCCTTGCCGGCGCGCAGGCTCGACAGGTATTTGCAGGCCAGCTCCATTTCTTCGACGAGCAGTGCCGCACCGTAGGTCTCTGATATCTGCAGCGCACCGCGGGCCTGATGCAATAACTCGCCGGCGCGGTTCAGCGCGGCCGTGCCGCCACGCCCATCGACACAATCCTCGAGCGCAAGATGTGCGTTGCGAATCGTCTCCATGAGTTCGGTGCTAATAATCACAAGCGCACGAACGGCACCCTGGCCGCTATCGTCGCCGATTATTTGCTCATGAATGCCCGTGTCGCCCGTCATTTAGTCGTCCGTGTCACTCGCGAAAGCCCGCAGTCGATTCGCTTTATCCCGTTTTCACCTGGGGTTTCGGCGGTGCTGCCGGCGGCGGTGTTGCGCTGGAGGTCGTCCGCGCCAATGCACTCGCGTGCATCATTTCGGCCGGAAGCGTGAATCCTTCAACGGTTTTTCTGAGCTGCGTTGCGAGTTCGGAGAGCTTCGAAATGGAATTTGCTGTCGCCGTCGTTGCTTGCCCCGTCTGGTCGCCAATCTCACGGAGTCGTGTTGTCCGTCGTGTGACATCGGCTGCCGAACCTGCCTGTTGCCGTGCAGAACTGGAAATATTCTGCACGAGGCTCGCAATCTGATTGGATACCTGCTCGATCTCATCGAGTGCCGCGCCGGCATTCTCGGCCAGCAGCGCCCCGCCAACCACGTCTGTCGTACTGCGTTCCATCGAGACGACCGCCTCATTGGTATCCGACTGAATGGTGCGCACCAGTACTTCGATCTGTTTGGTCGCGTTCGTCGACCGCTCGGCGAGTCGCTGCACTTCGTCAGCGACGACCGCAAAACCACGCCCTGCCTCGCCCGCCATCGACGCCTGGATTGAGGCGTTGAGGGCGAGAATATTCGTCTGTTCCGCGATGTCATTAATAAGCTCAACGATATTGCCAATCTCCTGCGAGCTCTCACCGAGTCGCTTGATGCGCTTCGAAGTTTCCTGAATTGTCTCGCGAATCGCATTCATGCCGTCAATCGTGCGGCGCACGGCTTCGCCACCCTTATGAGCAACTTCTACCGAGTGGCGCGCCACGTCGGATGATCGTTCCGCGTTGCCCGAAACTTCTTCGATCGAGGCCGCCATCGAGACAATCGATTCCGTGGCGGCATTGATCTCCTTCGCCTGGTTGTCCGCTGCCTTTGCAAGGTGAGCCGCTGTGTTTTCCGTCTGCTTGGTGGCGGTGTCCACCATGAGTGCCGTGTCGTTCACGGTGGCTACCAGCTTGCGTAACTCTTCAATTGCAAAGTTGAATGAATCGGCAATGGTCCCGGTGATGTCCTCGGTTACCGTTGCTTCCACGGTCAGGTCACCATCAGCCAGGCTGCCCATTTCATCGAGCAGGCGAAGAATTGCCTGCTGGTTGCGTTCATTCTGCGCTGCTTGCTCTTTGGCCGCCCTCTCGAACACCGATGCCTTTGAGTGCAACCAAAGAAGACCGCCTAGCAGCAACAACGCCAGTACGACAGCACCTATAGGTAACCAGTGCAGATAGAGAAAACCGGGCACCCGGCTATCGCCAGTCGATGAATCAAAGGCGGAACCGAGCAGCGCGGCGGCGCTCTCAGCCAGCTCCGCTTGCATTGTCGCCAGGTCCCCGACCTGGATCACGCTCGCCGCCAACATCGCCGATTGTTCTTCAAGGCTGGTCAGGTTACTGCTGATTGGTAGCAGCGCGGCTTCGCGCCCCTCGTTGTTCAGGGCGCGAATATCGAGGTCCGACTGCTCGCCGGCCAGCGCGTTCGCAACGTCGCGCAGAAATGTGACGTCATCGGCGATGGCGCCCGCCGCATCATTGGGCAACCGTGCGGCCATTTCACGAATCCGGTCCGCACGCCGCTGGAATTCCTGAATGATCGCCGTGGAACCGGAGCGATCGAGAAGCTCGTTCGAGCCTTCCAGGATTGCGGTCGCGTCAAGGCCAATTTGATTGGCCGCGCTTTGCATGGCCTCAATCTCGCTACGCTTGCCGAGTACGGCCGCGGCGCGTGATTCGAGTTGCTGCCAGTGCGATGTGGGACCAGGCGCGCCGCTGCGGCGCAGGGAGGCGACTTTCGTGATGCTGCTATCGAGCTGCTCGAATGCCCCGTCGTCGCCGGCAAGCGCGCGCGCGACCTGCGCCGGTATTGCCTGTGACAGTGCCGCCAGTTCCGTCGCGGACGAACCTCCTCGGCCGGACTGCAGGTAGATTAAAGCTGCTGCCAGGATCAGAAGAAAAGCGACTAACGACGCGATTATTCTGAACGCAGACGAGTTTTCAGTTTTGATGGCCATAGATTATCGGACCTTTATTCCGCAGCTGCCTGCAGAAACATTTTGCTTTCAACCAAATCAAATAGATTAAATACCGGCCAGAGGTCATCGCCCCGCCGATACGTCCCGCCCAGAAAACCGTCGCAACGCACGATCGTCTTAGCCGCTTCTTGAGACAACTCATGATCCATAAAGCGCCGAAAGCCCAGTACCTCATCGACCACCAGTCCTGCCGGCACTTCACGATGATTGACGGAGATGACGCGAGTTGTGCGCCTGAGCGTCGTTCGGCCACTGCCTAACAAGAGCTTCACGTCAATTAGCGGCAACAAGTGTCCACGCAGGTTGGCAATTCCCAGCAGCCAACGCTTGGAACCAGGGACGCGCGTAATGGCATCAGGCAACATCAACACCTCACGAACCTGTTCACGGCTGGCCACAAACTGCTCCTCGCCGATGCGAAAGCCAACACCGACCCATTCAGTCGGAAACGAACTTGCCCCGTGACCCGCGTGTGCGGCCCGACTGCGGTTTTCCATTTCCTGCAGCAACGCGAATGGTTGCTCCACTAACGCCGCGAGATCAGCGGAATTACTCACTCAGCCTGCCATCACCGAGGTGATCGTCGCCACAAGCTCCTTGTCAGCTACAGGCTTTACGACGTACTCAACCGCGCCCTGCCGCATGCCCCAGATCTTGTCTGTTTCCTGATCTTTTGCCGTGATGATGATGATCGGGATATCCGCTGTTTTAGGGTCCCTTGTCAATTTCCGGGTAGCCTGGAAACCATTCATCCCCGGCATTACGACGTCCATGAGGATACAGTCCGGACGCGCGGCACGGGCCGCTTTCAGCCCCTCTTCACCACTATCAGCCACGAGCGTCTCGAAACCAGCTTTCTCAAGCATATTCTGGAACAAATGCAGTTCAGTGGGCGAATCGTCAATGATGAGAACAACGGCCATAATCAGATTCCCTAATTAATCTGGTTGGAAATAGCGCCAAGCAGTTCGTCCTTGGTGAACGGCTTGGTGAGGTACTGTTCCGAGCCGACAATACGGCCGCGTGCACGATCGAACAGCCCGTCCTTGCTTGACAACATGATCACGGGCGTTTCCTTGAAAACCTTGTTGTGCTTGATCAGGGAACAGGTTTCATAGCCATCCAGCCGCGGCATCATAATGTCTACGAATATGAGGTCGGGCTGGTGATCGGCGATCTTGGATAATGCATCGAAGCCATCGATGGCCGTGAACACCTGGCAACCCTCTTTGGTTAACAGCGTTTCGGCCGTCCGGCGAATGGTCTTGCTATCGTCCACGACGAGAATTTTAAGTCCGCTCAGGGAGCGGGATGCGTTACTTGACACCGAATTTCCCCACGATCAAAACCGACTTTTACCATATTGACATAAGTCCTGCTACGACGCTCGCCACGTTACGCAAAATCGTCCGAAATCGGGCGCTTACCGGGCTTTTCGCTGTATAGTTGGCCGCGTCTCGCTATATGCTTTGAAGTTCAGGAACAGATGGCTGCATCCCCACTCAAAATCGGCATCGTAATGGACCCGATCGGCTCCATCGTCCCGAAAAAGGACAGTTCCTTTGCCATGTTGCTCGAAGCAAAGCGCCGCTGTGCCGAAATCCATTACTTCGAGCAACGCGATCTCAATATGCTCGCGGGCAAGGCTTATGGTCGCTCGAGACGTCTCGATGTGGTGGACGACCATGACGCCTGGTTCGAGCTGGGTGAAGCCCAGGAAATCGAACTGGGTCAACTCGACGCCATACTCATGCGCAAGGACCCACCGTTCGACATGGAGTACGTCTATACAACGTACATACTCGATCGGGCGAAACTGGCCGGCACCTTGATTGTCAATGATCCGCAGGCGCTCAGGGACATGAATGAAAAAGTCTATACGGCCTGGTTTCCGGAATGCACGCCACTTTCGCTGATAACGCGCTCGATGAGCGAAATGAAGTCGTTTCTGACGAATCACGGGCGCATCGTTGTCAAACCCCTTCACGGCATGGGTGGCCGCTCGATCTTCGTCGTGCAAAAGGGCGATAACAACGCGAACGTGATATTCGAGACCCTGACCGACTACGGCCAGCGCTTCGCCATGGCGCAACGGTACATCCCGGAGATCAGCCTCGGGGACAAGCGTATTATTCTGATCGACGGAGAACCCGTTTCGCACGCGCTCGCGCGCATTCCGTCAGGCGACGACAACCGCGGCAATATAGTTGCAGGTGCGACCACCAAGGGCCAGGACCTCTCCGAGCGCGACCGCTCGATCTGCGAGCAGGTGGGCCCGGTGCTGCGGGATGCAGGCGTCTTGTTTGCCGGCATCGACGTGATTGGTGATTTCCTGACGGAAGTCAACGTGACGAGCCCAACCGGCATTCGTGAGCTCGACAGGATGTTCCAGCTGAATATTGCCGGAACCCTGTTCGATGCGATCGAGAACAAGCTGGGATAAGTGCAATACCGGTCGCCGATTTACCGGGCGGTGACATGGTTCTCATTCCCGGTCCAGTCGGGCAATTACACTGGTCGTCGACGACTGTTTGCTTGTCACTGTAAGCAAAAAAGCGGAACATTCTCGTGCGTATGGCCAATATCGCCCTGAACCAAGACCCTCTCGACGAGCTTCTGCTCGTTGCGCCGGCGGTGCCTGACCGACTGCCCGCCATGCTGTTCCTTGCCGCCCTGGTTCACGGCATCCTGATTATCGGCGTCACATTCAACGCCGCACTTAATAACCCGTTTGCCGATGCGATCTCACTTGAAGTCACAATCGTTGCCGATCCGGACCAGCAGATCGATCAGCCTGACGACGCTTCTTACCTCGCACAGGCCAGCCAAAAAGGCGGCGGCAACACGACTGAACAAGTGCGACCTGCGGCACCGCTGCAAAGCGCGATGCCTGTCGACAACCCCGGAACGGAAGACGGCACAGGACTTGTTGATGCGACTGCGCATGAACGGTCGGCCGACGAAGTGCTCGCGGCGCAGCGCAAGAGCAATCGCACGGTCACGATCGACCCGCGTACAGATCCCCAACCAGAGAACAGCAAGGCAATCGCCATGGAAGCAGGCAGCGAAGAGACCTTGCCACTGCCCCGGGAAGAACGAGCATCGATGCTCATTCGTGATGACGAGCCGCGGCAGCTCATCGTGAGTGCCGATACGCGAGAGTCAATAGTGGCTGCCTACCTGGATGCCTGGAAACGCCGCATCGAAGCAGTCGGCGCCGCCTATCTGCCTGAGCTGGGCGACATCGGGGGCATTTCAGGCAGCCCGACTTTAACCGTCAGTATCGAGGCATCCGGTGATCTCGGTGAGGCGGTCATTCGCAAGACCAGTGGATCGACCGTCCTCGATCTCGCGGCGCTGGATATCCTGCAACGTGCGTCACCGTTTAATCCCTTTCCCCCCGAAATTGCAGCCGAGTACGACACCGTTCGCTTCGAGTACAAATGGTTGTTCGCCGAACAACTTATCCCGACCGCGGCGATCGCCGACTAGTACAGCAGGCCAGTCCCTTGTACCTGGCGACGCTTGCACTGATACTGTCCGTATGGGATCCGACAGTTCGCTCATCAATCAACTACTTATCGCCATGCCCGGCATGGCGGACCCGAATTTCAGTACGACAGTTACACTGATCTGTGAACATAATGCCGACGGAGCGCTGGGCATCATCATCAATCGTCCGCTTACGCTCAAACTGTCTGGCCTGTTCGAGCAACTTAACGTCGACCATCCCGACCCGGTCGCCGCGGCAGACCCGGTTTTTTCGGGCGGGCCCGTCGGAACCGAGCGCGGATTCGTGTTGCACGGACCCGGCTGGAGCTACGAAAACACACTGCCTGTGTCCAATGACATCCACCTGACCTTGTCTCGCGACGTGATTGATGCGATCGCAACCGGTCAAGGACCGGACAAATCACTCGTGGCCCTCGGCTATGCCGGGTGGGAGCCCGGACAGCTCGAAGACGAGATGCTCTCCAATTCCTGGCTGAGCGTTCCCGCCACGGCTGAGCTCGTATTCGATACGCCGTTTGCCGAGCGCTGGGATTCCGCAGCCCGCACACTCGGTATCGATATCGCCCGAATGTCGCCGGATGCCGGCCACGCCTGACTTGTCACCTCCCCGGACGATTCTCTCTTTTGATTTTGGCCTGCGACGCATCGGCGTGGCGGTCGGCCAGGATATTACGGGCTCCGCGAGCCCGCTTGGCGTCATCGCAAATCGAAACGGCCGCATCGACCACGTGCGACTGGGTGCATTTATCAAGGAGTGGCAGCCAACGCAGTTGGTCGTCGGCATGCCCTCGCACGCAGACGGCTCGCCCAGCGATATACAGGCTGCAGTGGACGCTTTTATCGAAGAGCTTCGGTGTTATGAATTGCCGATTGACACGGTCGATGAACGCTACACATCGGTCGAGGCTGAGCGCGTCCTCAAAGAAGCGCGGGCAGCGGGCACGCGAGGCCGGATTTCCAAAGACATGATCGACAGTGCGGCCGCGGTTTTCATCGCCGAACGCTATCTCGAGGGTTCCTGACTCCACCTCCCACCTACACCGACTGACGGCGGCGTCGATCCACCACCCGCTCAATGGTGACGATCACGGCCATGTCTTGCTTGCTCGCGCTTACGCGATGTCGCTTCGCAAGACATCCCCGCACTCGCCACCGTCGTCCGCGTGCCCCGATCAGCACGATGGGGCAGCGGCGGTGAGCGCCGGGGTGTCTCACAAAGCGAGTTTGCGCAGCAGCTGTCCGAGCGACTGAGATTCCCCGGCGATCGACGCCGCAGTCAGGTAGGCGGGTGGTTGGGTGGTTGGTGGTGGGCAGGGAGTCAGGCGTCCCAGACGACGGTAGTGGCATCGAAGACGGGGCCATCGACACAAACTCGTTTCATCGCCGCACCGTCCGGGGTTTCGATTCTCACGGCACAACCCGCACAACCCCCAACCGCGCACGCCATGAACTCCTCCAGCGACACCTGGCAAGGCAATTCGTAGCGCGCCGCCAGCGCGGCTACGGCCTTGAGCATCGGCGTCGGGCCGCAGGCACAGACCTCCGTCTTCGCCAGCTCATCAGCCGAAAGCGTCACGAGCCACCTGTCTGCCAGTTCGGTAACGTAGCCGTCGAAGCAACCATCGAACCCCGCAAGCGTTGCCAGCCGACCCGGCACGCCCCAGTTCTCGAGCAAGGGCATCGAGTGATTGATACGGGAATCGAGCCACGGCGTCTCCAGTCTCGAAGGCATCGAATCGAACGGAAACGGAATTTCCGATCCAAGAATCGCCAGCGGCTTCCAGTTGCCTTTCTGCTCACGCAGGTAGTCCGCAACAAAAACCATCGGCGGAATGCCGACACCGCCACCGATTAACAGTATGTTCGGGCGCTCCGGCGATAGCGCGAACGGTATGCCGATAGGTCCCAGCACGCTGATCGAATCTCCGGGGCCCTTGCGCGACAGCAGTCGCAAACCATCGCCGACAATCTTGTACAATATTTCAATCCAGTCGTCCTGCGCGCGCATGATGGACATCGGGCGACGCATCGGGCGCGATTCGTCGCAGCTAATGTGCACAAAATTCCCGGGCTTGGCGGCTGCTGTGCACAACGGCGCACGAATCCGCATGACAAACTGCTCTCCTGGAAATGAATCCACCGACAACACTTCGCCATCCTCTACGAAAAGTGTGCCACGGTTTTTCTGTGCTGCGCGCTGAGCCGCCGTAATCATCGGGCCGCCATCGTCCGGCTGACGCGCTCGAGCATGGCCATCCGAACCGCCAGGCCGTTCGTGACTTGCTGAGTGATTACGGAACGAGGTCCGTCCGCCACTGCGCTTTCGATTTCGATGCCACGATTCATAGGGCCGGGATGCATAATGATGACATCGGGCGAAGCGATTTCCAGGCGTTTCTGGCTGATGCCGTAGTTTGCAAAATATTCGTCGATACCCGGAACACCATCGAGATTACCGATCCGTTCGCGTTGAATACGCAGCGCCATCACGACATCGGCGCCGGCAAGTCCTTCATCAAGATTGTCAACGATAACGGCACCGGGCACGGACTCCGGATCCGGCGCCAATGCGGGTGGCGAGATCAACCGGAGTTCACCAACGCCAAGTGTTGCCAGTCCCTGCGCTGCGGACATCGCCACGCGCGAATGCCGGATATCACCGACAATGGCAACATTCAGGTCTTTGAAGTTTCCTTTATGCTGGCGGATCGTCATTAAGTCGAGCAGTCCCTGGGTCGGATGTGACACATCCGCTTCGCCGGCATTCAGAATGCTGACGTGATCGAGAACGTGGCGAGCGATAAATGCCGGAACTCCGGCGCTGGCGTCGCGGACAACCATGACATCAACCTGCATGGCTTCAAGCGTGTAGATGGTGTCGAGAATGCTCTCGCCTTTTTTGCGCGACGAGGTATTCACGTCGAGGTTAAGCACATCGGCGCCCAGGCGCTTGCCGGCGAGGTCAAATGATGCGCGGGTGCGGGTACTCGGTTCGAAAAACAGGTTGGCAATTGTGCGACCGGCCAGTGCCTGGCTCCTGGCAGGTGGGCTGCCCGGTGCAGTCAGGTATTGCTCGGCGTCATCCAGAATGTCGATGAGCAGGGCTTTGTCGATGCCTTTGAGCGTCAGGAGATGTCGCAGGTTGCCGTTGGCATCGAGTTGCAGCGCGGCTTCATCTTTGAGGTCTTCTTTGTCGATCGTGGCAACCATGGCGGGGCAATTCTACGGACATTCGGCGCGACCCACCACCCACCATCCTGACCACGGCGATGATCGCGGGGAGACAGTCCGCCAACAAAGCATGCATTGTCCCCGCATGGGGGTCGGCCGGTTGCCCCAGGAACGTCATCGATCGACGCCGCGGTCAGGATGGTGGGGGGTGGTGGTGAGTTTACCCGCCGAAGTTGACCTTGGCTTCGAGGTTGGCGCGCGAATCGGCGTGTGACATCGCCTCCTCCATCGTGATCGTGCCTACCTTGTAGAGCTCGAGCAACGCATCGTCAAAGGTCTTCATGCCCGCTTCGCCGCTGTCCCTGTGCGCTTCCTTGACGGCCGAGATGTCGCCTTTCAGGACCAGGTCCTTGATGTGCGGCGTATTGAGCAAGAGTTCGACAGCCGCTACGCGTTTGCCGCTGCGAGAGCGCACCAGTCGCTGCGACAGGATTGCTCGCAGGTAATGCGCAAGATCCATGAATACCTGCGAATGCTGTTCCTGGGGAAACATATTGATGATTCGGTCCAGCGTCTCCGCCGAATTATTGGCGTGTACGGTGGCGAGTACGAGGTGGCCCGTACCAGCCATATCGAGCGCCGCGCGCATCGATTCAGTGTCGCGAATCTCGCCAATCTGAATAACGTCCGGTGCAGCGCGGACGGCGCTTTTCAGTGCGCGTGCATACGACCTCGTATCCAGCCCTATTTCTCGCTGGTTGACGATCGACTGTTTGTTCGGATGCAGGAATTCGATCGGGTCCTCAATCGTGATGATGTGTGACGACGTCTTTTCATTGCGGTGGTTGACCATCGCAGCGAGAGTGGTCGACTTACCGGCGCCCGTAGCGCCTACCATGAGAATCAAGCCACGTCGTAACATGACCAGTTCTTTGAGCTGCTTGGGCATTCCGAGTTCTTCGAGCGTGGGCATTTCCGACGTGATGTAACGCAATACCATCGAGACGCTGCCGCGCTGATGAAAGACATTGACACGGAACCGACCGAGGCCCGGCTCCGAGAGAGCGAAGTCGATTTCCAGCTCCTTGTTGAACTGCTCCATTTGCTCTTCGCTCATCAGTTCGAGCGCAGCCTGCTTCACCATCTTCGGTGTCATCTCGAGCTTGTTGACCGGCATGATCTTGCCTTCGATCTTGATCTTGGCCGGCGTAAACGGTGCAAAGAAAAGGTCTGATGCCTTTTTTTCGACCATCAACTTGAATAGCGGTTTGACGTTCATCTATGCAGCGTTCCTGTTCGGCTCAGAATGTCCGCGCCGTATCCTCGTCCATGATGTGCAGACTCTCGGCTTGCTGGTCAGCCAGTGACGAGTCGCGTTTGCTTTCCAGTTTGATGCGCAGCCTCAGCTCGTTCTTCGAGTCAGCATTACGCATGGCCTCTTCGTAAGTAATCGTGCCTTCTTCGAAGAGGTAAAAGAGCGCCTGATCGAAGGTCTGCATGCCGAGCCGCGTCGACTTGGCCATGATTTCCTTGATCTGTCCGACTTCGCCCTTGAATATCAGATCCTGCACCAGTGGCGTATTCAGCATGATTTCCATCGCCGCGATACGACCGATTCCGCCTTCACGAGGTATCAGGCGCTGCGCGATGAATGCTTTGGTGTTGAGGGACAGGTCCATCAACAATTGCTGGCGACGCTCCTCCGGAAAGAAGTTGATGATGCGGTCCATCGCCTGGTTCGCGCTGTTGGCGTGTAGCGTTGCAAGGCAGAGGTGGCCGGTCTCAGCGAACTGAATGCCGTATTCCATCGTCTCTTTGTCACGAATTTCACCGATCAGGATGACGTCGGGTGCCTGGCGCAAAGTATTCTTCAGCGCGGCATGCCATGTCTCGGTATCGACGCCGACCTCACGCTGCGTGATGACGCAGCCTTTGTGCGGATGAACGTACTCGACCGGGTCTTCGATGGAAATAATGTGGCCGCGTGAGTTCTCATTGCGGTGGCCGATCATGGCTGCCAGGGTCGTGGACTTACCGGAACCTGTGCCGCCTACGACGATACAGAGACCCCGTTTGTTCATGACGATATCTTTCAGAATCGGGGGCAGCTCGAGGTCTTCGAGTGTCGGTATTTCGGTAGTGATGGTTCGCAGAACGGCGCCAACCATGCCTTGCTGAATAAAGGCACTGACGCGGAAGCGACCGATACCTTGTGGCGCGATCGCAAAATTGCATTCCTTGGTCGAATCGAACTCCTTGATTTGCTTGTCGTTCATGATCGAACGAACCATCATCGCCGCCTGCTCGGGCGATAGCGGTGTGTCAGTTGCCTTGTGGACGGCACCATCGACTTTGATCGCCGGCGGAAACGCCGCCGTGAGGAAGAGGTCCGAGCCATCTCGCTCAACCATCTTGCGCAACAGGTTCTGTGTCAGTCTTACGGCTTGTTCGCGTTCCATTTTTCTCGTCTCCCTTCAGGCTGGCGATTTGGCGCCAACCCTAGAAATTCTCCTTGTTAGCCGCGCGGAAACGCGCCTCTTCCTTGTTGATCAGCCCTTTGTGCAGCAGTTCGGTAAGGTTCTGATCCAGCGTGTGCATGCCAGCAGCCTGGCCCGTCTGAATTGCCGAGTACATCTGCGCGATCTTGCCTTCACGAATCAGGTTTCGAATCGCCGGCGTACCGATCATGATTTCGTGCGCTGCAATACGGCCGCCACCGACTTTCTTCAGCAGCGTCTGCGAGATAACCGCGCGTAACGATTCGGACAACATCGCGCGCACCATTTCTTTCTCGGCCGCCGGGAAAACATCGACAACCCGGTCAATAGTCTTCGCAGCCGAGCTTGTATGAAGCGTCCCGAAAACAAGGTGGCCCGTTTCGGCGGCCGTCAAAGCCAGGCGAATCGTTTCAAGGTCACGAAGCTCGCCGACAAGTACGACATCGGGATCCTCGCGCAAGGCGGAGCGAAGCGCCTCGTTGAAGCCAAGCGTATCGCGATGAACCTCGCGCTGGTTGATCAGTGATTTCTTGGATTCGTGTACAAATTCGATCGGATCCTCAATCGTCAGAATGTGATCGGGTTTGTTGTCGTTAATGTAGTCAACCATCGCCGCAAGCGTCGTTGACTTGCCGGACCCCGTCGGGCCGGTTACCAGCACGATGCCGCGCGGGTGCATCGATACATCCTTGAAGATCGGCGGCGCACCCAGGTCCTCGAGCGACAGGATCTCAGAGGGAATGGTACGAAACACGGCAGCCGAGCCGCGGTTCTGGTTAAACGCGTTAACCCGGAAACGTGCGAGTTTCGGGATTTCGAAAGAAAAGTCGGTCTCCAGGAACTCCTCGTAGTCCTTGCGCTGCTTGTCATTCATGATGTCGTACACCATGCTATTGACATCTTTGTGAGTGAGCGCGGGCATATTGACACGCTTGATGTCGCCATCAACTCGAATCATGGGTGGCACGCCGGCTGACAAGTGCAGGTCAGAGGCGTTGTTCTTTACCGCGAACGACAATAGCTGGGCAACATCAACAGCCATATTTCTCCCTCATAAATGGGTTCCGGACTTACCATAACCCGGAACATTTCGAAGCCTAGTATAGCGAAGCACTGGGACTAAAACGTGATTAGAGTCACGGAAAACTTGCGAAAAATCCGCGATTTGCTGGCGATTTCGGCTGTTGAGGCCGAACGTGACCCGGAGACCGTCAAATTGCTCGCCGTGACCAAGAAACAGCCCCTGGACAAGGTTCTCGCAGCAGCCTCCCTGGGCCAGCGGGATTTTGGCGAAAATACTGTTCAGGAGGGTGTCGACAAGATCCTCGCTACGGCGGAATCCGGCCTTACCTGGCATTTCATCGGACACCTGCAGACTAATAAAACACGTGCCGTGGCAGAAAACTTTGACTGGGTGCACAGTATAGACAAACTCAAGCTCGCAAAGCGTCTGAGTCAGCAACGCCCCACAGCGCTGCTGCCGCTGAACGTATGTCTGCAGGTGAACATCGACGACGAGCCGGGTAAATCCGGCATCAGCATTGACGAGTTGCCTGAGCTTGCGGCAGCCTGCATGGAATTACCGCATATTCGGCTACGTGGCCTGATGTGCCTTCCCAGGATCAGGCAGTCGTTTGAAGACCAGCGGCGGCCATTCGCAAGACTGCGCCAACTGGCCTGTACACTCCGGGAGATGGGCATCGATACAGACACGCTGTCGATGGGCATGAGTGCTGATTTTCGCGCCGCGATTTTTGAGGGTGCGACGATCGTACGAATCGGCACCGCGTTGTTTGGTGAACGGACTTAAGCACCGGGAGAACGATGGATTACGGAAAAGTAGCCTTTGTGGGCGGCGGCAACATGGCACGAGCGCTCGCCGGCGGGATGCTCGCTGCGGGTTACGAGCCGAGCCATATCCTGATCTGCGAGCCGCTGGCCGAGCACCGCAAGACGCTTGTTGAAGAACTGCCTGGCGTCGTGGTTCGCGCGGACAACGCCACGTCTGTCGCAGAGGCCGAATGCGTCCTGTTTGCCGTCAAGCCGCAGATCCTGGGTGACGTTTGCAAGCCGCTGGCGCACATCGTGCAGACGACCCGGCCGCTGGTTATTTCGATTGCCGCCGGCGTTCGCAGCAGCGACATCGATACCTGGCTCGGTGGCAACCTGGCGGTCGTGCGGGTGATGCCCAACCAGGCCGCGCTGTTGCGCCTCGGCATTTCCGGCATGTTTGCCAACGACAAAACGACGGAGCTGCAGCTGCGGGCCGCCACCAACATCATCGCAACGACAGGCCCCGTGATACCGGTTTCCAGCGAAGAAGACATCGACACCGTCACAGCTGTCTCGGGCACCGGACCCGCCTATTTCTACTTGCTCGTAGACATGCTGGTGCGGGTGGCAGTTGACCTTGGCCTCGACTACGACGCGGCGCTGGCATTAGTGCTGGAAACGGCGCGCGGCGCCGGTGAGATGGCCGAACAATCCGGCGAGACCATGGACTCGTTGATCGCCAGAGTGCGCTCTCCGGGTGGCACGACTGCTGCCGCATTCGACTACCTCGAGACCACCGACTTTCGCGATATCTTCAGCGCTGCTGTTGTCGCCGCCCGCGATCGCGCCGTCGAGCTCGCCAACCAGGCGCATGTGGCCGGTCAGGACTGAATCATGCCATCCAATATTTCATCTGCCATCGTATTTGTCATTAACGCCATTACAAGCCTGTATTTGCTTGTCCTGTTGCTGCGCTTCTGGATGCCATGGCTTCGGGCCGACTTTCGTAATCCACTTGCACAAGGAATCCTGCGCTTCACGTCACCGCTCGTTGTTCCGGTTCGCCGCATCGTGCCCTCGTTCGGGCGGCTGGACACGGCAACCGTGCTGGTCGCCTTTGTTATCCAGTACCTGACTGTGCTGCTGCTGCTGCTGATCATGGGACAAACGGCGGGTATTGCAGCGATTGCCTTGACAGCACTCGTCAAACTGATCGTGCTGTCCATTAACCTGTTTGTTTATGCGATCTTCATTCGCATTATTCTGAGCTGGATATCACAGGGCGGCTACAACCCCGCGACAGCGATCATCGCGACGCTGACCGAACCCGTGCTGCGACCGTTCCGGCGACTGATTCCACCCATGGGCGGCTTCGATATCTCACCGATATTTGCGATCATCCTGCTGCTCGCGGCAACCATCGTCGTCAACGGACTCAGACCTTTGGGGATCTAAGTACGCGACGCACCATGAATAGTCTATAGTGAGGGGAAAAGGGGGCAAGTTTCATGACGATTACCAGAACGTTGATCTCTTTGTCATTGCTCGCGCTGATGGCGGCCTGTGGCGGACCCGGCGACTCTGCCGATGTGCCGGACGCACAACCGGCTGGCGCAACGTCTGCCGATATTGGCGCTCACGTCATTCACTT
>Ga0224512_10000672_pt1 | contig 35157 bp, 31 predicted proteins | sample SF_May12_sed_USG_4_FD_169103 | JGI IMG/M metagenome (GOLD analysis project Ga0224512, IMG submission 169103) | Sediment microbial communities from San Francisco Bay, California, United States - SF_May12_sed_USGS_13 | ecosystem: Environmental > Aquatic > Marine > Sediment | place: USA... | reverse complement strand
CCGAAGGGGCCGCACGAAGACGTGACGAGCATGAGCAGGAGCATCCCGAGGGCGCGGGTGGGGCTCACGGGCGGGCGGGGGGATCCGTGCCTCATGCGATTGCGGTGGACTCTGCGAGTGCGATGGACGTTGACGTAATCCAATGTGGTACCGAAGCTTGCCGCATGTCACGAACTACGTGGGAGCACACGATGCAATGCATCTCCGGCACGCGCCAAGGTTTTCGTAGCCTCGTACCCCGACAAACGCCCGTGTTCGCGGCACTCGTGGCTCTCGGGACCACCGCGTGTAGCGATGCGCCGGGCCCTCGTGGCGAAGTGGTGGCCGACGCCAGCGCAGTCAGAGTGCGGGCCGGCGTGGAGGTGCTACTGACCGACTCGGCTCATCTCGTCCGTGGACGTTCCGTCGGATTGGTCACGAACCATACGGGCGTCTACCTGGTCGACCCTGGGGCCGACGCGACCGGGTCGGCCGAGGTGGGTCACGTCATCGATGCGTTCGTGGAGGCACCGGACATCGAGCTCGTGGCGCTGTACGGCCCGGAGCACGGAATTCGGGGCACGGAAGAAGCCGGGGCCCGGATCGCCACGGCCGTCGACGAGCAGACGGGGGTGACCGTGCACTCGCTCTACGGAGAGACATTGCGCCCGACCCCGGAGATGCTCGACGGCGTCGAGGTCCTGGTCTTCGACATGCAGGACGTCGGCGCGCGGTACTACACGTACGTCTCGACCATGGCGTACGCCATGGAGGCGGCGGGCGCGCAGGGGATCCCGTTCATCGTGCTCGATCGGCCCAACCCCATCCGAGGCGACGTCGTCCAAGGCAACGTTCTGGACCCTGAATACGCCACCTTCGTGGGGCTGTACCCCGTCCCCATGCGCCACGGCATGACCCCTGGCGAGCTGGCCCGGATGTTCGTCGGCGCCTTCGGGATCGACGTGGAGCTGCACGTGATACCCGCGGAGGGATGGCGGCGTGACATGACCTTCGACGAGACCGGACTCCCTTGGGTGGCGCCCTCGCCCAACATGCCGTCGGTGGAGAGCGCGCTCGCATACCCGGGCACGTGCCTCTTCGAGGGAACGCCGCTTTCGGTCGGACGCGGCACGGATCGTGCTTTTCAGTGGATCGGAGCTCCGTGGCTCGATGGCGCGGCGCTCGCGTCAGCTCTCGAGGCGTATGACTTCGAGGGCGTGTCGTTCCAAGCCGTTCGCTTCATGCCGAACGCTCCCGGGGACGGAAAGTTCGACGGACAGGAGATCGAGGGTGTGCGACTCGTCGCGGAATCGAGCGCCTACGACGCGCCGAGAGTCGCCGTCGCGCTCCTGGTCGAAACGTACCGCGCCTCCGGCGATCGATGGGCGTGGCGCGAAGGGCACTTCGACCGGCTCGCCGGGACGGACGCGCTGCGCCGCGGGATCGAGGCGGGGCAAAGCGTCGACGAGCTGACCGCGACCTGGGCGGAGGCGCTGGCCGCCTTCGACTCGATGAGAACCCCTTACCTGATCTACGAATGACGCATCCGACGCGCCGTGCCCTGCCCTTCGCAGCCCTCATGGTCGTCGCCTGTGGCGGCGCCATGTCGTACGGGCCGGTCACCCCGGCGCCGACGACGCCCGCCGAGCTCGTCGAAGTCTACGACGCCGCCAGGGTACCCGGGCTCGAGGACCGTCGCTTCGATCACGAAACGTATTGGCGGGTGGTCGAGCCGTACCTGGGCGGCTCTGTCCGGTCGCGGGCCGCGGGGGAGAGCGCAGAAGGCCGGGAGATCCGCCACCTGACCTTCGGGAGCGGACCCACCACCGTGCTGCTCTGGTCGCAGATGCACGGGAACGAGAGCACGGCCTCGATGTCGCTCGCAGACATCGTCCGCTTCTTCCATGATTCGCCGGACCACCCGCTGGCCCGGCGGATCGCCGAGGGCTCGACGGTCCACATGATCCCCATGCTCAATCCGGATGGAGCAGAGCGCTTCCGGCGCCGAAACGCTCAGGGGATCGACGTGAACCGCGACGCGCGACGTCTCCAGACGCCGGAGGGTCGGCTGCTCAAGGCGGTCAACGACGAGCTCCAGCCGAACTTCGGCTTCAACCTTCACGACCAGAGCGCCGCGGTCCGGGTCGGGAATTCGAGCCGTGGGGTCGCGATCGCGCTCCTGGCGCCGGCCTTCAACGAAGCGCGCGACGTCGACGACAAGCGGCGCCGCGCCATGCAGGTGGCGACGCTGCTGATCGAGGCCATGGAGCCGCTGGTCCAGGACCACATAGCCAAGTACGACGACACGTTCAATCCGCGGGCGTTCGGCGACCTGATGGGGGCGTGGGGAGCCAGCACCGTGCTCATCGAGTCCGGCGCGTGGGAAGACGACCCGCAGAAGCAGCATCTGAGAAAGGCCAACTTCGTTGGGATCCTCACCGCACTCGACGCGATCGCGACCGGTCGATACGCCCAGTACGATCCGTCGATCTACGAGAGACTGGCCTACAACGGTCGGCGGGTCCCCGACTTGCTCATCGCCGGTGGGACGATCGCGGTGCCCGGGCTCCCTCCACTCGCCGCCGACATGCTGGTCGAATACGAGCTGCCGCTCATGAAGCGAGACGGAATCATCTCCGACATCGGAGACATGGGTGAGTCGGAGGCTCAGGACACCCTGAACGTCGAGGGCCTCTACCTCATCCCCATGACGAGCGTGCTCGACGCGGGTGGAGGGTTGGACGTCGGCGGGCCGGCGCACTTCATCGTCGCGGAGGACGCAGAGGGCCGTCGTGTCCGCTTCCTCTTCGAGGGCGGCCCGGCGCGGAGGTAGCCGTGGCGGGTCCGTCGGTCCGCGGACTCAGCCGCCGCTGACCGCGGGCAAGACGACGATCTCGCTTCCCGGGGCGACCGGCGTCTCCAGTCCCCCGCTCCAGCGGATATCCGCCCCGTCCACGAAGATGTTGATGTGGGGTCGCACCTCCCGCGTCTCGGTGAAGATCCGCTCGTAGACACCCGGGTACTCGGCTCGCAACGATTGGAACGTCTCGGCAACGCTGGCTTCGGTGGCGACCGACACCCCCGCGGCAACCGTAACGACCGGCCTTTCTCCGGTGAGATCTCGGAGCTGGCTCGGGAGGACGATGCGCACCCGCGGGACCTCGGTCGCTCGGCTCATGCAACCACGGCCGCCTTGACGCACACGACGGGCGGCAGGCCGTCGGCCACGGTCGTCCACGAGTCACCGTCGTCGGCCGATGCGTACACGTGCCCGCTACGCGTCCCGAAGTAGATGCCCGCGGGCTCGAGTGAGTCCGTGTCCAGGCCGTCACGCAGCACGGTCTCGTACGCGTCTTCCTGGGGAAGTCCCTTGCTCAGAGCCTGCCACGACGCTCCCGCGTCGCGGGTCCTGTAGACCCTCAGCTTCGCCTCGGGTGTGCACCGAAACTCATCGGACTCGAGTGGCACGATGTACACCGTGTCGGGATCGTGCGGGTGCATCGCCATCGCGAAACCGAAGTCGGAGGGCACGCCGTTGGCGATGTCGTCCCACGACGCCGCCCAATCCTCGCTTCGGTAGAGTCCCCAATGATTCTGCAAGAACAGTCGCTCGGGCCTCTCCGGATGATGCACCACCTTGTGGACGCACTGGCCGAACTCCGGGTGCTTGTCCGGCATGAACTCGGCGCGCACCCCGTTGTTACGCGGGGTCCATGATGCGCCCCCATCGTCGGTACCGTAGACACCCCCAGTCGAGAAGGCGACGAGCATCCGGTCGCGATCTCGGGCGTGAGGCACGATCGTGTGCATGCACAGCCCCCCGTTGCCCGGCTGCCAGTATTGGCGATGCTCGTGCTCGAGGAAGCCCCGCACCGGCGCCCAACTGTCCCCACCGTCTCTGCTCTCGAAGAGGCAGGTCGGCTCCACACCGAGCCACATCAAGTCGGGCTCGTCCGCCGGTCCCGGTCTGATCTGCCAGATGCGCTGGAGTGACAGGCCCGAGTCCTCCTCGAAGCGCACGGAGCGTGCGTCCTTGTCCGACCACGTGGCTCCGAGGTCGTCGGAACGTCTGAGGGTGGCTCCGAAGAAGGGACTGCCCGGGGCCGCCCAGAGCGTGGGGGCACCGCCTCTTTGATCGAGGGCCAAGGCGTATACTTCTTCGCCCGGGAAATGCGGTCCGTCGGCCTCCCAGCTTCCTCGACCCGACCGCGAGCTGAACAGGAAGGCGCCCTTGGTCGTCCCGACCATCAGCAGGACGTCGCCCGTGCGCGCCGGGCTACCCGAAGGAGTCTGCGGCATGTCCCCCTCCATCGTCGTGAGCCTATCAGGGGAGACATTCTAGGGGCGCGGTGGGAGGCCCCGCCACTACGGTGGTCCCGGACCCGGTCGGGCCCCGTCAGCTTATCTAGGGAAGCGGAACACCGTACCGATCTCGGGTCGCCACACGTCGCCAGCGAACACCCGTTCGAGGCGCTTTTCGAAGTGGCGGATGTCGCTCAGGAAGATCGAGCGAGTCTCGGCGTGGACGGGGACGAAGAAATCCTCCCAGTGCCCGAGCAGGACGCGCTTCGGTTGCAGGTTCGCCACGAACGCTTCGGGGTGCCAGTCGACCTGATCGAACGTCGCCGGCACGAAGATCGCCACGTCGACCGGACGCACCTCGATGAGCGCGTCGGGGGCGAATCCATACGGGGGAGCGACCACGGCATCTTGATAGTAGATGCGAAACGCGACCGAGTCGGCGGCGTCGAGGAAGTCGATTAGGTACGCGAGCGTGTTCCCGTCGAGCCACTCCGATGCATAGCGTGGCTCCCGCTCCAACGGATGATCCACCGAGCCCTGATACAGCGTGTATCCGTCGAAGTGGGGCGCGTGACGGGACCGGAGGGGCATGATCCGGACGTCTCCGTAGCGTAGCCATGTGCCGACCGTCTCCTGGTCGCCAACGTATTCCTCGATCGACTCCACCCGGTCTTCGACGCCCGACCAGGCGCTCAGCGTATTCGCGGCTGTACGATTGCCGAGGATGCGAGCGTTCGTGGCGTACCGCTTCGCCACATGCGGCACATCCATCAGATGATCGTAATGCGCATGCCCCGACAGGATGACCCGCGCATTGCGCACGTCGTAGCCGGACATCCACCGATCGATCTCGGAGGTATCGGCCGAGATCGTCCACAGGCCGGTTTGAAAGAACCCGGGGTTCGAGAACAGTGGCGCCGTGAGAATCTGATCGTCCCCGTGGGACATGATCCAGCCGCCGGTGCCGAGATAGGTCAACTCCAGAGCATCGTCACCGGGTGGTGCGAGGTCGACCGTGCCATCGACAGAAGGCCCGACTCGAGTACAACCCACGGCGCCGAGCGCCGTCAGACAGAGGCACAGCAGTGCGCCCGCGACGGCTCCACTTCGCGGCGCCGTCGTCTTGGTCCCGCCCGTCATCGGATCAGTGTGTATCGAGAAGGCGCTGGATATCCGCGGCACCCCGACCCTGAAGTGCAGCGAGCATCAAGAGAACGCGCGCCTTGTGCGGGGGCAGGTCGCCGGCCACCAAGATCCCGTCCTCGATCGAGCCGATACTCGCGAGGATCCTGCCTTCCGGGACACGCGACGCCATCACGACGGGGACGCCCTCCGCCGCCACGTCGGTTGCGGCTCTACGCATTCCGGGACTCGCGCGCCCACCTCCGAAGGCCTGCACAACCACCGCGCGGGCGCCCTGGGTGGCCCATGCGCGAAGGACCGATCCGTCGTTTCCTGCGAAATCGGCCACGATCGGGACCATCGGAAGGCTCGTCACGGAAGCGTCGACACGAAGGTCCGAGTCCGTAGTGTGGCGTGTCGCGAGCGAGCGCCGAAACACGATTCGGTCGGCGTCGACGATGCCGAGCGTACCCCATTCGGCGGAGACGAAGGTGTCGACGCGATTGTTGTCCGTCTTGCGGACGTCTCGGGCCGAGTGGATCTCGTCATTCAGAACGACCAGCACGCCTCGCCCACGCGCTTGCGGATCGACCGCGACGCGGACGCCCGAAAGAAGATTCGCGGGGCCGTCGGCGGACACCGCGCTCGCATTGCGCATCGACCCGACCATCACGACCGGTCGTTCCGAGTCGACCGTCAGGTGGAGGAAGTAGGCGGTTTCCTCCATCGTATCCGTCCCATGCGTCACGATGACACCCGCGAGCGCGGAATCGTCCGTCAGCAATTCGTTGATCCTACGAGAAAGACGTAGCCAGTGATCCGGTGTCATCGCCGACGATCCGATCCGGCTGAACTCCTCGACCTCGATGATCGCGACCTCGTCGAGCTCAGGCACCGCCTCCACCAGTTGCCCACCGGTGAGCTGCCCCCCCGTTGCCTGCCCAGCGATCGTGCCACCCGTGGCGATAACGCGGACGCGCGGACGGCTCTGAGCCTCCAGGGGAGCGCGGATCGCACCTGCCCCGAGCGCTGCCGTCGCGACGACCGCTACGAGGCTGCGACTACCCCAGAGTCCGCGGATGCGTCGACGAGGTTCAGGACGCGGCAACCCACTCCGCCTTCTTCGTGGCCTCGACCCTCGCCAGGAAGATGTCCGACAGTCGGCGGGTCACAGGGCCCACGGTTCCGTCTCCGATCGGCCGGCCATCGACCTCCACGACCGGCCGCACCTCTCCGGTCGTGCCGGAGAAGAAGCACTCGGTCGCGAACTCCAACTCCTCGACCTGAATCGGTCGCTCTTCGACCGAGACGCCCGCCTCGCGTGCCTCTTCCAGGAGAATGCCGCGCGTGATGCCCGGGAGGATGTGACCGGTGACCGGGTGTGTCACGGCCGTATCCCCGAACACGGCCCAGAAGTTCTGGTGGGCTCCCTCGATTGCCACGCCGTCGCGGACCAGAATCGCGTCGTCCGCCCCCTTGTCCTTGGCGGCCTGGAACGCGAGGGCATTCGGCAGCAGGCAGATCGTCTTGATGTCGACGCGACTCCAGCGACGGTCGGGCACCGTAGCCGCCGAAAAGCCGAGGTTCCAAACTTCGTCCGCGGGCCGGCTCCATTCCTTCGCGAAGGCATACACGGTGGGTGTGACGGGAATCTCGGGGAAGTAGTGCGTCCGCGGCGCGGCTCCGCGCGTGATCTGCATGTACACCATGGACCTCTCGGCACCCGCGAGTCCGTTTCGGCTGATCAGCTCGTGATGCATGGCGACCAAGCCCGAGACGTCGTAATCGATGCGCAGGTAGCAGAGTCCCTTCAGGAGGCGCTTCAGGTGTAGATCGAGCGCGAACGGCACGCCCTGGTAGAAGGGCGTCACCTCGTAGAGACCGTCGCCGAGCAAGAAGCCCCGATCATCGGGAGAGATCGAGGCTTGGGCCTTGGGCATGTATGCCCCGTTGAGATAAACAGTGCTCATGGGTGGATAGTATGCGCGCGCGAGGGGTGTGCGGGAAGACATGGCTTTTGGACGACACGGCCTCGCGAGCTCGGCGCTGCGCTGCGGAGCCTCCGGCTCCGATCCTCGCCCCCGAGGCCGTGTCGTCCAAAAGCCACGGCTCGACGCAAATCGCGCGGCCAGGGAAGGCTCGACGCTGCGCTGCGGAGCCTCCGGCTCCGATCCTCGCCCCCGAGGCCGTGTCGTCCAAAAGCCACGGCTCGACGCAAATCGCGCGGCCAGGGAAGGCTCGACGCTGCGCTGCGGAGCCTGCGGCTCCGATCCTCGCCCCCGAGGCCGTGTCGTCCAAAAGCCACGGCTCGTCGCAATCGCGCGGCCAGGCAAGGGCTCGGCGCTACGCTGCGGAGCCTCCGGCTCCGATCCTCGCCCCCGAGGCCGTGTCGTCCAAAAGCCACGGCTCGTCGCAATCGCGCGGCCAGGCAAGGCTCGGGCGCCACCCTTTGCCCCTAGGCTGGTCATACCCTGTGCGTCGGGGACGCGACGAAGTCCCTCTCGCAGCGAGGATCGGAGCCGCAGGCTCCGTAGCGAAGCGCCGAGTCGCGAGAGGGACTTCGTCGTGTCCCCGAGTCCTACAAGGTACGCTAGCCTTCTGCTTGTTTTTCCTCCAACTCCTCGAACTCGGAAAGCAGCTGAGCTTCGGGGATCTGCTCGTCTTCCTCCGACGCCTCCTCGACGTCGGCCTCTTGGACCACGCCGTCGTCCTCCCCGGACTCGAGCTGGCGAGGGGCTTCGGACGAGGGCGCCTCGATGAGGCCCATCTCGGCCTTGAGCGCGAGAAGCTGATCCTCGACGTCCGCCCCACCCGGGCCCGCCTCCAGGCGGAGGAACTCCGATTCGAGCGTGTCGCCACCGAGCTCCGCGTTGACCTCGGCGTGCGCGATGCTCTTGCGCTCCTCTTCCTCGATCTTGTCGGCCATCCGGTTGAACGCCTCGAAGGCCGATGTATCCGACAGACCGGACATCGTCTCGTGGATGCGCCGCTGAGCCTGCGCCCGCTTCTGCTTCGCGATGAGCAGATTCCGCTTGCGCTTGGCCTCTTCGATCTTGTCGTTGAGCTGCCGCAGCGATCCCTTGAGTTTCTCGGTTTCGCCGGCCTGCGCCTCCCAGGTCGACTGCAACACATGAGCGCGCTCCGTATGCTCCTTCTGCCGTAGCAGCGCCTGCTTGGCCAGGTCGTCACGACCCTCTTTCACCGCGAGCATCGCGCGGTGCTGCCAGTCCCGGGCCTGCTTGACCTCGGTGTCCAACTGCGACTTGAGCTTGCGCTCGTCGGCGATTGCCGCGGCGACCTCTCGCTTCGCTTTCGCGAGCTGGTCGCGCATGTCCAGGATGATCTGGTTCAGCATCTTCTCGGGGTTCTCGGCCCGAGAGATGAGGTCGTTGATGTTCGACTTGATGACCGTCGACAGCTTCGTGAAGATGCCCATTACCTAGCCCTCCGCTCCTCTCACCGCGGGTTGCACCCCGGCGAGGTCACGGATCGTTTCCATGTGAGTCGCAGCCGCGAGCTCGATCGATTCCATCGAGGCCTGCAGCTCGAGAAAGTCGAGCGTCTCGAGCTCGAGGGTATCGGAGAGAATGAGCTCACCCTCTTCGATTCCGTACGCGCCGTGCACGATTTCGGCGGCGTTGAGCTCGAGCAGTGTCCGGTAGAGCTCCTTGCTCTCGTTCGTGTCGGACATGTCCATGAGCTTCATACGAATGAGCAAGAGTGCCTCGTCGTGGTGCACGACGAACGGGAATCCGTGGTTCCGTCCCCGAACCAAGAACATCCCCTCTTTGATCTCTTCGTAGTCCAAGTCCATTCGGATGAGGAAGCTCTCGAGATCCTCTCGGCTAACCATGGCCGTCTCCGTTATCTGTGAGGCTGCGTGGCAGCTTGATGCCAACGTCTTCGAGGTCCCTACGTGCACCGTGGAATCACGGTTTCCCAGCAGAAACCAAAGGTAAACGCTTCGGCGGATGCCTTGCACTACCGGACGGCCACCTTCGGGCGTCGCGGCGTTCAGCGCAATAGGGTCGCGAGGTGCTCACCTGTGTACGATCCTTCGAACGCCGCGACCGTCTCGGGCGTTCCCTCCACGACGATACGTCCGCCCTCCGCACCGCCCTCCGGCCCGAGATCGATGACCCAGTCCGCCGTCTTCACGACGTGCAGGTTGTGCTCGATCACGACCACTGTGTTGCCGAGGTCGACGAGTCGGTGCAGCACGTCCAGCAGGACCCGTACGTCCTCGAAGTGCAACCCGGTCGTGGGCTCGTCGAGGATGTAGATGGTGTTGCCCGTGGAGCGCTTCGAAAGCTCGGTCGCGAGCTTTACTCGCTGTGCTTCACCGCCCGAAAGGGTCGTCGCCGACTGCCCGAGGTGGATGTAGCCGAGCCCGACGTCGTGGAGGGTCTGGAGCTTCGCCTTGATCCGCGGGACGGCGTCGAAAAAGTCGAGCGCGTCTTCGACGGTCATGTCCAAGACGTCGGCGATGTTCTTGCCCTTGTAGTAGACGTCGAGCGTTTCACGATTATATCGACGGCCTCGGCACACGTCGCAGGGCACGTAGACGTCCGGGAGGAAGTGCATCTCGATCTTCACGAGCCCGTCGCCGGAGCATGCCTCGCACCGACCACCCTTCACGTTGAATGAGAAGCGGCCCGGGTCGTATCCGCGCATCTGCGACTCGGGCAGGTTGGCGAAGAGGTCGCGGATCGGCGTGAAGAGGCCCGTATACGTCGCCGGGTTGGAGCGTGGTGTCCGCCCGATCGGCGACTGGTCGACGTCGATCACCTTGTCGAGATGCTCCAAGCCCTCGATCGCCTCGTGGGGCGCCGCCACGACCTTGCTCCGGTAGAAGTGCCGGGCCAATTGGTGATAGAGCGTCGAGTTCACGAGCGTCGACTTGCCCGACCCGCTCACACCGGTCACACAGAGGAACACACCGAGCGGAAAGCGCGCCTCGACCCTTTGCAGGTTGTGGCCCGTCGCGCCCCGGACGACCACCGCGCGGTCGGGGTCGACCGGACGCCGTTCCTGAGGCACCACGATCTCTCGATCCCCCCTGAGGTACGCCCCGGTCAGGGACCGCTCCGACGCCACGACGTCTTCGTACGTGCCCGCCACCACCACCTCGCCGCCGTGTCTTCCAGCACCGGGGCCGAGATCGACGACGTAGTCGGCCATGCGGATGGTGTCTTCGTCGTGCTCCACGACGAGGACCGTGTTGCCCAGGTCGCGCAGACGCTCGAGCGTAGAAAGGAGCCGGCCGTTGTCGCGCTGGTGGAGCCCGATCGAAGGTTCGTCGAGAATGTAGAGGACCCCGACCAACCGGCTTCCAATCTGCGTCGCCAGCCGAATCCGCTGGGCCTCACCGCCCGAAAGCGAGCCCGCTGAGCGACCGAGCGTCAGATAGTCGAGACCGACGTCGCGCAGGAAGCGAAGTCGCTCTCCGACCTCCTTGAGGATCGGCCCGGCGATCTTGGCGGGGAGCGGAGCGTGGTGGATCCCGCGCGACCCGTTGGTCGAGTGCCCGCTTCCGCCATCGTCGCCGTCTCCGGAGCCGACCGCCAGGTCGATCGATACCATCGTGTCGTCGATCGCGAGCGACTGGAAGAATCCGGTTGCCTCGGCAATCGACATCTCGACGATGTCGCCCAACGACAATCCCGCGATCGTGACCGCGCGCGACGAGTCGTTGAGACGGCTCCCGCTGCACGCCGTGCACGGGAGCGTCGACATGTACTCCTCGAGCTGGGTCCGCACGCGCTCGGAGCCAGTCTCTCGGTATCGACGTTGCACGTTGGCGAGCACACCCTCCCAGTGGTCTTCGTAGTGTCCGCCGGCCTTTCCCGCCTTGTAGGGGAAGCGGATCTTCATCCCCTGGGAGCCGTGAAGAATGGCGTGGCGAACGTCTTCGTCGAGCTCCCCCCAAGGCGTGTTGGCGTCGAACTCGTACGCCTCTGCCAGGCCCGCGATCACGGACTTCCGCAGGTGTCCGGACGGGTCGCCCCAGGGCAGGATCACACCCTCGAGAATCGAGACGCTGGGGTCCGCCGTCAGGAGCTGAGGGTTGACCTCCTTCCGCGTCCCGAGTCCGTCGCACTCCTCACACGCCCCATACGGCGAGTTGAAGGAGAACTGCCGCGGCTCGAGCTCGGCGAGGTTGGTGCCACAGTTCGTGCAGGCATAGTGCTCGCTGAAGACGTGTGGCACCGGGTCGTCTTTGGTCTTTCCCCTCCCGTGCTCGAGCACTTCGATCACGCCGTCGCCGGCACGGAGTGCGGTCTCCACCGAGTCGGCGAGCCGGTCCCGGTCCTTCTCCCGGATCACCAGTCGATCAACCACGACGGCGATGTCGTGGTTCTCGTAGCGATTCAGTGAAGGTGGCTCGGTAAGGTCGTACGTCTCCCCGTCTACTCGAGCCCGGATGAACCCTTCTTTCCTCGACTTCTCGAACAGGTCGCGGAACTCCCCTTTTCGGCCCCGAACCAACGGCGCGAGGATTTCGACGCGGGTGTCTTCGCCGATGAGGAGCAGGCGATCGACAATCTGGGTCGCCGACTGGCGTATGACGGGCTCACCGCACGACGGACAGTGGGGGGTGCCGACCCGGGCCCACAGGAGCCGGAGGTAATCGTAGATCTCGGTGACCGTGCCCACGGTCGAGCGCGGATTCCGGCTGACGGTCTTTTGCTCGATCGAGATCGCCGGCGATAGACCCTCGATCGAGTCGACGTCCGGTTTCTCCATGAGCCCGAGGAACTGGCGCGCGTAGGCCGACAGCGATTCGACGTATCGACGCTGTCCTTCCGCGTAGATCGTGTCGAACGCGAGCGACGACTTCCCCGAGCCTGAGAGCCCCGTGATCACCACGAGCCGTTCCCGCGGAAGCTCCACGTGCACGTTCTTCAGATTGTGCTCGCGCGCTCCGTGCACGACCAGCCTCTCGTGCTGACCGCCTGTGTCAGCGGGCAGGCGGGAGGACGAACCGCTCTTCGGGGCCGTCTTCTCGGACGAAGTGGTGCTGGGTGTAGGCATAGCCCGGAATTCTAATCAGAGAAGCACGTAGGGCTCAAACCCGCGGGTGGAAACGAAAACGGGCCGGGCGAGCTCGCCCGACCCGTCACACGCGGAACGGCAGTGAACTCCGAGACCGTCAGAGCTCAACCTCAGCCAACCTGGCGATGCGTTCTTCCGTCGGTGGGTGCGTCGAGAAGAGCTTCGCAAACGGAACCCGAGACCCACCCGAGAACGGGTTGATGATCGCCATGTGGGCGCCGGCCGGGTTCACGGCCATCGGAACGCGCTGCGCGACGGCCTCGATCCGGCGTAGCGCGCTCGCGAGACCCTGCTTGTCACCCGCGATGCGCGCGGCCGTGGCGTCGGCCTGGAATTCGTTTTGCCGGCTGATCGCCATCTGAACGATCATGGCCGCGATGGGCGCGACGAGCGCCATGGCGAGGAGCGCGATCGGGTTCCCACGGTCGTCGTCACGGCCGGTGCCCAGAATGAACCCCCACCGCACGATCGAAGCGAACAGACCAATCGCACCTGCCATGGCGGCGGCCAGCGTCCCGACGAGCATGTGCCGGTGCTTGATGTGTGCCAACTCGTGAGCGATTACGCCTTCGAGCTCCCGCGTGTCCAACGTATTCATGAGCCCGAGCGTGACGCACACCACCGCGTGCTCCGCGTTGCGCCCCGTTGCGAACGCGTTGGGCTGCTGCTGGGGAGCGATCGCGACCGTGGGCATGGGAAGGCCGGCGTTCTGCCGCAGCCGGTCCACCATTCCATGCAGGTCGGGCGCATCCTCCGGTCCGATGATCTGTGCCTTGTACATTCGCAGGACCGCACGATCGCTGAACCAGTACGTACCGAAATTCATCGCCATCGCGATGACGAAAGCGAAGGCGGCGCCGGCCGAGCCTCCCATGTACTGCCCGAACGCGACGAGCATCAGCGTCATGGCGGTCATGAGTCCAAAGACCTTGGCGATCTGCATCGTTCAAACCCCTTACAGGAGTGGTGTTGTTTTGCTGTCGACCGGTTGGGCCGATCCGAGACGACTACCGGTCCCGAGTGGGACTGTACCCCCACTCGCGGAACAGGAAGACGCCGAGGACCCGCTCATCGTCGATGAGTGTCGACGAGCTCCGGAGCCCCGTGCTCCCGCTCCGGAGGAATCGATCCTCGCGGAACAACTCGACGTTGTAATTGTCCGTCAGAGCGACTTCTACCCTCAGTCCGGCCACGTTGTTCTGGTCCTGGGGCCCCGCATCGAAGGGGCGCAGCACGACGATCACGAAGACGTCGTCGCCTAGGTAACGCCCGAGCTCGACCTGCGCGTCGGCAACGAACTGCGCGCCGAGGGTCTGTGTACCCCCCACCTGTTGGACCGATACATAGTCGAGCGCGAACTCCTCGGCGATCACGGCCCCGAGTTGGTTGGCGAAGGCACCCCCGATGAAGGTGACGCCCCCTTGGATGGCGGACGAGACCGCATTCACGTCCTGGATGCGGCCGGCCGCTCGGGTCCCTCCGAGGGCTCCACTCGGTTGGCCGAAGATCAGGTACGAAATGAGATCTTCCTCCGCCAATCCGGCCTCCTCGCTCGACAGGGTCACCACCGGTTGGACGAGCGTACCCGTGACGCGGGCGTCGATGCGGATCGGGGCTTCGCCCGGACTTCGGATCCGAGTGGAGGCCTCGATGTCGAGATCGGGGTTGAGTCCCGGCCGACCGATGAAGCCGACCCGACCGCCGTCGAGTCCGAACGTGCGCCCGAGCACCCTGTGTGAACCCCGGATGGCCTGAAGCTCGCCGATGAGGACGAAGTCTCCGGCGGAACGGTCGTACACGACCAGAAGGTCGCCGCTCATCTCGACGTTGGTATCGATGGACCGGAGCCAGGATCCCCTCGGAACCGACAGGTCGACGTTGACGCGGAGGTTGTCGAAGAACGGATTTCGCAGACCGGCGAACAGCGGCTGGGACACGAGCGCGGTCGTGTCGACGGCGAGCCCCAGGTCGAAGAGGAAGGGATCGCTGAGGTCCACGACGTTCGCAGCTCGCTGCAGCTCGTCGACGAAGATCGCCGCCTCGTCGACCGTCAACGCACCGCTCGCGACCGGCCTCGTGTAGGTCCCCGTGAGTTGGAAGCCGCCGCTCACGAACCCCTCGATGTCCGCCCGCGAAACCGCGAGGAACCGATCGAAGGTGAACGCCAGATCGAGCTCGGGATCCGTGACCGGCTCTAGCGTCACGGTACCGGTGACGTCGGATCTCCCGGGCGCCCGGGCAGACAGCTGTACGTCCACCGTCCGATCCGGGCGGAGGCGAAGCTCTCCCCCGACACCCGTGTGGCGCACACCGATCGCTTCGATCGACCAGGCCCCGTCTCGCAGCGTGATCGTCCCGTCGGGCTCCGGCTGTCGAGGAGTCCCTCCGATCACCACCTCCCCGGAGACCGTCCCCAGCACACCGTCAAACGAACTCAGGTAGGAAAGCGCAATCGCAGCATCGAGCGAGTCCGTGGCCAACCGGAGGTCCATGGGGCTGTCCAGCACCCGCTGCTCGACCCCGACGAATCCGAGATCGAGCGGTAGCGTGCCCGAGCCCGTGACCACCCGTCGCACCCGGTCCCACCCCTGGACTTCGACCACGGCCGACTGGTCTTCGTACGCGAGACTTCCCTCGAGTCGCGTGAGCTCCAGCGTGCCGTATCGTGGTCCGAGAATCGAAAAGGCCCCCTCGATGACCGGGGCCCTCGAGGTGCCACGTACGGACAGATCGGCGTCGACGTGGCCGCCCACGGAGTAGTCCGTGATCTGCGCGACGTGCAGCAGCTGCTCGGCGTGGAGTCCGCGCACGAGCACACGAAAATCGCTTTGACCCGCCCGAACGAGATCGCCATCGACCACCAGCCGCATCGGATCGACACCAGCCCGCGCGATCTCGACGCTGTCCACGGTCAGCGAGGCGTTCCCCCATTCGATGGGTCCAGCGCGCGTCAGCAGCCAGTGCTCGTCGTCGACGCGCATCGACGCATCGACGAGGGAAACCGTGCCGCCGATCGAGTCGAGCGAGAATGCCCCCGACGCTCGGTACTCCTCACCCGGTCGTCGAACGATCTCGATTCGACCGTCCCCTGCGCGCTCGAACATGTCGGCCTCGAACCCGCCGCGGGCGAACTCGCGCCCGTCGAAGACGATGCCCGTGGCGGTGGCGCCGATCTGCCACTCGCCCAGCGTCGCCGGAAGCCGGGTGGCAATGAACGCGACACGAGCCGAGTCGACCTGGTTCTGCTGATACGCGCCGCCGACGACATCCGCAATCAGGCCTACGTCCACGTTGTCGAGGGAGCCACTCAGGCTGGCCGACCCACTGATCTGACCGTCGAAGCGTACGTCACGACTCGTCGGCAACGTGTCGGGGTCGATGCCCTGGACCCGCAGTAGCTCGCGGTCGAGCTCGCTGAGACCGTCACTCACCAAAATGGTGTCCGGCACGCCCATGACCAGGGCGCGAAGTCCAACGAGCGACGCTCCCGAAAACTCGAAATTCGAAGCCCCCCACCGCCCCGGCGCCAGACCGAACCGTCCCCGACCCTCCACGTCGATGCCCCCTACGCGGGCTCGAATCGAGTCCGTGATCAGCACACCGGCGGCGACGCGCGCCGCGGCGGCGACCGTATCTACGCGCACCGTGCCGACACGCGAATCGCGAGCGGCCACCGTGACCGCCACGTCCGCCGAATCGAGAGAGAACCCGGATCCTTCCACGGTGAGTGCACCAGTCCAGAGCGTGCGGCGGGGTAGTCGCTCGGACAGCCTGGACAGCGGGAAGGAGTCGGCCGCGAGCGCGACCCGGTAGTTCGAGGCCGGCGCGCGGAGATTGAAGCGACTGTCCAGGTCGACCCTGCCGAAGGTCGTGACCAGCTCACCGGCGATGTTCATGTCGCTCAATCGACCCTGCACCCTGGCCGGTCCGGCCACCGATCCACTCAGACCGAGATCCGGAGCCAGCGGGGCCAAGGAAGCGACGGAGAGAGGGTGCAGGTCGAGCGTCAGATCCGTGATCCAGCTCCCCGGATCGGTACCGCGCCAGAGGTAGCCGCGGGCGTCGATCTCGGACGAGTCAGCCGCCGGTGATCGATGCATCAACTCGGCTGCGATCTCCATTCCGCGATCGAGGTTACCGTCGAGCTCGATCGTCGCGCTCCCGGTCCCCGCGAGGGTGAGCTCGGGCCAAAACGCCTCGAGTATCGAGTAGTTGAGGGGATCCAACCGAGCACGGAAACCGCGCGCCCCCCCGTCCTCACCCTGACGCACGCGTCCGTCGAATTCCGCGGTCGTCGCGCTCCCCCCGAAGCCAGTGGGAACGAGCGTCACGCGGCCAGACGCCACGAGGTCGTCCATCGTGCCGCTGAACATCGCCGTACCGCTCAGCCACCCGTCGAGCGGGAGAACCCGTTGGAGCCACGGCTCGAGCCGCTCGAGCGTGACAGGGCTCGCCGTCACGTCCATCGAGTCGAGAATCATCACGTCCGTGAACGCGGCTCGTCCGTCGAAGATCAGGTCGCTCGCCTCCAACTCCACCTGGAGGCCATCGAGCTCCATGGACACCCGGTCGTCCACGCCGATGGTGACCCCGCCCCGGAAACGCCCTTCCGGAATCCGCGGATCGAGCCACCCGACGTCTGCCAGGTCGGCCCAGCCGCGCGTGCGCAGCTCGGCTTCGAAGGTCCACGCCTGTCCCGGGTTGCGGGGACCGACCCGCAGATCGCCCTCGAGCAGAGACCCGGGGAGCCGGAACGCCGTATCGTCGATCCGTATGCCCTGCTCACCGAAGGTGACCGTGCCGAACACCTCACGGATCTGGATCGGCTCATCGAGTATTCCGATACGGGACGAGAGGGACGCCAAGCGGGCCTCGAACAGCACCCCCGCGCCCGGCCCCAAGACCGCGTTCTCCACGTCGAGATCGAGCTCTTCGAACGTGAGGCGTTTCAGGGGTTCACCTTCGGGTCCCATGGTGTCGGCCGCTTGGCCGGCGTCCGCGGGAGAGAGAATGAGCGCGCGGCCCTCCCGAATGCCGAAGTGCCCGAGACGCATGGGGCGGCGGCTCCTCGATGACGAGGCGCTGTCTCCCTGGGTCAGCAGCAAGGACACGTTGACCGGCTCGTCGTCCGAGAACCTCGACACCACCACCTCGGCTCCCCACAGCGTGGTGGAACGAATCGGGGAACCGCCGATGAGCGCGGAAAGAAGTGAGTAACGAAGCACGACGGAGTCCGCATGCAGGAAGGGACTGCCGCCCGCAGCATCGAGGCGCACACCGCTCAGGGTCGCGCCCGTCAGAAGCGTGCCGCTCCGGATCCCGTCGATACGCAATTCACCCGCCAACGACGAGCGCACTTCGTTCAGGGCCGCCCGGAGGACGATGTCCTGCCCTCGGCCGGTCTGCGAAGCGAGCGCAACGACCGCGACGAGAAGGAGGACGAGACTCCAGAAGCTCCTGCGCACGAATCTGCGCACGCGCACCACGGTTCGTCGCCAGTTCCACGGACGCTTCGCGGGCGTCTCCTCCGCCGGCATGGGCGCGCCGTCGACGACTTCGGAATCGACCGGCAACGGTGAGTCGGCCATCAGAACGCCTGTCCGATGGAGACGTGAAGCTGGAGCCCCCGATCGTTCTCACCGAACAGGAAGGGTGAATCCAACGGTGTCAACGTGCCGGTCGTGACCCAGTCGATGGTCATGGTCCGGTCGAGTCCGGTGCGGATTTCGATCCGGTCGCTCGGGTCGTCATTGTCGACATCGAAGGGGACAATCTCCTGGGTGATCACCGAGAGGGACTCCGCCCCCCTGAATCGATACGCGAGATCGACCCGAATCGGTCCCACGGGACTCGGGAAGCGAACGCCGATCCCAGGCGTCACTTCCAGGCTCCCTAGATTCACCGACTGCGTCCGACCCCACGCCTGCCCCACGTCTCCGAAGACCACGCCCTCGAAGACCGCCCCGACGGGAAAGCGCAGTTCCGCGTTCGCCTCCAGGACCCTCGTGCCTCCGGTCGGCCGCGGTTGGAAGCCGGTCCCCCCAACCGGCAGGCACGATCCGGCCGCGAGCTCCTCCGGCCGGCAGCGTCCGCCGGAGTCGTCGAACGAGAGGAGAACGTCCGGGGTGGCGACCAAGACGCGAGGCCCAAGACCACTCTGCGCGAAGCCTCGGACGGAGTTCGCGCCGCCCGTGTAGAAGCGCTTCTGCGGCGGCACGATTTCGACGCTCGGAGCCGTCGACCCCAACCCCTCGAAGCCGCCGGACCCGACCCATCCGCCCCGGATGCGGGCGGCGAGCACCACACCGCCCACTGGGACGTATTTGGACGCTTCCGCGACGGCACGATCGTAGCGGAAGTCCGATTGGGTCCACGCGGCGGCGTGCTCGAGGTCGAGGAAGAAGCGGTGACCGTCCCGGGGATTCAGGAGATCGTCGGCTCGGTCCTGGGTCAGCGAGAGACCCACCGGGGACAGGAGGTTCCTTCCCGCAACCTGCCGAATGTCACTCGGGTCGCAAACGAGGAACCCGGTGCAGAAGAGGGCCTCATCCGCATTCCTGAGCTCCGTGAGCTCCGGTCGCAGGGAGCCCGTCAGAATGGTTTGAGGCGCGATCGTGCGGGAAAGGGCCAACTGTGCACCGTACGCCAACCGGACGAAGATGTCCGGAAGCGACTGCCGCTCGGCGAAGATCGAGGCGGACAGGGAGTTGCGGGTCGAAAAGATCCACGGCTGCACGAACTCGACGGACGCCACGCCGGTGAGCTTCGTGAACTCCCTTTCCTCACCGCTCTGGAGGCAGAGGGGGTCGCGGAGATTCGACGCGCCGATGTTGCCGAGTCGCCCACGCAGCTGGAGGGACCGACCTCCCCCCACGAAGTTCCGGCTCGTCCAGCGCGCCTCGACGTTGAAGCACTCCGCCGTGCTCAATCCGCCACCGGCGCGGACTCGGTACGCGTCGCCCTCCCGGATCGTGATCGCGACGTCGATCACAGAGTCGCGCTCGATCGAAAGCGTGTCCGGTACCACGCTCGCGCTGCGCACGATCGGAAGGCCGTAGAGACGAGTCGCCGCCTCCTCGATCTCTCGCTTCCGGTACAGGCTCCCCGTGGAAATCTGCACCGTCCGGAGCACCGTCCCGACGTCGAGGTTTTCGATTCCTTCCACCGAAACGTCGCCATACGTGGAGCGCGGTCCCGGCACGATCTCGAAGGTCACCCGCGCGCGGTACGGAGCATCGCTGGGGCGGAGCGCGTTCCGGTAGACCTCGGCATACGCGTAGCCCACGTTCGCCAACCGGTCGATGATCGAGTCTCGCGTGGCGTCGAGCGTGATCGTGCTCAGCCGCTCGCCGGCACGGATCGGGAGGCCGTCGAGAAGGTCCTCGATCTCCACCTCCTCGGCCCCGACGAACGCGAGTGTATCCGCAATGACGGGCGTCCCTTCCACGACCGGGAAAACCACCTCGGCGCGATCCTCGACTCGGACCACGCGAGGCGGGTCGACTTGGACGTCGCGGAACCCGCGCTGTCGGTACCAGAGCACGAGCCGGGCGCGATCCCGCGGAAGGTCACGCTCCCGCAGCTCAGATCGATCGAGCGCAAAGTCGAACCCGAGCGGACACAGGAAGAAGAAGAAGGTCGACCGGCAGTTGGTCTCCCGTGTCACGATCGCCCGTGCGAGGGAATCGTCCGGGAACGTCTCGTTGCCCTCGAAACGTACATTCGTGACCTCGGGCGGCCTGATCTGTGCGCCGATCGGTTTCGGCGCGAGCGACAGGCCGACAAGCGCGACCGCCATGAGGATCGGGACCGACCAGCGGGTGGGGCGCATGCGCCGTCAGCGCTCGCGGCCCGGCGTCGCCCCTGCGCCGGGGAGGACAGGACCACGCGCGGGCGAGCCCGCCAACGGTGTGGGATGGGGCGACTCCGCGACCGGGTCGGGCTCCGTCGGGAGCGGGTCCCGGGAAAGCATGAGCCTCGTCACGTAGAACGCCACGGCGGCGGCGCCCGCGCCGATCGCGATCGAGACCGCTGCGGCTCCGAAGATCTCGGACCGGCTCGGCTCCACCTGCCGATACCTGGGCGTCATGCGTCCACCCGGAGCATGGTCGACTCTCCCGCTGCGGTAGGCCTCCCCCGTAAAGGGAAGGTCCGTTCATCAACTGGCTCGAAGTTCACACCACCAGTGTCCCGGCGGTACGGGCGAACGCGCAGCGCCCCGGCCTGAAAAGTGAGCACGCAGACGCTGTTGGCACCTGCCTCCGGCCCGCGACCCCGACGGGACGTGGCGGTGCCGGTCGCGATCACGGGAACGCCGGCGTCGTTCCCGGTGAGCTGGGTCGAGGAGCCCACGTGGAGCTGGTGCACATGGCCGCCCAGGATCGCGCTCACCCCCATCGACTCGAACGCCGCCAGCAGACCCTTCGCCCCACGGAGCGGCCGACCGCCCCGGCCGTCGGGCACGGGGAGGAAGTGGTGATGGACCACCAAGACCCGGAGGTCGCTCACGGGGGCTTCTCGGAACGCGCGCTCGGCGAATTCTACCTGGCGGCTGCGGATCCGACCGGCAACGATCGCGCCCCGAGGGTCCGACGAATTCAGCGCCACGAACACCGCCCCGGGCACCCGAGTCACCGAGTCCAAACCGGTCGCGTCGGCGAAGCGACGCCACTCCTTGTACGGCGTCGCGGCCCGCTCCCATACCCGATACAGCGGGACGTCGTGATTGCCCGGAGTCACCACGACGGGCACGTCGCCGAAGCGTTCGAGCAGGGCCCTCGCGTGCTCGAACTCACGCCGTTTGGCTCGCTGGGTGATATCGCCCGCCGCGACGACGACATCCGGCCTGACTTCTCCGGCCAGACGGAGCAGAGCCTCCGCTGCCTCCGGCAGGAACGGTCGGCCGATCTGGAAGTCCGACGCGTGAAGAACCGTGAAGGGGGAAGCCGACATCTACGCCGCCTGCACTTCCCCGCCACCGCCACGCGTGCGCATCATCCCGAAGACCCCGACGGCTACGATCGTCAGACTGATGATCTGCGCGACGGTCAGCACGCCGATGAAGCGATCGTCCTTCGCCCGCAAGAACTCGACGGCGAACCGCTCCAATCCGGCCAGCGAGAGCCAGAGCATGAAGAGCCACCCCTTCCGATGGTCGTTCTCCCGGATTCGCCACAGGAGGGCGAAGATCAGCGTGCTGATCCCCACCTCGTAGAGCTGCGTCGGATGCACGGGGACGACCTGCCCGTACTGCTCGATGAGCTCCGGATCGACCTCGATCCCGAACATCTGCTCGATGTTCTGCACCGTCGTCGCCGGTGTACCTCGTGGGAAGCGAACCCCGAAGACCGAACCGGTCGGACGGCCCCAGTCATCGCCGACGAGGAAGCAGCCGATCCGACCCACCGCGTAGGCAAGCGCGAGGGCCGGAGCCATGAGGTCCGCCGTGGCGGGCACGGACATCTTCTGGCGCCGAATCTCCCAGATGACGAGCGCCGTTGCGAGCAAGAAACCCCCATACCACACGAGTCCGCCGCGCGAGAAGATGAGCCCGGCCGGATCCTCGAGGAGCTGCGGGAAATTCAGGAGGATGTAGTAGCCCCGAGCGCCGACGATGCCTCCGATGACCGCCATGAAGACGAAGTCCCAGGCCTTCTCGGGGTCCTCTCCGGTTCGCCGGAGCTCCGCCCGCAGGATGTATCCCGCCGTGAGAAACGCGAGCAGCATGAACACGCCGAACGACGTGATCGGTTGTCCGCCCAGGAAGGGGAACCAGTCGGGGAGCTCGAAGAATACGGGATACATAGCCCTTTAAGTTGGTTGGACGGCGCCTTCGCGGGAACCGTCGGTGAGCCCCGGGAACGAGAGCGCGGCCGACGCCGAGCCGTCGAGCGCTCCCACATCGCCTCGATCGAAGCGAAAGCGGGCGGCACGCGCCACCATCGCCCCATTGTCGAGAGACAAGCGTGGGGACGCGAAGTGGACCCGTCCTCGCGCGAGCCGAGTCGTCATCTCGTCGCGAAGCCGGCCATTGGCGCTCACCCCACCACCGAGCAGTACCCTCGAGCACCCCGTCTGCTCGACCGCGCGAACCGTCTTGGCCACCAAGACGTCGATTGCGGCCTCCTGGAAAGCGGCAGCGATATGCGGCTTTTCCTCGCTCGAGAGGTCGTCCGTCGACGCTCCGCCCAGCGAACGGACCAATTCCACGGCTGCGGTCTTCAGCCCACTGAAGGAGAAGTCGTAGTAGTCCGGATCTCCCGGCCGTTGGCCGCGCTTGAGCATCGGGCGCGGAAGTCGATGCCGCCTCGGGTCCCCCTCTTTCGCCAGGCGCTCGATGGACGGCCCGCCCGGGTACGGCAGATCCAAGAGCTTGGCCACTTTGTCGAATGCTTCACCGGCGGCGTCGTCCCTCGTCTGCCCGAGTCGCTCATACACTCCCCACTCCGTGGCGTGAAGTAGGAGCGTGTGTCCGCCGGACACCAGGAGGGCGACGAATGGAGGCTCGGCCTCCTCGTCCTCCAGCGAGGGAGCAAAGAGATGTGCCTCCATGTGGTGGACCGGGACCCAAGGCCGATCGAGGCCGTACGCCACGGCTTTCGTCCAGCAGACCCCAACCAGAAGCGCCCCGATCAGGCCCGGTCCGGCGGTAACCCCGAACACGTCGATGTCGTCGAGGCCGACACCCGCCCGGTCGAGCGCCTCGCACACGACACCGTCGACCTTTTGGAGGTGAGCCCGCGCGGCCAACTCCGGAACGACGCCCCCGAACATTTCGTGCACGTCCTGCGAGAGAATCACATGACCGAGAATTCGGTGGTCACCGTCGATCACGGCGGCGGAGGTCTCGTCGCAGGACGTCTCCAGTCCGAGGATCAGGGGGCTCCTCGGCGACCCGGTCACGGCGGGTACTGGAGTCCCGGGTCTGCGCCTTCCTCGTTGACGCGCGCGGTCACTCGATCCGTTCCGGGGACCGCGGTGACCAACGCCGGGACGCCGTCCACCAGGAGCCGAACGATGCGTTCCTGCCCCAGCTCCATCCCCTGCAGGAGCTCGGGCGGCACCCATACGCGCAGGCGCTCGGCGTCGAGTGAGGTCACGATCGACCGTGCCCCGACCAGGCGCACCGAGATCGAGGACGGCTCCACCCGGATGGCTGCCTCGCCGGGCTCGGCCTCGGCCCTCACGGGGATGTCGGTGATGACTCGTTCGACCAACTCCTCGACCCGGACGTCGAGCGTCGCCGAGGTGGGCACGACGGACGCGCCCAGAAGTCCGGAGGTGTCTACGGCGACCGTGAACGCCCCGGACCTTGTGACATCCGAGAGATCGAACGGTACGAGCGGAACCGAGTCGAGCCCCTGCAGGCGACTCTCCGGTCCTCGGACCCTCACCAGCCGGGGACTGACATCGATCCCGGCCGCGAGCGCGAGGTGGTCCCTCACGCGTCCGACAATGCGGTACGACACCGGCACCAAACGCGTCTGAGCCGGCTCGAACGAGACCCGCACCGTCGCGGGGGAAACCGACTCCACGCTGACGCCTGATCGTTCCCCGAGCTGGACCCACTCACGACGGAGGGTGATCACCGTGTCCCGCGACCCGACCGACGTCACCGGAATCCGGATGCTGGTCCCCTCTCGCGCGAGCCCGATGATCTCGCGAGCCGGACCACCGAGGCGTAGCTCGACCCTGGCCGGAGTCGGAGCGCCCGAAGTGGTCCAGCCGGTGTCCGCGATCTGGACCCGGACCGGCACGGCGGAGAACGTCTCCTGGTTGGTCGGCTCGGTTTGGACGAGCGCCCAGAGGAGCACCGCGAGGCCGAGCGCCGACAGCTTCAGACGCCAATTGCGGACGAGCGTCTGCGTCGGGCTCGACACGGGTGCCCTACTCTGTGCCGAGGAGCCGGCGAATCAGCTCCTGGTTCTCGATAGCGTCCCACTCCGTGGGCCCCGCGACTTTCTTGTAGATCAAGCCGTCCTTGCCGATCACGAAGCTCTCGGGCACACCCGTCGTCTGGTAGGTCGTGAGAATCGAGCCGGAAGGATCGTGCAGAATGGGAAACGAGAGCCCGAGCTCTTCGATAAACGCGCGCAGATCGCCGCCCGGTCGACCGAACTCATCGAGCTCTCCCGAGGGGGCGTCCACGCTCACGGCGAGGATCTCGAACTCCTCACCTTCGAGCGAATCGTACAGTCGCTGCATCGAGGGCATCTCCACGACGCACGGTCCACACCAGGTAGCCCACACGTTCACCAAGACGACCTGCTCTCCCCGAAAATCGGAGAGGCTGACGTCGGTCCCGTCGAGGGATGCGAAGGTGAAAGCGGGCGCCTCCGCCCCGGTGATCACCGGTCGATAGTTCTCTCGGCCGACCCACGCGATGACCACCACCGTGGCCACCCCGAGGATGGCCCACAAATAGGGCGAGCGGACGAATGAGCGCTTCATGACGGGATTCTCGGGAAGTTCGAGCTGCACGCTCTGCTACGAAGTCGTAAGGTCATTGTTCCCGGCTCATGGGTCGTGCCCCCCTGGGCGTCGCCGCCCTCCATCCCGACCCCCACGGCCCACCTTGAGACGCACGCTCGTGCCGCGCTCGAGTTCCGTGTCCGCCGCCGGCTCCTGCTCGACGACGATTCCCTGGTCCCGACCGAACCGGAAGACCTCCTCCACGTCCGAAACCACGAGCCCGAGCGAGTCGAGCATGGCCTCGGCCTCGGCCCGCTCCAGCCCGAGGACCAGCGGCATCGCCACGACCGGCGGACCCGCGCTGACGAAGATCGTCACTTCGGCCGGCAAAGCCACGGCGCTGTCGGGTCGGGGGGAGATCGAGACGACACGACCGCGGGGCGCCTCCGCCTCGACCGTGCGCGTGCTGACGATGAAACCGCTGGTTTCCAGCACGATACGTGCGCGCTCCTCATCGAGGCTCGTCACGTCCGGCACAGACAACGTCTGCGGGCCCGCGCTGATCGTCACGTCGACCGGCCTCTCGGGCAGGAGCACCTGCCCCGGCAGAGGAGACTGACCCAAGACCTGGCCCCCCGGCACGGACGGATGTTGGAGCGAGTCGACCGCACCGATGGTCAGGCCGGCGCCGGCGACCCGCTCGCTCGCGATGGGGAAGCCCAGCCCTCGAAGGTCCGGAACATCGAACAGGTCGCCGGGCGGTGGGGGCGCCGGGAAGAGCACACGGGTCGCGACGCCGTACCCGAAGATCCAACCGATGAGGGCCAGCGAAGCAACCCCGATCACGAGGTTGCGACCCTGCAACCACGGATGCACGGCGCCGGTTCCCGATCCGCCGAACGGAGCACGCGTCGTGTCCGAGCCGTCGCCGGGCTCTTCCGCGCCGGAGCCCTCGCCGGGCTCTTCCGCCCCGGCCTCTGTCGAGTCCTCGAGGACGTCGGAATCACCCTTGCCCTTGCGGCGCCGACGACTACGCCCGAGCGAGTCCCCGAGCTTCAAGCGGCCCTCCGCATGCGAGCGGCAAACGCGCCGTCAAAGTCGGAGTGTTGCGGCGTGACGACCAAGTGACCAGCCACGTCCAGAAAAGCGCCCGGCACGGCACCGGTGACCTCGATCGCAAAATCGTCGTGTTCATCGAGGAAGCGTCGTACGCGCTGTTCGTTCTCTTCGGGCTCGAGCGTGCAGGTCGAGTACACGAGCAGACCCCCCGGCGGAATCACCGGCGCCGCCGCGTCGAGCATGCGTCCCTGGAGCTCGGACATCTGGACGATCGAGCCCGGCTCGAGGCGCCAGCGTGCATCGGGGTGACGCGACAACGTCCCCGTGCCCGTGCACGGAACGTCGAGGAGTACGACGTCGGAACGTGCGATGGGAGGGTGCAGCGCGTCCGCGACGACCGTCAAGAGCGGTCGCCCGGTTCGGCGTGCGTTCTCCTTGAGCATGTCGATACGAGACTCCGAGCGGTCGGCGGCAAGCAGTGTGGCGGGGCTACCCGACAGGGCGAGTATCTTACCACCGGGCGCCGCACAAAGATCAGCAACCATCGTGCCCGATGGAACATCCGCGTATCGAGACACGAGATTTGCGGCCGGATCCTGGACGATCGCGGGACTGATCACGTCCAAGGCGCGCCTGACTTCCGCCGCGGATTCCAGCCGAACGCAACGCGTACCCTGCCCGACCTCCGCGGCTTCGATCCCCGACCGGGAGAGCCGTTCGGCGGCGTCCGTCGGGGCGATATCGAGCGGCACGAGATAAACCGTGGGGCGCCGATTATCGGCTTCCACGAGCGAGCGCACTTCTTCTGGCGTCCAACGCGTCAGCCACCGCTGGACGAGCCATCGAGGGTGGGAGCCCCAGGTCGTGAGGAAGCCGGCAGGATCGAGCCCGAAGCTCGGGAAGCGATCCGGGCCGTCCCCCGCTTCAACCACCCTGCGCAGGACCGCATTCGCGAAGCCCGCCACCTTGGCATCGACGACGGATCGGGCCTGCTCCACGGTTTCCGAAACGGCCGCGTAGGCAGGGACTCCGTCCATATACAAGGCCTGGTAGGCCCCCAAGCGGAGAATCTCCAGCAGTCGGGGCTCGATGGAATCGAGTCCACGGTGCGCGTGCGGCGCGATGAGGTGGTCCAACCGTCCACGCAGACGTGTGACACCGTGTGAGAGCTCGTGCGCGAAGGCTCGCTCGCGGGGATCGAGGCCACGAGCGGTCGCTGCGAACGCCCGATCGAGACGACGTCCCCGTTCGCATTCGAGCCGGGCCGAGAGCGCAGCGTCACGACCGCTCCTGGCGTCGATCAGTCGAGCATGCCCTTCGTCGGCGACGACGGCACGGCGATCTCCCTGGATGGCATTCTTCCCGCCAAGTATGCCAACCGACCGGCGACGATGGCGTGCTTCATCGCGTGCGACATGCGGACCGGATCGTCCGCCGCGGCGAGGGCCGTATTCATGAGGACACCGTCTACGCCCTGCTCCATGGTGACGCACGCATCGGAGGCGGTTCCGACGCCTGCGTCGACGATGACCGGAACGTCGAGTCGTGTCTTGATCTCACGAATGAAGTACGGGTTCACCACTCCGAGCCCGCTTCCGATCGGGCTGGCCAGCGGCATGACGGCGACGCAGCCGGCGTCCTCGAGGCGAATCGCCGTGACGAGGTCGTCGTTCGTGTAGGCCATGACCTTGAAGCCTTCGCCGGCAAGCGTCCGTGCGGCTTCGAGCGTCGCCTGCACGTCGGGAAGGAGCGTCCGTTCGTCCCCGATCACCTCGAGCTTCACGAAGTCGTTGAAGCCCGCGGCTCGCGCCAACCGCGCGTAGCGGATCGCGTCTTCGGCGGTGTAGCACCCGGCGGTATTGGCGAGGAGGAAGAACTCCTGTGGATCGAGGTGATGCAGGATCCCCTCCTCCTTGGTTCGATCCAGATCGACGCGTCGCACGGCGACCGTGACCATCTCTGCTCCCGACGCGCGAATCGCGTCGATCATGATGGCGTTGGTCTCGTACTTCCCCGTGCCGACGATGAGTCGTGAAACGAACGTCTCGCCGCCGATCTCGAGGGGGCCATCCAGGGCACGGGCATCCTCGATCATCGTTCCCATATCACTCATGTCAGCCTCCGCCCACGAAATGGACGAGCTCTAGCGCGTCTCCCTCCGACACGGCGACAGCGGCGTAACGGTCCCGTTCGAGGATGTCCCGATTCAGCTCGACGACGACCATTCCAGGATGGACGTCGAGCGACTCGAGCAGCGATCGCACCGTGTGACCTCGGTCGATCTCGCGCTCCTTTCCATTGACCTGAACCCGAATCGTCTCGTTTTCGCTCACCTGTTCTCCTGGACTCGTCGCGGCCCTGGCGGTCACCCGCCGAGCGCCGAAATGTATTGCTTCACCGCCGCCGAGGGATCCGGTGCATCCCACACGCCGCCGAGGACAGCGACCCCGTACGCGCCCGCGGACAGAAGCGACGGTACGCGTTCGACCGTGACGCCACCGATCCCGAGCACGGGCGTCGCGCGTGCCGCGGCCAATGTCAGCCTCCGCTCACCCTGCTCCTCCATGCCCGGATGGGACTCAGTCGCATGGACGTTGCCGAAGAAGAGGTAGTCGGCGTCCCCCTCTAGCTCGTCGGCTTCTTCGACCGCGTGCACGGATCGGCCGATGAGCACCGAGTCACCGAGCAGATCGCGCGCTTGTCTGACGTCGAGCGAGCGGTCACCCAGATGCACCGCTTCCACGCCCTCAGCCAGCGCTACGTCGATCCGATCGTTGACGACGAGGAGTGTTCCGGACGATCTCGCCACCGGCGTCAGATCTCGCACGAGTCGATACACCGTTCGGCCGGACGTGTGCGGCCCCCGTACGTGAAATGCGATTCGTCCGGACCCCGCGGCACACACCGAGGACGCGGCCGCGAAGAAGTCGGAGGACCCCAAGATTCGGTCGTCGGTGGTCACGTGGAGGCGGGGAATCGAAGCTCTCTCCACTCGATCCTCGGTCCGGGTCACTCGAAGCGCTGGCCTGCCTCGACCCCTCTACCGTTGATCCAGTCGGCCGCGTCCATTCGGCGCCCGCCCGGAGGCTGTACTTCACGGAAGGAGACTCCTCCTTCGCCCGCCGCGACGAGCACCCCGGTCTCGGGAGTCGCCACGACGACGGAGCCGGGGCGCGCATGCGAGGCACCGGCGCGAGGGCCGCCGTTCGTGGACGCGCCGTCGCCCATGAGCGCATCGAGCTCGTCGCTCGACCACACGACCGGGCGGTACAGCTTCACCGGGGCGTCTTCGAGTCGCGACCAGGCACCCGGAATGGGGTCCATCGCCCGAACGCGCGCCGCGATGTCGGACGCCGGAAGCGTCCAATCGACCTTCGCGGTCTCCCGATCCACTTTCGGCGCATACGTCGCGCGATCGTCCTCCTGTTCGACCTCCTCCGCCGCTCCACCGGTCATGAGCGCCAGTGCCTCCACGAGCGCCTGGGCGCCGATCTCGGAGAGCCGAACCGTCAGCTCGCCGGCGGTCTCACCTTCGAGGATCGGCTCAGGGACCTGATGGATGATCGGCCCTGCGTCCATCGCCTCCACCATCCGCATGATCGTGACGCCGGTCATCTCGTGCCCTCTCGCGATCGCCCAGTTGATCGGCGCCGCACCCCTGAGCTCGGGCAGGAGAGACGCGTGCACGTTGATCGATCCGAGTCTCGGGATCTCCAAGATCTCGGGTCGAAGGATGTGACCGTAGGCGACGACGACCGAGATATCCGGCTCGAGAGCCCGAAGCGCGGCGGCGAACTCGTCTCCCCGTGGACGGTCCGGGGTGAGGACGGTGAGACCCGCGTCGACCGCAACTCGCTTGACCTTCGAAGGGGTGAGCTTGCGACCGCGTCCCGCCGGTCGATCCGGTTGGGTGACGACACCCACGATCTCGAAGCCCTCCTCGTCCAAGGCGCGCAATGATGGCACCGCGAAGTCCGGGGTCCCCCAGAAGAGGATCCTCATTCGCCCTCGGCCTCCATCTTCTTCCACTTCTTGAGGAGCATCTTCCGCTTCAGCGGGCTCACGCGGTCGAGAAAGAGGATCCCGTTCACGTGGTCGATCTCGTGCTGAAGGGCGCGGGCGAAAAGCTCATGGGCCTCCACGACGACGTCGTTTCCCTCCGGATCCTTTCCTTCGACCCGAACCGAAACGGGGCGCCACACGAATTCCTCGAGTCCCGGGATGCTCAAGCAACCCTCCGTCTGCTTCTCGGTATCGTCGCTAGACCACACGACGACCGGATTGACGACAGCGGTGCTCTGCGGCAGCTCCTCGTCCTCCTGGAGGCGTAGGTCGACCACGATGATCCGCTTCGAGAGGCCGATCTGCGGAGCCGCGAGCCCAATGCCTTCGGCATGGTACATCGTTTCGAACATGTCGCGGACCAGCATCCTCAGCTCGTCGTCGAAAACGGTCACTTCCTCCGCTTCTCGGCGAAGGATCGGGTCACCGAGGAGGACGATGTCATGAATGGCCACCGTCGCGCCTACCCTTCCTTCGTAGCGGCCTTCGGATCGACGATGGTGGCGATTCGGCTACGGTCGACGGTCAGACGCGTGTCGTCTCCCGTCTTGATGGTGAGCCGAGTCTCTTCCACGTGCACGACTTTCCCGATGATTCCGCCACCGGTGATGATCTCGTCGCCCTTCTTGACCGACTTCAGCATCTCCTCATGACGCTGCCGCTCCTTCGCCTGAGGGCGGAGGAGCAGAAAGTAGAAGATCGCGAAGATCACCATCATTTGGACCAGGAAGATGGTCCCTGAATTTCCACCTTCGCGGGGTACCGCAAGAAGAATGGTCAAAGGCGTCACACCGGACTCCGTTCGTTTCGATAGCGTTCCAACCAGTCCCGCTTCCACCCGTCGAAGGTGCCGTCGCCAATCCGGCGGCGGGCCTCTTCGCCGAGGCGGACGAGGAACCGGAGGTTGTGAATCGAGAGTAGGCGCACCTGGAGCCACTCGGCGGAGACCACCAGGTGTCGCAGATACGCGCGATCGTAGCGGGAGCAGGTGTAGCAGTCACAGCCCGGATCGATCGGGCGCGTGTCCTCCCGGAATCGCGCCGCCTTCAAGTTCACCTGGCCCTCCTCGCTCGTCCAGGCGGTCCCATGCCGCGCGTTTCGAGTCGGCGCTACACAGTCGAAGAGGTCGCATCCGCGGGCAACCGCCTCGAGGAGGTCGTCCGGGTAGCCGACGCCCATGAGGTACCGGGGCCGGTCGCTCGGAAGCACCTCGTCGAGGACGTCGAGCACCCGCCACATGTCCTCCTTCGATTCACCCACGCTCAGGCCCCCGATGCCGAATCCCGGCCAGTCGTCGAGCTCCATGAACTGGCGAGCGTGCTCTCGACGGAGGTCGTCGTACACGTTGCCTTGCAGGACCGGGAAGAGTGCCTGCGTGAGTCCGTCACCGGACTCGGACAGGCTGCGAAACCGGTCTCGACACCGTTCGAGCCAGGCGAGGGTCCTTCGGTTGGCCTCTTCGGCGGTCGAACGATCGCACCCGCCCGGAGGGCACACGTCGAACGCCATGACGACATCGGCGCCGAGCGCCCGCTGAACGTCCATCACCGATTCGGGCGTGAACGTGTGCTTCGAGCCGTCGATGTGACTCTGGAAGTCGACCCCGTCATCGTGAATGTCGCGTATGCCCGCGAGGGAGAAGACCTGGTAGCCGCCCGAATCGGTAAGGATCGGGCCATCCCACCGCATGAAGTCGTGCAGCCCCCCCAGCCTCCGCACCAACTCGTGACCGGGCCGCAGGTAGAGGTGATAGGTGTTTGCAAGCACCATATCCGCACCGAGCCGCTCGACCTCTTCCATGATGAGCCCCTTCACCGTTCCCGCCGTCCCGACGGGCATGAAGGCGGGCGTCCGAACGTCCCCATGGGGTGTGGAAAACGTCCCGGTCCGGGCAGCGCCACAGGTCGCGGTGTGGTGGTAGGTGAACATGGGTTCGGAATGTAACGCGGGGGTGTTCAGTCAGGTCGATATACCGGCTGCATGGCCTAGTCTTGCCTGGCATACTATGCATGGCATAGTATCTACCGCATAGCATGTCGTGACGAGCACTTCGGGAGAACAACCGGATGACGCTGGAAAGGGAGTGGACGCGGGGCGCGGCGCCTTTGGCGGTGCTCACGCTACTCGACCGCCGAGAAATGTACGGCTACGAGCTCGTCGAGTCGCTCGAGCGGGACAGCGGCGGCTCGCTGGCCTTGGGGCAATCGACGGTCTATCCGCTCCTCTACAACCTCGAGGGCAAGGGCCACGTGGAGGCGTTCTGGCGCGAAGCTCCCAGCGGACGTCGTCGCAAGTACTACCGCGCGACGCCCTCGGGAAGGAAGTGGCTCGAGGGTCAACGGTCGCAGTGGGCGAAGCTGGTCGAGGCAATGGCGAGCCTCGGCGTCGCGGACGGCTCGTCGGGGAGCGCCCGGTGAGCGGCAGCCGGAGACGAGGGGACCGTCTACCCGACCTCATCGAGTCGACGATTCGGGTGGTGCTCGACCGTGCCCGCCTGGGCATGACCGACGGACGGGAGGAGGTCGAACGCGAGCTTCGCGCACACTTCGAGGACGGGCTGGCCACGGGGGCTTCGCCGGACGATCTGGTTCGAAGCTTCGGCGACCCGGAAGCGGCGGGGAAGAGGATCGCCGCGAGCCGACCGAAAGCGGCAGCGCGGAATCGAGGAGAACACGGAGCGTGGTGGAGGGTGACCTCGGAATGGCGATCGGAAGTCGTGCGGGCGGCGAGGCGGCTCGCCCGGGCTCCCGCCTTCTCACTCATCGTGATCGCGACGCTGGGACTCGGGGTCGGGGCGAACACGGGGATCTTCACGGTCCTTCATGCGGTCCTGCTCGAGGATCTCCCGTATCCGGAGCCTGACCGGCTCGTGCGTATCTACGAGGCGACCACGGAGGATCCGGACGCCGATTGGTTCCTGCGCGCTCCAATCTTCGTCGAGTACCGCAATTGGGCGGACGTCTTCGAGTCGGTCGGCGCGCTCTACACCTACCGTGACCTGGGTGCGGACCTGACGGATGGTGATACGCCCCTCCGGGTGAACACCATGCGGGTCTCCGCCGGCTACTTCGAGACGCTCGGCGCTCGACCGGAGCTCGGCCGCACCTTTCGAGACGAGGAGAGCTTCGGGGTCGGCGAGGCGGGACAACGGACCGATCAGACTGCACCGGTCGCCCTCCTCAGCCACGACCTGTGGACGACGCAATTCGGTGGCGACCCGTCCATCGTGGGTCGTACCGTCCGCCTCGACGATCGGGCGATCGAGGTGGTGGGCGTGATGCCCGTCGACTTCATCGACCCGTTCGGCACCCCGGCCGACGTCTGGCTGCCTCAAGACCTCCGACTCGGCGGCTCGAACAGCTTCGGTAACTTCTACCTGTCCGCGGTAGGACGACTGCGCCCCGGCATCAGTCTCGATCAGGCCATCGAGCGCACACGTATGCTGGCCGCCGGATTCGCAGACGCGGAGCCGCAAGCGGCCGACGCGTTCCCCAACCTCGTGCCCCTCCACGAAGATGTTGTCGGCGGCACGCGTGCGCGCATGCTCTGGCTCCTTACCGCTGCGGGCATCCTCGTGCTTCTGACGGCGTGCCTGAACGTCGCCAACCTGCTTCTTGCGCGAGGGCTGAGCCTCGACCGGCCGCTCGCCCTCCAATCGGCGCTCGGCGCCGGGCGTTCGCGCTTGGTCGCTGGCATCCTCGCGGAGAACGGCATCCTCGCACTGGCAGGAGGGACGCTGGGATGGGGCGTTGCATGGTTGGGACTGCGGGCACTGAGCGTGATCGCGCCCAGTGCCCTTCCCGCCTCCACCGACCTCGCCATGGGACCACCGATCTTCGGCTTCGCGATGGGGGTGACGGCCCTCGCGCTCCTGGTGTTCGGGCTGGTGCCCGCGCTGAGGATGTCGCGCACCTCCCCCGCGGATGTCCTCCGCTCCGGGGACAGGGCCTCGACGATCGGTCGGTCGTCCCGTCGCCTCCGGGACGGCCTCGTCGTCGCACAGATCGCGACGGCGATCGTGCTGGTGACGGGAGCCGCGCTCCTCACAAGGTCCTTCAACGCGCTGAGCGATGTCCCCTTGGCCATCGAGCCTGAAGGGGTCCTCACGTTCGAAGTCCACCTGCCGACAGCCCGGTACCCCGAAGGCGAGCAGCGCGACGCCTTCCATCGGGCGCTCCACCGGGCGATCCGTGACATTCCGTCGGTCGAGGCGGTGGGCGCGACGTCATGGCTACCGGTCAAGGGCCGGTACCACACTTGGGGCCTCCAGTGGCCGGTGGAAGGCGACCCGAGCGGCGCGGGCGAGTGGACCTCCTCGGACGTGCGCGTCATCGCCGGCGATTACTTCGAGGCTCTGGGCATCGACCTCCTGCGGGGAAGCGCTCCAGGTGAGTTGGACCTCGAGGCCGAAGCTGTGCTCTGGGTGAACGAGACGCTCGCCCACGAGGTCTTCGGAGAGGTCGACCCGCTCGGTGAGTATGCCTCGGTGAATGGCACGCCGCGGCGCGTCGCCGGAATCGTGGAGGACACACCGTTCAATACTCGCGGAGAGTCGTCGTCGAAGCTCTACATGCCGCACGCGCAATACCACGACGACCGGAATTGGGCGCTGATCCAAACGGTACGGGCGCGAGGAGACCTGGCGTCGGTCAGCCGCGACCTCGGGCGCGCCATCGCGATGTTGGACGGCCAACTCGTGCTTTACAAGCCGCGGACGATGCACAGCATCGTCGCGGCGGAGCGAGCACAGGATCGGTTCGCGCTTTCGCTCATGGGTGCGTTCGCCGGACTGGCGCTGCTGCTTGCGGTGCTCGGCACCTACGGTGTCCTGGCCGGCTCGGTGGGAGCCCGGACTCGTGAGATCGGCATCCGCATGGCCCTCGGCGCCGACACGAAGTCGATCGGACGAATGGTCCTTCGCTATGCGATGCTGATCACGCTACCCGGCATCGGGCTCGGCCTCGTCGGGGCATGGCTCGCGAGCGGATGGATGGACGCCCTCCTCTTCGGTGTCGAAGCGACGAGTCCGTCAGCGTATGCCGCGTCGGTGCTCATCTTCGCCATCGTCGCGGCGGCGGCGGGTTGGATTCCGGCCCGGCGCGCGACACGGGTGGACACGGTCAGGGCTTTGGCCGCGGAGTAGCGCGAGATTTTCGCATCCGCCCG
>Ga0224512_10000671_pt1 | contig 35275 bp, 29 predicted proteins | sample SF_May12_sed_USG_4_FD_169103 | JGI IMG/M metagenome (GOLD analysis project Ga0224512, IMG submission 169103) | Sediment microbial communities from San Francisco Bay, California, United States - SF_May12_sed_USGS_13 | ecosystem: Environmental > Aquatic > Marine > Sediment | place: USA... | reverse complement strand
CCCGCCCCAGTTCCGCCCGCCACGAGCACATTGCGCCGCTCCCGCACGGCCGTCGAGAGCAGCTCAGCTCCCTCGGCGGCCAAGCTGCCACCGGCGACCATCGCCTCGAGGTTCGGCACCGCGGGGATGAAGCGACGTATCGCAACGATCGGACCGTCGACGGAAACCGGTGGCACGACTGCATGAAGGCGGCTCCCGTCGGCAAGCCGCGCATCGACCGAGGGAGAGGAGCGGTCGAGACGCAGTCCCAACGGTGCAATGACCCGCTCGACGGCCGCCACGACGCCAGCGGCATCCGGGTAGCGGACGGGAGATCGCTCCAGACGACCGGACTGCTCCACCCAGATCTCGTCGGGCCTGTTGACCAGCACATCGGTGACGGCCGGATCCCGGAGCAGTGCCTCGATCGGTCCCAATCCAACAAGCGCATCTGTCACAGCAGTTGCCAGATCGGGGCCCGCCAGCGGCGCCTCCTCGGCAAGCATGGCATGGGCCGCCGCGCTGACGGCCTCTCGCTGTAGCGACACCTCGGACTCAACGAGGATGTTCACGAGACGGTCGATCAAAGCCACGGCAGTCTCCACACCGGACGCCAGGCCGCAACCCACCGCGATCGCCGAGCAATGATCCCGTTGAGCAGACTCGCTAGGAAGGCTGGACGCGGTCGCGGCAACACCGGACCCGGTCCGGGAGGGTTCGCGGCAAACCCGGTACGCTGATAGACACACTGCGTCTCAGCGCGGGGAGCGAGAAGCCCCGGCAGCAGGGGCCGAACCGGCACGACCGGGGCCAATCCCTCCGCGATGGTTGCGTCGCCGATCCGCACCACGACATGGGGCCAGCCGGTGATCAACGCCTCGACCACTTCTCGCGCCTCGGTCCCGTCCACTCCACCATTGCGCAGCACCGCTACCCCGTTCTTGACGGGCACGAGATCCGCCCGGCGCGGCCCTTCGGCCACAAGATCGGCCAGCGAGGCCTGTCCCGGATAGGGGGGGCCAGCGGGGTCGAGATCAACCACCAGGGCGGTTTCGACGGCCGCCGCCAAACCCAGCGGAGCGATGGCCGACAGCAGCCCGTCAAACGCGGTCCATACGGCGAGGGCAGGCATGAGCCTCCTTGTGAGCGAATACGGGCAACTTATGGATCGGAATGGACCGCGACAACCCCTTGCAGCCGCGTCTGGTCTGTGGCATGAATAGAGGTTTGTAGAATCCTCTGAGGTGACTGACTTCGCCACAACTCCCACCACGACGCCGACGCCGGCGGCCGCCTTCTTTGATCTGGACAAGACGATCATCGCCAAGTCGTCCGCCCTGGCGTTCGGACGGCCGTTGTATCAGGCCGGGTTCCTCAACCGACGGGCCCTCCTCAAGGCCGGTATCGCCCAGGTCAGCTACATGGCCTTCGGCGCCGATCATGGGCAGATGGAGCGGGCCAGAGAAGAGATGCTCGAGATGACCAAGGGCTGGGACAGGGTCGCTGTCGAGGAACTCGTTCGCGAAATCGTCGACCAAGTGGTCTCCCCGCTGGTTTACGCCGAAGCGCTCGCCTTGATCGACGAACACCGCCGCGTGGGCCGCAAGGTCGTAATCATCTCGTCGAGTCCCGAGGAAATCGTCAAACCGCTCGCTCGCTACCTCGGTGTCGATCACGTCATCGCCACCCGGGCGAAGGTAGATGACCAGGGCCGGTATACAGGAGAGATGGAGTTCTACGCTTATGCAGAAGCTAAAGCAGAGGCCGTGCGGGGACTGGCTGCTGCGGAAGGTATCTCATTGCCTGATTCATTCGCCTACTCGGACAGCGTCACCGATCTTCCGATGCTCGAGGCGGTCGGCCATCCGGTGGTCGTCAACCCGGACAAGGAGCTCTCCGAGATCGCCGAGGAGCGCGACTGGCAGACGATGGAATTCGAACGGCCGGTCACAATTCGCACCCGGCTTGCCACCCTCCCCCGTCCTGTTCCTCTGATCTCAGGAGCCGCATTGGCAGGAGCGGTGGGCGGGGCCATCGTGCTCTGGGCGATTCGGGCGCGGCAACGGACAACGTGAGGCACTGTCATCAGACGTCGAGATCCCGCAGATACCTAACTGCGGTCACCGCCTCCGAGCCAATGACCATTCGCTTCTCGGCATGGTTGAACTGCCATGCGCCTAGTTCATAGAATCGACGCGCCCTCTGATTGTCACGAAGCACCCACAAGCTGGCACCGGTGTAGGCGTCGACCCGGAACCGCTCCTCGGCGCCTAGAAGGAGAGTCCGGCCGAAGCCGAGACCCCAGTAGCGAGGATCTACATACATGGCATATAGCTCACCTGCCTCGAACGCGCGCCGGTCGCTATCGTTGCAGTGGCCTATGGTGACGAAACCGGTCACTTCCCCGTCCTTCTCCGTCACCAGGACCGCCCAGCGGGGGGGCACGCGAGCCAGCCGGGAAGCCCACCAGTCGAGTCGGGCAGTCCCGGTAAGTCCATTGAGATAGGCGTCGGAGAGCACACCCCGGTAGGCCGCCTGCCAGGCGACCGTATGGATTTCCGCCAATCGGGCAGCATCAGCAGGTTGCGCGTCCCGGATGTGCGTCATCGTCGGAGCGTAGGTTATCGGCGTCCATTGTCGGTGATCGTGCCCGGTAGGGTCGGTGCCCCAGCAATGGAGCAACTCGAATAGGCCGATCACGACTCGGCGCCAACTACTGGCGCCCGTGAGCTGCCGGCACAGTCTCGACTTCGCGGATGGGGTGGCCGAAGTAGCCTACCCCTGGCTGGCATCAACTAACACCTGCGAGCCCATCCACCCTGGGCCGATCTTCAGGATGGGGGCTGAGTATCTTCTTTCTCCTCCATCTCCTGCTGGACCGGTTCTGACTTCACCCGGTCCCCCATTGCCCACACTGCCAAGAGAGCGAGGGCCACCGCTCCCAGCGCCGCAGATCCCCATCCCCATCGCCGGGTCGTGGCCGAGAGAGGCTGGCTGCCTGCATCCTCTTCGGTGTTGACCACATCCGCCATCCCGATCAATGCTGGATCCAGACCGAGTGCAAGCAACGTAGTCGGTTCAGACAGGCTGCCTTCGCCGTCCGGGTAGAGCGCCTCGAAGACCACGACATAATTCATCACTTCTAAGTCGGTCCCGCCTGCCCAGACACCTCCATTCCGGTCTCCCAGGCCGATCGTTTGCTGGGTCTGTCCGGGGTCGACGGCGTGTGCGACGACGGCCGCTGGGCCGTCTGCGACCACAATTTCGAATTCGACCCGCAGGTTCTCGCCGACGAGCGTTCCGTCGACGGTCGCTTCTCCAAACGGACCGCCCAGCACGATGACTGCTAACAGCGCTGCGAGTGTTGTACCCATACCCCGACTGTACCGCTCGCGACGGGAATCATGTTGAGGGAAGCGCCGGACGAGCTACGCTCTTGCCCTCACCGACGGAGAATCCCATGACGGCACCCAAGACGATGTTCGACAAGGTGTGGGACACCCATGTGGTGCATCGGGCACCGGGGGAACCGGACCTTTTGTACGTCGACCTCCACCTGGTCCACGAGGTTACCTCCCCCCAGGCGTTTGCCGGTTTGCGACTCGCCGGGCGCCGGGTAAGGCGACCGGATTTGACCCTCGCCACCATCGACCACGGGGTACCTACCACCGATCGACACCTGGGGATATCAGACCCCTTGTCCAAGACACAGATCGACGCGCTCGTCCGCAGCTGCGAGGAATTCGGAATCACGCTCTTCGATATCGGCGACGCTCGCCAGGGCATCGTGCACGTAATCGGACCCGAGCAGGGCATCAGCCAGCCGGGTATGACGATCGTTTGTGGCGATAGCCACACTGCGACGCACGGCGCGTTCGGGGCGCTGGCCTTTGGCGTCGGAACGTCGGAAGTCGAACACGTCCTCGCTACCCAGACGCTTCCGTATGGCAAGCCGAAGAGCATGGCCGTGACCGTGACCGGAAGCCTGCCGCCAGGGATTACCGCCAAGGATGTGATCCTCGGCATCATCGCCCGGATCGGAGTGGCTGGTGGTGTTGGTCATGTGATTGAGTACCGGGGCGACACCATCCGGTCCCTGTCGATGGCCGGCCGCATGACGGTATGCAACATGTCCATTGAAGGCGGTGCCCGGGCGGGGATGATCGCCCCCGACGAGACCACCTTCGCGTACCTCGAGGGTCGGCCTTACGCGCCGCGCGGCCCTGATTGGGATGCGGCGATCCAGGCCTGGCAGGCGCTCCCGACCGACCAAGACGCCACCTTCGACACCGAAGTGCACATCGAGGCTGCCGATCTCGTCCCCTACGTTTCGTGGGGCACCAACCCTGCCCAGACGGTACCGATCACCGCAACGGTGCCCTCCCCGGACTTGTTCGACGACCCGCACGATCGGGAATCGACCGACCGGGCGCTCCGGTACATGGGTCTGAAGCCCGGGATGCCGATCACCGACATTGCCCTCGATCGGGTCTTCATCGGCTCTTGCACCAACGCCCGGATCGAAGACCTGAGGGAAGCCGCCCGCATAGTCGCCGGCAAGAAAGTGCATGCTTCGATCGGGGCGATGGTCGTGCCGGGCTCAGGGCTGGTCAAGCTCCAGGCAGAAGAAGAGGGACTCGATGAAATATTCCGCGATGCCGGGTTCGAGTGGCGCGAGGCTGGTTGTTCGATGTGCCTCGGGATGAACCCTGACATCTTGGCGCCGGGCGAGAGATGTGCCTCAACCTCGAACCGGAACTTCGAGGGCAGACAGGGAAAAGGCGGACGCACCCACCTCGTCAGCCCGGTTATGGCTGCGGCAGCAGCCATTGCAGGCCACTTCGTCGACGTAAGAGAGTGGGAGGCGTAACGGTGGAACCGGTTGTTTCAATCCGAGCGACGATGGCGCCATTGCCGCGCGCCGACATCGACACGGACCAGATCATGCCGAAACAGTTCCTCAAGCGAGTGGAACGCACCGGATACGGCGAGTTTCTCTTTCACGACTGGAGAAGGACCCCCGACGGAGAACTGGACCCCAACTTCGTGCTCAACAAGCCCGAGTATCAGGACGCCGGCGTCCTGGTGACGGGCCGCAATTTCGGGGGCGGGTCATCTCGCGAGCACGCCCCCTGGGGTTTGCAGGACTGGGGATTCCGGGCCATCATTGCCCCGTCGTTTGCCGATATCTTCAGGACCAACTGCACCAAGATCGGTTTGCTACCGGTTGAGCTCTCCCCCAAGGAGGTGATCTGGCTAACTGAACTCGCCCAGCACCGTCCCGAAGCAGCGGTAGTCATCGACCTGACCGACCAGACGGTGACGGCCGAAGGCTTCTCGTCGACCTTTGAGATCGACGGGTTCGTGAAGCATCGCCTTCTCCATGGTCTCGACGACATCGAAATCACCCTGCAGCGTGCCGAGGGTATAGCCGAATTTGAGGGGCAGCGTCCCGGTTACTTACCCGTTCTGGGGTGATGCGGTCCGCCCGCTCCCCGCTGCGCGAAGACCTCCAGGAGCACATCCGGTACGTCGCTCATAAGCCCGTCGACACCGAGATCGAGCAGCCGGTGCATCTCGTGAGGTTGGTTGATGGTCCAGACATGCACCTGCTTGCCGGCCCGATGGGCCGCCTGAACGAACCGGCGGTCGACCACTGTGATGTTGTTGTGGGTGACGGGCACCTGCAGTGCATCCGCCCGAATACGGAAACCAACTCCCACCCGGCTGAACAGCCAGAAAAGCAGGGTTTCATGCCGGGGGCTGGATGTTGGCACCCGCCCCTCGGAGAGGCGCCGCACCGTCTTCACCCACTCATCGGCGTACCCGGCGACCATGACCCGATCCCACAGGGAGTGCTGTTCGATGAACTGCACCAGCGGAGCCCCCATCCCCGCCTGCTTCAACTCCAGAGTGAATGAGGCGTCGGGGAAAGAGGTCATTACTTCCTCGAGGGTGGGGATCGTGACACCCTGACCGCGATACGGCCACCCGCGATCTGATCCGAATCGGAAGGCGGCGTCGAATCCCTGCAACTCGGCAGCGGTGTAGCTATTGACTGGGCCCGACCCGTCGGTAGTCCGGTCGAGAGTGTCATCGTGGAACAGCATCAGAACCCCGTCGGCGGACAGGTGCAGATCTGTTTCAAAGTACCGGTAGCCGAGCTCCGCCGACTGCTGAAAGGCCAGCATGGTGTTCTCCGGCCACAGACCCCGACCACCCCGGTGCGCGAACGCGATGGGGTACTCCTCCGCAAAGGGGTCGACTCGTTCCACAGAAGTTGAGTCTATTGATGTGCCCCGTGGCCCGACCGGGTCGAGTACAGCACTATTCTCTTCGCACTCCTACGGAGGTCTACCTCTGTCCAGCTTGTTGGCCGCCCTATCCGCCGCTTCTTTTGGCGCGGGCGACTTTCTCGGGGGACTTGCCTCGCGCCGGTCGAGCCCACTCCGGGTGGTAGCGGTCTCGCAGCTCTACGGCCTGGCGCTGATCGTGTTTCTGCTCTCTATGTTCCCTCCCGCCGCTTATACAATCGCCGATTTCCTATGGGGCGCAGCAGCAGGAATGAGCGGGGGTGCGGGCCTCGTAGCTCTCTATCGCGGGCTGGCGCGAGCCCGAATGGGCGCAGTTGCCCCGATTACGGCCGGGGTGGGGGCAATTGTGCCCGCCCTATTCGGGTTACTCGCCGGTGACCGGCCCTCAGAAGTGGCCATTTGCGGGGTCGCGATCGCCCTTCTGGCCATCTTCATCGTTAGCCGGGCGCCGCGCTTGCTTGACGGCGGAGTCGCCTCCGGATGGATGGGCTCGAGAGGATTCCCCGAGGCGATCGCAGCCGGCATCGGCTTTGGCGCATTCTTCATCTTCTTGTCGAAGGCTTCTCTCGACAGCGGCGTGTGGCCGCTGGTCGGAGCGCGCCTCGCGTCGCTGGCACTGCTCTGGTTGCTGCTGGCCGCTCTCCCCGGGACCGCCTCGATCCGGGCGGAAACAAACCCATTGATACTGGGAGCCGGCTTGCTCGATATCATCGCCAACGCCCTCTTTCTCTATGCGACGCGGAGCGGCCTACTTACCCTGGTCGCGGTTCTTTCTTCCCTGTATCCGGCGGCCACAGTCCTCCTGGCACGGGTGGTGCTTCGCGAGCGCCTCAGCCGATCTCAGGTGGGCGGCGTGGCGCTGGCGGTTGCAGGCATGGCGCTGATCGCGACTGGATGAGGGTCATCACGCTGGACCGACTCCTTCTCGTCAGACGCCCAGCTAACTGTCAAGCCACACCGTCGCGTTACCGTGGGTGGCAATGCCCGAACCCTCCGTCGCCGAACAGATCGAACAGCTCGACGGATTCTTGAGCGAAGGCGCGGTCGGCGCCGCCGCAGACATCCTGGCCCATCTACGCAATCGGTGGCGCCATGAGGGAGCCGCATTCACCCCGAAGTTGGTGGGGGCGTTGCAAGAGCATGCCGCCGCCGTAAAGGCTTCTCAACTCGGCGCGGTCGATGAGATCCTGAAGAACACCTTCGGCTACTCAGCGTTCCGTCCCGGCCAGCGCGAGATCATCGCAGCTGCCGTTTCCGGCCAGGACTGTATCGGGATTATGCCGACCGGCGCCGGAAAGTCACTCACCTATCAACTGGCGGCGCGGGTTCTGGGTGGGACTTCCTTGGTGATCTCGCCACTCATCGCCCTCATGAAGGACCAGGTCGACGCTCTCGACGAGATCGGCGTGCGAGCCACCTTCCTCAATTCAAGCCTGAGCTCTGCAGAGCGGACTGAGCGCACCCGGCGGATGCGTGATGGCGAGTACGAGCTCGTCTACGCCGCCCCCGAAGGACTCGAGGCGTCGGTCGGCGCTGCCCTGGCCAATATGGACCTGAGCCTGATCGCCGTTGACGAGGCGCATTGCATCTCGCAATGGGGCCATGACTTCCGCCCCGCATACCGCAAGCTTGCCGGTCTCAAGTCACGGTTCGAGGTACCCGTCTTGGCGCTTACCGCGACTGCAACTCCGGAAGTGATGAGCGACATCGAGAGCCAGCTCGGCCTTTCTACCCCCCTCCAGTTCCGCGGATCTTTCTTCCGGCCGAACCTCAAAGTTCACGCTTTCAAGAAGGGCGAACACGACGGCAACCGTATCAGGGTGCGCGAGTCGATCGGCAAGCTGTGCCTGGCTCGGAAAGGTGAAAGCGGCATCGTGTACACCATGTCCCGGGCCTCAGCCGAGTCCACAGCCGAATACCTCAACAGGCTCGGCATCAGGGCGCTCCCCTACCACGCCGGCCTTGGCCCCGAAGACCGCACATTAACCCAAGATGCCTTCATCCGCGATGAAGTCGATGTGGTTTGCGCGACGGTCGCGTTCGGCATGGGGATCGACAAGTCGAATGTTCGTTACGTCATCCACCGCGACATGCCCAAGTCCATCGAGGGCTACTACCAGGAGATCGGTCGGGCGGGGCGCGATGGTGTCAACAGCGACTGCATCCTCTTCTACTCGTGGCCGGACGTGTTGAACCTGGAGCGGATGATGGGCGGCGGCGAAGCCGGCGAGTCGCATCGGCGCCAGATCCGAGCCATGTACGCTTGGGCAGAGCGAGCCGCCTGCCGCCACCAGACGATTGCTCGCTACTTCGGCGATGAGATCGACCGCTGCCAGACCTCGTGTGACTTCTGTACCGGGATCGACCTGCTCGCCGGGCTCAACGCTAGGCAGCAGACGAAGGCTGCGTCCGCAACCGCGACCCCTGACGCCACGACTGCCCGGAACTCGCCACTCTTTGAAGACCTCAAGGCACTGCGCCGTGAACTCGCCGACGCAAAGGGAGTGCCGGCGTACATCGTTTTCAGCGACGCCACTCTGATTGCCATGGCGAAGTTGCGACCAAGAGACGAAGCCGGGTTGCTGAACGTGAGCGGCATCGGCCCCAAGAAACTGGAGGTCTATGGCGAGGCCTTCCTCGAGGTCCTACGGGCAGCAGAGGAATGAAGTCCCCAGTTGTCAGTTATCGGTAGTCATGACGCATCTGCGTGAGGCATCGGTCATCACGCCTTCTCGGAGCCGCCTGTCACGGTCAGGCCGTCCTTGATGACCTTCCAGACAAGATTGGCTCCCGGCCGGTAAGGGATATGGACGTGGGAGGGGGCGTCGAGGATCACCAGATCCGCGACCCCCCCGGATCCGATCCACCCCTTGTCCGGCTCCTCGAGTGCGAGGGCTCCGCCCCGGGTAGCGGCCCACACCGCTTGGGCCGGCGACAGCTCCATCTCGAGCACGGCAATAGCGATCACAAACTGCATGCTCTCCACATAGGAAGTGCCGGGATTGCAGTCGGTGGCAAGGGCTACCGTCACCCCGGCATTCCAGAGCAGACCGGCCGGGGCGGGAGGCGTGCGCATCGAGAAAGAAGCCGCCGGCAACAACGTGGCCACCGTGCCGGCGGCGGCTAGGGCGGCAGCACCTTCAGCATCGACATGATCAAGATGATCGGCCGACACCGCTCCGACCTCGGCAGCGAGTCGCGCCGCACCCGTTGCCGCGAGTTGCTCGGCATGGACTTTTGGCTTCAACCCGTGGCGCTTTCCAGCCTCGAGAATCCGACGCGCTTCGCCAACCGAAAAAGCGCCCCGGTCGCAGAACACATCGCAGAAACGAGCCAGGGGAGCCAACACGGGCAGCATTTCCTCTTCGAGGAGGCGAAGGTAGCTCTCCCGATCATCGCTGAATTCCGGGGGCACAACGTGCGCACCGAGCACCGTTACAACGGTATCGATCGGGAGAAGCTTCCCGAGGGCGGTTGCTGCTTCCAGTATTCGCAACTCTGTGGCCACGTCAAGCCCGTACCCGGACTTGATCTCGACGGTGGTGGTTCCGTGCGCCAGCATGCGCTCGGCACGCGACCGGGCGCTCCCGACCAGCCCTGCTGCCGCTCTCTCCTTTGCCGCCCGACGGGTTGCCCGGACCGTCGCTTGGATACCGCCCCCAGCTTCCAGAATCGACTCGTAGGACTCCCCAGCCAGGCGCCGCACGAACTCATCGCCGCGTTCCCCGGCAAAAACCAGGTGGGTGTGGGAGTCGACAAAACCAGGGAGCACGGCCCGCCCGGCACAGTCAAGATCCAACAGGTCGAAATACTCATCGGGCAGCTCATCGAGAGGGCCGGCCCAAGCCACTTTTCCCCCGCAGATGGCCACCGCCGCGTTGTTGACGATGCCGAGCAGGTCTCCTTCGACCCGTGCGGGGTCGTTGGTGACCAGCTCGCCGATACCCCTCAGGAGAAGGTTGGGTTCTTCAGTCATGATTCGAGCATTGGGATATGCACGTCCCGTTCTCGCGCTACATCTATGGCCCGTTGGTAGCCGGCGTCGGCGTGGCGTATCACGCCGGTACCGGGGTCGTTAGTCAAGACACGTTCGAGCCGGATGGCGGCAGACGGCGTTCCATCGGCGACCACCTGCGCCCCGGCGTGGATCGACTTGCCCATCCCCACCCCGCCACCGTGGTGGACGGCCACCCAGGCGGCACCCGAGGCGGTGTTGAGTAGAGCGTTGAGAATCGGCCAGTCGGCAATCGCATCGGAACCGTCGGCCATGGCTTCGGTCTCCCGATACGGTGAAGCGACCGACCCCGAGTCAAGGTGATCCCGGCCGATGACGATAGGCGCCGAAACCCGGCCGGATTGCACCAGTTCGTTGAAGGCCAGCCCGGCCCTGTCGCGTTCGCCGTACCCGAGCCAGCAGATTCTGGCAGGCAGGCCCTGAAAGTGAACCCGCTCCGCGGCCAGCCTCAACCAGCGCTGCAGACCCCGGTTGTCGGGGAATAGGCTCGCAATGGCCTCGTCGGTGGCCGCGATGTCGGCAGGATCGCCGGAGAGCGCCATCCACCGGAAGGGGCCCAGGCCTTCGCACATCAGGGGCCGGAGATAGGCGGGCATGAAACCGGGATAGGCGAATGCATCCTGATAGCCCCCGAGAACCGCTTCGCCGCGCAGGTTGTTTCCATAGTCGAACACTTGGGCGCCCCTCTTCTGGAAACCCACCATGGCTTCACAGTGAACGGCCATCGAGGCTCGGGCTTCCTCTACATAGCGGTGGGGGTCCTTGGCGCGCAGCGCGACGGCTTCTTCCACGTCATAACCCTGCGGGACATAACCGTTGAGCGGGTCGTGAGCAGAGGTTTGATCGGTGACGATATCGATGTCGACAGCCCGCCGAAGCAACTCGGGGACGACGTCGGCGGTGTTGCCGCGGATACCGATCGAGAGAGCCCGCTGCTGCTTCTTAGCTTTGAGCGCCATCTCAACGCCCTGGTGGAGCGAGGCGGCTTCCTCGTCCAGATAACCGGTCTCTAGCCTCCGCCGTATACGGGAAGGATCGACATCCACGACCAGAGCCACGCCCTCATTCATGGTGACGGCCAGCGGCTGGGCGCCCCCCATCCCGCCCAATCCACCCGTGAGGGTAATCGTCCCCGCCAGACTCCCACCGAACTTCTGATCGGCGATGGCCGCGAACGTCTGAAAGGTCCCCTGCAGGATTCCCTGGGTGCCGATGTAGATCCACGAACCGGCCGTCATCTGCCCATACATGATGAGACCGGCTGCTTCCAGTTCCCAAAAGCGTTCCCAGGTGGCCCAGTCGGGGACTAACAGGCTGTTGGCAATGAGCACTCTGGGGGCCAACTCGTGGGTACGGAACACGCCGACCGGTTTGCCGGACTGGACAAGGAGCGTTTCGTCGTTTTCGAGAGTCTGGAGGCTCCGCACGATCGCATCGAAAGCGTCCCAGGAGCGAGCCGCCTTACCACGGCCGCCGTACACCACGAGCTCGTTGGGATTCTCGGCCACCTCAGGATCGAGGTTGTTCATGAGACAGCGTAGGGCGGCCTCCTGTAGCCATCCTTTGGTTTGCAGGTCGGTCCCCCGTGGGGCGCGCACCGGACGGGGACCAGGCATTGCATTCCTCCGTGGTCGTTGACCCCTCTGAGGCTACCGATCAGAAGAGCCCCGGGTTACTCACGATGGCCGGTTCTCACGTCGGGAGCACCGAGTCGCGCCGCGTCGGCCGTCTGATCGTCCATCTGTTCTTGCGACTCGCGTTCTGCCGCCACCCTCGCCAGGTAGTGCTCTATCTCCCGGGCGATGATCGCCTCCGTCCAGCCGAGCACCTCTCCCATCAAACGGGCAGTGGGCTCGGCTGCGGCTACGCCCCGGTCCCACGTCTCGATCGAGATCCGGGTGCGGCGCGTGAGTGCGTCGTCGAGGTGCAGGGCGCCTTCATGTGAGGTGGCATAGCGGATCTCCGCCGCCAGGTAGCCGTCCGCACCAACAAGTGGCTCACCCAGCTCGGGGCGTTCGCGGATCAGGTCCAGAATCTCCCAGATCAACGACCCGTACCGGCCCAGTAGGTGTTCGATGCGGGCAATGTGGAGACCAGATTCCGCGACGAGTTCTTCTCGCTGGTTCCATAGCGCCTGGTAACCGTCCGCTCCTACCAGCGGGGTCGAGGCCGTCACCGCCCGGGGTACCTTCTCGTCGAGGTTGGCGGCAACCATGTCGATCGCGTCCCCGGCCATCACCCGGTAAGTGGTGTACTTGCCACCGGCTACCGAGATCAGGCCCGGCACGGCCTGAGAAACCGCATGCTCTCTGCTCAAGCGGCTGGTGGCGTCGGACTCCCCGCGGAGAAGAGGTCGCAACCCGGCGTAGACCCCCTCGATGTCTTCGTGCCGGAGAGGATCCTGCAACACTGTGTTGACGTGTGCGAGGAGATAATCGATGTCGGCCCGGCTGGCCGCCGGATGAGCGAGATCTAGGTTCCATTCGGTGTCCGTCGTTCCAATGATCCAGTGCCGGTTCCAGGGAATCACGAAGAGCACGCTCTTTTCCGTGCGGAGAATGATCCCGGTGTCCGAGTGGATCCGATCCCGCGGAACCACCAGATGGATGCCCTTTGAGGCACGGACGTGGATGCGGCCCCGTCCGGCCCTTTCCTGCACTTCGTCGGTCCACACTCCCGTCGTATTGACCACCTGTCTGGCGCGGACCACGAACTCGTCGCCAGACTCGAGGTCGCGCACCCGGACCCCCACCACCCGGTCGCCCTCCCGCTCGAACCCGATCGCTCGGACGCTGGAAGCCAGAGCCGCTCCATATTTCGAAGCAGTGCGGGAGATCATCATTGTGTGGCGGGCGTCGTCCACCCGCGCATCGGAGTAGAGGATTGCCCCAACCACAGTATCCCTTCGGAGCGCAGGCGCCATCTGGAGAGCTTTGCGGCGGCTGAGGTGACGGTGGCGAGGCAAAGGGTTTTCCCCGAGCGCGGCCAGCACGTCATAGATCAGTACCCCGGCGCCGACGTAGGCCCTTTCCCAGATTGGCTGCCGGAGCGGATACAGAAAGGTGATTGGTGAGGCGAGGTGAGGACAGAGCAGATTGAGCATGAGATTGCGCTCGTGGAGTGCCTCTCTTACCAGCTTGAAGTTGAAGTGCTCCAGATACCGCAACCCACCATGAAACAGCTTGGAGGAACGGCTGGAGGTACCCGACGCATAGTCGCGTTGCTCCACGAGAGCCACGGACAACCCCCTGGTCGCGGCATCGAGAGCCGTACCGGCTCCGGTTACTCCGCCACCAATCACAACCACATCGAAAGGCTCGGATTGCATCCGGTGGAGGTCACGCGCCCGCTGTTCCTGGCCGAGTGCTGTGCGACCGGGCATACCTCGCATCGTGCTCCTCCAGCGCTGTCGTCGCTCTTGTCCTCGCTGAGTATCGTAGGGACTCAGACAACCTCGAAGAAGAGACGGCATTCCACCGTTCGACGCCCTACCGGACCGCCGCTTCAACGGCGCGCCACAACGAGACAACCGGACTCAATGGAATGGCCATCGGCACCCGCCCTACCGTAGACACATCGGTTGAGCGGCTGCGGCACGTCATCGGCTGGTTGTTTGTCGAGGGCCTGGAGGTTCAGGTTCCGTTGTCAAGAGCAGCTCAGCTGAGCGGGCCGATGATCTGCTCGGCGGCGGCAACTAGCTGTCCGTTCTGGACCATGCCGGCCACGGCTTCAATCTCGGCGAAGAGCGGCCGGTCATCCTCGAGGGCCGGGACGACACTGCGAACCACATCAGAGAGTGCGCCACACGCCGGGGATGGCCCTCTGGGCAGCCGATACTCGATTCCCTGCACCGCGCACAGGATCTCGACGGCCACTACCAGCGCCGCATTATTCAACACCTCGGTGAGTTTTAACCCGGCACCCCAACCCATCGAGACATGGTCCTCCTGGCTCCCAGAAGTGGGGATACTCTCCACGCTGGCCGGATGAGAGAGCACTCGATTCTCGGCCACCAGGGCGGCCGCGGTGTACTGGGTCAACATGTAGCCGCTGTTTATACCAGGCCGGGGAGAAAGGAAGGCCGGGAGCCCGGCGGAGTGTTGTGGGTCGAGCATCCGGTCGATCCGGCGTTCCGAGATGCTCGACAGCTCGGTGATGGCGATGGCCATGGCGTCCATCGCCAGCGCCAGCGGTTGGCCGTGGAAGTTGCCCCCGGAGATCACCTCGCCCGTTTCGACCAGCACAATCGGGTTGTCTACCACACTCCCGAGTTCCCGACCGAACACGCCTTCCGCATAGGTGAGCGCATCGCGGCAGGCGCCGTGCACTTGCGGAGCGCACCGCAGGCTGTAGGCATCCTGCACTGCATGAGTGGAGTCCTCCCGGTGGCTTTCCACGATGTCCGAGCCGGTCAGCAACCGGCGGATGTTGCCGGCCGAGGCGAGCTGGCCTGGGTGGGGACGCAGTTCATGGATCTCAGAGCGAAAGGGTCGAGCGCTGCCCAGCAAGGCTTCGATGGAGAGGGCGCATGCAAGATCCGCCGCCTTGCTCACCAGCCGGGCGCGGTGCGCCGCCAGGACACCGAGGGCCAGCATCCCTTCGGTCCCGTTGAGCAAGCTGAGCCCTTCTTTGGTGCGCAGTTTGAGTGGTGCCATGCCGTGCGCGGCCAGCACTGCTCGCGCTTCCCGGAGATCGCCCCCCTCTTTGAGTTGCCCCTCGCCGATCAGAGGAAGAGCGAGATGGGCGAACGGGGCCAGGTCACCTGAAGCCCCCACCGATCCCCGTGACGGGACGACGGGCAGCAGATCCTCTCGGATGAAGTCGACGTAGCGCTCAACCAGCACCGGCCGGACGCCGGAGTAACCCTGGGCCAGAGTCCGGGCCCGGAGCAGCAGCATGGCCCGCACCACCGGGTCGGGGAGGGCAGCGCCGACCCCGGCCGCGTGGCTCCTCAGCAAGCTGACCTGGAGGCGTTCGGCTTGATCAGGCTCGATGCGAGTGGTGGCCAGCGCCCCAAACCCGGTCGTGACCCCGTAGACCACCCGATCCTCGGCTACCGCTCTCTCGACAACCTCGCGAGCAGGCGCCATGCGCTCCCATACCTTGTGATCGACGACGACCTCAGCACGGCGCTCGGCTACCGCTGCTACATCATCAATCGACAGCGGACCGCCATCGATCACGACTCGGTACGTCATCCGTTCCCTCTCGACCACGTCAGGGTACCTGCGGATCCGCCCCGAAGAAGAAGTCAGCTGAGAACTACCGTTGCATTGGCGGCGTACACCAGCCCGTCGATTCCTGACAAGATCCAGACTTTCGACCCTGGAAGCCCCGCCTGTGCTAGACCTTGCTAAGAGAACGGAAGCACGCCTCACGACAACGGGAGGACGGACCGTATGGAGAACAAGGTTCGAGAAGGTGCTCGACGGCGGAGAGCTCCACTTCGCGACGCTGCATCCGATCTCGAGCTCGCCATATCCGCCCCGGTTGGCACCGGACCGGTCTGGCGCGACCGGGTTCGGGAATCGCTGGCCCGCGTGCAGGTCGCCCTCAAGCAACACGTCCAAGACACAGAGGGACCAGAGGGACTCTACGAGGAGCTCCAGAACGAAGCTCCGCGGCTCAGCAACCTGGCGAAGCTGCTGGCCAAAGAGCACACCGTGTTGAGGGATGACATCAATCAGGCTCTCAGCGCCCTGGAAGAACTCCCCGACAAGATCGACGACGAGTGCTGCGAGCACGTACGCGAAGCAGTCCTGGCGGTTCTCGGGCGGATCTCGCGCCATCGGCAGAAGGGTGCCGACCTCGTCTGGCGGGCCTACAGCGTTGACATCGGCGGCGAATAGGTCATACACGCCCTCGGTTGTCAGTCGGTCGGCCGGCGCCCGCCCTTCAGTTCTGATGAACCGACCGTCCACCTCACCGAAGAACGCTCCTCCGGGCATAGGATGCTCCACAAGGTAGTCCTGTGCAGAGAACCATCCGATCCTCAACGACCGACCAGGAATCCTCCAGCGTTCGCGTCCCGAGCCGCGACGAGCTCCGTCAGCTACGGCAGTTGCTGACGTTTGTCCGTCCCTACCGAAAGCACTTCGCAGCCGCCATGGTCGGGGTCGTTGTAGCGAGTGGCCTGGGACTGGTGTTCCCCCGCATCATGGGGAACCTGGTCGATTCAGCTCTGCAACCCGCCGCCGGTGTGGGAACCTCGAGGCTGGACAAGATCGCCCTTCTTCTGCTGGGGATCTTCTTTGCGCAAGGTGCGTTCAGCTACCTGCGGATCTACTTCCTGTCGGCCATGGGCGAAGGAATCGTGGCCGATCTCCGCACTCACGTCTACCGGCACATCATGACCCTGCCCGTCAAGTTCTTCGATTCGCGAAAGACCGGTGAGATCACCTCTCGACTGACCTCCGATGTCGGTGTGGTACAAGCGACGGTCTCGGCCTCTCTGGCAGCTGCCGTATCCCAAGCCATCACCCTGGTGGGTGGTCTGGTGCTCATGTTCGTTGCCAGCGTGACGCTTTCGGCGGTCGTGCTGTCCTTCCTGCCCATCACGATCGTGGCAGTCGCTGTCTTTGGCCGGAGATTGAGGCACATTTCCACGGCCTATCAGGACAAGGTCGCCGAAGCCAACGCCAGCGCGGAAGAGGCAATCACCGCCAACCGCGTTGTGAAATGGTTCACTGCCGAGGAGTCCGAAATCCGCCGATATGTCGGAAAGGTGCAGGAGTCCTATCGGGTGGCTCTCCGGCGAGCTCGCCTCCGGGCACTCTTCTCACCATTCGTTCAGTTCGTCGGCTTCGGTACGATCGCGCTGGTGATGTGGATCGGCGGTCGGCAGGTGCTGTCCGGTTCGCTCACTGCCGGCGAACTAGTCACCTTCTTGTTGTACACCTTCACGGTGGCAGGCGCCATCGGTGCCTTCACCGGGCTGTACGGCCAGTTGCAGGAAGCACTCGGGGCCTCGCGGCGTATCTTCGAACTTCTCGGCGAACGCAGCGACATCGGCGAGCCGGCCAAACCCGTAACTTTGGATGAGGTTCTAGGGCGGATCACCTTCGAGGACGTTGGTTTCCGCTACTCGGATAGGGATGTCGACGTGCTGGAGTCGGTTGACTTCGAGGTAGCACCGGGCGAAATGGTGGCGTTGGTGGGTCCGAGTGGAGCCGGCAAAAGCACCATCGTGCAGCTCATACCGCGATTCTTCGACCCGACCGCAGGACGAATCCTCATCGACGGCATTGATCTGCGGGATCTCCGCCTACGCGACCTCCGGTCGTACATGGCAGCCGTTCCGCAAGAGACCCAGCTGTTCTCCGGTACCATCATGGAGAACCTTTTGCTGGGTAAACCCGACGCCACACCCGCCGAGGTGCGGGCGGCGGCCGTGGCCGCCAATGCCCACAGCTTCATTCTGAGCTTTCCGTCCGAATACGAGACCATCGTGGGCGAGCGGGGAGTCAAGCTGTCTGGCGGCCAACGCCAGCGGGTGGCCATCGCCCGGGCCCTGCTTAACGACCCCCGCATTCTCATCCTCGACGAGGCCACGAGCTCGCTGGACAGCGAATCGGAGGCCACCGTGCAGGAGGCGCTTGACCGCCTCATGCAGGGACGCACGACGTTGGTCATCGCCCACCGCCTCAGCACGGTGCGTGACGCCGACCGGCTGGCGGTCATCGACAAAGGCCGGATCGTGCAGGAAGGCAATCACGAGGAACTTCTGGCCGAGGGTGGTCTATATGCGGACCTTTACCACCTGCAATTCCGCGATGGTCCGGACATGCCGGCGATCTGACCGAACTCAGTCCGGTTGGTGCCCGATGTCGAGGCCACCAAACGCCACGAGGGCCTCGATGGAGAGCAGCGGTGCGTCGGCACCGACCAGGTCGCGCCGGGTCTTGTTGGACCAGCCACCAAACAAGGGGATGCCCTTGACTTCCACCCGCCAACCCTCTGGAACCACTATTTCGACGCCACCAAACGCCACCACGACGTCCATTGCAGCGCCTTCCGGAACGGGTCGGGCCCGGCGAAGATCGACCTCGGTCCCGCCGAATACGGTGAACACCGATCCTCCGCCAAACTGTTGCGACTCGCTCACAACATCCCGGCCGAAGAACGCGACGATCGAATTGACCCGATCCCCGCGCGGCACGGTGGTCGAGGCGAGGCTGCTTCCGAAGATAACCCAGAGTCCGATCGCCACCAAGACCACCGGCCAGAACACACTCCGAAACCAATCCGGAACGAAATCCAGGGACCGAGCGAGGAGCGCCAAACCGAGGACGATCAGAACGGCCGGCACCATGATGTGCCGGGGAGAGAAGCTGACAAAGAGAAGCCCGGCTGCTATGAACACCACCGGCCACCAATCGGCAATCAGATCACCGGAGTCGAGCACATCGTTCTGATCGAGCAAGAAGACCACGCCCAGCCCGATCAGCACAAAGCCAACTAGAAGACGTCCGCGGCTCATAGAGATCTCCTGTTTTCGGGTAACGCCATCCTCGCGTACAACACGGAATCGAGTCCAGGGTCGACTGGCCCTTCTCCCCCCCCGGCGAGCGAAGCGAAGCCGTGTCTAGACCGACGAGTACCACCCGAGCATGAAGAGCGTCTCTTGCTCCTTTTTGGCTCCTCTCCAGGAGGAAGCAGGCCTGCTGCCGGGCAATAAGCCGGACAACACCGAGAGCGGGGCCACCAGACTTGGAAGCCGGCGAGACGTGAGCGCACCTGCAAGCATCTCACTAGGGGGTAAGGGCACGACTTGAAACTTGATGAACAGAGGCCGAGACTCCCGGCATGCGCAGACCGGTCGTCGCCGTCATCGGCGCCTCCCAGACCCAGCCCGGTGAACCCGACTACTCCGATGGGTTCCGCCTGGGACGGTTACTTGCCCAGGCGGGATGCACGGTTGCGACCGGCGGATATGGAGGATTGATGGAAGCTGTATCCGCCGGGGCAGACGAGGCAGGAGGCCGGGTCATCGGTGTAACCGCCCCGGCGGTGTTCCCCGGCAGAACGGGCGCCAACCGGCATGTAAGGGAGGAGCGGCAGGCGGTCACCATCACCGAACGAATCCACGATCTACTCACCATGGCCAACGCCGTGATTGCACTCCCCGGCAGCTTGGGTACCTTCACCGAGCTCGTCGTTGCATGGAATGTTGCCTATGTCGCACCGTTCAGCGGCGCGAGCCCCAAACCGATCGTGGCGGTCGGGCCGGTGTGGGGCGATATCGTGCCGATGCTGACCGACCGGTTGGCCACCATGGGCGAACTGGTGCAGTGTGTCGAGACCGTCGAAGAAGCGGCCGCTCTCGTAATTAGGCACCTCGGGTCCCAGGAGACGCCTGAGGAATAGCCGAACCCCTCAGCACTCGCGATCAGAAGGCCCTCGCGGGCTTGTTCCACATCCGGCCGGGCCGGTGCCGGGACCGGAGCTGGAAGAGAATATACTCCGGCGCTCGCCTTTCGTCACGATGCTGGCCGGATCGAGCGCCATGTTGTGCTCTCAGCGCGATGTGATCGCGACACTCATCGAAGGGCTTCCGCAGGGAGGTGTCCGGCCCGACGAACACCAAGAAAGTCGCCACCAGGGTGATCGCGGTCGAGGGCTGGTCCGGGCCGACTTTCTGCCGCCACCCGCCGGAGGACCTGACGGCGCGACGCACGTTGCTGCGAATCGACGATGCCCTTCGTAGACTTAGCCCGTGGCCGACCATCTGGATAACTACCGCGACCGCTTCCCGATCCTCGCTGACACCTGTTATCTCGTGAACCATTCGCTCGGTGCGATGCCGCTTGCCGCTCGACACGAGCTGCTCCGCTACGTCGACGAGTGGGCGTCGCGCGGCGTGCGGGCGTGGAGTGAAGGCTGGTGGGAAACGCCGGTCACGGTCGGCGATGAACTAGCCCCGATCGTAGGAGCTCCGCCCGGGTCGATCGCCATGATCCAGAATGTGACGGTTGCGCAAGCGGTTATCGCCTCCTGCTTCTTTCTGACCGGCCCGCGCAACAGGGTCGTCTTCTCCGAGCTCAACTTCCCGTCGGTCATGTACACGTGGCACAACGTCCCTGGAGCGCACATCGTCACGGTGCGCAGCTGGGACGGCGTGACCGTTCCGACGGAAACCTTCCTGGCCTCCGTCGACGACAGGACAGCCGTTGTGCCGCTTTCCCACGTGCTGTTCAAGAGCGCCTACATCCAGGACGCCGCAGCAATAATCGAACGTGCCCACCAGGTAGGCGCGTTTGTCGTCCTAGATTGTTACCAATCTGCCGGCTCGGTGCCGTTCTCCCTTTCCGAATTGGACGTGGACTTCGCCGTCGGTGGTTCTGTCAAGTGGCTGTGTGGGGGGCCCGGCGCCGGTTGGCTGTATGTGCGACCCGACCTGCAGGAGACCCTTGAGCCGCGCTTCATCGGTTGGCAGGCAGACAAGGCTCCCTTCGATTTTCGACCCGGACCCGTCGAGTACGCGTCGGGAATCTGGCGATTCCTGTCGGGCACACCAAATGTCCCGGCTCTGTACGGGGCACGGGCCGGATACCGGATCGTGTGGGAGGCCGGAATCGAAGCCATCCGCGAGAAATCGCTGCGCATGACCCAGGAGGTCATCAATATGGCCGACGAAATGCAAATCCCGGTCAACTCCGAGCGATCTCCTGAACGCCGCGGCGGGACGGTGACCCTCGATGTGGGCAACGAGGACCGGGTGGCCGCCGCTCTGGCCGATCGCCGGGTCATCGTTGATGCACGACCCGGAGCCGGCATCCGGGTCGGCCCTCATTTCTACAACTCGGACGAAGATCTGGCCCGCTTGCAGGAAGGATTGGTCGAGATACTGGAACGCTAGAAGCTTCGCTTCCAGCATCCCCACCCCTTCGCTCGAGCTCTCAGCCAAAAGCCCGACGAGTTCGCTCGCCGTCCGCCCGCCGCCAGTCGCTGAGTGCCGTCGCTGGCGGCTGACCGGCTTCGAAGCTTGGAGCGAAACCAGGCTTTCCGAGCCATCAGTTGGGTGATCGTCCCTACAATCGACCCGACCGAACGAAGAAGGAGCATCCATGGTCGACGTTGCGCGTGGCCAGTTCTACATCGGTGGGGATATCGAACCGTCTTCCGGTGACCAAACCGGTAAGGCCCGGCTCTACGACGCCCACGACCTGACCACGCACGGGGTCATTGTTGGCATGACCGGATCCGGAAAGACGGGTTTGGGCATCATCTTCCTCGAAGAAGCGCTCCTGTCCGGTATTCCGGCCCTCATCATCGACCCAAAGGGCGATATGGGGAATCTCTTGCTCAACTTCCCCAACTTCCGACCGGAGGACTTCCGGCCTTGGATCGACGAGGGCGAAGCACAGCGCAAAGGGGTAACGCCCGACGAGTTTGCCGCCGGCACCGCCGACCTCTGGAAGAACGGTCTCGCCCAATGGGATATCGGCTCCGACCGGCTCACCCAACTCGGCATGGGAGCCGATTTCTCCATCTATACGCCCGGCTCGGCAGCAGGAATTCCGATGAACATTGTCGGTTCCCTCGCCGCTCCGGATCTCGATTGGGACATGGAGGCAGAGACCGGACGCGACGAGATTGAAGGATTCGTTTCGAGCCTGCTGGTGCTGGCGGGAATCGAAGCCGACCCGATCTCGAGTCGCGAGCACATTCTCCTCTCCAACATCATCGAGAAGGCCTGGATGGCCGGGACCGATCTTGATCTCGCCCAGTTGATCGCCCAGGTAATGGACCCCCCGCTTCGCAAACTGGGCGTTTTCGAGGTCGACACGTTCTTCCCGCCCAAGGACCGCACCGCCCTGGCCATGCGGCTCAACGGCCTAGTGGCCTCGCCCTCCTTCAACGCCTGGATGGTGGGTCCGCCCGTCGACATCCAATCAATCCTCTTCGCCCCGGACGGCAAGCCGCGGGCGGCAGTGGTGTACCTGCAGCATCTCGGCGACCAAGAACGGCAGTTCATCGTCACACTGTTGTTGTCCAAGATGGTGACGTGGTTGCGCCGCCAACCCGGCACGTCCGACCTGCGCGCCCTCATCTACATGGACGAAGTGTTCGGATTCGCTCCCCCCACCGCCGAGCCACCCTCGAAGAAGCCCATCCTCACCATCTTCAAACAAGCCCGGGCGCACGGCGTGGGCATGGTCTTGTCGACCCAGAATCCAGTTGATCTCGACTACAAAGCCATGTCGAATGCAGGTACCTGGCTCATCGGGCGTCTTCAAACAGAACGAGACAAGGCCCGGATCCTGGAGGGGCTGAAGTCAGCATCGGGGGCGGTCGACGTTGACCGGTTCGACAAGCTGATCGGCGACCTTGACAAACGCCAGTTTGTACTCCACACGACGAGATCCGCCGAACCGTCCGTCATGACGACCAGATGGGCCATGTCGTATCTGCGGGGTCCGCTCACCCGCGAAGAGGTGACCAGATTATCGGACGGAGCGCCGGAGCGGGAGGCCTCTGCCGCGGCCGAGCGTTCTGCGACACCACCCGCCCCCGCCGTCGCCGAGGACGAGACCGTTGTGGCGCCCACAGTCGCCACCGGAGTTCCTACCTACCACCTCGATCCTGCCGCGCCCTGGGGTAGCGAGATCGGCGCCGTTCCTGGAGGCCAGCGCCTCCAGGCCGGTTTGGTTGCCCGGGTCCAACTCGCCTACGACGATCGGTACGCAGGAGTCGATCACAAAGAGGAGTGGGAGGCCGTGTTCTTCCCGCTTGGACCGAGCTTCAATCCGGCCAACCATCTCGCCGTCGATTACGACAACCGCGACCTGAGGCCGGGCACTCCTCCGGGGGGCACATTCTTGCTCACCGAAGCCCCCCTTGAATCCGCCGCCTTTTTCAAACAAGCTGAAACAGATCTGAAAGAGTGGCTGTATCGCAATCGCCAGGTTGAGGTATTCAAGAACGAGCCTCTCAAGCTGTACTCGCGAATCGGCGAGACCGAGAAAGAGTTTGCTGCCCGTTGCGACGACGCGGCTGAGGACGCCGCCGACGCCGAAGTGGCCACGCTCCGTGATCGATACAGGGTCAAGATCGATGGGGTGAAAGACCAGCTTGCCGCCGCCGAGCGGCGGGTTCGGGAGCTGGAGGTGGACACGCAGAGCCGGCGCCAGCAAGAGCTCGTGGCAGGAGCGGGTGACCTTCTCTCCGTGTTCATCGGCGGGAAACGGCGGTCGCGCAGCCTGTCCGGTGCCGCCTCGCGCAGATCACAGACTGTGCGCACCCAGGAACGGCTCCGTTCGGCGCAGGAGAAGCTCTCGGACAAGACAACAGATCTCGACGATCTCGAAGATGACCTTTCCCGAGACCTCATAGAGATCACCGATCGATGGAACGACGCCGCCCGCAACCTCCAAACAATCGAGATCGGTTTGGAGAAGAGCGACATTGCCGTCGATGAAATGGCCCTTATGTGGGTTCCGGTCGGTTAACCAGCTGGCGACGGATCGGTACTCTCGGAGTCTTGTTCCTCGCGGTGTGAACCGAAGATCAGATCGCCACCCATGAAGCAATTGGGGAGGTGATCGTCGGACTGTTTCAATTGCCTCCGGATACCCGGAATCGGGAAGTATGGCGCAACCTCGAGCCTCGTCGGAACCTATGCGGGATATTCAGTCTGCATCGTCGCCGGGTCCGGGGCTGGCGATCGCCCAGAGGATGTCCTTGATGCTAACGATTCCAAGCAGCTCACCATCTTCCATAACCGGCATGTGCCGGTACCCAGTCTCGAGCAGCCATTCGGCAGCTTCCCGCGCCTGAGCCTCGGGCGAGAAAACGTCCGGGTCACTGGTCATCCAATCACGGACGATCTCGGTAACAGCATCCGCTCCTTCGGCGGCCGCCCGCAGGACGTCGCGTTCGGTGATAATCCCGGTCAAACGGCGGTCCTCGACGACTCCGACGGACCCCACCTGCGCCGCCAGCATGGCCTCTGAAACGTCCTGCAGCGTCGTCTCGGGCCCGCAAACTTCGGCTCGTCCGCCCACCATCGCCCGGAGCTTCACAGGGTACCTCCTTCGCGGCAAACCCTAGTGGCTCCACCATCGGAAGACAGACGAGTTCAGGCCTCCCGCTGGCGAAACCAGGCGACGGTCCGTTCCATCCCTTCACGCAGGGGAATCATTGCTCTCCAGTCGAGCTCACGCTGAGCCAGGCTGGTGTCGGGGCAGCGCACCGTTGGATCATCCTGTGGAAGTGGGTTGAGCTCGACTCCGGGATGGTGCCCGACCACGTCCTGGATGACCTCCGCCAGATGGAGAATGGTGACCTCGTCGGGGTTCCCTAGATTGACCGGTCCCACGTAGTCGCTGATCAGCAACCGCACGATGCCTTCGATCAGATCGTCCACGTAGCACAGGGACCGAGTTTGCGTCCCGTCCCCGAATACGGGGAGCGGCGAGTTCTGCAGTGCCGCATCGATGAAGGCCGGCACCGCCCGCCCGTCGTCCCGTCGCATCCGCGGGCCATAGGTGTTGAAGATCCGGGCGATGCGGACGTCGATCCCGTGCTGACGGTGGTACGCCAGCGCGAGCGCCTCGGCAAAGCGCTTCGCTTCGTCGTACACACCACGCGGACCAATCGGATTGACGTTGCCCCAGTACGTTTCCGGTTGCGGGTTGACCAGGGGGTTGCCGTAAACCTCACTTGTAGAGGCCAGCAAGAACCGGGCATCCTTGGCGCGGGCCATGCCGAGCGCTTTGTGGGTTCCCAGGGACCCCACTTTGAGCGTTTGGATCGGCCAGCGAAGGTAATCGAGCGGCGAGGCCGGCGAAGCGAAATGGATGACGTAGTCGACCCCACCGGGCACATGCAGGAAGTCGGTGACGTCGTAATACACGAAGCGGAAACCGGGTTGGCCTATGAGTTGGGCGATGTTGTCTTCATGTCCGGTGATCAAATTGTCGATCACCGTGACCCTGGCGCCCAGATCGACCAGGCGATCGCTGAGGTGAGACCCCAGGAATCCCGCTCCTCCGAGTACGACCGCGTGCCGACCCTGCACATCCGTCTGGGACACGACCCGACTCCTCTCGCGCAGATGCCTTTCGTGAAGATGCTAACGGGGGCCGCTACACCTGTCCCCGGTCGGGATCGACCACGGCGGCCAGCACGTCCCGGATGCTCAGAATGGCCAGGAGGCGATCACCGTCCACAACGGGAAGATGCCGGTACCCGCTCTCGAGCAACCAGAGCGCCGCTTCCTCGACCTCGACATGAGGCGAGAACGTGTCGACCGAACCTGTCATCCAATCGTCCACGCTGACGGCGTCCGGGTCAGCTCCCCGAGCGACGGCCTTCATAAGGTCGCGCTCGGTGATGATGCCCACCAGCTTGCCGCCGGCTATAACTCCCATCGATCCCATTTCCCCGGCCACCATGCGACGCGCTGCGTCCCGGAGCAACAGATCGCCGCCGCACACTTCGGTCGTCCCACCGATCAACTCGCCGAGTCTCACGTCCCCTCCATCCCGCCTTGTCTCATTGTCGCGAACTTCTCCAGCGAGGTCATCCCCTATTCGGACCGCTCGAGTACTACTCGCGCCAGGTATTCACCGATGGCCAGCGACGCAGTCGCGGCCGGCGACGGCGCATTGAGCACGTGCAGGGATCGCGGGGACTCTTCAATGGCGAAGTCGTCGAGCAAGTTGCCCTGCCGGTCCATCGCCTGGGCGCGAACCCCGGCGCCGGCTCGTACAACGTCGTCGACATCGATGGCCGGAACCAACCGCTGCAGGGCGGCCACAAAGGCTCGTTTGCTTGCCGAACGGACCATTTCGCCGATGCCGGTCTTCCAATACTTGCGGGCGACCACCCACAGCCCAGGATTCCGCAGCGTCTCCCACAGATCGCCCCGGTCGATCGATCCCCATCGGTAACCCTCTCGCGACAGCGCCAGCACTGCGTTGGGGCCCGCTTCAATACGTCCCGCGACGGTTTTCGTGAAGTGCACCCCGAGGAACGGAAAGCGGGGATCAGGCACCGGGTAAATCATCCCGTTGACCAGATGCGCTCGTTCATCCTTGATCTTGTAATACTCGCCCCGGAACGGGACGATCTGGATCTGCGAATCAGCCCCCGCCATGCGGGCCACCCGGTCGCATTGCAGCCCGGCGCAGTTGACGAGGTACCCGACGGAGATGTCGCCGGTAGAGGTGCGGATACCGATCTCGTTGGTGCCTGTGAAGATCGAAAGAACCTCAGTGCTGAGTCTGACTACCCCACCTCGTTCTTCGATGCGGAGCGCCATTGCTTCGGCCACTTGCTGAAAGTCAACCGAGGCCGTACCCGGCACGTATAGACCGGCCACCCCGGCTGCATTGGGTTCAATCTCCCGGATGCCGTAGGAGTCCAACTCCCGCAGCCCTTCCACACCGTTGGCGATGCCGCGGCGATGAATCCCCTCGAGCGCCGCGACCTCGGACTGGTCGACCGCCACCAATATTTTCCCAAACGGCTCGTAGGCAAGACCCTCGGCCTCGCAGAAGGTGCGCAGCTTGCGGACCCCGTCGACACAGAGTCTCGCTTTCAACGAACCGGGCTTGTAGTACACGCCGGAATGGACCACGCCACTGTTGTGTCCCGTTTGGTGCCGACCGACCCGGGCCTCCTTTTCGAGCACGATCAGCCGGAGTTCCGGCTGAGCCTCGAGCAGGCCAAGAGTGGTGGCGAGACCAACGATGCCCGCACCGATAATGGCCACGTCGTAATGGTCACCCATAGCAGCAATGGTATAACGGCGCGACGAAGGGCAAGCCTATGTAGCCCGCCCTTCGCATCAACTAGCCGTTCGAGGTACTAGGTACTCGGTACTTGCTAAATGAGGTCTTGCTCGCGGATCCCGAAGGAAGGATGACGGAGCCGGCACAGCGCCAGCTTCTCGAGTTGACGAATGCGCTCCCGAGTCAAGCTGAACTCGTCGCCGATCTCCTCGAGTGTCCGCGGAACACCGTCATAGAAGCCGTACCGTAGCGCCAGGATGCGGCCCTCCCGATCGGGAAGTCGCTCGATCGACACGCGCAGGCTCTGCGCCACATCCAGCTCTTCCGTGATCTGCACCGGGTCGGTGGCGTCCTCGTCTTCGATAAAGTCGCCCAACTGCGCGCCGTCCTCGCCCACCGGCTGCTCCAGCGATACCGTATCGGCAACCCCAAGCGCCAACTCGACTTTGTCGACCGTGACGCCGGCCTCTTCGGCAATCTCTTCCGGTTTCGGATCGCGGCCCAGCTCGGCTTTCAAACTGGCTTGGGCAGCGCGTACCGCCGCCAGCGTATCGTGGAGATGGACCGGAATCCGCACGGTGCGGGACTTGTCGGCGATGGCCCGCGTGATGGCCTGTCGAATCCACCATGTGGCGTAGGTGGAGAACTTGAAGCCCTTGCGCCAATCGAACTTCTCAACGGCGCGAATGAGCCCGAGGTTGCCTTCCTGAATAAGGTCGAGGAAGTCGATGCCGGAGGTGTTCGCGTAGCGGCGGGCGTTGGCGACCACGAGTCGCAGGTTGGCGGTAAGAAAGGCGTCCTTAGCCTCTTTGCCGTGCCGCTCCTTACGCCGAAGCTCGATCTCCTGCTTCTTGTCTTTGTACTCCCCTGCCTCCAAGAGGACGGCCGCGTCTTCACCGCTCTCGATCTTCTGGGCTAGCTCGACCTCCTGTTCGGCGGTGAGCAGGTCGTACTCGCCGATCGCGGTCAGGTACTGGCTGACCAGGTCCGTGGTGAGACGGCCGCGTTCGTCGGTCAGCTTGTTCCGCTGACGGTCGCGCTCACGTTCGCGCCGGGCCCGTGCTTCGGACTTCGGGTCGGCGTCATTTCCGTTGCCGTTTGAGCGGACGCGGCGCGTCTTCTCGGCTGCTGGCATGTTGGGGTGTCCTCCGGTTCAAAGGGTTGGTCTCGATGCAAACGATTTCACCGAGGCATCGGATGCAATATGACATATATATGCCGTTTTGTGAACCCCCTTTCTTGCTGCTTCGTCTCACCGATCGACTGCGCGGTCGCGATTGAAGGGAAACAGCTTTCCCCGCGGGAGCGGCCCCCGGGTCACAAATCGCACCTGGCCAACCATCGGCGAGTAGCCGAATAGCTTCACCCCGCCGTTAACCGCCCGTGCTAACTACCGTCTTCTCATGCCCAATCGCCTCGCCGACGAAACATCCCCGTACCTCCTGCAGCATCAAGACAACCCTGTCGACTGGTATCCATGGGGCGAAGCTGCTCGTGCAAAGGCCCGACTTCTCGACCGGCCCATCCTGCTCTCGGTCGGGTACTCGGCCTGCCACTGGTGCCACGTGATGGCCCACGAATCGTTCGAGGATCCCGATACGGCCCAACTGATGAACCGGCTCTTCGTCAATGTCAAGGTCGATCGAGAGGAACGACCCGACGTCGACGCCATCTACATGGACGCGGTGCAGCGGTTGACCGGCCGGGGCGGATGGCCCATGACCGTGTTCCTGACACCAAATGGTGAACCCTTCTATGCCGGCACTTACTTCCCCAAGGACGACCGGCCCGGAATGCCATCGTTCTCGCGAGTGATGCTGGCTGTGGCCGACGCTTGGCAGAACCGCCGCGCCGACGTGCAGACCCAGGCCGACGGGATCGTGGCAACCATCGACCGCACCTTCCCGCCCACCGAAGACCTCCCGGACGGGACGGCGTTGGTGAAAGCGTTGGAAGTGATCCGCAACCTCTTCGACCATGAGCACGGAGGATTTGGCGGCGCTCCGAAGTTCCCCCAGGAACCGGTCCTGGAGTTTCTACTTCGGATCGGTGACGCACCGTGGGCGAGTGGGACGCTCGACATGGTGCAAGCCACCCTCATGAAGATGGCCCAGGGAGGCATCTTTGACCACGTCGGAGGAGGGTTCGCCCGGTACGCAGTGGACGCCCGATGGTTGATCCCCCACTTCGAGAAGATGCTGTACACCAACGCGCAGCTCGCCCGCCTGTACCTGCGGGCCTGGCAAATGACCGGCCAGTCCCGGTTCCGCGCGGTGGCCATCGCCACCCTGGACTATATGGAACGGGACCTGCGTCTGCCGGCTGGTGGGTTCGCGGCCGCTGAGGATGCCGATTCGGAGGGGATCGAAGGCAAATTCTACGTTTGGTCCGAAGCGGAGTTCCGCTCGATAGTTGGCGACGATGCGGCCGTGCTGGCCGGCACCTACTTCGGCGTGACCCCTGGAGGGAACTTCGAGGGGGCCAACCACCTTCACGAAGCCCGCTCCATCGAGGAGGTAGCGGCCGAACACGGAACCACCCGTGAGGAGGTCGAGCGAGCTCTGGCCGCCGCCCGGACCCGGCTGCTGGAAGCGCGAGACCATCGCATCCGGCCCGGGTTGGACGACAAGGTGGTGACATCGTGGAACGGGTTGGCCGTCCGGGCCCTGGCTGAAGCAGGCGCGATCCTCGGCAACCGTCGCTATCTAGATCTGGCCGAGGAAACGGCACGGTTCGTCCTCGAACACAACCGCGACGACACCGGCCGGCTGCTGCGAAGCTGGGGAAGGGGACAGGCCGGCCGGCGTGGGTTCAGCGAAGACTACGCGGCGTTGGCCGTCGGTCTCTTCGCGCTCTACCAAGCCACCGGCGATCCGGGCTGGTATAGCGAAGCCATGACATTGGTCGAGCAGCTAGTCGAGCTGTTTGCCGACCAAGACGGGGGGTTCTTCACGACGGGGAGCGATGCCGAGGCCCTTATCACTCGCCCCAAGGACCAATACGACAGCCCCCACCCTTCCGCCAATTCGATGGCCGCCGAAGCCTTATTGATGGCTTCGCTGTATACGGGAGACGGTAACCTCCGAGGGTTGGCAGAGGGCACCATTCGGGCCGGTGGGAGCTTGATCCAGGGAGCCCCGACGGGCGTTGGACATTTACTGGCAGTGCTCTCGTCGCTCCTTCTCCCGCCCCGGGAGGTAGCGATCGTAGGACCGGAAGCCGATGAGCTGGCCCGGGTGGTGTGGGAGCGGTTCCGACCGGACGTGGCTCTCGCCGTCGACCGGAACGGCGAAGCATCGACAATCCCTCTGCTGGCCGGACGCCAAGGCCGGGACATAACCCGAGCTTTCGTTTGCCGGGACTTCGTGTGCGAGCTTCCGGTATTCGATGTCGAGTCGCTGCGCAGGCAGCTCGACGCTTGAACCGAACGTTGAATACGGGTCTTTCGACCCTTGCGCCGGAGCTTCCCGGCAAGCACGGTAGGGGCAGCCTCACAAAGGGCGATGCCGGTGGATCGGGATGTGCTGCTCATGATCGTGGCCATCGTCGGGGCGCTCGCGGCCACTGTTGCCCTCGGCATCGGCATCCACATCCTCATCGGGCGCCTGACGGCCCGCCGGCGCACCTCCTCGATGCGCCGCAACCTCTGTTTTTGGTGCGGGACCGAGTACAAGAAGGAGCTGGCCGACCACGAGGCGGAACCCGACGAGTGGCTGCATTGCCGGGCCTGCGGGCAGAAGGTCCACGACCGTTGCCACCACCAGATCCGAGCGTTGCAGGCGGACTGGGTGTGCCCCCACCCCGAAGCAGTGCTGACCTGTCCGGCCTGCGGCCGCCGGTCGATCAACGACGAAGCAGCCGCCCAGATGGCGAAGCTGACCAAAGAGCTGGCCAGGTACGCCAAGAAGGCCGACGCCCGGCCGCCCGGCGCCGAGAACTAGTCGTCTACCCCCCGCCGGATGACGTCGGAGCTATTGCGTCACGCAGACCGGACTTCTGCGACGCGGCGCCTAGCGTTTCGGCTCCGAACAGCACCAGGCTGACCCAAAGGAGATCAGCCATCATCAGATGCACCAGCTGCAACCAGATCGGTGTGAGGAGGGCGATATTGAGCGCCCCCGCCGCTAGCTGCCCACTAACCAGGATCATGATGGCCAGCGAGGAGAGCCGTCGCCCGCTGGCGGTCATACCGAACCGGCGGGCGAGCCAGAAGAGATAGATCCCAACGGCGACGGCCACTATCGGGTGGACGATCCGCAGATTGGTGAGGAAATGCTCGCCGGACGCGAAGTCCTCGGTCAGGCCGGCCACCAGCGATTCGGGAGGGAACAGGGTGTCGGCCAGGGCGGTGACGGCCCCCGTAGCTGCAACAAGCGCCACCCCGGCGCCTCCTGCCATCCACCTGCGTGCAAAGCTCCTGTCACGGTCAAGGCGCACGGGACCGCTGCCCGACAACCACCAGGCCGTCAGCGTCAGGGCACCCAGTAACAGCAAGGTGTTGACCAGGTGCAGAGGCACCGCCGCAGTTCGGGCTGCCGAAGCATCATCTGCGACCCACTCATAGAGCACGATCATCGCCCCGATAAGAGCTTCACCGAGGATGAACGCTCCCGAGAACCCGACCCCTCGTCGAGCCGGGTGACCGGTCGGAAACGTGCGCCACACCCGCCACACCAAGGCTGCCACCATGACGAGCGCCAGACCGCTGGTGACCCGATGGGTGAACTCGATGGCCCTTGCCCCTTCGAGCCCAGACGGGACCAGCTCCCCATGGCAGCTGGGCCAGTTGGCACCGCACCCGGCCCCGGAGCCGGTCGCCCGCACAAACGCACCGAATACGATTACACCGATATTGACGAGTACGGTCGCCCAGGCGAACTTGGCGAGGGAGGGCATGGGGGGATAGTACTCATTACCCAGCACCCAGCAGCCAGGTCCAGCGGACGGCGGACAGCGGAAGGCACTCCCTGGGAACTGGGAACCGGAAACCGGAAACTACCAACTAAATTGCTGGTTCGTGGCTATCTATGAAAGCGCCGTTGCGGCGATCGGACACACCCCATCCATCCGCCTCGCCCGTCTCCATTCTCCCGGCAATCTGGTGGCCAAGGCCGAACACGTCAGCGTCGGCGGTTCGATCAAGGAGCGTATCGCCGTCACGATGATCGACCGGGCGGAAGCACTCGGATTGCTCGAGCCCGGAGGGACAATCGTGGAACCGACCAGCGGCAACACCGGTGTGGGCCTGGCCATCGTCGGTGCGGTGCGAGGGTATCGAGTCATCTGCACCGTCCCCGACAAGGTCTCCAAGGAAAAGCAAGACCTCCTCAAGGCATACGGCGTCGAGGTCATCGTCACTCCCACCAACCTGCTGCCCGATCATCCTGACTCCTACTACGGAGTTGCGCGGCGTATCGCCGCTGAAATCCCCGACGCCTATCACCCCGACCAGTACTCGAATCCGGCCAACCCGGAAGCGCACTACCTGAGGACCGGGCCGGAGATCTGGGAACAAACGGATGGGCAGGTTGGGGCGGTCGTGATTGGCGTCGGTACCGGTGGCACGATCGCGGGGGTGGGGAGATACCTCAAGGAACAGAACCCGGAAGTGCTCGTCGTCGGCGCCGACCCGGAAGGTTCCATCTACACCGCGCCCTCGATGGCCGACGTTCATCAGTACCTGGTCGAAGGGGTCGGCGAGGACTTCTGGCCGGACACCTACGACGCATCGGTGGTCGACGAGTTCATCAAGGTCACGGACGCCGAGTCGTTTGCCATGACCCGGCGGCTCGCCCGGCGGGAGGGTCTCCTGGTCGGTGGGTCGTGCGGGATGGCCACCCACGCCGCTCTCGAGGTTGCCGAGAGACACCCCGACCGCATGGTGGTGGTCATCCTCCCCGATTCCGGTCGGGGCTATCTGTCCAAGGTGTTCAATGACGATTGGCTCCGCGACCACGGATTCATGGAGGACTGATGCGGTTTGAAACCGACGCCATCCACGCCGGGCAGGAACCCGAAGCCACCACGGGAGCGGTGACCGTACCGATCTACGCCACCAGCACCTTTGTCCAGGACGCCCCGGGGCGACACCGCGGCTACGAATACTCCCGTACCCACAATCCCACTCGGCATGCCCTGGAGGTGGCGCTCGCCGCCCTGGAAGGGGTTGCCCCGAACACGGGGGGTGGCGCCGTAGCCACGGCGTCGGGAATGGCCGCCACCGCCCTCATCGGATACCTGCTCAAACCCGGCGACCATGTGTTGCTCCCCAACGACGCCTACGGCGGCACCTTCCGCTTTTTCGCCCGCGTCCTGGCCGACCAAGGCGTTGCCTGGTCGGTGGTCGATATGACCGACCGGCGACTCCTCGAAACAGCCGTCCGGTCGGAGACCAGGTTGGTTTGGGTCGAGACCCCCACCAACCCGTTTCTGCGGTTGGTCGATATCGAGCATGCCGCCACAGTGGCCCATGCCCAGGACGCCAGTCTGGTCGTTGACAACACCTTTGCCACCCCCTATCTGCAGCATCCGTTGGCTGCGGGCGCCGATGTCGTCCTTCACTCGACCACCAAATATCTGGGCGGCCACTCGGACACCGTCGGCGGGGCACTGGTCACCGGCCGGCCCGAACTAGACGAGCGTTTCCGCTTCCTCCTGAATGCCGCCGGGCCGGTACCCGGGCCGTTCGATGCCTGGCTGGTATTGCGGGGTATCAAGACTCTGGCCGTCCGCATGGAGCGCCATTGCGCCAACGCCGCCCGCGTTGCTGCTTTTCTCAGCGATCACCCTGTGGTGAGCGAGGTCTTCTACCCGGGCCTCTCCCGCCATTCCCAGCACGAGCTGGCCACCCGGCAAATGGCCGGATTCGGCGGCATGGTGTCCTTCCGAGCGGCGGGTGGAGCGGGGGCGGCCCAGCGGGTGGCGTCATCCACCCGGCTCTTCTTGCTGGCCGAGAGCCTGGGCGGGGTGGAGTCGTTGATCGAGGTACCAGCTGCCATGACCCACGCCTCGGTACGGGGCACTGCACTCGAAGTCCCGGACGATCTGGTGAGACTCTCCGTGGGTCTCGAGCACATCGACGACCTTCTCGAGGACCTGGATCAAGCTCTACACGCGTAGCGGATTGCGGTAGGCCGGATGAAGGCGCCCGACTGCCGACCTGCCTCAGCCGTCGTTGGTCCGGAGAGACAGACAGGTCAAACCACCGTCCGCTTTCTCGAACTCGGAGACGTCAACGGTAACTACCCCGTAACCGTCCGCCGCTACGACTTCCTGGACGGCGTGTTTGGACGACGGGACCAAGACATTCCCGTCCGGGAGCCTGAGGGTGTTGATTTCGCCCTCGCCTTCCACCCAGAGAATCCGAAACTTGCCGAACACCTCCGGGTTGAAATGCCCCGGCGCGGCAATCAGCGTCTCCGCGTCGAGCGCCGTAACGACCGACTTGAGATGCAAGGTGTCGCGCACCTGAACCGGTACCGTCTCGATCCCAAGGTCGGCGGTGATCTTCGCCAGTTGGCGGATGCCGTCGTCGTTCGTACGCGAAGACCGTCCTGCATAGATGCGGCCGCCCAGCTGCAGCACGTCGCCACCCTCGAGCGTCCCAGGCGGGTCGATCGAGCGAAGCTCGAATCGAGCCGCGAGGGCCTCCCCAACCCCGGTCACCTCGCCCCGGCGTGACGGTACGCCCGGGCGGGTACTCACCAGCGTGCCGATCAGGAGCACGGCCACGTCCTCGATGAACGGCCCGTCGGGGAAGTCAAAAGGGGTGTCGAGCCGCTCGATCCCGAACCCACCCCCGGCCAGGCAAGCGATGTACTGCTGGTGCTGTTCCCGGGCCAATGCAACGTCGATGGCCGAGCCGGGCGCGACACCGGTCAAGGCTCGGGCGAAAGAATCCGGAACCGAGCGCACGAACGCAAGCGGGCGAGACATCTGGGGGAGACTACCTACTCGCCCTGATTCCCGATTCGTGGAAAGCCTGATGTGATACTCCGACACAGAACGGTGTTGCGTTCCCACAGGCGAGTTGGTCCTCGCGCTCACGGCCGGCAGCCGCCCTGCAAGGCGCAGTCGGCCTCGGGTTCACCATGGTCTCGGTAGTGATCTTCATTCTCCTCGACGGCGGTTTCGCCGCATCTAGCGGGTGCGACTGGCGTTCCGATGAAGATCCACACAGATCTTCGGGAGCGCGGATCATCGACCTCAGGCTGGGTGCTGAGCGGCCG
>Ga0224512_10000670_pt1 | contig 35281 bp, 24 predicted proteins | sample SF_May12_sed_USG_4_FD_169103 | JGI IMG/M metagenome (GOLD analysis project Ga0224512, IMG submission 169103) | Sediment microbial communities from San Francisco Bay, California, United States - SF_May12_sed_USGS_13 | ecosystem: Environmental > Aquatic > Marine > Sediment | place: USA... | reverse complement strand
CATCAAGGTCATCTGGAGCGGCGAATGGGACAAACTGTTTGCCATAGACTATGAAGGTGTTCTGCAGGAGCGCATGGAACAAGCCGTCGACGGGGACTACCAGATGTACTCGGTATCGAGCGGCGAGGAGGTCCGGGAGCACTGGGTTGGCACCAACCAGAAACTGATCGACATTATGCGCGTGCTCTCCGATGAGGAGATACGCTGCATCCGCCGCGGCGGTCACGATCACAAAAAAGTCTACGCGGCTTTCCAGAGCGCCGTTGAGAACAGCTCAGGGCCGACCGTGATTCTGATAAAGACCATCAAGGGTTACGGAATGCAGGGTTATGAAGGCTCAAATGCCGTTCATCAAAAGAAGAACCTGAGTACCGAGGAAAGAGTCGACACCGCGCATCGGCTGGGTATTCCGATCAGCGACGAAGCCGCCGCGCAGGCCGAATTTTACCGCCCGCCGGAAGACAGCGAAGAAGTTCAATATCTGAAGGCCCGCCGGGACACTCTGGGTGGCCCGTGGCCTCGCCGCAGCGTTGACTGCCCGGCATTGCCGGCGCCCGCGCTTGACGTCTTTCGGGATCAAATCGAGGGTTCGGGAGATCGCCCACTGTCAACGACAATGGCTTTCGTGCGCATGCTGGCGAAGCTCCTCGATCACCCGGATCTGGGCAAGTACATCGTGCCGATCGTGCCGGACGAGGCCCGTACTTTCGGCATGGAGGCACTGTTTCGCAAAGCCGGTATTTATTCCCCGGAGGGCCAGAAATATCGCCCGGTAGACAGTTCCACACTCATCCCATACCGGGAAGCCGAGGATGGTCAGATTTTGCAGGAAGGAATTTGCGAAGCGGGCGCAATGGCTTCCTTCCTGTCGGCCGGAACGGCCTATGCCGTGCATGGCGTCCCGACTATTCCGTTCTACGTGTTCTATTCGATATTCGGCTTCCAGCGTGTTGGCGACATGATCTGGAGCTGCGGCGACATGCTGTCGCGCGGTTTCCTGCTCGGTGGCACTTCCGGTCGTACAACCCTGAACGGCGAAGGGCTGCAGCACGAAGACGGACATTCCCAGGTCGTTGCAAATACCGTGCCGAACCTGTTGAGCTATGACCCCTCTTTCGCCTATGAATTGGCCGTGATCGTGCGTGACGGCATTCACCGCATGTACGAAAAACAGGAAAATATTTTCTACTACATCACGATCCACAATGAGAATTACGTGATGCCGGCGATGCCGGAAGATGTCGGCGACGGCGTCGTAAAAGGCATGTACTGCTACCAGCGCTCGACACAAAAACCCAAGCCGGGACGCACAGCACATTTGTTCGGCAGCGGCGCGATCATGAGCGAAGTGCTCAAGGCGAAGAAGCTGCTGGAGGCACGCGGCGTGGCGACCGATGTCTGGAGCGTGACCAGCTACAATGAACTGATGCGCGAGGGGCTGGCAGTAGAACGTCAGAATCTGCTCGCCTCGGGCGAGGCGCGCTTGGTACCCTACGTCGCCGAACTTCTGTCACCGGAACAAGGGGTATTTGTCGCCGCGTCCGATTATATGAAAGCCCTGCCATTGAGTATTGCGCGCTGGGTGCCCGGCCCGTATGTGGTACTCGGCACTGACGGTTACGGATTGAGTGAATCACGTCCGGACCTGCGCGCACATTTTGAGGTCAGCGGTGAATACGTGGCTTATGCGGCAATGGGCTCACTGGTGGAATTCGGCAAAGTCACCCAAAAGGAGCTGGATGAGGTGGCCGCTGAGTGGCAGATCGATCGCTCCAAACCCGACCCGGCCTGCAGCGGACCCGCGGATTACCCGTAAGACCCACTGCCCCCGGCAGTCAGCGAATACGCCGTTCTGCCGCCCCGGGGAATCGCGCCTCAGACGAGCGCTGCGTGAGGCACATCACGGCAAACGCACGGCGGCGCGTCTAGACTCTCTATTCTGCTGCTGACTCATGGATGTCACCATGGACGCCGAGCCTGCCTACACGGGCACTCACAAGGTTGTATTGCCGGCTGACTATCTGAACAGTATCGAGGCGGCCATCGACTTGCATGCCGAACAGATTGCGTCGGTCGCCGTCAATCTTGACTGTGCCGGTCTGCAAATCAGCGCTTCACAGCGTGCATTTCGGCGCGGACTCCTGGGCCTTGCCATCTGGCTGGCCCCGGTCGGCTGGATAACCTGCCTCTAGCCGGCAATTGCACAAAACCGACCGAACGGCTCCGCAAACATGTGATCTGAATTGTAATCACTCAGACTTTATGCTGCGGGCCCTGTCAGGTTGGCAAATCTCAGTTTCACCGATTCCAAACAATCGTGACCTGTCCAGGTCTTGTCTGCGGCATACCCTTTGCAGGGAATAAAGCGGACCGCAACGAGCCATCCCTGCAAAGGGTATGCCGCAGACAAGACCGAAGCCTGGCAGAGGGTTTCGGTTCGAGGATTATTTAGCTATTACAGGTATGTGCCAGAGCTACCGGCAGGCCGCCAGAGACTCTTTGCTTGGGATGGCTCCCTGCGGTCCGCTTTATTCCCGCCGAAAGAGTCTCTGGCGACCTGCCTCCAACGGTGGAATTGCGAAGTCCGTTTTTCGCGCGAGCAGGTGCTGTCTGTCCGATGAGATCTGAGTTTTCACATCTAAATTTGGCTTGGCTCCAATCCGTGGATAGGCCTCTGAGCTTTACCCGGGCCGGACGGAGTGTGGCCGGAGCTGGTTTCGCCTCTATGGCTCTTCCTTCAAGCCGCAACTAACGATGACGCTCCGTCCGGAGCCGCGCCAGTCACAAGGATCGCTCGCCGACAATGCCGGCCTCTCCTGCAATGTTCGGGCAAAAAAAGACTAGTTGTCGCGTTCCTTATTCAGCATCAGCACGAAGTCGAGGTCCACCTGCTTGGCGCCACGCTTTTTTGCCTCCGCCAGAATTCCTTCCAGTGCCGGCCGCAGAAATGCCTTCGGTATGCCGGTCAGCTGCTTGCAGGCGTCCATCGTAAACTTTACGTCCTCGTCCAGGCGATTCGCGATGTAATTGACGACCTCGTGATTAGGCCCTTTGTCGGGGATCGGCAATGCATAAGCCGGTTTGGGCTCACCGAACCAGAATTTTGTCGCACCACGAAATCCGTAGGTCAGCGCCGCCCTCGGCATGGTTTTGCCATTGTCACCGAGGTTCTTCATCCAGGTTTCCTTTAGCAGAATATTGTCTATATTCAATAACAGGTGCGCCGACGCCGCATCCCTGAGGATAGGATTCTCATTGATGCGCTCGACATCGAGCGTGCACTCAAAGACTTCATAGGCTTCCTGGATAATCTTCGGATAGATATTGTTCGACTCCCGACCGGGCGTCGGACTGTCGATCAACGTAAATGGATTGTCTACCATCTTCTCTTCAGGGGTCTGACCCGGGTAACCGAAGTCGAGTATTCGCTTGATGTGCTCTTCGTCGTACTCGACAAAATTCAGCGCACATTTAAGCGTGCGGGTGACATTGACGTGAGTATTCGAATTCGGCCGGCTGACCACCATCCAGGAGCGCCGTTCGATGACTTCAAACGGAAAACTCAGCTGGTATGGACCAATGCTGGTGAAACCCGCTTCATTCACCGTCGTGATCAGTGCGAATGAAGACGTGTAATAAGAACTGGCCTGATACCAGTTATCCCGCATCGGACTTGAAACAAATGGTTCGTTTTTCGTGTCAGGCATACAGATCCGGCGCCAAAGGCATATTCATGAGGCGCGGATTATAGAGCCTATCTAGTCAACCGCTACTCTCTGTGGTCACACGATCACGCGTCGGTTGCCGCACTGTCGAGCCAAACCGGACGCATTTCCTCACCCCTTGGCAGCGGCACTCTAGCAACTATCGACAACGATGATATGCACGCGCGAGGGGCCGTGGGCCCCGAGCCTGCTGGGCACGCCGAGATCCGCGGTGCGCGACGGCCCGACGATGAAGTTCATCATTCTTGGCCAGCGCTCCGGGTAATCAGCGCGCAGCCGCGGCCACAATTGCTCAAAAGAATCGACCACCACTGACGCAGGCACGATGACGATATGCGTCGCCGCGAGAAAATTGAATTCGCTTGGATGATCGCTGGACGATAATGTCACGACTGCACCCGCCTCGGCCACGCCGGCATAACAACCGGTAACAACGGTATCGCCATCATCAGCGACTGGCTCGGCAGCGCAATCAAGATCGGCTGTGGATTCCCAGACGATTCCGGATATCCGGGCGTTACCGGCAATAATCAACCGCAGGCTTAATCGCTCGCTGCGCAAATATCGCAGAACAGCGCGCGGAACGTCGGCAGCTTCGGCAACCCGCTCGGCAGTCGCGGCTTCCTCACGCGCCAGCGACATGAACCTCTCGATTGAGGTGTCCGGATCATCAGGCGGCGAAGTCAGCTGCAGCGTGGGGCGCGGCGTACTCGTCGAATCGGTTGCCGGCGCCGGTTTAGCACCGCGGATCGCAGCGAGGATTTGTTCGCGTGCGGATAAAGTCTGGCTCATTTTGCAGCCCCCTGGCGCCGCCATTTGGTCTGAAACGACTTTGGCGCCGGGGCTGCCATGTCACGCTGCTGTGTCCATGCGGCGCCCAGCAGCGGCAGGCGGCGAATCCATCGGCGCCCGTTTTTCCCGGCCCGCGAAAAACCTCTCAAAATGATGGCAACCAGGCGCATGACCCACCGGTAAACAAATGGCCGGCGATTCAGAATGCGCCAAAATCTCAGGCCCACGCGCTGCCCCGCCGGCGCCATCTTCCGCTTGAATTCCTGTTCCCGCCAATGGCGCAACATTTTTGGCAGTGGAATCCGCACCGGGCAGACGCTTTCGCAGCGTCCACAGAACGTCGAAGCGTTCGGCAAATGCGTGGCTGATGACAGGCCCGATAAGGCCGGCGTGAGCACGGCGCCCATCGGTCCGGAATACACGGAACCGTATGCATGGCCGCCGATCGCCGTGTACACAGGGCAATGATTAAGACAGGCCGAGCAACGAATGCAGCGCAACATGTCCTGGAATTCCGTACCGAGCAAATTGCTACGGCCATTGTCCAGCAAGACAACATGATAATTTCCGGGGCCCGAACTGTCTCCCGCGCGCCTTGGTCCCTGCACGAACGTCGTGTAATTACTAAGGCGCTCTCCGATAGCCGAACGAGCCAGCACCCGTAACAACACACCGACGTCATCGAGCGTCGGCACAACTTTCTCGATGCCCGTTACGACGATATGCGTATCGGGCAGACAGGCAGTAAGATCGGCGTTGCCTTCGTTCGTGACGATGACCACCCCGCCGGTCTCGGCGACAAGGAAATTGGCGCCCGTAATACCCACCTCGGCGGCCAAAAACTTTTGCCGCAAAACCCGCCGAGCCTCGACAAGCATGTCGGCCGGATCCGAGAGCGGCTGTTGTCGCTCGATCTGGTGGTGCGCATGAAAAGTCTCGGCCACCTCCTCCAGCGTGACATGCAATGACGGGGCCAGAATATGGCTCGGCTTCTCACCCCGCAGCTGAATGATGTATTCCCCGAGGTCCGTTTCGGTCACCTCAAACTGGCCGTCGCGTGCCCCGCGGTTCTCAAGCCAGGCATTCAGCTCGATTTCCTCGGTGACCATCGATTTACTTTTTATGATCTTTTTGGCTCCAGCCGCCGAACAGATTCGACCAACAATCTGACAGGCTTCTTCACCGGTCGCCGCCCAATGCACCTGGCCACCGCTGGCCTGCACCTGTCGTTCGAATTGCCGCAAGTAGTGATCCAGACTTGCGATCGCGGTATTACGAATTTCCGCAGCCTGGTCGCAGGTCGCCTCGAAATCCGACATTTCATTGAGCGCCGCGGTACGGATTTCCGGCATGATTCGCCGCAGGCCGTCCAGAGAGACTTGTAAAGTGCGGTCGGCCAATGCTGCCCTGCTCAGCGCCTTAAATTTTGGGCTAGTCGTCTGCATCGCTGCCCCCTGTCTCCGGCGATGCAGGATAGTCCTCCAGGCTGCCCGCCAGGATCTCGGCGACATGCACCACCTGTATCGCGCTGCCATCACGGTGCAGCTTGCCCTGGATCTGCAAAAGACAACCGGTTTCCCCGGTGACGACATAGTCTGCCCCGGTCGCAGCAATATCGCGCGTCTTGGTGGCAGCAATACGAGTGGAGATATCGGGATATTTGACGCAGAACAAGCCACCGAAACCGCAGCAGGCATCGGCTTCGGTCATTTCTCGCAATTCCAGCCCGTGCACTGCTTGCAGCAATTTTCGCGGCTGCTGTTTGATCCCGAGTTCGCGTAAACCCGAACAGCCGTCGTGGTAAGTCACCGCGGCGGGCCATACCACGGAGGCGCCGGAAACCCCTGCGATGTCAGACAAGAAACTCGTCAATTCATGGGTTTTCTCGGCCAAAGCGTCCGCCAATGCGCGCTCATCCGAACCCTCCGGAAATAGAGTCGGATAGTGACAACGAAGCATCGCCGCACACGAGCCAGACGGAGCGACCACATAGTCATATGCTGCAAACCGCCGCATCAACCCGCCGGCCATTTCGGTCGCGCCGGAGCGATCGCCGCTATTGAAATTTGGTTGTCCACAGCAGCCCTGCGCGGGTACTTCGACCACATACCCGGCATTTTCGAGTAAGCGCACCGCTGCAAAACCAACCTCGGGTCGATACAGGTCAGCCAGGCAAGTGATGAACAGCGCCACGCGCTGCCCTGTGGGGGAAGACTGCTGGGGCGCGGCGCTCATCTTCTCAGCCCCCATCTATTAATCAAAAGTATCATAACTATTAGCTTTTAAAATTAGTCGCTTATATAATATTTTTAATAAAAATTTTAATAAAAAAATTGATCAGAACGTTGGTAGTTTGGGCGTAAGCCGTCAATATAACCTTGTTGGACACGCCACGGCGCCACTACCCCACTAATTAAATGCAGAATCTTTTTGTCCAATTCGCCAATCGCTTTCCGGATGACCTGCAACAGGCATTGTTAATCACACCCGCGGGCGACTCATTCAGCTATGCGGATGCCGATCGAGAGTCGGCGCGCCTGGCACACTACCTTTCTGCTGCGGGTCTGCGCAGCGGCGATCGGGTCACCGTGCAAGCCGCCAAATCACCCCAGGCCGTCTGGCTGTATCTGGCCTGCTTGCGCGGCGGGTTTGTCTATCATCCGCTGAATCCAGCCTATCAATCGGTGGAGCTCGAATACCTTGTCGCCGATGCAAAACCGAAACTGATCGTCTGCACGCCGGAGCGCGTTTCGTTGTTCTCTGCGCTTACAACAGAACAAGACTGTCGGGTTGTCAGCCTGGATGAATCTGGTGCCGGCAGCCTGACGGACGAAAGTAAGTCCGTAGCAGCGACATTTGAGACGATTGCGTGCGAGGACGACACCGTGGCGGTCCTTCTGTACTCATCAGGCACCACGGGCAAGCCGAAAGGCGCGATGCTGACCCATCGAAATCTCGCCGCCAACATCCGCACACTGATAGACGTCTGGGGATTTACCGGCCGGGATCGATTGCTACACACCTTACCGATTTATCATGCGCATGGCCTGCTGGTCGCTCTCGGTTGCGTTCTTATGAGTGGCGCCAGCATGATATTTCTGCCGAAATTCGATATGCAAACAGTGATCCGCAAATTACCGGCTGCGACGGTTATGATGGGCATACCGACCTTTTACACACGGCTGCTGGGTGAAAAGAATTTCAATCGCGATTGCTGCGGATCGATTCGACTGTTCATCTCCGGTTCGGCGCCACTGCTCGCCGAAACACACCAGGAGTTTGAGGCACGCACCGGCCACGCCATCGTGGAACGCTACGGGATGACAGAAACGTGCATGAACAGCTCAAACCCGCTGGATGGCGAGCGCCGTCCCGGCAGCGTCGGGCGGGCGCTGCCGGGCGTGAGTATCCGCGTCACTGATGATGCAGACCATCCGCTGGCGGCCGGCCAAACGGGTGAAATCCAGGTGCGTGGCCCGAATGTATTTGTCGGGTATTGGGGGATGCCGGCCAGGACCAGGCAGGAATTCACCGCTGACGGATTCTTCCGCACCGGTGACCTGGGGGCCATGGGTGACGATGGTTATTTGTCGATCCGCGGGCGCAAAAGAGACATGATTATTTCCGGGGGTCTGAATGTATACCCTCGTGAAGTCGAGCAAGTACTCGATGAGCTGCCGGGTGTCGCTGAATCTGCCGTGATTGGCGTCCCGCATCCGGATTTTGGTGAGGGGGTCATCGCCGTGATCGTCCCACAGCGCGGTCACACGACCACTGAAGATCTGGTCATCGCCTCGGTGCGGAAAAAGCTGGCAGACTTCAAGGCGCCGAAACGCGTGTTCTTTGCCGAGGAACTGCCGCGCAATACGATGGGCAAGGTCAGAAAGAACGCACTACGTGAGCAATACAACGGGGTACTGTCATAAATGGAGTCGCACGCCTCTGAGGTCATCAGGCTACGCCGCTCGGTGCTGTATATGCCGGGCTCCAATAAACGGGCCCTGGACAAGGCACGCACGTTGCCCGCCGATGCCCTGATCATGGATCTCGAAGATTCAGTCTCGCCGGAAGCGAAAAATGCGGCCCGCGAAAACGTAATTGCAGCGATTAAGGCGGGTGGTTACGACCACCGCGAGCTGGTGATTCGCATGAACGCTCTGCATACGCCGTGGGGCAAGGAAGATCTGATTGCGGCGGCTACCGCCGCGGCCGATGCCGTGCTGGTGCCCAAGATCGATGATGCGGCCGAGCTGAATAAGGTCGTCGACCTGCTGGAGATCAACGGCGCCCCGAAACAGCTGAAAGTGTGGGCCATGGCTGAAACCCCGCGGGCCATCATCAATATTAACTCTATCGCCCGGGCTGACGCCCGGCTTAGCGCTCTGGTGATGGGTACCAGCGATCTTGCCAAAACCCTGCGCATCCGGGCGGACAGCGACAGAAGCGGCTTGCGGGCGGCACTTTCCAGCTGCGTGCTGGCAGCGAGGGCTTACGGTATTGATATACTGGATGGGGTCCATACAGATCTGGCGGATAGCGCAGGGTTCAGTAAATCCTGTGATCAGGCAAGAATGCTGGGCTTCGACGGTAAAACACTGATTCATCCGAGCCAGATCGAGGTCGCTAATAAAGCTTTCGGGGTGTCCGCGGAACAACTGGCCCATGCGGCTGAAGTCATCGCGGCCTGGGATGCCGCCGCGGCGCAAGGGCTGGGTATCGCAATCCTGGACGGGCAAATGATCGAAAAACTGCACGCCGACGAGGCACGTCGCGCACTGGCGCTAAATGCGGCGATTATTCGCAACCAGCGGACGTCGCAAGAGGAATAAGAAAATGGCGGAATTCCGCAAATCGTCCCTTTCGGACTGGCAGGCCCTGGCTGACCAGGAAGGCCGCGGGCGCAGCCACGAAGATCTGACCTGGCCAACGCCCGAAGGGATCGCCGTCAAGCCGCTGTACACGGCTGACGACCTCGCCGACATCGAGCACCTGGGCAGCCTGCCCGGCTTCCCGCCGTTCACGCGCGGCCCACGAGCGACGATGTATGCAGGCCGACCCTGGACGGTCCGACAATACGCCGGGTTTTCGACCGCCGAGGAATCGAACGCGTTTTATCGCAAGAATTTAGCCGCCGGCCAGACCGGCCTGTCGGTCGCATTCGACCTGGCGACCCACCGCGGCTATGACTCGGATCATGATCGAGTCGTAGGCGATGTCGGTAAAGCGGGTGTCGCAATCGATACGGTCGAAGACATGAAAATCCTGTTCGACGAAATTCCGCTCGACAAAATGTCCGTGTCGATGACCATGAATGGTGCGGTCCTGCCAATCCTGGCCATGTATATCATCGCCGCCGAGGAGCAAGGCGTCGGCATGGAACAGCTCAGCGGCACTCTGCAAAATGACATCCTCAAGGAATTCATGGTGCGGAACACCTATATTTACCCACCCATTCCGTCAATGCGGATTGTGGCCGATATCATCGGTTACACGGCCACGAACATGCCGCGATATAACTCCGTCTCGATCTCCGGCTATCACATGCTGGAAGCAGGTGCGACCGCCGCTCAGGAACTCGGTTTTACGATAGCCGATGGCCTGGAATACGTTCGCGCCGCGCTGGCCAGCGGCCTTGAGGTGGACCAGTTCGCGCCCCGTCTGTCGTTCTTTTTTGGGATCGGCATGAATTTCTTCATGGAATGCGCCAAGCTCAGGGCCGCCCGGTTACTCTGGGCCGAACTCATGAGCGATTTGTTCGACCCGCAGGATCAGCGGTCTTTGCTGCTGAGGACCCATTGCCAGACGTCCGGCGTGAGCCTGACCAGTCAGGACCCTTACAACAACATCATTCGCACGACGGTGGAAGCCTTGGCGGCAGCCCTGGGCGGCACGCAGTCATTGCACACGAATTCTTTCGATGAGGCTCTGGCGCTGCCGTCTGAGTTTTCAGCGCATATCGCCCGAAATACCCAGCTCGTGCTGCAGGAAGAAACCGGGATTACGAAAGTCGTCGATCCGCTGGCAGGTTCGTATTACGTCGAGAGCCTGACGGCTGCGCTCGCAGCCGAAGCGCGCAAACTGATCGATGAAGTCGAAGAAGCTGGCGGCATGACGAAAGCCGTCGAATCGGGCATGCCGAAATTGCGCATCGAACAGGCGGCCGCGTTGCGCCAGGCGCGAATCGATCGTGGCGAGGAAATCATTGTCGGGGTGAACAAATATCAACTCGAAGACGAACCGGACGTCGAGATTCTGAATGTCGATAACGCCGCCGTGCGCGATGCGCAGATCCGCCGTCTCAGGCAAGTCCGCGAGCAGCGTGATGCCGTCGCCTGCCAGGCGGCACTCGATGCATTAAGCAGCGCCGCGGCGCACGAAACCGGTAATCTATTGGCGTTGGCGATTGAGGCGGCACGCGCGCGGGCCAGTGTCGGGGAAATCTCGGATGCGCTGGAAAAGACTTATGGGAGACACCGGGCAGTGATTCATTCGATTAGCGGCGTATACGGGTCAGCCTACCGGGACGATGAGGATTTTGCGGCTCTGCAGAAGGATGTCGAAGCCTTCGCTCAAGTGGAGGGACGCCGTCCGCGGTTGCTGGTCGTCAAGCTCGGCCAGGATGGCCACGATCGCGGTGCTAAAGTTATCGCCACGGCGTTCGCCGATATTGGCTTCGATGTCGACATCGGACCCCTGTTTCAGACGCCGGAGGAAGCCGCCCGCCAGGCCATTGAAAACGACGTGCATGCGATCGGCATATCGTCGCTGGCGGCCGGTCACAAAACGCTCGTTCCGCAATTAATCGAGGTGCTGAAAAAACAGGGCGCCGCGGACATTGTCATCATTTGCGGCGGGGTCATCCCGCCCCAGGATTACGAAGAGCTGGTATCCGCAGGCGTGTCGGCGATATTCGGTCCCGGCACGAATATTCCCGTCGCGGCCGGCGAGGTGCTTGAACTGATTTCAAAACGATCCAAACATAAATAAAATATTTATAAATAGTATGTACTTATAGGAACTTTCTAATGCAAGATATCATTCTTAAATTGAATGAAAAGCGAGCCGAGGCAAAGCTGGGTGGTGGCCAGCGACGGATCGATGCGCAACACGCCAAGGGCAAATTGACGGCCCGCGAGCGCGTCGATCTGCTCTTGGACGAAGGGAGTTTCGAAGAATGGGATATGTTCGTTGAACATCGCTGCACGGACTTCGACATGGCTGCCAAGAAAATTCCCGGCGATGGCGTGGTAACCGGCTACGGCACGATTAACGGTCGACTGGTCTTCGTGTTCAGCCAGGACTTCACGGTATTTGGCGGCTCGCTGTCCGAAACGCACGCGGAAAAAATCTGCAAAATCATGGACCAGGCGATGAAAGTCGGCGCGCCCGTCATCGGTCTTAACGATTCGGGGGGCGCCCGGATTCAGGAAGGCGTTGCCTCTCTGGGCGGCTATGCCGATGTATTCCAGAAAAATGTGCTGGCCTCGGGCGTGGTTCCACAAATCTCGCTCATCATGGGGCCATGCGCCGGCGGCGCTGTGTACTCGCCGGCCATGACCGATTTCATATTCATGGTCAAAGATAGCGCGTACATGTTTGTCACCGGTCCGGACGTCGTTAAAACCGTGACCCATGAGACGGTTACGGCCGAAGAACTCGGCGGAGCGATCACCCATAGCTCGAAATCCGGCGTGGCGGACCTGGCGCTCGAAAATGATGTCGAAGCGCTGCTGACGACCCGTCGGCTGATGAATTTCATACCGGCCAACAACCGGGAAAAGCCACCGACCTGGCCGACGGATGACCCGGCCGACCGCAAAGAGAGCTCTCTCGACTCGCTGGTGCCGGCCGATCCGGCAAAACCTTACGACATCAAGGAGCTGATCCTCAAAGTTGCGGACGAAGGTGATTTTTTCGAAATACAGCCCAATTTTGCGCAGAACATGGTCATCGGGTTCATCCGACTCGAAGGCAGTACGGTCGGCGTCGTGGCCAATCAGCCGATGGTGCTGGCCGGTTGCCTGGATATTGACTCGTCGAAAAAGGGCGGCCGGTTTGTGCGTTTCTGCGACGCGTTCAACATTCCCATCCTGACGCTGGTCGACGTGCCGGGATTCATGCCTGGAACCGCCCAGGAGTTCGGCGGAATCATCAAGCAGGGCGCCAAGCTTCTGTATGCGTACGCCGAGGCCACGGTACCGAAAGTCACGCTTATCACGCGCAAAGCCTACGGCGGCGCTTATGACGTTATGGCCTCCAAGCATCTTCGCGGTGACGTGAATCTGGCCTGGCCCAGCGCAGAAATCGCCGTGATGGGCTCGAAGGGCGCCGTGGAAATCATATTTCGCCAGGATATCGGCGACGACGAAAAAATCGCGCGGCGCACGGCTGAATACCAGGAGAAATTCGCCAACCCATTTATCGCCGGAAGCCGCGGCTATATCGACGACGTGATATTGCCGCACTCAACACGCAAACGGGTTTGTCGTTCGTTTGCAATGTTACGGGACAAGACGCTGGAAAACCCGTGGCGCAAGCACGGCAATATCCCTTTATAAAAAAAACAAAACCATGTTTAAAAAAATTCTTATAGCGAATCGTGGCGAAATTGCATGCCGGGTCATTCGGTCAGCGCGCGACATGGGCATCAAGACCGTCGCGGTGTTCTCCGATGCAGACGCGGGCGCCCTGCATACCCGTCTCGCCGATGAAGCCGTGCATATCGGGCCGTCCGCCGCGGCTGAGAGTTATCTGGTCATCGACAAGCTCGTCGCTGCCTGCAAACAGACCGGTGCCGAGGCCGTCCATCCCGGCTACGGCTTCCTGGCCGAGAATGCGGCATTTGCCGAAGCTCTAGAGGCCGCTGGCGTGACCTTTATCGGTCCTGGCCTCCGGGCTATCAACAGCATGGGCGACAAGATCACTTCGAAGGAACTCGCCAAAGAGGCCGGGGTGAATACTATTCCCGGGTATGCGGATGTCATCAAGGATGCGGACCACGCGGTCAAGATCGCGAAAAAAATCACTTACCCCGTGATGCTGAAAGCCACCGCCGGTGGTGGCGGGAAAGGCATGCGCGTGGCCTGGAATGATGAAGAATGCCGGGACGGGTTCGAGCGCTGCAGCAATGAGGCCAGAAGCAGTTTCGGTGATGATCGGGTTTTTGCCGAAAAGTTCATTGAGCAGCCCCGGCATATCGAAATTCAGGTGATGGCGGACAAGCATGGCAACGTGATTTATCTCGGTGAGCGCGAATGCTCGATTCAGCGCCGGCATCAAAAGGTCATCGAGGAAGCCCCCTCGCCGTTTCTGGATCCGGAAACTCGACACGCCATGGGTCAGCAGGCGGTCAATCTGGCAAAAGCCGTGGATTACTGCTCGGCGGGCACCGTCGAATTCATCGTTGACGCAAAACGCAACTTTTATTTCCTTGAGATGAACACCCGGCTGCAGGTCGAACACCCGGTGACGGAATTGATCACCGGTCAGGACCTCGTCCAAATGATGATTCGAGTGGCCGCCGGCGAAGAGCTGGACTTGGCACAGGACGATGTAAAACTTAAAGGCTGGGCTATCGAAGCCAGAATTTATGCCGAAGATCCGTTCCGCAATTTCATGCCATCAATTGGCCGCCTCGTCCGATATCAGGCGCCAACCGAGAGCGAAACAGTGCGCGTCGACACCGGCATCGAGGAAGGCAGTGAAGTCTCGATGTTTTATGATCCGTTGATAGCTAAGCTGATTACCTATGGCGAGACACGCGACGAAGCGATCGCCAATATGAATGATGCCCTGGATGCCTATTACATTCGTGGTGTCTCGCATAACATCAGTTTCCTCAATGCTTTGCTCGCCCAGCCGCGCTTTCGCGCGGGCCGGTTGACGACAAACTTCATCGCCGAAGAGTATCCGGACGGTTTCCACGCGTCCGATGTCCCACACGATGAACCGCAACTCCTGATCGCCATCGCCGCCGCCATTCATCGAGCGTTTATGGATCGTGCGGCAAAATTGGACGGGCAATTACCCAGCCACGAACGCATTGTGGGCGATGAGTTCATCGTGATCATTAACCGCGAACATCATCCGGTTCAGGTCGTTCCGATTGAGCATGGTTACGACGTCAGCGTTGGCACTAATCTCTACAGCATCCGCAGTGACTGGCGGATAGGGATGCATCTGGTCAAAGCCGAGATAAACAGCCAACCCATGTGTTTCCAGTTCGATCGCGTCGACCTTTACTACCGATTGGCGCACCGGGGATCGCAGGTGGACGCCCTGGTCATGACGCCCCAGGCTGCGGCGCTGGCGGAAAAAATGCTCGTGAAAATTGCACCAGACCTGTCCAAACTGCTGCTCTCACCGATGCCGGGCCTGCTGGTTCGCCTCAACATTCACATAGGTGATGAAATTAAGGCCGGTGAGGAGCTGGCCGTGGTCGAAGCCATGAAAATGGAAAACAGCCTGCGAGCTACGGAAGACGTCATAATCGCCGGAATTTTTGCTCGACAGGGCGATACACTGGCGGTCGACCAACCCATATTGGAATTCGAGTAGCACCATTGGGGGCACGAAACCCAAAAAAGCTGGCGGACGCGGTGCGCAGTGGTGACCGCCGCTCGCTGGCCCAGGCCATCACCCTCATCGAGTCAACCCGCTCTGAAGACCGCGAGGCTGCAATACAGCTGCTGGATCTTCTGACTCCGCACGCGGGCCAATCGATACGCATAGGAATTTCGGGGGTGCCCGGTGTCGGCAAATCAACATTCATTGAGAATTTCGGTAATCACATCATAGACCAGGGGCACCAGATTGCCGTGCTTGCCGTAGACCCCTCATCGGCTATCTCGGGCGGCTCGATCCTCGGTGACAAAACCCGGATGGAAACGCTATCGAAACACATCAAGGCCTATATACGACCATCACCAGCGGGCCGGACACTCGGCGGGGTCACCCGACATACCCGTGAAACCATTTGCGTTGTCGAGGCAGCGGGCTTCGATGTTGTGCTGGTAGAAACAGTCGGTGTCGGCCAGTCGGAAATCGCTGTCGCGGCGATGACGGATATTTTTATGCTGATGCTGCTACCCGGCGGAGGCGATGAATTGCAGGGTATAAAGCGGGGTATCATCGAGCTGGCCGATCTGGTGGTCGTGAATAAGGCCGATGGCGACCTTGCGGCGGCGGCAGGCCGATCCGCCGCGGATTACCGCAGCGCCTTGAGCTTCCTTCATCCGCGTCATCCGGATTGGGAGGTACCCGTTGAAACCTGTTCTGCATTGGAGAACAAAGGCCTCGACAAAATCTGGCAAATTGTCGAGCGCTATAGAAAAACGATGTCAACGAACGGCGAATTTGAAAAATCACGAGCCGCTCAGGCGAAAGCCTGGCTCTGGAGTGAAACTGCCGAGACGCTGCTTGACACGCTGAAAGGAAGCCCTATTGTTCATGAACAAATCACCGAACTAGAAGAGGCTGTTACCATCGGTAAGACATCACCGTGGGTTGCGGCGCACCGCCTGGTAAAAACGTTCCTGCAGAAAACGACCTGAGATACTTATGATCGGCCGATTAAATCATGTCGCCATTGTCGTACCTGACCTCGCAGCGGCAAGCGCAAAATATCGCGATACTCTCGGTGCCCGCATATCGGATCCGCTTGAGCTTCCTGCGCATGGCGTCACCACAGTATTCGTCGAGCTACCAAACACCAAAGTCGAACTTCTCCAGCCTCTCGGAGAAAATTCACCGATCGCCGGATTTCTCGACCGTCACAAATCTGGTGGAATTCATCATTTGTGTTTTGAGGTTGACGACATCATTAGCGCACGCGACAAGCTCGTCGCATCCGGAGCCCGGGTACTTGGTGATGGCGAACCCAGCAATGGCGCCCACAATAAGCCGGTCCTGTTCCTGCACCCGAAGGATTTCTGCGGCACATTGATTGAGCTTGAACAGGCTTGAGGGAACCGGGACAGACGGCTATTTCGTCTGAGCGTCAAATTCAAAATCGAATCCGCAGATTCGTGTGCGCTATGAGTTCCTTTATTTTCTAAACTGTGCTCTGACCCCTTTTTTGCACATTTTTTGCCGATCAGGATAAATTAATCTATATATTTCAGATACTAAGCAAAATTCGGACTGACGTCGAAATACAGTTCTGTGACGGCGGTCAACGTGAGCGATGGTCGCGGCAGACATAATCCCAAGCTGATTTTTCGTAAGGACGAGCCGCCACCCATGTACGTGGACCACTTCAAATTGCAGGAACGCCCTTTCGCCAATAGTCCTGGTACAGGGTACTTCCTGCCTGCCGGCGAATTCGAAATGACTATCGCGCGGATTCAGGAAACCTTACTGGCGCGCGATGCAGTAGCAGTGTTAACTGGCGGTCCGGGCGTGGGCAAATCGTCTATCGTTGCACATGCCGTGAAGATCATCGAGGATCGCGCGATCGCTGTCTATGTCGATATGCGTCAGATCGAACCGGAGTTGCTCTACGACATGATACTGTTGAGCCTCGGCGCCGAAAGCAACGGCGGGGATATAGCCAATTCGCTGAGTGCCTTGCGGCTGGCGATCCAACACCACTATAAGAATGACCGGCGCGTAACCGCCGTGATTGACATCAGCGGGCTGACGGTCGAGCGCGCCAAGCGGCTGCTGCGACTTGTGCATATGGCGGGTGAGCCCGGCAGCCAGCTCAATGTGATTCTGCTTGGCCCGCACACTTTGCACAAGCTGTTAGACTCGCCCGGGTTGATACACATACGCCAGCGGGTCGGCTTCCGCTGTCGGATACGACCGCTTACCAGCAACGAAACCACCGCTTATATTCGGCATCAACTGGATATCGTCGGCGGAGAATTCGATCAGATGCTCTCCGCGGACGTCGCCAACGCCGTGTACCGATATGTCAGTGGCGTACCGAGACTGATAAATACGTTGATGGACGCCTGCTTGAGCGAGGCGGCCGTCCATAGACTCAAATCTTTAAAGCCTACTCTGATCGACGAAGTTGCCGCCGACCTGGGTTGGAAACCTCTCGTTCGTACCCAGAAAAGACCAGCTCCGCCAAAGCCTGCTGCGGCCAGCGTATCGACTGCAAAAATACCTGAATTAGCACGTCCTGCATCTGACATGCCGCCGCCGAGAAGTAACGGGAATTCTGACAAGGATTCGACGGGCCGATTGCTGGCCGAGGCCGGTCTGCTCGATGCTGAAATTGCGCAGTCCATCGCCGACGATACCTCCGACACCGTCGCACAACACACACCGGCTGCGGCCGCGGCGCAAGGAAAGTCCGATGACGATGCTCCGAGCCCCTATCCGGAGATGAGCGCCAGCGACACCAGCGCGACCGGAATGCTGAAACTCGAAGATCTGGATGCCCAGTTCGCGGAAAGCGCATTCGGTGACGACACTGGAATGTTCAACGTGACCGATTCGCTGCGCGACAAGCTGAAAAAGGCCGCCGGCAAGGGATAACCGAGCAACTTTCCTCTACGCCAGCAGCTGCTCCGCCGCTGCCCGAATAGAATCACAATTAATCGCAGCCAGGTAGTCGGCCGTGCACTCGCGGCTACGCAGCGTCTTTTTGATGATGCTCTCGAGATTAGGCCGTCTTTCGGCCGGATCATCGGTCTTGCCAAGGCCACCGCCGAATTCCACGAACGTATCGATGCCATGCTCGATCGCAGTGCCCAGGCATCCAACCCATTTGACCGGGCTGAACAGCTGGAAAAACAGCCGCGGCCGAATGGTTCGTGCATCAGCGTCATGCAACTGGCCGGTATAGTTGGCCAGTACCTGGACGGTTGGCGCAGCGAAATCGGTCTGATCGAGTACCTCGCGAAACAGGCGCGCGGCCCCGACCATAAAGTAAGTATGGAATGCGCCCTCGGTGACCAGCGGCACGGCCCGCTTACGCGGGTGATGTTCAGAGATATAGGCTGCCAGCTGTTCCAGGTCGGACTCACGCCCGCCGACGACGGTCTGCTCCGGAAGATTGCAGCCTCCGACCTGACAAAAGAATCGATCTGCGACTTCTCGCGCGGCGTCCAGGTCCATGGTCAGGGCCATCATGCCGCCCTCGCCGTGCTCACCCATCAGCTCACCGCGCTTCTGCACGAGTTTGAGCCCATCGGCGAGGCTCAGGCTGCCTGCAATAACCAGCGCCGTATATTCACCCAAACTGTGGCCGCCGACCATCTGGGGCTGTATTGAACCGTCCGTCAGTTCCTGGAAAACGCGACAGCAAGCAACCGAATGGGTCAGCAGTGCCGGCTGTGTATAACGCGTCAGATCGATCTCGCCGGCCGGGTCCTCGAACGAGAGCTTTTCCATGTCGAAGCCCAGCGCATCGCTGGCCTCGGCGTAGACCTGACGAGCTGCGGAAAATTCTGCATGTATATCACTGCCCATGCCCCGGTACTGGGAACCCTGCCCGGGAAATACAAACATGATCTTACGCGGTTCCATTAACACTCCTGTCCGAGTTCAGCATACTCGCCCGCCTTTCTAACCTGGCGGATCCACATGCGGACAAATTATGCGCTAACAGGCCGAATCAAGTCCAAACGTGGCATGTTTTCGCGCCTTGCGGTCCTCGGCAATCGCTCTGTTTGTTGCTTTCGGCTCTGGCGTCGCGCTTGGTCGTGCCTCGTCCATCCCTGGACTCGTGCGCTCGCCATCGCTGCGGTCGTAGCTGGATTTTCGAACCATCGGCCTGTGCATCTTGCGAAATTCCGAATCCTGGCAAGACCTGCAGGCTGCAAGAATGAACGGCAAGAATAAAATTACCCACAGGTTTCAACCGCTGGCCTTTCTGGCTTCTTCACCGATGATCCGGATACCCTGCCGGACGGAGTCGCTATCCTGCGAATAGGTGACCCGGATGCATTGATCGCGATGGGGCCAGGTCACATCGAGCCCCGGAAAAAAATGGTGCCCCGGCAAAACGTACACGCCGCGATCTTTCAGTCGCTGGTACAAATCTGCACTCGTGATTTTCAACTCGGGCATCCACAACCAGAGGAACAGCGCGCCTTCGGGACGATGAATGTAATATTCGCAACCCGCCAGCGCTTCGTGCATCCATTCCAGGGCCTGCTCCACCCGCTGCTGATAGAACGGCTGAATAACCGTGCGACTCAATTTAATGATTTCACCGGACTCGACCCAATCGCGCAGCAACACCGGGGCGACGCTGCTCACTGCCAGGCTCATGATCGCATTTAAGCTCGTTAAGGCGTCGATAATCTCTTCCCGGGCAACCACAATCCCGGTGCGCGTCGCCGGCAGTCCAATCTTCGACAGACTCATACACAGTATGATATTAGAGTCCCAGAACGCTTCGATCTTGCGAAAAATAATACGGGGAAACGGAACGCCGTATGCATTGTCGATAATCAACGGAATATCGCTTGCGCGCGCCATCGCGGCCAGTTTCCGCACCTCGTCATCAGTCAAGACATTACCGGTCGGGTTGGTTGGCCGCGATACACAAATCGCCGCAATGTTGTCATCCAAAATCAGCCGATCAAAGTCGATGTGATACTTGAACAAGTGATTATCCAGGTATTCGATGCGCGGTTTGGTCGATACGAATAAACGCTCTGTGAGTCCCAAATCAGCGTAACCGACATACTCGGGTGTTAATGGCAGCATCACGCGCCGCTGAGATCCATCGTCAAATTCGCCAGCCAGCAAATTAAATAATTGAAAAAATCCGGTCTGGCTGCCCCCGGTCAACGCAATATTCTCCGCACCCAGATCCCACCCGTATTCACGCCGCAACAAGCCCGCGAGCGCGGCACGAAAACGATCTTCCCCGGCCGGACTCGAATAGTCCGCGACCATGCGCCGAAACTCGCGCGGATTGGCCGCGACCTCACGGGTGCGTTGGGCCAAAAGCTCTAGAATCTCGGGAATATGGGCGGGGTTGCCGCCACCCAGCATCATCACATGATCTTCTGTCGCCAGCGCCGCACCCAGATCATCCATGAGCTGTCGCGCGCCGGTATGGCGAGTGAACCGATTGCCGAACTTCGAGAATTGCATAGGCGCTGACTGTACAGGTTCAGACGGTGCGCAGACCAGTGCGCTATGAGTTGGCGCCCAGCGGAATACCGCTTCTCCGGGCGACTTCGTTGCCCGGAGCGGGCGAACTCGGCACATTCAGGGAAAGTAACAGCGAGATCACGGCCAGCGCGGCCCCGCACAGAAAAACCGCGGCGGGAGATACCAGCCACAAAAAGCCGAACAGCACGGGTATCACCACCGCGGCGATGTGATTTATGGTGAAACCCACAGCAGCGGTCGATGCTATATCGGCACTGTCAGCAATCTTCTGGAAATAGGTGTTAATCGCAATTGCCAGCGCGAAGAACAGATGATCGATGACGTACAGCAGACCGGCGAACGCCGCATTGTTCACAAAGGCGTAGGCGCTGAAAACAACCACCAAACCCAGGTACTCAAAAATCAGCGCCTTGCGTTCGCCTACTCGTGCAATGAGACGGCCGATTCTCGGCGCCAATGGAATATTAAATGCGCTGTTCAGCAGAAACAATAGCGCAATCTCCTGCACTGAATAGGCAAATTTCTCGACCAACAGGAAACCCGCAAACACGATGAATATCTGGCGCCGCGCACCCGACATAAAGGTCAATGCGTAATAAAGCCAGTAGCGACGGCGCAGGATCAGTTTCTTATGCTGCACGGCCTTTTGTGCATAGTGTGGAAAGCCGATCGCGGCCGTGACCGCGACGATCAGGGTCAGGCATCCCGCGATCACGTAGGTGATCGCGAAATCAAGTTGCAGCCACTGAAATGCGAGCCACACCAACCCGTAGCTGACCAGCGCCATAAAGGAACCCACCGCGATTAACTTGCCGAATGTCTCCGGAGCTCGCTCCTTTTCAACCCACTGCATAGTCAACGAGGTTTGCATCGTCTCGTAGTAGTGGAAGCCAAGCGACATCAGCAAAGTCGTACAACTAAGGCCCACAAGACTCGGGAAAAATCCGGTCAGCGCGGTGCCGAGCCCAAGCAAAGCCAGCGAGACGAGTGCCAGGGTCTGTTCGCGCATCCACAGCAGCACCACGACCACGCCCAGCGCCAGAAAGCCCGGGACTTCCCGCAGACTTTGCAGGATTCCCATCGATGCACCATCGAAATTCGCAGCCTCGATCGCGAAGTTGTTCAGTAATGCTTGCCAGGTTGCGAAGCTCAATGGCACGCCGGCCGCCATCAGCATCAGCAGCAGTTCCGGACGCCGTTTAATTTGGGGCAGGAATGGCATAGCAACCATACTGACGCGGCCATGCCGCGCATTCAAGGGGATGCGGTATAGCCGATATCGGTCAGGCTCGAATGTTACGCGGGAGCCCGGTGGCTGCTTCGACCTGGCCTGAAAATCGCAGAGAAAAAGGGGCTGAAAAAGGGGACTGGCTCCTTTTCGGGCATAATTTTTGCAGACCGAAATTTATCAAAAAAAGGTGCCTGTCCCCTTTTTCAGCCCCTTTTTCAGCCCCTTTCCCTCGCCGGGCTAGCGCCGCGGTGGCCCGAAGCTTTCCTGCGGCGGCGCGGTGATCTCGTCGATCTCGGCAAGCACCTCGTCGGTGGGCTGCCACAAGCCGGCCTTGACGTTCTGCTCGAGTTGCTGCGGAGACGTGACGCCGGCGATCACGCTCGAAACGGCCGGGCGGCTGGCCAGCCAGCCGATCGCCATGTCGAGCAAGGAATGGTCATAGCGGGAACAAACTTCCCTGAGCGCTTCGACTTTTTCAACTTTATCGTCGGAGGCGAATGCACCGGCGGCGAAACTGGCCCACTTGGCCAGCCGCGTGCCTTCGGGCGCCGGCTCGCCTTTAGGGTATTTACCGGTCAATAAACCACTTTCGAGCGGGAAATACGGCAGGATGCCGATACCATAGCGTTGACAGGCGGGAACCAGGTCTTTCTCGATATCCCGCGTTAACAGGCTGTAACGATTCTGCGCCGAAATGAATCGATTCAGGTTGCCCGAACGTGCGATCCATTCTGCCTCGGTGACTTGCCAGGCCGCATAGTTCGACGACCCGAAATAGCGAACCTTGCCCTGCCGCACCAGATCATCCAATGCCCGCAAAGTTTCCTCTACCGGCGTATCAGCGTCGAAACGGTGCATTTGATAAAGGTCGATATAGTCCGTGCCCAGGCGCTGCAGACTCGCCTCTACAGCCTGCATGATGTAGCGGCGTGAGCCCCCCTGCATATCGAAACGTTCGGACGACATCGGACCGGCGAACTTCGTCGCGACAATGACTTCGGGCCGGCGACGCCCTAACGCGTTTCCGAGCCATTGTTCCGATCTTCCGCGTTCGCCATAGACATCTGCGGTATCGAATAAATTCACGCCCAAATCCATGGCCTTGTGAACAACCTCGGCAGACTCGGCTTCATCATTCATCATGCCGAAATTCATGCAGCCCAAGCCTACGACCGATACCTGCAGGCCCGAGCGACCCAGCGTTTTATATTCCATTGTTGTTCTCCGGTGTCGCTATCAAAAGCTAGGTTTTACTTTATAAATAAAGTATAACTTATTATTTTATATAGACTTTTATACCTTATTTTTACGACCCGCAGCAATCGAGACATCGGGATACCAGGTCTGCTCCGTCTGCCTGCCGCGACTATCGATCTGCATCATGATGGCATCAATAAGATACGGGCGGCCTTCACGCGTTGTCGCCTTTGCCCGCTTTAAAGCGTCCTTCAGTGCTGCCGGTGTCGAAACCATCTCGGCCGGAATTTCGAAACTTTTCGCCAGCCCGGCAAAATCCACGACCGGATCGCCCAGATAGCCAGTGATGTCCAGCCACTGCGCTCGGGTTGATCTATTCGTATACAGCGGCGAACGCTGCTGCAAGCGATTCCGCTCATTATCGTAACTGCGGTTGTTGAAAACGACGATAATAATCGGAATATCGTAGCGTGCCGCACTCCAGAGCGCCTCTATCTCACCGAACAACATTGCACCGTCCCCAACCAGGCAAACCACCTGCCGGTCCGGCTCGGCTATTTTTACGCCCTGGGCGGCTGCAATGCCCCAACCTAGCGCAAAGCCGGTCGTCTGACCGACCAAGGATTTCTTGCCCAGATTGAAGTCCATCCAATGAAACGGCGTGCGGTAATCGAGCTCCGGTACGATAATCGCATCTTCATCCAGCGCCATGTCGAGTTCAGCCGATATTCTGTCCCATGACAGCGGGCTCGCGTCCCAGTACTCGCGCGCTTTTTCACGTCGCGCGATATCGCGCGTTGCCTGTTGTTCCTGGGCGGCCGCGATACGCTCGTCGCTAATCCGTTTGAGGCGATCCGCGGTCGCCAAACTTTTTATGGCCTCGGTCAGATCGACGATCGTCTCCTTCACGCCGCCGGCAATTGCAATGTCGATCGGATAGGTCGTGCCAATCGCCTGGTATTCGACCCGCGCTTCGATAATCTTCGCCGACCGAGGCGGTGGTGAGGTGAAAATCCCGGGTCCGGGCATTTGCAAACCGAGGTTCAAGAATACATCGACACCCCCCATGCCCAGCGGTGCACCAAGACCATGAAAACCTGCAAACAGCGGATTCCGAAACGGGAAATCGCCATAAACGCTATAACCCTGCGCAACCGGGATACCCAGTAATTCAGCGAGTTCGACAAGTTCGGCGTTAGCGCCGGCACGGGTAACCTCCGAGCCGACCGTGATCATGGGGTTCTGCGCCTCGACGAACGCTTTCGCCGTGGCTTCGATCAAATCCGGCTTCGGGCGCATTTCGACCGGTATCGTGAAACGACTTTGCGGATAAATGGTCTGTTTAACGTTCCGCGCAGCCAGCACATTCAGCGGAACACGAACATGCACCGGTCCGCCCGGCGCGGTCTCCGCCAACTTGATGGCCCGCCGGATAATTTCACTGATATGCCGTTCATCGTCCAGTTGCCAGCGCGACTTGGTGAACTGGATCATTGGCTGAACCCAATCTTCCATTTGCTGAAACATATTGCGGAACGGAATTTCGTTACTCGGCGCATCGGAAATCACGACCAGAGACGAACGATCCTTCCAGGCGTTATAGAGCATGTTCATCGTGCTGGGTATCGCGACACCGGGGACGAGCAAAACGCCCGGCTGGCCGCTGGCCAATTCATACCCGTGCGCCATTGCGGTTGCCTGTGACTCGGCGACCGACATGATCCATTCGGCGCCTGGTTTGACCGTCATCGAATCGAAGATAGGCGACATTCCGGTGGCGGTCGTACCAAACACGTAGCGAGTGTCCGCGGCAAGCAATGTTTCCCACATGACGTCGGCACCGGTGCCTTCGAACTTGATGCCATCCCTCGGCAACGGCTCGGCGGCAGCCACCGAGGCCATCAGGGAGTTCGCCGCGGCGCCGCTGAATCCAAGCGAAGTGAGCCCCTTGGCAAACTCGCGACGGGAAATATCGTGGTCCAGAAAACCTTTCAGTAAGTCTCTCATTTTAGTGCTCCCGCCGATCCAGTGGTCAGATCAAACCGCCCTGTGACCAGGCTAAATACCGGCTGCCGAATTGACCGCTTAGTCTCCGAACCGGTATGCCCAGCGCACGCCAACCGCGCGCGGTGACGGTAGGAACGCGGAAGAGAACAACGGCAGATCCACTATCACTGCGGCGCTCGGTACCGGCGGCACCGGTGGGTCAGCATCAGCATCTGCACTCAGATCTATGCTGCTGCCGAGTACGAAACAACAACCCAGACCCGGCCCTCCGCCTGCAAAGCTAACCGTATCGTCATCGAGGACATTGTCGACATACAGCAGGGCCTCGAAGCGGTCGCTGCGGACGCCGAGACGCAGGTCCAGGTTCCAATAGGCATCGGTCCAGAGATTGTTGGTAAAGCTGGTGTAGCGCTTGTCCAACCACAGGATGTCGGTCTCGACGAACGCGTCGACCGTGTCGCTTATTGGCCTGGCATATTCCACGGCGCCGTTAAATGAACCCTTCGCGGAAGCCTCGAGCTTCTTGCCGGTATAATCCAGAATGCAAAGGTCAGCCGTGCCCACGACGGTCGGCGTGCAGTTACCCGCAGCGGCGGCATTGACCGAGCTGCCGCTGTTTACCGTAAAATCCGTGTACTCGTTTTTCCACAAGAAGGTACCGCCGCCGCTAAGACGCCAGCTGCCACCGAGGAAATCGGCGATCGGCTGCCACGTGACGCTGAGTTCGGCACCCCAGACCTCTGCCGAGCCGGCATTCTCGGTTTTCGACACGAGGCGGCCTCCTTGACCGAGCGCCGAGGTCAGCGCCTGTTTGTCCGTGAAGTCCTGGAAGAAAGTTGCGCCGTTGATGATGACGGTGTTATCGAGCCAGGCCGTGTTGGCGCCCAGTTCCCAGACCTCCATTTTCTCCGGCTCAAACTCGGTTAAATCACGATTCAAACCTGATGAACCGACGGTCAGCAGGTTGAATCCGCCGGGTTTGCGCGCGCGCGACCACGAAAAATACACGAGGGTGTCATCCGTCGCCGCCCAATCCACCGTCACCTTCGGGCTAAACCATGAATCGTCATCGGTCAGGCGGTCCACGCACCAGGCATTGAAGGTATCCGTTCCATCCGGGTTCAGCACGGCGCGCCCGTCGTTTTCCTTTATCGTTTTTGTATTATCCCCATTCGCCTCCGGATCCGAGGTCGGAAACCATTCGGGTACATTGTTCTGATCGTCCCACACGATCTCGGTCGGCCCTTCGCGAATAGACCGCAAGACGGCTGCCTCATTTTGCTCACGGCACAAGTCGGGGATCGTATCGATCAACGCCTGGTCGACTATGAACTCGCCCAGATCATCGCCATCGGGCCCTTCATCGGTATACGGAAAAAACGAATCGCTGAACCATTTGCCATCATCGACCCATTCTTCGAAGGTTTGGCAGGCGCGGAAGAAGATACCACAGGCATTCACGCTGCCCGGCCCGCCGCTCGCCTCCGGGTCAAAGAATATCGGGCCAAACACATCGACGTCTTCATCGTTATAGCGGCCTTCGAAGGTCAGGGTCCAGTTTGTGGCGAACTCGATGTCGAACAGCCCGTACACCGACCAGTGGTCGGTGTCGCGATCGGCCGGACTCGGACGACGAAATTCTGCGGCGGCTTTCTGGTAAGGCGCCAACGGCGCTTCTGTATATCCGCTGCAGCCATCGGTGATACCAAGCGGATTCAGAAACCCGGAACTCGACTGCCACATACAATGGCTGCCCGACGCCTGGCCGGGAATGGATATCGCGTTATTGTCGACCTCTTCCGACCAGTAGAGTGCGCCGATCGTGCCATTCACCGGCCCATCGAAAGTCGTCGAAAATCGTAGCTCCTGGCTGAATTGCTTGGTCACCTTGTCGTTGACCGACGAAAAGGAATTCACATTGCCGTCGAGAAACGGCCCGGCATCTTCGGATCGAAAAGCGAAGGCATTGCTGTCCTGTCCCTCGAAATTGTCATCGCGCGTAAAGCCTGTCAGCGATGCCAATGTGAAGTTTTCCAGAGACCACTCGGCGACGAACGATAGGCGGAACAACTCCCGATCGAAGCCTTCGTGGTCCTGTCCGGGCGTCACCGGATTGGGCGCCAATGTGACAACCAGGTCGTCAGCGCCGGGCACCTGGCCGACGCGGACCGGAACCACCCACTCGCAATAAGGGCTGACGCCACCGGTCGGGATGGTCGGATCCTCCGTCCCTTTGATCGGTTCGCCAAGCTCTTGAAGCAGGAAATTGTTCAGGTCAGAGCCGGCGACCTGGCTGCGGAAGTCTGCCGCAATGATGCGGTCCGTGCGTCCCTGCAATAACTCATCGTTCATGATCGCCTGAGGGGGTACCTGACTATTGCCGCCCGAAATTGCGCCGATAAAATCCGGCTGTCCGTTTTGCCCGTTGAAGCATTCCGAGATACCGGCGCTGACGCGGTTACCGTTCCCGTCCACTAACAATTCGGTGGCTTCCAGCGGGACCGCCAGTTCAGTATTGAAAGGCAGAAATGCCTGTGCAGATGGCTGACCTTCATCGTCCGTGTATTCGGTGCGAAATTTGAACGACAGGTTGTCACCGATATTCGAATCAAAAGTCAGCGCTAATCCATAGCCCTTGTCGCCGCCGATCTTCTTGCCGGTAATCGAATTCTCATAGAAACCTTCCTCATCCCACCAGGCCCCGTTCAGCCGAAACCCGAGGGCATCACCAATCAGCGGCGCGCTAACGCTGGCGGTTGCGCTGTAGCGCGCGTCTTCGGCAACATCAAATTTCACCTGAGTCTCGAGCGAGTCGGATGGATCCTTGGTGATATATTGAATCGCGCCGTTGAATGCACTGCGACCGTACAATGCCATTTGCGGTCCGAGCACCACTTCGATGCGCTCGATATCGACGAGGCGCGTATTCAACAACAGCGAGCCACCTGAACTGGTGATCGCTTCACTCGACACGTCGATGCCATCAAGCAACAACGCGACATTCTGCCGCCCGCGGCTCGGCGACAGACCGCGCACCACGATGCGCGTATCACTTTGCGCGAAAGACTCGTCGAACTGCAGACTCGGCGTCAGGCGCGCCACGTCCGAAATATTATTGATGCCTTTACGATCGATGTCCTGTGACGAAAATGCTGTCACGCTCATCGGCACGTCCTGAAGACTTTCCTCCATTTTGCGCGCCGTCACGACGATTTCGTCGATCTGGGACCAGACATTGGCGGGCCAGATCCCAGCAGCGCTGGCCAGCACAAAAATTGCCAATGGCAACCACCGTCGCGTCAATGTATTGGCTTCCAATGCTCTGCCCCCTTCATTTATTTGTATTGGCTCCCCTATATCCCAAGCCTATCACCAATGTGCTGCATTCTGGAGCAGCATTTTTGGCCCCTTACAGAAGCGGTAAAAGCTTGGCCAGATCAGCTAGTGCTGCTTCAATTCAAGGGTGCCCAGCAAAATCTTGCTCGCGCCGGACCAGCGCAAAAAATCTCTCGAGGCCGCCTGCCCTCTGCAATCATAATACTAGAACATAACTGTACGATGTGATACATTAATGTTCGATTATCTAGAGGAAGCATTCCAAATGCCGCCAAGCCATGCCACGGTCGCACTGAGCCCCAAGGTCCGCAAGCGCCAGAGCCGGACCCGCCAGCGTATTCTCGACGTAAGTGCCCGTTTATTCATTGCCAAGGGTTTCGAAAATGTCAGCGTCGAAGAGATCATCGAGGCTGCAGAAATTGCGAGGAGCAGCTTCTATCGGTTCTTCTCGAATCGGGAACAGGTGCTCGCCAATATCATCCGTCCCGTTTTTGAACAGGGTGTAATCGAACTGGAAAAAATAAGTACCAGCGATCCAGCCGACACGATGTCGGGCATTTTTGATACCTATCTGAAACTCTGGAACAACAGCCCGGATGCCTTGCGCGTATCGACGCGCGTCGGCGGTATTTACTTCTATTTATTCGAGGACGTCCATACTGTTTTTCGCGTCAGGCTGGCCGGCTTGCTGAATGCCATCGAATCGTCCGGGATTTTTATCAATAACAGCGCCGACTACACGGGGCGTCTGCTTGCACGGACAGCAATTGATGTTATGGAAGTCTATAGCCGGGAAGAAGATTTCGCAGAGCTGTTTCATAAGACTATGACGGGGTGTTTGTTAAACACCGGACCGAAATCAGGGGTAACAAAACCATGAACACATTCAGCAAGATTTTTTATCGCCCGCCGTTTATAGGACTGCTGGGCTTCGTCATCGTCCTGCTCGTTCAGGCACTGGGCCATACCGTCATGATCATGATGGAAAATATCTTCGGCGAGGCCTATGTTTACCAGTCGGCGACGCTGATGGGCGCAGTCGGCGCGCTGATGCTCTACTTTGGCATGAAGAACCCCAGCGAGGTGGCTGCAACCTGGCTGGGCTTTTTCGCCGGTACTTTTCTCTGGACCGGCTGGGTCGAGTTCTCCTTCGTCTGGAATGCAGCCTGGCTCGGAATCCCCGATCAGATGGCCGGTGGCGAGATCGCGACCAAGGCTGAATACCTGGTCATGATGTCCTCGCTCGGCATCATGATGGCTACCCTGGTGTACTTCACGCTCAATAAGGAAACCAAGTGCAACTTTTTCCACTGGTTTCAACGCCGCCTGCATATGAGTACAGGCAAGCCAACCCGCGGGTACCCGCGCAACTTCGCGGCTATTACCGCACTTGAAACCATCTACGTTGTCTGGTTCTGCTATCTGGCCCTGTTATTCATTTACGAGGTGATCGGTGACACGCATCCCATCACCTACGCGCTGTTTTTCGCCAACACGATCTGGGCCATGTATCTTCTTAACCGCCTGATCAAATTCTGGAAGGTGACGACCGCAATACGCTATGCAATTCCGACGGCGATCATCACCTGGAATAGCGTCGAGTTACTGGGCCGCTGGAACCTGTTCGAAGAAATCTGGATTCATCCCGAGAAATATGTCCTCGAGATGTCCCTGGTATTTGGCGCGTTCATCATTGTAACTGTCGTATCAGTATTCACGCCGGCCCACGGCAAGGCCGCGTTCGACCAGGAGAAACGTGCCGCTTAGCTGCCTCCGAATTCGCACACGTACCGACATTCACCTTTTTGTGGATAGGTTAGACAGCAGCGCACCGTTGGCGCAGAAAAAAGGAGTACGTCCCACTGCTGTCCCATAAACATCAATTCCGCGACCAGCAAACCCATCTGCCAATAACGACCTGGAAAGATCAGCGAGAGTTAATGGGGCAGCAGTGGAACATGGCCCCTTTATCTACCTGAAGTTTATCGTGAGTCCGGGCGCTCCAGGCCTGGTGATAACAAGCGAACGCCAATCGCGCCGAAGAATAAGGCCACTTGTACCAGGCCGACCATGACAAAGGGCGCGCTTGGACCAAATGCATCAAACAGGCGGCCACCCACCACGAATGCCAGCATTATGCCGACCGCACCGCAAAATCCGTTCATGGCAATGACCGCGCCCCGCTCGGCCGGCTTGGCCTCCTGGCCGAACAACGTCATCGAAGCGGCCATGACGCTCATTTGCCCGATAGAGAGAATGATCAGCAGTTAAATTTCGTCACCCCTTGCGCCATTTGCATGGGCCCTACTCTTACGCCTGTGATCGCAGTCATGTGATCCCCTTATGAGCTGGCTTTATGGGCTCACGAACTTGTGAACGAGCAGACCGGTCGCCGCAAATAAAATTACGGCGAGCGAGTCGTGCGGTTCCCTGTTAATGTAACATTTATTAAAGCCGAACAATTTCTCCCCCGCCCCTGAAGCCCGGTGCGAGCGGCAAGACTACCTGCGTTTCATGATGACTCATACACTGAGCAACTTTGACGGCGAACCAAACGCATCTCTTTGTTGTCGAACACGAGGAACCGCACCGGCGAACGCAACCCTGCGACATGAATAGAACCAGAATAATCCTGATATTCCTGGTAATTGCCCTGATTGCGGCGGGCGCCTGGCTCGATATCGGCCAGTACCTGACGCTCGAGGAATTTCGCGCGCGACAGGACGCCTTGCAGGCATTGGTGGATCAGAATTTGTCCGCCGCGGTGCTGGTCTATTTTCTGGTCTATATCGCGGTTGCGGCCCTAAACATACCGGGTGCCGCGGTCATGACCCTGGTGGCCGGCGCGCTCTTCGGCCTGCTATTGGGCACCGTGGTGGTCTCCTTTGCCAGCACCATCGGCGCCACACTGGCCTTTCTGTTGTCCCGTTATCTGTTGCGAGACTATGTTGAGCGGCGGTTCAGCCGCGCGGCCGAACGCATTAACAACGGAATCAAACAGGAAGGTGCGTACTATCTGTTCACGCTGCGCCTGGTACCGCTTTTCCCGTTCTTTGTCATTAACATGGCGATGGCACTCACGCGTCTTAAGACCGCGACTTTTGCCTGGGTCAGCCAGGTTGGCATGCTGGCCGGAACAGTAATTTACGTGAACGCCGGCACACAAATCAGCCGGATTGAAAGTACCGCGGATATCCTCTCGCCTGGGCTCCTGGGTTCATTCATTCTGTTGGGCATTTTTCCACTGCTGGCAAAGAAAACTATGAGGATCATCACGATGCGCCGCCACCGCAAGAAGTTCAAGAAACCGAAGCGATTCGATGTCAACCTGGTCGTTATCGGTGCCGGTTCCGCCGGGCTGGTAACGGCTTATATTGCTGCGGCCTCGAAAGCGAAAGTGGTTCTAATTGAAAAGAATCGCATGGGTGGTGATTGCCTGAACACCGGCTGCGTGCCCAGCAAGGCACTGATCCGTTCGGCTCGCATCGCCTCTTATATTAAACGAGCGGAGTCATTTGGATTAACGGTCGATAATGCAGGCGTCGATTTCCCGAAGGTCATGCGGCGAGTCCGTGACGTGATCGAGACGATTGAACCGCACGATTCGGTGGAGCGCTACACAAACCTCGGCGTCGATTGCATTCAGGGTGCCGCCGTTATCGCTTCTCCATACTCGGTCAGCGTTAACAACCAAACCATTTCGACGCGCAGTATTGTGATTGCGACCGGTGGTGGGCCCCTCATACCGAAAATTCCGGGCCTCGACAATATGACTTCCTGGACCTCGGACACCATCTGGAATATGAGTGCGCGGCCCGAGCGCCTGCTCATTCTAGGCGGCGGGCCGATTGGCTGCGAAATGGCGCAGGCCTTTCAACGGCTCGGGAGCGCGGTCACCCTGGTAGAAATGGCGCCACGCCTTTTGATCCGCGAAGATCCGGAAGTCTCGGAAGCAATCGCGGCCCGATTCATCGAGGAAGGCATCAATGTATTGACGAATCACACGGCCACGAATTTCGAGACACGCGACAACCGGCGGCTCGTGCACTGCTCTTCTGCCGGAGAGGCCGATGGCAACACGATGGAAATTGAATTCGACGAAGTTCTGGTCGCCGTGGGCCGTCGCGCGGACACAAAAAGTCTCGGACTTGAGAACTTAGGGATCGAGACAAAGCCGAATGGCACGGTCGCAGTGAACGAGTACCTGCAAACTGCGTATCCGAACGTGTTCGCCTGCGGCGACGTTGCGGGTCCATACCAATTAACCCATGCCGCGGCTCACCAGGCCTGGTATTGCGCAATGAACGCGCTATTTGGCAGCGTACGAAAATTCCGCGCCGACTATTCCGTATTGCCCTGGGCGATATTCACGGACCCGGAGGTCGCACGGGTAGGTCTCAGCGAAGAAGAAGCAAAAGCTCAGGGTCTGGAATATGAGATCACGCGTTACGGCATCGATGATCTGGACCGGGCGATTGCCGACAGTGAAGCCAGCGGATTCGTCAAGGTACTGACTCCGCCGGGCCGCGATAAGATTCTCGGCGTCAGCATCGTTGGCCCGCATGCCGGCGATCTGATCGCCGAATTCGTCAGTGCCATGCGCAACGGCCTCGGACTGAAAAAAATACTCAATACGATTCATATTTACCCTACGCTCGCGGAAGCCAATCGATTCGCGGCCGGCGAGTGGCGCAAGGCCCACCTTTCAGAACGCCTGATTGATATCGCCCGGCGCTATCACCAGTGGATGCGCGGTTAGCAGGCAGATCCGAGGCTGATTTGTTACAAACTGTTGCATCTTGTTACCGCTCGGCCATGAAATTTTCACGGTACCGTACTATTCTGTAGTGATGGCTACGAGCGCCCAGGATCAATGGCTACACAATGAAGAACCCGCATCGCAGGCGGTCATCATCACGCAGAATTTATGGCGCAGCTACCCGATGGGCGACAGCGTCGTCCACGCCCTTTGCGGTGTCGATTTGATTATCAGAAAAGGCGAGTACGTTGCGATCATGGGACCATCAGGATCCGGGAAATCGACATTAATGAATCTTATCGGCTGCCTCGACAGCCCCGATAAGGGCGACTATGAGCTGAATGGTCGAACGGTTTCGAATATGGGCGACCGCAAACTGGCGCGGGTTCGCAATGAGGAAATCGGTTTTGTTTTTCAGACTTTCAATCTGCTCAACAGAACCACGGCCCTGCATAACGTCGAGATGCCGCTTATATATGCCGGCATCGGCCGCAAGAAACGCCAGAAGATTGCCGAGGATGTGCTGGCCCGCGTCGGTCTTGCCGATCGCATGAGTCACCGGCCCAGCGAATTATCCGGGGGCCAGCGGCAGCGGGTTGCGATCGCCCGCGCATTGGTCACCACGCCCAGCATTTTGCTGGCGGATGAACCAACCGGCAATCTCGACTCCAACACGGCGCGGGAAATCATGTCTTTATTTGATGAACTGCACGCGAGTGGCCATACCATAGTACTGGTGACTCACGACGCCGATGTCGCCGGTCACGCCGATCGCGTGATTAAATTATTGGATGGTGCAATCGAGTCCGACGAACGCAGGTGAAAACAACAATGCGACTATTGATGCCACTTATATTTTTGGCGATTGGCCTTTCTGGCTGTGAAAAACCAGAAGAGGTTGTCGCCTATGAAAGCGCCCCGGTTGTACGTCGAGACATCGTTGTGGCCGTCGAGGCGGCTGGCATTATCGAACCGTTTCTGACGGTTGAAGTTAAATCCAAAGCCTCGGGCGAAATTCTGAGTATTGACGGCGAAACCGGTGACGTGGTCGAGGTGGGCACACCGCTGGTGCGCATCGACAAACGCTCGCCGCGTAACCAGCTCGATCAGGCTGCGGCGGAACTCGAAGCTGCAAAAGCCCGACGATCGATTGCCGAAACCCAGAAGCGGCGGTCGAAAACCTTGTTCGAATCGCGCACCATCAACGAAGTGGACTACGAGCAAACCACGCTCGAGTTCGCCAACGCCAAGGCCGAGGTTATTCGCTCGCAGGTGGCGGTCGAAAATGCCCGGATCGCGTTAGACGATACCGAGGTCAAAGCGCCGATGACGGGCACGATTATCGAAAAGCTGGTTGAAAAGGGGCAGGTCATATCATCGCCGACCATGGATGTTGGCGGAGGCACTTTGCTGTTAATGATGGCCGACTTGAGTTCCGTGCAGGTGAAAGCGCTGGTGGACGAAACGGATATTGGCAAGATTCAGCCCGATCAACGCGTCACGGTTACGGTTGCCGCGTACCCGAACCAGCCCTTTGAAGGCAAGGTTGCGAAAATTGAACCCAAGGCAGTCGAAGACCAGACGGTCACCACATTCTCCGTTTTAATTATTCTGGATAATGAATCCGGCCTGCTGCGTCCGGGCATGAATGCCGACGTCGAAATACGCATCGCCGAAAGTCGGGACATCGTCGCCGTGCCGACCATCGCCCTGAGAACCGATAAGGACATTCCCGTGTCCAGCATGCTGGTGGGATTGACGGAAAACGACGTTCGGGACCAGTTGGCTAGCGACCGGGGAGCAGCCAGGAACGAGGCTCGGTCAAAAGAAGGCTATCAGTTCGAAGGACGTTACTGGGTGTTTCTCGACGAGCCATCCGGCCCCCGAGCGGTGGCAGTAAATACCGGCCTGACCGATCTCGACTACAGCGAAGTGCGATCGGGCCTGGACGAAAACGATCAGGTGCTGCTACTGCCAAGCTCCGATCTGATCCTTTCGCAGCAAAGATTTCAGGGCATGATGCGCCGGTTTACGAGCATCCCGGGTATGCAGCAGAGTGAAGACAGCGACCGGAAGCGAGATGGCAGCGGTGAGCGCGGCGAAGGGAGTGAGCAAAATCGCGATGGCGAGCGCGCTGGTGACAGCGAGCGA
>Ga0224512_10000669_pt1 | contig 35286 bp, 38 predicted proteins | sample SF_May12_sed_USG_4_FD_169103 | JGI IMG/M metagenome (GOLD analysis project Ga0224512, IMG submission 169103) | Sediment microbial communities from San Francisco Bay, California, United States - SF_May12_sed_USGS_13 | ecosystem: Environmental > Aquatic > Marine > Sediment | place: USA... | reverse complement strand
GGTCGGTCGACAAGTGCAGATGGTCGATGCCGGCCTCGGTGAACGTCGCCTCCAGAAGACGCTGGCGGGCTTCGATCGCCCGGGCGTAGCGTTCGCGCACCGCCGGGCGGTCCGTGGCCAGTTCCCGCAGTGCGCCGGTGGCCGGGTCGCGCACGGTGATAATCCCGACGTCGGGAAGCTCGTGCTCCCGGGGATCGGAAACCTGCACCGCCAGTACGTCATGGCGTCGGGCGGTGATCGCCAGCCGCTCCTCCCACCCCGGGTTCACGGCAAAATCGGAGATGACGGCGACGAGCCCACGCCGCCTCGCCAGCCCGGCCAGCCGACCGAGAGCGCCGCCGAGATCGGTCACACCGCTGTTGTCCTCGTGCGGTGTGGAAGCCAGATCGTGGAGGATGCGCAGCAGATGTCTACGCGAGCCCCGGGCTCCGACGACCACCGGGTCACCGCGCCCGGCGAGGACCGCACCGAGCCGGTTGCCGTCCCTGGCGGTCAGAAAACCGACGGCCGCCGCGGCGGCCAGTGCCAGATCCCGCTTCTCGCAGTTGACCGTGCCGAAGTCCATGCGTGAGGATCGATCGACGACCAGCCAGGTCTGGAGTTCGCGCTCGGCGATTGTCTGCCGGATGTAGGGCTCCCGCAGCCGCGCGGTGACGTTCCAGTCGATCCGCCGCACATCGTCACCGGGTGCATAGCGTCGGGTTTCCCCCAACTCGGAGCCGTGACCGGGCACGAGGCCTCGATGGTCCCCGTGGAGCAGCCCATCGAGTCGTCTCGTCACCTCGAGTTCGAGGCGGCGCAGGACCTCTCGTGTCGAGGGCTCGATCACCGACAGCGGATCGGCGTTCATGGGATCTTCCAATGTCGTTCGCCTACCTCGACGTCTGGTCCGACGATCCGCCGTAGGGGTCGGGTTCGAAGACGGGCTGTGGATGCTCGGCCGTATCACCGACCGGACGGGGATCGGGACTGACCGGGGCCGCCGGAACCACAGTGAGGATGCGGTTGATGATGTCGTCGGCCGACAACCCCTTGGCCAGTGCCTCATAGGTCAACATCAGGCGATGGCGGAAGACATCACGGGTCACGTCGAACACATCCTGCGGGACGACGTAGTCGCGGCCTCGCATGAGGGCCAGCGCCCGCCCAGCCCCGACCAGACCCAGAGTGGCCCGCGGGCTGACGCCGAACTCGATCATCGGTTCGAGCTCCGGCAGACCTCGGAGCCCCGACTCCCGCGTTGCCATCACCAGATCGACGGCGTACTGAGCCACCGAGTTGTCGACGTAGATCCGATCGGTGAGCACCTGCAGGTCCTCCAGCTGGGTGAGGTTGATGACCTGGGCGGCCTCGGGCATCGATACACCGACGCGGCGAACGATCTCCATCTCCTCACTCGGCGTCGGATAGTCGACGACGACCTTCATCAGGAACCGGTCCCGCTGCGCCTCGGGCAGGGTGTAGACGCCCTCGGATTCCACCGGGTTCTGGGTCGCCAGCACCAGGAAGGGGGAGGGGAGCGGTCGGGTGGTGCCGCCGATCGACACCTGGCGTTCCGCCATCACCTCGAGCAGCGCCGATTGCACCTTGGCCGGCGCCCGGTTGATCTCGTCGGTCAACACCAGATTGGCGAACACCGGGCCCCATTCGATGTCGAACTTCTCGGTCCCGGCTCGCCAGATCCGGGTTCCGATGAGATCCGACGGCAGAAGGTCGGGCGTGAACTGGAGCCGCACGAAGCTGCCGCCCATCGTCTGGGCCATGGTCGAGACCGCAAGCGTCTTGGCCAGGCCGGGCAGACCTTCGAGTAGCACGTGACCCCGGGCCAGCAGTGCCACCAGGAGCCGCTCGATCATGTGATCCTGGCCGACGATGACCTTCTTGATCTCGTACTGCACCCGCTCGAGCGCACGGGCGGCTTCGGCCGCCGATCGGGGCGGCGCGTCGTGATCGGTGGCGAGGTGCTGGCCGTCGAGCGGATCGTGGTGATTGGTCATCGATGCGTTCCTTCGTCAACCGTTGCGAACGGGGCGGTGGGCACTGGGTTTTCTCGAACGGCGGCCTGGGCGCCGCTGCCGGATCCTGTCGGCGTCCCCGCCATCATCTCAAATCGGCTGAAAATCGGAGTAAATCGGCTGCCGTTGGGCGTCAAAAGGTACTCCCGGCGGTTAATCGGATCTGCGGCGCTCGGCAGGCGGGCAATCAGAACTTAGCGTGTAGGCATGCGACTCTTGGTTGTCGATGACGAGGAGGACCTTGCGTCCGCCGTGGCGGAGGCCCTCCGCAGGGAAGGATACGCCGTCGACGTGGCCCTCACCGGTCAGGACGCGCTCGACCGGCTCATCGTCAATCCCTATGACCTCGTGCTGCTCGATCTGACGCTCCCGGACATCGACGGCATCGAGGTCTGCCGGCTGATCCGGACCGACGCGATGTTCGATCCGACAACCCGGGTGCTCATGGTCACCGCCCGTGACTCGATCGCCGATCGGGTGACGGGACTCGATCAGGGTGCCGACGACTATCTGGTCAAGCCCTTTGCTTTACCGGAGCTTTCGGCTCGGGTTCGTACGTTGTTGAGAAGGGAAACGGCTGGCGGCGATGCCGTACTGCTCGCCGGAGAGCTCGCCCTGGATACGGCCCGCCAGCTCGTTTCCTGGCACGACCAGACGATCGAACTGACCACGAAGGAATTCTCCCTCTTGCGCTACTTCATGTCCCACCAAGGAGAGGTTCTCTCCCAGGAGCGGTTGCTGGAGCATGTGTGGGACGAGATGCTCGACCCGTTCACCAACACCGCACGGGTCACCGTCGGCACGTTGCGGCGCAAGCTCGCAGCGGCCACCGGCGAGAACTTCATCGAGACCGTCATCGGATCCGGCTACCGGTTCACGGCGCCCGAGGTCGCCGATCGATGACAGCGGGATCTCGTCTCAAACCACCTCGACTTCCGGGTCCCCGCTGGGTTGTGCCCCGGTGGGCCCAGTCGATCAAGTTCCGGCTGGCCCTCACCTACGCCGTCACGGTCTACGCCGTCGGGTCGATCCTGATCGGCGCCATGTACTACTGGCAGGTCCATCAGCTCGATCATCCCCAGCTCGTTGCCGAGCGGGGATGGATGCAGGACCGCAATGGGCGGGTCTACGAGGTGGCGGCCCTCACCACCGATTCCTTTCGTGGCTACCTGCTCGAGGTGTTCGAGCTGAACGTCAACCTGATGACCATCGAGAACCTGAAGCGGGCCTCGCTCGTCGGGCTGCTCGTGCTTGTCGTCGTCGCCTTCATCATCGGTTGGATCCTGGCCACCATCACCCTGCGGCCCATCAACCGGATGGTCGCCGTCGCCCGCGACATCTCCGGCTCCGACCTGTCCCGCCGCATCGCCCTGCAGGGCCATGACGATGAGCTGCGCAGCCTGGCCGACACCTTCGACGCCATGCTCGACCGTCTGCAAAACGCTTTTGAGGATCAGCGTCGCTTCGTCCAGGACGCCTCCCACGAGCTACGGAATCCGCTGGCGGTGGCCCGCACGAACCTCGAGTTGGCCCTCTCGAATCCCGATGCGAGCCCCGAGGAACTGCGTCGCTCGGTCGAGGTGGCCCATCGGTCCACCGGTCGGATGAGCGAACTGGTCGACGATCTGCTGGTTCAGGCCCGAAGCGGCGTGCCCCAGATCGAGCCGGTCGACGTCGACCTGGCGTCTATCGTCGACGACGTCCGCCAGCAGTTCCTCGGTCCGGCCCGCGAACGATCGATCGCGATCGACCGGCACACCTCCGGCTCGCCGGTCGTCCTTGGAGACGAGCCGTCGCTCAACCGGGTGGTCACCAACCTGGTCTCGAACGCTCTTCGGTTCGCTCCGCCCCACACCGCTGTCGACGTCAGCGTCACCTCCGGCGACGACGGCTTCGTCGAGTTCTCCGTCGCCGATCAGGGCCCCGGTCTCTCCCCGGAGGATCAACAACAGGTCTTCACCCGCTTCTGGCGGGGTCGCAATGCAGGGACCGGTTCCGGGCTCGGGTTGAGCATCGTGAAGCAGGTCGTGGAGCGCCACGGTGGCACCGTCGCCGTCACCTCGAAACCGGGCGAGGGGGCAACCTTCGTGGTTCGTCTGCCCCAGTCGGCTACAGGGCGAGGTCCGGCGGTCGATCAGAGAAGCGATGGTGACGACCGGCCGAAACTCGACGCAACATCGGACGACCGGGTGACCGGCGACGCCGGTGCGGACGCCCCGTCTGGGCCGACCACGGGTGGTGAAACTACTGTGGAGGGATCGAGCGCGCGTGCGCAGGCGCCGGCGCGAGGAGGTCAGTCGTGAATTCGGAGTTCGAGCGATCCGGGGACAACGACCCCACGACGCCGATGTTCGAGATGCTGTTGCCGCAACCGACCGACGAGATCCCGCGACCGGCCCGGGAGCAGCCCGGCGGGTCGAACCCGCCACCGCCGACTGCGTTCTCGGCCCCCGAACCACCGCCGGCACCGTCCCCGTCGCCGGTTGCGGCCTCGCCGACGACGCCGCTTCCGACAGCGGCGCCGCCGACACCACAGCCCTCGCCTCGTCCGGCCAGTCCGCATCCCCCTCAGCCTCGCCCCGCCGGCGGTGGACCGGTCGCGCCGAACTATGCGCCGCCGGGCACGCCGGTGCCGCCGGCGCCCGTCGAGCCGCCGGCCCCGAAGAGTTTCACCCCGTCGAGGCCACCCGAACCGCCCGAAGGTCCCGGTCAAAAGCCTGGTGGTCAAAGCCGCCTGAGCCGGTGGGGTTGGCGGTCGTTGGTGGCGTTCGTCGCCGGTGGTCTCATCGCCTCGGCAGGATTCGCGGCCGGTGAGATCAACGACCAGGTCGCCGCCCCGAACACAGCGACGACACCGACGTCGATTGTCGTTCGCAGCGAGAGCGCGGGCGATCTGGTCGAAGAGCCGGCCTCGCTCGTGGCCCAGGTACTCGGTCCTTCGGTTGTTCAGATCCGAACCGACTTCGGGCTCGGGTCGGGCGTCATCTACCGCGACGGCTACATCCTCACCAACAACCACGTCGTTGAGGGCGCGGAGATCCTGACCGTCCGACTCTCGACCGGCGAGACCTTCGACGCCGAATTGGTCGGCTCCGATGCCAGCAAGGATCTGGCCGTCCTGTCGGTCGGCGAGCGCGACCTGTCGGTCGCCGATCTGGCCCTCGACACCGACGTTCGGGTCGGCCAGGCGGCGATCGCCATCGGCTCGCCGTTCGATCTTCAACAGACCGTCACCGCCGGCATCGTTTCGGCCGTCAACCGACCCGTGCCGAGTCGCACCCCTCGGGTCTACGTGGCGATGATCCAAACCGACGCGCCCATCAACCCCGGAAACTCCGGTGGCGCGCTCGCCGACCGTGACGGGCGGGTCATCGGCATCAACACCGCAATCCAGACCGACGGACTCAGTGGGACCAACGCCGGCGTCGGCTTCGCCATACCGATTCGCGACGCTGTCCGGATCGCCGATCTCCTGGTGTCCGGAGATCCGATCGAGCCCGGATTCCTCGGCGTCTCCGGCCAAGCCCCCAAGGGCGGCGAGCCAGGGGTCGAGATCGTCGACGTCACTGCAGGGTCGGCCGCCGCGATGGCCGGCATCGAGGTCGGCGATCGAGTTCTCAGCCTCGACGAGGCGCCGGTGACGACCATCACCGAGTTGGCTGGTCTCGTGCTGGCCCGCCAGGCCGGCGACGAGGTCAACCTCCGGGTGGTTCGCGACGGGGTCGAGCTCGACGTGGGGGCCGTGCTCGGCGCCCGACCCTGATCGAGGCGATCGCTCGATCGGCCATCGCCGCTCGGTTTCGAGCCATCCACCGCCGCCGGGCCGTTAGGATCGGACCCGATGGACGCAACAACCCTCCTGATCATCGCCGCCATTGCCGTGGCCGCGCTTGTCGCCCTCGGCCTCGTGGTCCGGTCGCGACGGCGAGTCGTCGTTCCTGGGGCGGTCGACGAACTCGAACGGCCCGAACCCGATCTGCGGCTCGACGACAGCCGGGACGGTGTGCTCGTCGAGGAGCCGTCGGCCGCCCCCACCGTCGCCGTCGAACCAGAACCGGCGGTCAAACCGTCGTTCTTCGAGCGGCTGACCATGGCCCGCAGCGCCTTCACCGGGTATCTCGGCGGCCTGGTCGGCCTGGCCAGACTCGGCGAGGACGAGTGGGAGGAACTCGAGGAGGCGCTGATCCGGGCCGATGTCGGCGTCAAGACGTCGATGGCGCTGATCTCCGACGTTCGGGCCGAGGCGAAGGAGGCCGAAGCGACCGACGGCGCTGCCGTGCTGGAGATCCTCAAGGCCCGAATGCACCGGGAGCTGGCCGGCAAGGACCGGTCCCTCCATCTCGATGACGACGAAACCAACGTCTGGTTGTTCGTCGGCGTGAACGGAGTTGGAAAGACGACCACGATCGGAAAGCTGGGCAAGCGTCTGGTGGCCGACGGCCACAAACCACTGATGGCCGCCGGTGACACCTTCCGGGCCGCCGCCGCCGAGCAGCTGACGCTGTGGGCGGAACGGGCCGGTACCGAGATCGTCCGGGGCAACGAGGGCGGTGATCCGTCGTCGGTGATCTTCGATGGTGTCCAGGCCGCCGCCGCCAGGGGCTGTGACGTGGTGCTGGCCGACACCGCCGGGCGCCTCCAGAACAAGGCCAACCTGATGGACGAGCTCACGAAGGTGCGCCGGGTGGCCGCCAAGGAGCCGGGGCATGTGTCGGAGGTTCTCCTCGTGTTGGACGCCACGACCGGCCAGAACGGTCTCTCGCAGGCCAAGGTGTTCGCCGAGGCGGTCGACGTGACCGGCGTGGTCCTCACCAAACTCGACGGGTCGGCCAAGGGCGGCGTCGTGTTCGCCATCGAGTCCGAGTTCGGCCTGCCGGTCAAGCTGGTGGGCCTCGGTGAGGGGGTCGACGACCTGGTCGACTTCGACCCGGCCGAGTTCGTCGACGCCCTCTTCGAGTAAACCGAGCAACCCTATCGAACTGTGCGTTCAGCGCCCGGGTTTCCGGGCCCTGGTCGCACAGAACGGCCGGTGGCCTGGTTCTGTGCGCCGGTCGCCCCGTCTTCGGGGTCCTAGGCGCACGGAATGAAGTTGGGTCAGTCGGCGGCGGCCGGTGGACGGAAGAAGACGGCAACCTGGGCGATACCGGCGACGACGCCGACCAGTGCCAGCACCAATCCGGTGAACCCGTCGAGATCGTCGGCCAGGCTGATCGCCTCGTCGATCGACCACTCACCCGGACCGAGTATCGCCAGCGCCGTCGCGGTGACGGCGACGATGAAGACGTACTCCCATCCTTCGCTGATGATGAAGAATCCGTTGTGACGGTGCACCGTCCAGCCGGCGACCACCATCACCCCGACCATCGCCATGGCCGCAAAGCTGTGGAGCAGCCCCAGGGCCATGAGCAGACCCGAGCCGATCTCCGATCCTGCAGCCAGTGGAGCGTGTAGCTTGCCGGGTTTCATCCCGATGGAGTCGAACCAGCCGGCGGTGCCGGCCAGCCTGCCCCCGCTGAAGACCTTGGCGTACCCGTGGGACGCCATCATCAGGCCGAGCGAGACCCGGAGGAGAAGAAGGGCGAGGTTCTGTGCGTCGGTGTAGTCCATGTCGAATCCTCTCGTAGGGTGACGGTTGTCTGCGTGCGGCGATCCAACCGTAGACCGAACGGAACAAATGGCGCCACGCCTCGGTTGGGACCCGTATGCGACACATCTCCGTCGAACGTTCGATGCCCGTTTCCCGATCATCGGTGTGGTCCGTCCTGGCCGACTTTCCGAACATCGCCGGCTGGAATTCGGGGGTGACGAACAGTTTTTCCACCAGTGAATCGACGAGCGGGATCGGCGCCCGGCGACACTGCGATCTCTCACCGACGGGCACGCTCGAGGAGACCATTCGGGTGTGGGAACCGGAGCATCGGCTGGTCGTGAGCATCGACTCGGCGACCAGACTTCCCATCCGTAAAGGCGAGGCGGCCTTCACCCTGACCGACGACGGCGACCGGTCGACCACCACCATCGACTATCGCTACGAAACGAAGTGGGGAGTGGTCGGCAGCCTGATGGGTCCACTGCTCGACACCCAGCTCACGAAGGGGATGAACGGCTTTCTGGCCGATCTCGAGGCGGCCGCGGCGGCGTCGTGACGTACCGGTGACCGAACCCGTACCGAACGGTGAGACCGACCTCACCAAGATTCTCGACTCGCTGACTGTCGGACGTCGGGCCGAGGTGTACCACGTCGTGACGGTTTCCGGCGCCGACGCCGCAGGCCTGAGGATCGGATCCGGGATCGAGGCCTTGATCCGGGAACCGATGGCGTTCGGCGAGACGGTCACCGTCGTGTGCGACACCGAAACCGTCGAACGCCGCGGCTGGACCTCCGTGTTCGCTGCAGCCTGGTTGACCATCGAGGTTCATACGTCGCTGGAGGCCGTCGGTTTGACGGCCGCCCTGTCGAACACGCTCGGGGCCGCTGGAATCGCCTGCAATGTGCTCGCCGGTTTCCATCATGATCACATCCTGGTCCCCGTCGATCAGGCCGACCGCGCCGTCGACTGCCTCCGATCGCTCGACGGTCGAGCCGGGAGGCCGAACCGATAGTGTCGCCCGGCCGGTAGGTCGAGGACACGGGGATAGGATTGGGGTCCCATGTTTGAATCACTGACCGACACTTTTGAAGGCATCTTCAGCCGCCTCCGCAACAAGGGCGTCCTCACCGAGGCCGACGTCGACGAGGTCCTGCGCGAGATTCGCGTTGCGCTTCTCGAAGCCGACGTCAACCTGACCGTCGTCAAGAGCCTGCGCTCGAGGATCAAGGAGCGGGCCGTCGGCGAAGAGGTCCACAAGGCCCTCAACCCCGCCCAGCAGGTCATCAAGATCGTCAACGAGGAACTCACCGCCAGCCTCGGCGGCGAGACCATCGAGATCGCCTACGCTCGGAAACCGCCGACCGTGGTGATGATGGCCGGCCTCCAGGGTTCGGGTAAGACCACCAGCTCAGCCAAACTGGCCCGCTGGTTCAAGAGCCAGGGCCGCAACCCGCTACTCGTCGGCGCCGACCTGCAGCGTCCGGCCGCCGTGGAGCAGCTCCGCACCCTCGGCCGCCAGATCGACGTTCCGGTCTACAGCGACCCGTCGGATCCGGTCACGGTCGCCTCGAAAGCGATCGCCGAGGCCCGATCCACCGGTCGCGATGTGGTGATCGTCGACACCGCCGGGCGTCTCGCCATCGACGAGGCCCTTATGGAGGAGGTCCGCCAGATCTCCGTTGCGGTCGACCCCGACTACACCTTCCTCGTCGTCGACGCCATGACCGGCCAGGACGCCGTCAACGTGGCCGAGGCGTTCCACGAGAAGCTGGCGCTCGACGGCGTCATACTCACCAAACTCGACGGCGACGCCCGCGGTGGTGCCGCCCTGTCGGTCAAAGAAGTGGTTGGCCGGCCGATCGCCTTCGCCGCCACCGGTGAGAAGATCGAGGACTTCGATCTCTTTCATCCTGACCGCATGGCCAGCCGGATCCTGGGCATGGGCGACATGCTCACGCTCATCGAGAAGGCCGAGCAGACCTTCGAACAGGAGGAGGCCGAGGAGGCGGCGGCCAAGCTCCTCGAGGGCCAGTTCACGCTCGATGACTTCCTCGTCCAGATGCAGCAGCTCAAGAAGATGGGTCCCCTCAACAACCTGATCGGGTTGATGCCGGGCATGCCCAAGGAGATCCGCGACGTCGAGATCGAGGACAAGCAGGTCAACCAGATCGAGGCCATCATCCGCTCCATGACGCTCGAGGAGCGGGCCAATCCCGACATCATCGACGCCTCCCGCCGGGCCCGCATCGCCAATGGCTCCGGCACGAACCCGACCCAGGTCTCCGGTCTCGTCAGCCAGTTCTCCGAGATGCGCAAAATGATGAAGCGCTTCGGTGGCATGGGCACCAAGAAGACCCGCCGGGATCGCCGGGGCAAGAAGAAAGGCGCCAAAGGCCGCAAGGGCGGAGGCGGCCGCGTCACGCCCAAGGGCGGGAGTCGCCACCAGAGCGGTCGGGTGACACCCAAGGGCACCAAGGCTCAAAAGGCGCCGCTGATGCTTCCCGGTCTGGATCGTTTCGACGAGGCCGAACTCGAAAAGATGGCCAAGGACCTCGATCTCGAGGGCTTCGACCACCTCTAGGCCCTGCGTCCAGGCGCCTCAGGTGACAATGGGTGTCGGCTGGGCTGCGGGTTTCAGGAGTTCAGGGAGTGTGTTCGAGAACCACGGTGAACGAGATGTCGGCGTTCAGGCTGGCGGCCACGGAGCAGTACTTGTTGGTGGCCAGGTCGACGAAACGCTCGGCCATCTCCTGCTTGAGGCCCGGGGCGTCGATGACGTGGGTGGCCCGGATGTCGGTGTAGTACGACGGAACGCCGTCGGCCCGGTCACCCTCCAGCTCGATCCGGTACGAATGCAGTTCGAGGCGGCGCTTGCGGATCATCTCCACGACGTCGAAGGCGGAGCAGGCCCCGATGGCGTTGAGGAGCACCTCCATCGGATTCATTCCGGTCTTGGCGTACGATTCGCCGTCGATCATCAGCTGCTGACCGTCCGGTGTGCGGCCCATGAATCGTTTGCCGTCGAGGTGGAAGATCGTGGTCTGTTTCGTCGAACCCGGAGTGGCCATGGGGCTCAGTATGGGCCCGGGCGGTTCGAAATTGCGCCGAGCGAAGCGTGGAGCCGGAATCAGGCTTCGATAAGCTCATATGTTGCTTGAATCGCGCACGTCGGCCGACGTGTGGCCGGGCCAAAATGCCCTGCAGTCAAGCCGAAGTACCCGAGACCAGAGAAGAGAAACCATCGTGGCAGTTCGACTGCGCCTCATGCGCATGGGCAAGAAGAAGCAACCGACCTACCGGGTCGTCGCCGCCGACGCCCGTTCCCCCCGTGACGGTCGGTTCATCGAGATCGTCGGTACCTACAACCCTCGTACCGAGCCCTCCGACATCAAGATCGACAACGCCAAGGCCGTTCGGTGGCTCCGCGACGGGGCCCAGCCCACCGAGCGGGTCGTGAAACTCTTGAAGGTGTCCGGCGCCTGGGACGCGTTCGAGAGCGGAACCACTGTTGAAGAACTGGAGGCCGCCGCGGCCAGCGCAGCCGAAGCCGAGGCTGCTGCGTCCGAGTCCAACGCCCCGGCTGCCGCCGGCGCCGAAGCGTGAGCGCCGGAACGTCGATGAGCGACTCTCCCGCCCCCACCGCCGAAGCCGTCCTTCTCCACCTCTGTCGGGCCATGGTCTCGGAACCCGACGACGTTTCGATCGAGACGACGGCCAACGGTGACCGGGTTCGGCTCGACGTCAGCGTCAACTCAGACGACATGGGCCGTGTCATCGGCCGTCGAGGACGGGTCGCATCGGCCATTCGCACCGTCGTCGGCGCCGCTGCAGCCAAGGACGGCGTCGTCACCGAGGTCGAGTTCGTCGAGTAGCGTTGTGCGTCCGGGCCCGCCCGACCCAACGCCTTCGACCGCCCTCCGATCGATCCGATGAGCGAGATCACCACCAACACCGAACCCGATCCGTCGGGCTCGGCGTCGTACCTCGAGGTCGGTCGTATCGGCAAGGCCCACGGCCTTCGAGGCGAAGTGGTCGTCACCTGGATCACCAATCTGATTGACGACCGCACCCGGCCCGGTTCACGCTTCCGGGCCACCGGCGGCCCGATTCTCGGCGAGGACTGGCTGACGATCGCCACCTCCCGGCCCCACCAGAACCGCTGGCTGGTCCGCTTCGAGGGTGTCGACGATCGCACCACCGCCGACCGACTTCGAGGCATCACCCTCGAGGCCGAACCCATCGACACCGAAGGCGAGGTCTTCGTCCACGAACTGGTCGACAAGATCCTGGTCGACCAGCACGGTACCGTGCACGGCCCGGTGGTTGCCCTGATCGCCAACCCGGCCTCCGATCTGCTCGAGCTGGGCGACGGTCGGCTGGTCCCGCTGGCGTTCTATCAGAGCCACGACGACGAGCGGGTCCAGGTCGAGGTTCCGGCCGGCCTCCTCGACGACGACGCCTGACGCTTCCCCGCCGTGCGCATCGACGTCTTCACGATCCTTCCCGACGTCGTCGAAGGGTTCGTCTCGTCGAGCATCATCGGAAAAGCCCGGGAGGCGGGCATCCTCGACATCCGGGTCCACGACCCGAGAGATACCACCACCGATGTGCACCGGACGGTCGACGATTCTCCGTTCGGGGGCGGTGCCGGCATGGTGCTCAAACCCGAGCCTGTCTTCGACATCGTGGAACAGGTCGACCCGCCGAGGCCGCTGATCTACCTGGCCCCGTCCGGGCGGACCTTCACCCAGGCCGTGGCCGTCGAACTCGCAACCAGCGACGGGTTCTCCCTGCTCTGCGGACGATTCGAGGGAGTGGACGAGCGGGTGCGGGCCCATCTGATCGACGACGAGCTCTCAATCGGCGACTACGTGCTGGCCGGGGGAGAGGTGGCGGCCGCCGTGGTCATCGAGGCCGTCGGTCGGCTGGTGCCGGGTGTGGTCGGCAACGCCTCCTCGACCACCGACGAATCGTTCTCCGACGGCCTGCTCGAATATCCGCATTACACCCGTCCCGCCGAGTATCGGGGCTGGACGGTACCCGACGTGTTGCGCTCCGGCGACCACGGTCGGGTGGCCCGCTGGCGGCGGGCCATGTCGCTCGTCAAGACCGCATCGGCACGTCCTGATCTCCTGCAGGCCCGGGGCGGGCTGACCGATGATGATCGTGCTCTGCTGGCCGAGTTCGGCCTGAGCGCGCCCGAGGGCTGATCCAGCAGTCGTCATGCCAAAGGGGGTGTGACGACGCCGAACGGTGCCGATTTCCGTTGGCGGTCCGCGGTAGGTCGGGCCTGACGGCCGGGCGGTGACAGCGTGCTGGTCCCCACCGAGGGCGGGGACCAGAGCGGCTCCGGCGGCGGGCCGGTTCGGTATCAGTCGTCGTCGTCGTGGTCGTCGTCGTCGTGACCGCTTCGGTGGTCGTCGTCGTGGTGACCACTTCGGTGGTCGCTGTCGTCGTAGATGTCGTCGTGGTCGTAGTCGTCCTGGTCGTCGTCGTAGTAGTCGTCGTAGTAGTCGTCGTCGTGGTGACCGCTTCGGTGGTCGCTGTCGTCGTAGATGTCGTCGTAGTCGTCGTGGTGACCGCTTCGGTGGTCGCTGTCGTCGTAGACGTCATCGGTCGACGACGTCAACGTCGTTCCGACGGTCGTGGTTGTCGAGTTCGAGTCCCGACTGGACGAGTCGTCGAACGAAGCGCTGCGGGACTGGTCGATGGTGTTGCCAAGCCTGTCATCCTGGCCGGTCATGGAAAGAGCGGGAATGGCCAAGCCGATGATGATGGCCGGTACTGCGATGAATGCAAGACGCTTGCTCATGGAACTTCTCCTCGGAACGGAACGGAAGTGGTACGAATTCAGTGTCGATCGCCTGTCATCAAGCCGACCTCATGGATTGCCTAAGCACACCTAAAGCTTCGCCCGCTTCCTTCGGGGGAAGGCAGGTCCGGTTCGCCGACGGTGCCGCTGCGTTCCGGTCGGTCGGGAACACGGTGCGCAGACCCTGACGTCGGCCGGCGGCTCGACCGGGCATCCGGTTCCTAGTCATCCCGTTCCGAGATCTCGAAGCGAGGACCGCCCGCCCACCAGGCTTCGATTTTCGATTCGTGGGCTCCGTTTTTGAACTCGACCTCAACCCCTTGGTCTTCGGCGTGGGTGTCGACGGTGTATCCGGGAGCGGGCGTGGCCCAAGCCACGACAACCGCTTCGGGGGTGAACCGGATGGCGGCTCGACCGCCGATGAGGTCGAAGGTCTGCTCGGTGATCTGGCCGTCGGTGCGAACCGACTCGACGGTGGAGCCCGCCCCGGTGTTCGAGTCGACGCCGGTGGTGGCGGAACCCGTGATCCGGTCGGTTGTCGCGTCCGGTGCATCCACCGGAGAGTCGGCGGAGGTCGACGACGGCGTCGTGATCGAGGTCGAAGCCGCGGCGTCCTCCGCAATCTGGCCGCTCGGCGTCGGAACCGTCACGTCGGCCGACGGAGTTCCGGTTGCGAGTTCCCCTTCGGTGGATGTGCTGACGAAACGAAGACTCTGCCAGGCAACTGCCGCGGCCACAACGGTTCCCACCGCCCACAACATGACGAGAAGAGCCCTCGAAGCCATGATCACAGTGTTGTCGATCGAGTCCCGTCCGAACCTCAAGAGAATGATAAGTTTCCGAGTCGGCCTTGCCGCCGATCGCCGAGGGCGATACGAATCGTTCATGGCCGAGGTCTACATCATCGAGGACGACAGCGGGATTCGGGAGTCGGTGGCTCGAAGTCTCGAGGGTTTGGGTCACATTGTGCGGAGCTCGGGTGCCGGGATGACCGGCCTGACCGAGATCGTCGACGCCGCACCCGATGTCGTCGTTCTCGATCTCGGCCTGCCCGATGTCGACGGTCTCGACGTCCTCCGAATGTTGCGGGGCACCTCGTCGGTGCCGGTCATTGTCGCCACCGCCCGAGGGTCGGAGCGCGACATCATCTCCCTGCTCGACGCCGGAGCCGACGACTACCTGGTCAAGCCATACTCATCGGCCGAGATGGAAGCAAGGCTGCGGGCCGTGCTTCGCCGGACGTCGGCCGAAACCGCGCCGAAACGCATCGTGATCGCCGAACTGGACATCGATCTGGCGGGTCGAGTGGTGTACCTGGCCGGCGAGCCCATCGATCTGTCCCGCAAAGAGTTCGACCTGCTCGTTCATCTGGCCAGCCGACCCGGCGATGTGGTGAGCAAGCGGGAGTTGCTGGCCGACGTGTGGCGGATGCCCTACGGGGGCTCGGACAAGACCGTCGACGTCCACCTGTCCTGGCTTCGCCGCAAGCTGGGGGAGAGCGCCGACCAACCACGATTCCTGCACACGGTCCGGGGTGTCGGGATCAAGCTCGCCGATCCATCATGCGCCGAGAACTGATCCTCGTCTTCCTGGCGATCTCGACGATGATCGTGATCGCGTTCGTCGTCCCACTGGGGCTGTCGGCGCAGGCGACGGCCCGGGACCGGGCCCTCGATGAGGCCAGAGCGAAGTCGACCGCCCTCGTGCCGCTGGTGGCGACCGGGAATCGAGACGCAATCATCGACGAGGTCGCGGCCGTCAACGCCACCGGCCGGATGCAGGTCACGGTGCTTCTTGGCGACGGAACCGAACTGGGGGCACCGGTGGCCGACCGGGCCCGCCTCGATGCCGTCATCGAGGGAACGACGACGTTGCTCGGCCCCGTCGACGGCGGCCAGGAGCTTGTCACCGCGGTCGCTCTTCCGGAGGCGGCACCGGCCGCGGTCCGGATCGTCATCCCCGATGCCGAGCTGCGCCGGGGCGTAGTTGCCGCTTGGGCGACCCTGGTCGGCCTCGGTGTGGTGTTGATACTCGGAGCGGTGGCTCTGGCCGACCAGGTTTCGCAGCGAATCATCCGGCCGGCCACCGACCTCGCTCACGCAGCTGCGGGTTTGGGGGCCGGCGACTTTTCGGTGCACGTCACCCCGAGCGGACCGCCCGAGCTGGCCACTACCGCCGAGGCCTTCAACATCCTGGTGGGGCGCGTTCGCACCATGGTCGACACCGAGCGGGAGATGATGGCCGAGCTGACCCACCGGCTGCGAACTCCGCTCACCCGACTCCGCGTTGGCCTTGATCAGATCGACGACCCGAGCGTGGCCGACAAACTCCACGACGACGTCCGGGCGCTGACATCGGAGATCAACGATCTCATCTCCCGGGCTCGACACCATGTCGATCCGCCGGCCTTGATCGACATCGCCCCCGTCGTCGCCCGGCGTTTCGAGTTCTGGGCCGTGCTGGCGGCCGAGGAAGGGCGGGATTGTGTCCTCGGCATCAACGATTCGGTCCTTGCCTCGGTCGAAACCGACGACCTCGAGGCCGCCGTGGATGTGCTGATCGAGAACATCTTCGCCCACACGCCGCCGGGCACACCGTTCCTCGTATCGACCGTCTCGGCTCCCGATGGAGGCGGATCGCTGATCGTCGAGGACGGGGGCTCCGGGTTCGAGCCGTCGATGGCCGTCCCGGGTCAGTCCGGCGCAGGTTCGACCGGTCTGGGTCTTTCCATCGTCGGACGCCTGGTGGCCCGGTGTGGAGGCACTCTCGGGATCACCAACCGCGAACAGGGCGGAGCACGTGTCGAGTGCCGGTTTCCACCGCACCGGGTGGGCGTCGGGCCGGAACCGTGACACCGCGACGCGGATTCGGTGGGACCGTAGCCGGAGTTGGCCCGACCTGGTTGGAGTTGGCCGCCGCAAAGCTAGGCTTGGTAGACGCTGCCGTGTGCCACTGCGGCCCCCGACGCGTCAATCCAAACGGCGCCTTCCGAGAAGCTTCGCAAACAGGAACCCACGATGAACCCGACCAATGTAGTTGAACAAGCCCAGCTCCGCGACGAGATTCCCCAGTTCGCGCCGGGCGACACCGTCAAAGTGCATGTCAAGGTCGTCGAGGGTAACCGCGAGCGCATCCAGATCTTCCAGGGTGTGGTCATCGGTCGTCGTGGCGACGGCATTCGTGAGACCTTCACCGTGCGCAAGCTCAGCTTCGGCGTTGGCGTGGAGCGCATCTTCCCCCTTCATTCACCGATCATCGACAAGATCGAACTGGTCACCCGGGGTGACGTACGTCGAGCCAAGCTCTACTATCTCCGGGATCGGGTTGGAAAGGCCGCGAAGGTGAAGGAGAAGCGCGACCGCTAGGTCGTCCTTCCGCCTCGGTGGGTCGAATTCCAGCCTCCATGACAATGCGAGGCTCCGGCGGAGTCTCGGCGATGGAAGAGGTAAGCGCATTTGAGTAGCGAAGATCTCGAACGCTACGAGTCCGAGGCCGAACTTTCGCTGTTTCGCGAGTATCGCGACGTGGTGGCCATGTTCCGCTACGTGGTCGAAACGGACCGCCGGGCCTACCTGGCCAACGAGGTCACCCGCCTCTCCAAGCCGGGGGCCGAAATGCTCGAATACGAGCTCGTCGACGCCTGGGTCTGGGACACCTATCGCCAGTCCCGCTTTCTGAAGCGGGTCACGATCTCCACCACTCGCGGCGTCACGGTCGAGGAACTGCCCGATCGCGAAATCTGAGCGACGGGCCTGTCGATGATCCCGCAGACACGGGATCACAACGTGGGAACCCACAATCGAGACCTGGGCCGCCGGGGCGAGAACGCCGCCTCGCAGTGGTATGCCGCGTCCGGCTACCGCATACTCGACCGCAACTGGCGGTGTGAACACGGCGAGCTGGATCTGGTCGTCGGCCGCGACGCCACCGTGGTGTTCGTCGAGGTGAAGGCCCGGTCGAGCGGCCGCTACGGGTCCGGTTTCGACGCGGTGGGTCGGGCGAAGCAGCGGCGCCTTCGCCGGCTGGCGTCGGCGTGGCTGACGGAGCGCCGGGGAAGCCGCACGGACATGGGTGGGTCGCCGGACGGTTCGTTTGCAACCGACGTGCGGTTCGACGTCGTCGATGTGGACGCCCGCGGCCATGTACGGGTCCGCGAGGCCTGTTTCTGAGGGCGGGAGGTGTCAGAAACGGGTGTGCCGGTTGTGCCAGCATCCCCGATGCCAGTGGCGTCGCAGATCCGGCTCATCGGGCGGCACCGCCACCAGATGTCCGACACCGGGGGGAATGTCGCGATTGCAGCCCGGGCAGACGTAGATCTTGGTCGCCTCGTAGGGTTGCACGAATCGGGTTTCGGCATCGTCAGCCGCGGAGGGATCCAGCATTGGACCGGTGCGGGGCCGTTTCGGCGGCGCAGTCGGCGGACGACCCGGTTGTGCGGTCGACCCCAGGTCCTGCCGCTTGGGGCCCTTGTTCCCTCCGCCTTTGGCCTTCCCGCCCTTGCCCCGCGTCCTGCCGGTCTTCTTCCTGCCGGTCGACGACTGCCCGGCTGCGGCTTTGGCCGCTTCGCGGGCTCGGTTGCGTGACGGCATCGTGATCACCCGTGGTCCTATCCGGCGAGGGCCCAGGCGACGAGACCGATGACCACCAAAAACGCGGCGGCCACGAAGAAGTAGTCGAACCGCGACACCCTATGCTTTCGATGCGGATCGAATCCCATAGGAGCAGTATGGCATCGCAGACCTGTCGTTCGACCACCGATCAAGTGCGCCCCCGCCGACGACGGGTGGCGGCGTCCGCATTCGCCGTGGTGACATCCTTGACCGTGGCGGCGATCCTGACGGCGTGTTCCGGCGAAGTGCCCGAGGTGTCGTCGGATGATGCCGTTCTGGTGCTGGGCCGGGAGGTCTACAGCCGGAACTGCGTCGGCTGTCACGGGGCCGAGGGGCAGGGCGGCACGGGAAGCAAGCTCAACGAGGGGACCGTCGTCGCCAACTACCCCGATCCCGCCGACCAGTTCGCCGTCATCGCCAACGGAAAGAATCAGATGCCGGCCTACACCGGCCGACTCTCCGACGACGAGATCGAGGCCGTGGTCCGCTTCACCCGGGAAGGCCTCTAAGCCGGCCCGGACTTCAGTGTCACACCCCATCGCTAGGGTCTGACCCAGCACTCGGCAATCCGACGATCGCCGAGGTTCAGGCAGCAGTCGCTCCTCCCATCAGTTCCTGAGGCGCCATTCGGCGCCTCAACCTGAGACAAGGAGCGATCGTCATGCTCGCCACCGTTTCCACGGCCGTCGTCCAAGGGGTCGACGGCCACCCCGTGACCGTGGAGGTCCACGTCAGCAACGGGCTACCGGGCTACACGCTCGTCGGCCTACCCGACGCTTCGTGTCGCGAGTCGCGCGACCGGGTCCGGGCCGCTGTGCTCACGACGGGCCTGAAATGGCCCGATCGGCGCGTCACCATCAATCTGGCCCCGACCGGGCTGCGCAAGCAGGGTGCGGCCCTGGATCTGCCGATCGCCCTCGGTGTGTTGGCCGCCTCCGGGCAGATCGAGGCCGCCGCCGTGCGATCCTACGGAGCCGTGGGGGAACTCGGACTCGACGGAGCGATTCGTCCGGTCGCCGGTCTCGTGTCGCTGGCCGACGCCATGGAGGCCGACGAGATCTTCGTGCCCCGAAGCGGTGCCGAGCAGGCGGCCGTGGTTCGTCCCGGTCAGGTGCGGGGCGCGGAAACCCTGGGGGAGATCGTGGCCGCACTGATCGGCTCGGAGCCGCTTCCTCCGATCGTGGAGCCACTGGCCACCCCGAGCACCGATGCTCGGGTCGCCGACCTGTCCGATGTGCGGGGCCAGCCCCTGGCCCGATGGGCCCTGGAGATCAGCGCCGCCGGTGGGCACCACCTGCTGATGATCGGCCCGCCGGGGGCGGGCAAGACCATGCTGGCCAGCCGCCTTGTCGGTCTTCTCCCGGACCTCGACGCAGCCCAGGCGCTTTTGACCACCCGCGTCCACTCGGCGGCGGGACTCGCCGTGCCTCCGGGCGGATTGGTCGAACGGCCGCCGTTCCGGGCGCCGCATCAAGGCTCGTCGGCCGTGGCCATGCTGGGCGGTGGATCGGCGGCGATGCGACCCGGTGAGATCAGCTGCGCCCACAATGGCGTGCTCTTTCTCGACGAACTCGGCGAGTTCTCCGTGCCGATCCTCGACGCGCTTCGCCAGCCTCTGGAGGAGGGCGTGATCCGCGTGTCCCGGGCGGCGCGGGCGGTCACCTTGCCGGCTCGCTTTCTGCTCGTTGCCGCCATGAACCCCTGTCCGTGCGGTGAGGGTGCCCAGGACGGGCATTGCCGGTGCAGCGACGCCGCCCGTGCCCGATACTCCCGTCGGCTGTCCGGTCCGCTGCTCGACCGGTTCGATCTCCGGGTCGAAGTGCAGCCTCCGACGGCGTCGGTTCTACTCGACGGTGCCGGCGAGGAGTCCACGGCCGCGGTGGCCGACCGCGTGGCCGAGGCTCGTAGCCGTGCCGCCGCACGCGGTGTTCGGTGCAACGCCGACCTTCCGGCCCACTGCCTCGACGACGTCGCACCGCTGGCGCCGGCGGCTCGCTCCCTGTTGCGAAAGGTGCTGGAGGCGGGGGAGCTCACCGGGCGAGGCCTTCGCCGAATCCGAACCGTGGCCCGGACCATCGCCGATCTCAATGGCGAGGACGACGAGGTCTCGGTCGACACCATCCACGCCGCCCTGGCGCTGCGAACCCAACCGAGGACCGTGCTGGGGGTGGCGTCGTGAACGGCGATCCATCACCGGAACGACTCGCCGACATGCAGGCTCGGTTGGCCCTCGTCCATCTCTCCGGAATGGGGCCTGCCCGGGTGCGCTGGCTTCTGTCCCGCCACGATCCGATCGAGGTCGTCGCCCGGCTGCGAGCCGGCGAGCATCCAGCCCCGATCCAGGACGCGCCGCCCGGTATCAGACCGACCGACCTGACCGAATGGCGGGTCGAGATCGCTCGGCTCGACCCGCAACGTCTTCTGCAGGATCAGCTCGACCAGGGCTGGACCATCCTGCATCCCGACGACGCCCGGTGGCCGTTCGCGGCCGAGCCGGAACCACCGCTTCTGATGTTCTGTGCCGGCGACCTCGACCTTCTCCGGGCGAAACCGAGCGTGGCCATCGTCGGAACCCGACGGTGCACCTCGGTCGGGCGCAGCGTCGCCCATCGCATGGCGCTCGAGTTGGCCGAAGCCGGTGTGACGGTGGTCAGCGGGCTTGCGCTCGGTATCGATGCCGCCGCCCACAAAGGCGCTCTCGACGGTGGGGGAGCCGCCGTCGGTGTCGTCGGTACAGGTCTCGACGTGGTGTATCCACGTCGCAATCAGGCGTTGTGGGACGAGGTCATCGGCAGCGGTCTGCTCATCAGCGAGTACCCGGCCGGGATGGGTCCGGCCCGATGGCGGTTCCCGGCCCGGAACCGTCTGATCGCGTCGCTGGCCGATGCAACGGTGATCGTGGAATCCCACGGTCGAGGTGGGGCGTTGCTGACCGCCGATGAGAGCGCTGAGCGCGACAAGCCGGTGCTCGCTGTTCCAGGCTCGGTGCTCAACCCCGCCGCTGATGGAACCAACGGGCTGATCGTCGACGGTGCCATACCCACCCGCGACGCCGACGATGTCCTCGTCTCGCTCGGCTGGTCGGCGGCGCGGAGCGAGCCGGAGAGCGAGCCTTCAGCGGTCGGATCGACCCGAGCCCACGCCCCCTTGGTGTCGAAAGACGCCTGCGAGGCACCCACCGTCGACGGTGCCGTTGCCGATGTCGTACGGCACGAGGTTCGAGCCGGGGCGATTTCGATCGACGCCCTCTCCGTGCTCACCGCCACGTCGCCGATGGTCGTGTTGGCGGCGGTGCAGGCGATGGCCGATGCGGGCGAGGTCACACTCAGTGGCTCCATGGTCGTGTGGCGCAGTGGTTGAGTCGCTGCAGGCAATCCGCACGACCGACTGCAGGTGCCGCTACGCTCCTTGGCCGTGACTTCCGCCGCAAAAGTCCGTTACCTTCACCTGCTCGGATTCGAGAAGCCTGCACAGCAGAGCGAGTCGACCGATGGGGAAGTGGAGTCAGGGGCACGTGCCCGCCGCCTGGCTCATTCCCGTAGAGAATCCAACCTAAATTCTCACGTTCTGTGGTGGAACGCCGACGGAGAGTGGGTACGAGGAGGCTGGGGACATGTCCCGAGCGCTTCTCGGCCAAGACCTGAGAACCCACTCACCATGGCGGGCACCGTGGCTATTGAAACTGAAAGCGATCTCGAAGCCGTCTGGGCGCGATTCAAGACGACCGAGAGACAACAGGACCGTGACGAGCTGATCGTGTACTACGCTCCGCTGGTCAAATACGTGGCCAGCAGGATTGCGGCAGGGCTTCCCCAGACCGTTGACCAGGCCGACTTGATCAGCTACGGGATGTTCGGCTTGATCGATGCGATCACGAAGTTCGATCCCGGACGGGGCTTCAAGTTCGAGACCTACGCCGTCTCCCGAATCAAGGGGGCGGTCCTCGACGAGCTGCGCTCGATCGACTGGGTTCCCCGCTCGGTCCGGTCGAAGGCCAAGGCGGTCGAACGGGCGATGGCCAAGCTGGAGGCGAAGCTCCACCGGCCTCCGACGGATTCGGAGATCGCCGACGAACTCGATCTCACCTCGGATCAGCTGAACGGCGTCTACAAGCAGATCGGCTCGTTGGGCATGGTTGCCCTTGACGAGATGTTGTCGATTGGCGGAACCGAAACCCTCACCTTCGGCGACACCCTCGCCGACCGGCGGGACGGGCCGGGTATGACCTACGAACGCTCGGAGTCACGTCAACTGCTGGCCCGTGCCATCAACACGATGAGCGAGCGGGAGAAGATCGTTCTCACGCTCTACTACTACGAGAACATGACCCTGGCCGAGATCGGCAAGGTGCTCGGCGTCACCGAGAGCCGGGTCTGTCAGATCCACACCAAGGCCGTTTTCGGTCTGCGCTCCCGGCTCGAGCAGGCCGAGCGCGAACCGGCCTGACGGTCGTCGCCGCCCGCCGCAGCGGCTAGCCTGATCGATCTCGGCCCTTCGGCCGCTCGGGTCACCGGCCCCTCGATAGTCAACATCGAAGGAGGCCCCCGTGGCCCGTTCCGGCCCGCTTGCCGTCGTCGCCCTTCTACTCGTGGCGCTCGTCGTCCCCTCGCCATCGCCTGCTGCGGCCACCGACCACGCCGGGCCGCCGCCGTGGCGTCATCCGGTCGACGCGCCGATCGTCGACTTCTTCCGGGCGCCGTCCGGGCCCTACGCCGCCGGCAACCGGGGCCTCGAGTACCACACCCGTCGCGGCCAGGCCGTGGTCGCGGTGGCCGACGGCGTGGTAACATTCGCCGGCTCGGTGGGCGGTGACCTTTTCGTCGTTGTGGCCCACAGCCCCGAGCTTCGGTCGACCTATGCCTACCTCGACCGAATCAATGTCAAGGCGGGCGACGCCGTCGTAGGCGGCCAACGGATTGCCACCGCGGCCCGACACTTCCATCTGACCGCCCGGCTCCGCAACGTCTATGTCGATCCCCTCCGATACCTTTCGGTGTCGTGGTCGGTGCGGCTGATCGAAGTCGGATCCGGTCGCCGTCTCATCGGGTGATACCCGGCCGACGGCCGATATAGTTCTTGAGGGCCTTGCCGCCCGAGGTCCGCCGATGCGGGCCGGCACCGAATCCCTACTCGACAGTTCGGTCGATCCGAATCCTACGGTCTCCGCCCAGCGGAGCGAGGTCGGCCGTCAGCAACCGGAGGAACAAAAGTGACTGCAGTCGTCACCATGAAGCAAATGCTGGAAGCCGGCGTGCATTTCGGGCATCAGACCCGCCGCTGGAACCCCAAGATGAAGCGGTTCATCCACGGTGACCGCAACGGGGTGTACATCATCGACCTGGAGGAGACGCTCTCCCGGATCGAAACCGCCTACACCTTCGTCCGAGACGAGGTTGCCAGGGGCGGCACGGTGCTGTTCGTCGGCACCAAAAAGCAGGCCCAGGAGTCGATTCGCCGCCACGCTCAGTCGGTCGGTATGCCCTTCGTCGATCAGCGTTGGCTTGGCGGCATGCTCACCAACTACCAGACCATTTCGAAGCGCGTCGGCAAGCTGCTCGAATACGAGCGGATGCAGGCCGCCGGCGACTTCGAGGAGATGCCCAAGAAGGAAGCACTCCGCTATGGCCGGGAGCTGGAGAAGCTGAACCGCAACATCGGCGGTATCAAGACGATGGCGAAGCTGCCGAGCGTGGTCTTCGTGGTCGACACCATCATCGAGCACATCGCCGTCACCGAGGCCCGCAAGCTGGGGATCCCGATCGTTGCCGTGGTGGACACCAACTGCGATCCCGATCTCATCACCTACCCGATCCCCGGAAACGACGATGCCATCCGTTCGGCCGAGCTCATGACCCGGGTGATCGCCGAAGCCGTGGCCGAGGGCAAGATCATGGCCGCCCGCCGCACCGGCGCCCCCACCGCACCGCAGAGCCGTACCCCCGAGCAGCAGGCGGCCATTGAGGCCGAGCAGGAAGCGGCACGAGCCGCAGCGGCCCAGGCCGCGGCCGACCGTGAGGCCCGCGTGGCCGCCGCTCTCGCCGAACAGCAGGCTGCCGCTGCAGCCGCCCCGGCATCCGAGGCCGTCGCCGAGGGCACCACCGAGGCCCCGACGGCCAACGGTGTGGCCGGCGCCGGTGGCGCCGCTGAAGCCGTGGCCGAGCCGGTGACCGAAGCTGCGGCTGAAGCCGTGGCCGAGCCGGTGACCGAAGCTGCGGCTGAAGCCGTGGCCGAGCCGGTGACCGAAGCTGCGGCCGAAGCCGTGGCCGAGCCGGTGACCGAACCTGCGGCCGAAGCCGTGGCCGAGCCGGTGACCGAACCTGCGGCTGAAGCCGTGGCCGAACCGATGACCGAGGTTCCGGCCGAGCCGGTGATCGAGGCCGAGAGCCCCGCCACCGAGGCCGATCCCGCCGGCGGCGCCCCCGCCTGACCGGGCCGCTAAACCACCAGAAGAACGAGAAGGAAAAGGAAACGTCAGATGGCTATCTCCGCCAAGGATGTACAGGAACTTCGTCGCTCGACCGGCGCCGGCATGATGGACGCCAAGAAGGCGCTCACCGAGGCCGACGGCGATTTCGAGGCCGCAGTGCAGATTCTTCGGGAGAAGGGCTTGGCCAAGGCGGCTGGCCGCAGTGACCGCGAGAACAGCGAGGGCATCGTGGTGGTCGCCGAGAACGACGAAGCGGCCGCCCTGGTCCATCTCAAGTCCGAGACCGACTTCGCCGCCAAATCCGACGACTTCGTCAAGCTGGCCCACGAGCTGGCCGAGCTCGTTCTGGCCAAGGGCCCGGAGGCCGTCGCCGAGAAAGCGGAGGCGGTCGAGGAGCTGAAGCTCACGGTCAAGGAGAACATCGACTTCGGTCAGGTCGTCCGCTACGAGAAGTCAAGCGACACGGTGATCGACGCCTACGTGCACGGCGGCGGCCGGGCCGGTGTGCTGGTCGAAGCAACCGGGGTCGACGCCGAGACCCTGCACGAGATCGCGCTTCACATTGCGTTCGCCAAGCCGTCCTTCCTGAGCCGCGCCGAGATTCCCGCCGACGAGGTCGAGCGGGAGCGGGCCGCTCTGCTCGAGATCACCAAGAACGAAGGAAAGCCCGAGGCGGCATGGGACAAGATCGTCGACGGGCGCCTGAACGCCTGGTTCGCGGAGCGGGTCCTTCCCGAGCAGGGTGTGTTCGGCGAGAAGGAGACGGTCGCGTCCCGGATCGGCGACGGCACGATCAACCGCTTCGTCCTCGCTATGGTCGGCTAACGGCCCCTCGCCCCCGCGTCGGCCGTGGTCGTCGGTGCCGTCGTCCGGTGACGTCGTGGCCTGCGCCGCAGCAGGCGCCAGCAGGCTGCCGTCTGTAGCCGTAGCCAACGAGCCGATCGAACGATCAGCCCCTCCCGGTCATGATCCCGGTTCCGGCCGTGGTCGTCGGCTGGTCGCGGCGACCGGGCGATGATCCGGGCTCCCATTGCGTAGGCGAAGTGGCTCATGAACGTCCCTCCAGATGGCCGACGGCCGATCCGGCTCCTCCGAAACCAGTCGACGGCTGCTGCTTCTTGGAGTCATGACGGCATCGAGGCCGACACGGATACAGAAAACATCCGACCCGGGTCGAGGAGCCCCGCCTCGAGAAACCCTGCATCGAGAGACAATGCCAGTAGCCTGTGGTGGAACCCGACCGTCAGCTGCCAGGTGCGCCGGAGCGGGTTGGGACCGTGCAGGAGTGCCGTCGGGCCGGAGGTTTCTGTGAACAACGACTCAAATCCACGCTGGCGTCGAATCCTGCTGAAGTTGTCGGGGGAGGCCTTCGCCGGTGATCAGGGCTTTGGCATCGACCACGAGGTCATGGACAGGATCACCGATGAGGTGATCGACGTGTGGAAGAACCTTCGGGTCGAGGTGGCGATCGTCGTGGGCGGTGGCAACTTCTGGCGTGGGATGACCGGCGTCGAGGGTGGCCTCGACCGGGCGCAGGCCGACTACATGGGCATGCTGGCCACCGTGATGAACGCGCTCGCCCTCCAGGACATGCTCGAACAGAAGAACGTCCCGACCCGCCTGCAATCGGCGATTCGGATGCCGCAGGTCGCTGAGGAGTACATCCGCCGCCGGGCCATCCGCCACCTGGAGAAGAACCGGGTGGTCATCTTCGCGGCCGGTACCGGCAACCCTTTCTTCACCACCGACACCACGGCGGCGCTGCGGGCAGTGGAGATCGACGCCGAGGTGCTGCTGTCGGCCAAGAACGGCGTCGACGGCATCTACAGCGACGATCCTCGGACCAATCCCGAAGCGGAAAAGCTCGATGAGATAGAGTATTTAGACGTACTTAATCGTGACCTTCGAGTTATGGACCCCACAGCGATTACCCACGCCAAGGAAAACAACCTGCCGATCGTCGTGTTCGACATGGCGAAGGAGGGCAGCCTGCGCAGCCTCCTTTGCGGCGAGTCGATCGGTACGATAGTGCAATGAGCGAATTTGCGGAACTGGTCCTGTCGGATGCCCGGGATCGAATGGACAAGGCGATCGCTCACTCCCGGACTGAATTCGCATCGGTGCGCAGCGGCCGGGCCAACCCCTCACTCGTTGAACGGTTGTCCGTCGAGGCCTACGGTGTGGCCATGCGACTCGTCGAGGTGGCATCGATCTCGGTGCCCGAAGCCCGCCAGCTACTCGTGACGCCGCACGACCCGGCCAACCTCGAAGCGATCGAGCGCGCCATCAGGGTCTCCGACCTCGGTGTTTCGCCGAGCAACGACGGTCGATCGATTCGGCTCAACTTCCCGCCGCTCACCGAGGAGCGCCGAAAGGAGCTGGTGCGGGTTGTGAAGAACATGGCCGAGGACGGCCGAATCTCGATCCGCAACATCCGCCGCGAGGCCCGCAAGGACCTGGAGAGCGCCGAGAAAGACAATCAGCTGAGCGAAGACGAACTGGCTCGAGCCGAAAAGGAACTCGACAAGTTGACCCAAGCCTCCGAGGCCTCGGTCGACCGCGCCCTCGCCAGCAAGGAAGACGAACTTCTAGAGGTTTGACCGAACCACCAACAGCCGCTCCCCGGGCTGGACACGGCACGACGGAGAGGGAGAACAGACCCGAGGCTCTCGGTGATCGGAAGGAACGCCACTGTGGCTGACATGAATGGACGAGACAACACCGACGAGTCGGACTCCCCGAGTATTTTCGACTTGTTCGAACCGCCCCCGGAACCCGATCCGAGCACCTTCGGCAAGGTGCCGGTCGTGCGCTCGGACGACGACGAGTTCGACCGCAAGTCGGGAACCACCGCCGCCGAGCGGAAGACTGCGGCCGAGGCGGAGGCCGCCGGACTGCAGCATTGGACCGCTCCGGCCACCGGTCAGGTTCCCAGGGTGTTGGCCGGCGACAACGAAGGTAAGGATCTGTGGGGCGACGTCAAGGGTCCCAGCTGGCAGAGCGACGACCCCTCCTGGAGCGGTCCTGATCTGGCCGACGTGTTCGCCGGTTCCGACGACTCCGATATCGCCGGTGACGACGGAGACGATGCGCCATCCCCACCGGTCGCGGCCCCTGCGGCGTCGAGTCCGCGCCCGGTGACCACACCGGCACCGAGTCCCCCTCGCCGGTCGGAACTCGACGACTGGGGTCCCGACGGCCGGCCCAGCCCACCTCGGGTGGACACGTCCGAGGGACGTCCGATCCCCGGAACCGAGCCGGTCTTCGAACCAGCCGCAGGCCTCGATCACACCGAGATCGCCAATCATCGCGACCTCGACGTCCGGCCGTCCACCATCGACGATCGGCTTTCCATCGACGACAGGACCGCTTCGTCCCACGCCGCAATACCCGGCGGCGAGGCGGCGATCCGGACCCAGCCTCGCCGTCGGGTCAGTTCACCGCCGTCGATCGAAACCCAGCGGCACGCCGCCCTCGACTCCAGAACCGATGCGGCCGGTTCGGCTGCGCCAGGTGGCGATCTCACGATCACTCGAGATGACGATCTGCGGATCGAACGTCGACCGATGCTGTCCGACGACGATCCGACCGCCCCCGGACTGTTCCCCAGCTCGGAATCGGAGGATCGGTACTTCGAGAGCGAGTCCTACGACGGCTACCGGGATCTCGAAAACCTCGATCAGCCGGGAGGCCGGAATCTTCCCCAGGCGATCGGTGCCGCCGTCGCCATGGCCGGGGTGGTTCTGGTCGCCCTGTGGATCGGGCCCGAGGCGATGATGGTGGTGATCTGTGCGGCTGCGCTGCTGGCCGTCATCGAACTGTTCAACGCCATGCGCCTCGCCGGGCTCCGACCGGCGACTCTGCTCGGGTTGCTCGCCACCGTCGGTTTCCCGGCCGCCGCCTACTTCCGCGGCGATGTGGCCTTCACCGTTGTGATGGCGCTGAGCGTCGTGTTCGGCATGTTGTGGTACTTGGCCGGCGCCGATCACGAGCGTCCGGTCCTGAATCTGAGCCTGACCATCCTCGGCGTGTTGTGGATCGGTGGGTGTGGGGCGTTCGCCGCTTTGATCCTCCGCCAGGACGAGTTCGGTGTGCAGCTGCTGCTCTCGACGATCGTGATCGCGGTGGTGTCCGACACCATGGCCTACTTCGGCGGCCGTGCCTTCGGTCGGCGACCGTTCCACAGCGCCAGCCCGAACAAGACGTGGGAAGGCACGATGACGGGCTTCGTCTTCGCTGTGTTTTGCGCCTTCGCCATGGCCGTCATGCCGTTCTCCACCATGTGGGACGGCCGGTTCCTCGGTGCCCTGGCCCTCGGCGCCGTGGTCGGCGTGATGACGCCCATGGGTGATCTGTCCGAGTCGTTGGTGAAGCGTGACCTCGGGGTCAAGGACATGGGCACCATCGTGCCGGGTCATGGTGGCCTGTTGGATCGAATCGACGGCATTCTCTTCGCTCTCCCGGGCGCCTACTTCCTCGCCGTTCTCGTCGGCATCTTCTAGGGTGACACCGCGTTCGGAGGCGGCCCCGCGCTCGGTAGCGGTCGTCGGGTCGACCGGCTCGATCGGTACCCAGACGATCGACGTCGTGGCCCACCGGCCCGACGACTTTCGGATCACGGCGTTGGCGGCGGGAAATCGCCTGGCCGACCTGGCCGACCAGGCGGCGTCGGTGAGACCCGAGATCGTCGCCGTCGGCGACGAACACCTCATTCCGGAGATGGTGGACCGCCTGCGGGCGGTTGGCCTGGCCGATGTGGAGATCGTGGCCGGGTCGACCGGTCTGGCCGAGGTTTCCAGTTCAGCCGACATAATCGTCAACGGAGTTGTCGGATTCGCCGGACTGTCGTCGACGTTGGCCGCGTTGAACGCCGGAAAGCGTCTGGCCCTCGCAAACAAGGAGTCGTTGATCGCCGCCGGCCCGGTCGTACAGAAAGCCCGCCGAACCCCCGGCGCCGAACTCGTTCCCGTCGACTCCGAGCATGCCGCCGTCCACCAGTGTCTCCTGGCCCACGGGGCCCGGGCCGAGGGTGATCAAGCCAACCGGGCGTCCTCGGCGCGGCGGATCCAACTCACCGCCTCCGGTGGGCCGTTTCGGGGTTACAGCGCCGAGCAGCTGGCCGCCGTCTCCGTCGAGAACGCCCTGGCTCACCCGACGTGGTCGATGGGGCCCAAGATCACGGTGGACTCGTCGACTCTCATGAACAAGGGCCTCGAGGTCATCGAGGCTCACGAGCTGTTCGGTCCTCCTGCGGGCTCGGCCGGCTACGGGATCGGACTCGACGACATCGAGGTCGTCGTCCACCCCCAGTCGATCGTGCACTCGATGGTCACGTACTGCGACGGCTCCACGATCGCCCAACTCTCCCAGCCCGACATGCGGCTTCCCATCGCCTATGCGCTCGCCTTCCCCGGCCGCTTCGCCGAACCGTTCGGTGCCATCGATTGGTCGACGTTGGGCCGCCTCGACTTCGAACCTCCCGACCGTGTGCGCTTTCCCTGCCTCGATCTGGCCTACCAGGCGGGTCGTATCGGAGGTACCGCTCCGGCCTGGATCAGCGCGGCCAACGAGGTGGCGGTCGAGGCTTTCCTTGAGGGTCGCATCCGTTGGACCGATATTGCACAGGTGATCGAGCGTGTGATGAGCCAACACGACGGCGGATCGGGCGAGACCCTCGACGAGGTCCTGGATGCCGACTCGCAGGCACGCAAGTATGCTGAAATGGTCCTTCCCTAGCCTTTCGGAGACGTGAGTTTGATGGATTCGACGAAGAGTCCGAGTGCCGGCGGCGCTCCGGTGTCCGATCGCTCAACCGAGCAACCGGCCCACGACTGGAAGCGGTCACTCGAGCCGGCCGACCGCGGCGAGGAATATGGCGGTCAGACGAACCCCATGGGGCTGCTGGCCGTCCTCGGCCTCTTCGTTCTGCTGTATTTCTGGGCCGGTCCCCGCTACTTCCTGGTCGTTGTCGGCATCGTGGTGATGATCTTCCTCCACGAGCTCGGTCATTTCGCCACGGCCAAGTGGACGGGCATGAAGGTCACCCAGTTCTTCATGTTCATGGGTCCTCGGCTTTGGTCGTTCCGCCGCGGTGAGACCGAGTACGGGGTTCGCCTGCTACCCGTCGGGGCTTTCGTGCGCATCGTGGGGATGAACAACCTCGATCCGTGCCCGCCGGAGGACGAGCCGCGCGCCTACAAGAACAAGAGCTACCCCAGACGAATGCTGGTGATCACCGCGGGATCGATGATGCATTTCCTGCAGGCGCTCCTCCTTTTCGGCATCGTCGTGAGCGTGATCGGCCTCAACGATCCGTCGAAGTGGTCGGTCGGCTTGATCTCCCAGCTCGAGAACCAGAGCACGCCGTCGGTGGAGGCAGGCCTGGAGCCCGGCGACGACATCGTGGCCATCGACGGTATCGACACCACCGATTGGGGTGAAACGGTCGACTACATCAGCGCCCGTCCTGGCGAGACGGTGACGCTCACCATCGATCGGGCGGGGGAGGTCTTCGACGAGACCGTGACCCTGGCCTCGATTCCCGACGAGGAGGGCGACGGGCAGCGCGGCTTCCTGGGCGTCGGACCGTCGTTCGATCGCACCCGGGAGAGCCCGGTCCTGGCGGTCGAAACCTTCGGTGAGACCATGTGGCAGGCCATCACGGCCATCCCCCGATTCCTGTCGCCGGCGACGCTTGGCGAACTCGGGCGGCTGATGTTCGAGGGGTCCGGCTCGGTCGACATCAACAGCGATGAGGCCGAGCGGCCGGTTTCGCTGGTCGGCGCGGTCCGCATTGCCGGGCAGGACGACTTCGACGTCACCGTTCCATTGATGATGCTCGGCATCTTCAACGTCTTCATCGGGGTGCTCAACCTGTTGCCGCTTCTGCCCCTCGACGGCGGCCACGCCGCGATCGCCACCTACGAGCGGCTGCGGTCCCGAGGCGACTACCGTCATCAGGTCGACGTGGCGAAGCTCCTCCCGGTGGCCTACGCGGTGATCGGTCTGCTGGGCTTCATCATGATCTCGACCGTCTACCTCGACATCGTTCGACCGATCGGCTGATCGTGGAAGCCGGAGCGGTGGTCTTTCCCCGCAAGAAGACGCGCCAGATCATGGTGGGCGACGTGGCGGTCGGTGGGGGAGCGCCGATCACGGTCCAGTCGATGACCATCACCAAGACGGCCGACGTCGACGGAACACTGCAACAGATCTACGGGTTGGCCGCCGCCGGTGCCGACATCGTTCGCTGCACCTGCAACGAACCCGAGGCCGCCGAGGGACTGGCCCGAATCGTGCCCCGGAGCCCGGTGCCGATCGTGGCCGACATCCACCATCAGTATCGTCGGGCGCTCGAGGCGCTCGAGGCCGGTGTCCACTGCCTGCGGCTCAACCCGGGCAACATCCGGAAGCCGGAGCACATCAAGGCCGTTGCATCGGAGGCCAAGGATCGTGGTGTGCCCATTCGGATCGGCGTCAACGGCGGCAGCCTCGACCCGAAGCTCTACGAGAAGTACGGCGGCCGGGTGACGCCGGAAGCCATGGTCGAGTCGGCGCAACAGGAGATCGCCTACTTTCACGAGGTCGACTTCGATCTGATCAAGATCTCGGTCAAGGCGTCGAACGTTCCGCTGATGATCGAGGCCTACCGACAGCTGAGCGAGGTGACCGACTACCCGCTGCATCTCGGGGTGACCGAGGCCGGTCCTCCGCCGGCCGGCATTGTCAAGGCCACGGCCGGGATCGCCACGCTGCTGGCCGAGGGGATCGGTGACACGCTCCGCTACTCGCTGACCTCCGATCCGGTGGACGAGGCCCGCATGGGCCGGGTGTTGCTCGAATCGTTCGGACTTCGTGAGCGCAAGAACGTGGATCTGATCGCCTGCCCATCGTGCGGACGAGCCGAGATCGACGTCTACGAGGTGGCGCAGAAGGCCCAGGATGCGTTCGCCGACCGTCAGATCCCGCTGCAGGTTGCGGTGATGGGCTGTGTCGTGAACGGTCCCGGCGAGGCTCGTGACGCCGACATCGGTATTGCCGCCGGCAACAAGCGAGGCCATCTCTTCATCAAGGGGACGAACGTCGCCGTCGTGCCCGAGGACGAAATGGTGTCGACGCTCGTGGAATGGGCGGAGTTCATAACCGAGAACGGCACTGAAGCGGCCCTCGAGCGGGCCAAGTCGACTCGCGACGCGGCGCGCAAGGCGGCCGACGAGGACCGTCGACGGAACCTCAACGAGCTGGGCGACGACGCCAACGCGTCGGAACAGATCGTGGAGTTATTGCGCAAGAACCGCTGAACACCGTTCCCGGGGTGAAACGGTGTGGACAGCCGAGTACGTCGTTCGGGTCACCCGCCGTCGTCGGTGGACGGATCGGTACCGGCCTCGGTATCGGCCGCGGCGATCTTGCCCTTGATCTCGACGAAGGCGTCGGTGTTACCGGCGATCTGCTCCTGCAGGTTCTCGAGTCTCTCGGCCGGGGAGGCCTGCAAATGGGCCTCCTTGCGGTCCAGGTCGGCCGACAGGTCCCGCTGCAGGTCCTCGGACCACTTGCGGGCGTCTGCCGCCTCCGATCGAAACCAGCGCTTGATGCGATCCCACGTGCTCATGGTCGTGATCCTATTCGAACAGTTTGCACAACACCGGTCGCAGACCGGTGACAACCGGAGTGAGTCGGCAGGCAAACGACGCGCTTGCGGCCGGGCACGCTAGTATTGTCTAAAGCGTGGGCTTGCGGCCCACGCTTTTGGCTTATCAGCGAGGGCCGGCAGGCCCGGCCCGCCGTTGTTAGGTACGGCCGCCTACGCGTCCAGTCGGCACCGAGCCGCCGGGGTTTCGACCCCGGATGTGCTCGCCGGTGCCGATCGACGGTCGGTTGCACCTGAACTGCCGAACGAACGAAAAAACACAGAACGTGTCCCACGACGAGGAGGTGACAGGTGACCGAACCCAGCACGACATCGACCGAGGCCGGCGACCAGGTGTCGGCGTCCGAGTTCGGAACGCCGGTCGCCGACGCCGTGCACACCCTTCTGGCCGATCCGGTGGCCACCGTCGGTGGCGAACTGATCGACGTGGAATGGACGGGCGGAACGCTGCGCCTCGTGGTCGACGCGGAAGGTGGTATCACCACCGAGCGGTTGGCCGAGGTCAACCGGCTGGTGTCCCCCCTCCTCGACCAGCACGATCCGGTGCCCGGCCGCTACCTCCTGGAGGTGTCGAGTCCCGGTGTGGAGCGACCGCTGCGTCGCGCCGACCATTTCCGGCGGGCCGTCGGCGAGCAGGTCATCGTCAAGCTCGAATCGTGGTCCGAAGTTCGCCGTATTCGTGGCGAGCTGGAGTCGGCCGACGACGACGGCATCTCCGTGGCGGCCGTCGAGATCGACGGCGTCGACCTGTCGGAGGTCGAGAACCACTCGGTGCCCTACGACACGATCGCCAAGGCCCGGACGCACTTCGACTGGGGTCCCACCCCGAAGAAGGGCGGGAAAAGTCAGAAGTCGAAATCAAGCAAGAAGAAGTCTTCCAACAAGAAGTCGTCCAACAACAAACGGAACAAGCGATGAGCAACGAGATGACAGAGGCCCTGCAGGCCCTGGCCGAAGATCGGGGAATTTCGATCGACAAGCTGTTCGGCATCATGGCCAACGCCCTGGAGTCGGCCTATAAACGAATGCCCGACTCCTACGAGTACGCCTGGGTGACCATCGACCCGTCCACGTTCGACATCCGAGTGTTCGCCCAGGAGCTCGACGAGGAGGGTGAGCCGTTCGGCCCCGAGTATGACGTCACCCCCGAGTCATTCGGTCGCATTGCGGCCCAGACGACCAAACAGATCCTCACCCAGGGCATCCGTGAGGTCGAACGGGAGATGAAGTACGAGGAGTACGCCGGACGTGAAGGCGACATCGTCACCGGCATCGTGCAGCAGACCGATTCCCGCTACACCCTGCTCGACCTCGGGCGCGTCGAGGCGTTGCTGCCCCAGGCCGAGCAGGTCTCGATGGGTCGCAGCGAAGGCGGCAACCGGGTCAAGGCCTACATCGTCGAGGTTCGTCGCACGGCCAAAGGCCCGCAGATCGTGGTCAGTCGCACTCACCCCGGTCTCATCAAGCGGCTGTTCGAACTCGAGGTCCCCGAGATCGCGGATGGCATCGTCGAGATCAAGGCCTGCGCCCGGGAACCTGGGCACCGCACCAAGATCTCGGTCTGGTCCAACGATCCCAACGTCGATCCCGTCGGCGCCTGCGTCGGCGCCCGGGGCTCCCGCGTTCGGATGGTGGTCAACGAGCTCAACGGCGAGAAGGTCGACATCATTCCGTTCTCGGAGGACCCGTACGAGTTCGTGGCCAAGGCCCTGTCACCGGCCAAGGTGAAAGAGGTTCGAATCGACTTCGACACCGGGACCGCCGAGGTCATCGTCCCCGACTTCCAACTGTCGCTGGCCATCGGCAAGGAGGGCCAGAACGCCCGCCTGGCCCACCGGTTGACCGGCTGGCGTATCGACATCAAGTCCGAGACCCAGATCGAGGAGGAAGCGGCCTACCAGAGTGAGGAATGGGCCGAAGGTGAATGGATCATCGATCCCGAGACCGGAGCCCAGATGTGGCAGCCGGCTGACGGCAGCCCGGCCATCTCGGCCGAGCAGTGGAACGCGGCCACTGCGGGGGAGAGCACGGAGGTCGAATCAGGCGAGGCCGAGGCCCAGCCGGCTGAGGAGGCCGCCGTGGAATCTGACACCGGCAGCGATGCCGATGCCGAAGCCGACGCCGGTGAGTCAACCCCAGCCGATGCCGACGAAGATGCCGACGCCGACGCCGGCAGCGATG
>Ga0224512_10000668_pt1 | contig 35302 bp, 26 predicted proteins | sample SF_May12_sed_USG_4_FD_169103 | JGI IMG/M metagenome (GOLD analysis project Ga0224512, IMG submission 169103) | Sediment microbial communities from San Francisco Bay, California, United States - SF_May12_sed_USGS_13 | ecosystem: Environmental > Aquatic > Marine > Sediment | place: USA... | reverse complement strand
ACGTACCGGTGACGATCGACGTGGTCGAGACCGGCACCGCCATTGCCGTCGGTTACGAACAGACCGACAAGCCCTCCGAGATCGATGTGCACCCCTCCGGGTTCTCCTTCACAAGCTCGTCCGACCTCGATACCACCACCTTCCTTGACACTGAGATCGACTTCCGAGCGTACGCTCTCTACGACTCGGAGTCAGGCACGCTCCACAACCGACAGCGCCAGCTTCCCGTCCGCGGAGGACACACCGTCACTGTGGAGCCGACCAGCAGCGATCCCACCGTCGGAACCGTCGTTGCGGCCGCCGTGTTCACCGGTGGCATCAACACGGCGCCGGCAATGTTCGACGGGCTCGCCGCTGGCACCACCATCCTCGAGATTGTCCAACCCGCCGGCCACACCCCACCCGCCAACGGACACACCACTCGCACCGTCAACGTCACGGCACCGGATGTGTATGTGGAGGAGTTCCGTGGGTGCGGGAGCTTCGGGTGCAGCTACGTCTACTCGCAACCCTTGGTGGTCGGCTTTGATCTGCAGTTCGCGGCGGTGGTGCGGTTTGAGGTGAAGCCGCCCACCGCGGTCGACGTGATCGTGTCGGTCCCGGCCGGGTCCGGTGTGTTGTTGTCGGCATCGCCAACCGAGGCGGGTTCGGAGTCGATTGTCGTCGACACAGCCGTCACCTCGATCCGCACGTCGCTGTTCTACGTGCAAGGCACGATCGAGGGCGACGACGTCGATGACGACGTACCGGTGACGATCGACGTGGTCGAGACCGGCACCGCCATTGCCGTCGGTTACGAACAGACCGACAAGCCCTCCGAGATCGATGTGCACCCCTCCGGGTTCTCCTTCACAAGCTCGTCCGACCTTACGACAACCTCGTTCTCGCCAGATGTGAACGTGCCGCTGAGGGCGTACGCTCTCTACGACTCGGAGTCAGGCACGCTCCACAACCGACAGCGCCAGCTGCCCGTCCGCGGAGGACACACCGTCACTGTGGAGCCGACCAGCAGCGATCCCACCGTCGGAACCGTCGTTGCGGCCGCCGTGTTTGCGAGCGGCGACGACACCGCCAACGCGATCTTGGATCCGTTGACGGCAGGGACGACGACTCTCGGCATCGTCCAACCCCCAGGCCACATCCCACCCGCCAACGGCTACACCACCAGAAACGTCGTGGTTGACGCCCCGGACGTGTGGCTCTACGAGTCCTCGCCGTCGACCCGTATCACCGATGAGATCATCGGGCGTGACTTGCAGGTGGAGCGCAGGATACGCCTCGAGGTGGTGCCGCCGGCCCCGGGGGTGGACGTCACGATCGACGTGATCGGCCCGACGGTGGCGGTGATCTCCACCGACCCCACTGCGGCTGGTAGCGAGTCGATCACGTTCCCTCTAGTGACTGGTACCTCCACACCGCTGATCTACGTGCAGGGGCTGGCGCTCGACCAGGGGACTGAGTTGCGCATCACCGCGCCGGGCTATGACCAGTGGATCACCACCATTCAGGTCGTCGACTCCGGGTTCGCCATCTACACACCGGGCGACTTCACAACCACCACCACGGCATCGAACCGCACGATCCAGGTCCGCCCGGCGTCGCTCGATGTGTTGCAGCGCGTCGACGAGTGGCAAATGGTCCGAGGCGGCACCACTCCGTCGGTTGACGTGAGCTCCTCCGCCCCCACGGTGGGGGTGATCACCATCAGCCCGCTGGTCTTCACCGGCGACCTTGACTACGTGAACACCCAGTTCGATCCGCTGGCGGTCGGTTCAACGACGATCTCGATCACCCAACCGCCCGGCTTCCTGCCGCCGTCAGGGAGAACCTCGATCATGGCGACGGTCGAGCCAGGCTGATTCCCTTGGACACGCAACGTTGACGTCCCTTCGCGCCGCTGAGGCGAGGTGCCGTTGAAGGTGCCAGGTCGAACGAGACCAAAGCCCCTGGCCGGCCATCCGAAGTGGGGCGACGCTCGAATTCCAACCCATTGCATGCGACAAGGGAGGTTCCACACACACGCGTCACGCCGTGCGATCCGTTCTGGTGTGTGCGGTGATCGCCATAGAGCCCCTGGTACACCAGGACCGAGGTGCTTCGAGGTCGCGGTTCCACCCGTGTTTCGTCGGTTGACTACCAGATCACGGTGACGGTGTTGGAGCAGTTGGTGGTACCGGCCTCGCAGACCCGGAACGAATCCGAGCCTCCGCCCTTACCCAACGATTGAGCGGTGTACAAGCCGTCATTGGCCGTTGTCGCGTACGGGCTGCCGTTTCGGTAGATCTCGACGTTCACGCTGGACGCACCCGCCCAAGTGAGGTCGACGTACTTGTTGCCCTTGATCTTGTAGCCCGATGCCGACAGGCTGATCGACCCACCGGGGCTGCTGACGGTGACGGTGACGGTGACGCTGTCGGAGCTGGTGTTGCCCCCGGAGTCGGTGACCGAGGCGGTGACGGTGTGGGTTCCGTCGCTCAGTGTGGCCTCGAAGCCGGCACCACCACCGATCAGTCCATCGAGGTCGGACGTCCAGCTCAGGCCGGCGCTGATGTTGCCGTCCTCATTATCGGAGGCGGTTCCGGCAAAACTGATCGGTGTGTTGGAGCCGAACGAGGCACCGTCGACGGGGCTGGAGATGGACACCGTCGGTGGGTTGTCGGCGGCGCCGCCGGCCGGGATCCGGGCGGCGTTGTAGCCGGTCAGGTCGAGCAGAGGTTCGTGTTTGGTGTCGCCGCTGTCGTCGGTCCAGTCGAAGTTGCCGTCGTCTACAAGCCTGTCGTACAGGTCGTAGACCGCCGATGCCGTGCTGGGCGGGTTGATGCTGGCCAACAGCGCCAGTGCACCGGCAGCGTGGGGGCTCGCCATCGACGTGCCGCTGATGGTGCCATACGAGCCCTGCTCCAGCGGATAGGTGGAGAGGATGCAGACACCGGGGGCGGCGATGTCGACGTCCAGGCCCCAGTTGGAGAAGTCGGCCAGCGTGTCATCCTGGTCGGCCCGACAGGTTGGTGAGCCCAGGGCGCCGGGGAGGCCATCGAAGTCGGCCAGGGCACTGACGGTCAGAACGTTGTCGAACCGGGCCGGACTGTACCCGTCGGCGTCGGCGTCGTTGTTGCCGGCGGCGACGGCGAAGGCCACACCGGTGTCGACAGCACCCTGTATGGCGTCGTATTCGGCTTGGCTGTGACCGATGCCGCCGAGGCTCATGTTGGCCACCTCGATGTCACCTCGTGCGGTGATCCAATCGATGCCGGCAACGATGCCGCTCTCGTAGCCGCTGCCACTGGAGTTGAGGACCTTGACGGCCCAGATCCGGGCGCCGGGGGCGACACCGACCACACCGAAGTCGTTGTCGAGGGCGCCGACGGTTCCGGCCACGTGGGTGCCATGGTAGTGATCATCGTCGCCACCGGTTCCTTCGGTGGACGAGCAGTAGTTCTGCCGGGCCCAGGGCGGGCCACCACCACTGGTCAACGTGCAGTCGACGCCACCGGCGACATTGAGATCGGGATGTTGGAAGTCGACACCGGTGTCGATCACGGCGACATCGACATCGACCCGGTAGTCGTCCGTCCCATCGATGTCGAGATTGGAGTTGGTGGTGGCGTTGATCCGGCGGATTCCGGTAGGAATCGCATGAGCGGCCAGCTGCACGACATCGTCCACCTCGACGTAGGCGACGTTGGGATTGCGCTCCAAAGCGTTCAGTCGACCCTCGGGGGCGGTCACCGACATTCCCTTGAGGGCGTGACGGTAGACGTGGCCGACGGTCAGGCCATGAGCTTTGGCCACCGCAGGAACGGCGACGTCCACATCGACGTCGTCCTTGAAAACCACGATGTACCTCTCGCCGGCGGGCGGGGCGGCGTCGGCGATGGAAGTCGTCAACAGACTGAGAACGACCGCCAGCGCAAGGCTGATGGACGCAGCGGACCAAGACGCCCTTCGCATGTGTATCTCCTTGGATCAGACTTTGGTTGGGGCGGATAGCCCGGACGGGGTGATGCCGGGATGTAGGCTAGGCTCCCCGTCGGTTGCGTAATCCTAAGGTAACCAACGCTATCAGGCGAATCAAGGGAAATATCCGGCGGTCGGGGCGGGGTCGGGTTCCCCGCCTCAGGCCTGGTCGGGTCGAGTTGTTGCTCCAGCCCGAGCTCGACGGCGCAGTGCTTGATGTACGCCCAGTCCAGCTTGTCGTTGTAGGAGGCGATGATGCCCATGACGTCGGCCAGTTGGCGGTCCCGGTGTCCGGAGGCGGAGACCCCCGACGGTAGGACAGAAGCAGGCCGGCGGGGTCGACCCCGACACCGCCGGCCTGATCTGTCCGCCCTCGGTGTGGTTCTGTTCGAGGACCGCTCGGTGATCAGCTCGACGTCAGTCCGCTACCGGCATCGAACGCTCACATTCTCCACGCTCGACGTCATCTCTCCGTTTGCATTGATCGTCGTACTGATGGTGCGCTGGACGAGGAAGCTCGTCGCACCGCCCTTGCCGATGATTTTGAAGCTGTCGAGCGAAAGGAAGGTGGCCGCTCCGTTTTCCAGTGGCTCGCTGAAGTTGGATTGAAAGACCCCCGTTCCGACCCATTCCTGGCCGCTACCATCGATGAGCTTGGCTCCTTGCGGGTTGCCGTGCAAGGTGCCGGAAACACGATTGTTGTTGATCGTGAAGGTGGCCACGAGGTGCAGCGAACCGCTCGTATGGACGAGTTCCTGGCCACAAATGTCTGTGAACACGAATCCCTCGATGGGGATCGTCTCCCGAAATTCGACGGCCGCGGCCGCACCTGACATGGACCAGAGCATCATCGTGAAAGCGGCGAGGATCGAGAGCGCAACTCGGATGAGCCCTCTGTGATGAGCGTGTGTATGCATCTGATTCTCCTTCGGATGACTGTCGGACGAACGACCGTCGGCCGCTCGTCAACAGAGGCGACTCCGGTGACGGTGAGAATCTGTCGCGGTTCGGAAGAAATCCGCGACGGTAGCCGGTGACTACTCGGCGCTCAGTGTTGCGGTGTTCACAACCTCGGCGGCGAGGCGCGACAGCGGACCGGTGAAGCGTTGGGACGTTTCGATGGCCAGGACGACGGCATCGTCGGTGCGGCCGATCTCCACGATCCGGTTGTCGGCTCCGGCCCAGAGAGCGGCGGGCCCCGTGTCCGGCCACCCATCGAGCCGGAGACATGGTTCGCCGACTGTGCAGGCTCGAGCCGACGCCGCTTGGTCGGTGACGGTGACATCTCGGCGAATGGTCGGCTGCCCGCCGACCGTTGCCGCGACCTCCTTGATGCTCACGTCGCCTGCCGTCTGCAACGCTTCGAGTTCGGTCTCCCAGTCTGACGGCTCGGTTTCCACGATCACGAGTAGGCCCGAGTTGTCACCGGGATCGTCGGCCACGGTCAGCACGATTTGGCCATCGTCCTCGGTGATGACCGCGAGTCCCTCGGGTGCCTCGAAGCTCAGACCTCCGGCGATGCGGTCGGTTGTCTGGGGGCCGGGCAGCAGTCGTGCCGGAAGTTCGGAGCCGTCCACGGCAAGACGTTGCTCTCCGACCGTTTCGGTGTTCGCCGGGTCCGAGGTGTCGAGTCGCTCCCGCCCCTCCGATACGACCACAAGCACGAGCAGAATGGCGGCGGCCGTCGCCATCCAGCCGATCACCCGTGTTCGCGGCATCCAGGTTCGACGTTCGTCGACGGACGGATTGAGCTCGATCAGGTTCGGCGGCTCGTCTTCCTCGACTGACGACCCGACGGCCTCGTCGAACGTGGCGAGGACGGACTGTTTGATACGGTCGCGGTTGGGTGAAGTCCTCGTGGCATCGGCCTCCACCGCCTGAAGGAGGGCACGCAGGTCTTTGTCGGGCGAATCAGCTGACATCGGTGTGCTCCCATGCCTGTGTGAAGCTTCGGCGGGCTCGAGCGAGCAACGACTCGGCCGCCTGATACGTGATGTCGAGCTGGTCAGCCACCTCGGACACCGAGCACTCGTCGAGGTACCGGAGTGCGAGCGCGGCCCGTTGCCGTTCCGGAAGTGAGGCGAGGGCGGCCAGCACGTGGTCGGCGATGATCGACGTGGCTTGCGGATGATCACGGTTCTCGGGTTGGGGTTGTTGCGCCAATCGTTCGAGGCGCCGCTCGTGGCGTTTCTGCGATCGCCATTGGTCGACCATGCGGTTCCTGGCCACGACGAACAACCAGGGTCGGTCGATTTCATCGCCTCGTCCGGCGGCAAAGAGCCTCGCCGCGGCCGTGAACGCTTCGGAGGCGGCATCGTCGGCGGCGGCGGTGTCGCCGGTTCGGGCGAGACAGTAGCGGTAGAGGGCATCGAATTCCGTGTCGAACAATCGGGTCAAGCGATCCCGGTCGTGCAGGCGCGACGAGTCGACCACCTGGCCGTATTCACGGACGCCGTCCATATCTCTAACCACGATGCCGAAGCTCCGAATCCGTCGCGTCTGTATGCTCTCATGAAATCGTGCCCGTCGGCGACGGATTCGACGGCGACGCGACGTGGACAGTGCGGTGGGGCGAAGTTCTCGAAACGTGGGAGGGAGACCGGTAGATGAGGTTCAGGAAGAGGGTTGTGGCGTCGGCGGTCGGCGTGATGGCGGCACTCGGCGTTGGGGTGGCCGGTTGCGGGTTTGGTGATGACGATGCAACGGTCACAATCGACGGTGCGGAACGGCGACTCGTGACGATCGAACCGGCAGCCGACGGCACGGACCTGGTCGAGTACACGACCTCGGCGATGGGCGGCATGCGATTCTCGGTTGATCCAGCTCATCACTTCTATACGCGGGGTGATTTGATCATCGTCTCCGTTGTCGATCCGGCAGGTGAGGACGGTTGGGAGGCCGCCTCGATTGGCCTCGTGACTCAGACGGCCGACGGAGTGCGGATCGACTCCGTCGAGGAACTCCTCGACTTGATTGCCGCCGTACCGACGGCTGAGGTCACGGCGACGGATACGGCGATCGAGGTACTCGGATATCACCTGGCCGGCTACGACGTTCGAGCCGAACCATCGACACGTGAGCACCAACTCGTCGCCGCCGACCGGTTCGGCAGTCCACAGTTTTCGTTGGTCGCCTACACGCCGAATGCTCGGATCTTCCTCGCCGACACCCCGGCCGGCGTGCTGGTGGCCGGAAGCTCGCAGGCCGACGACGTGAGCGGCATCGAGGCGATCGACGTCGCACTCGGCACGTTGGTGGCGACGATCGAGCCGACGGGCGATGGTCTGGATACGGCACTGCCGGACGGCGGGAACCTGGAGCCTGAGGAGATTCGGGACTTCGAGGCGCGGGGACAGATCGATCCTGACGGACCGCCGGCGCTCGACGCTCCCTTCGTGGCCGTTGAGCCGGGTGTCTACCAGCTCGCCAATTTCGGGCCGACGTTCACGCTCGACATCGGCGATGGTTGGTTCACCCAGCCGAACTTCCCCGGCGTCGTTGTCTTCACCGGCGCCACCAGCAAGGGTCCCGGTGATCGTGATCTGCTGTTCCTGACCGGCCCTCTCGACGTGGTGCCGACTGGTCCGGCCCAGGTGGCTGCCGGTGACCCGGTACCAGTCGCCACGGCCGGCGACGTGATCGACGCTTTGGGCACCGATGTCGAGATCACGGACCAGGCGCCCGTCGATCTCGACGGCCTTACGGCCACCCGATTCGACGTGCGGATTCCGGCCGACGCCTCGTGCACGGCCGCAGAACCATGTGAATACGCATTCCGCATGTCGTCGGGCCTGGTCGTGTCCCTCCGCTCCACGCACGATCACCGCATCTGGTGGATCGAGGATGGCGCCGACGGCCCGTCCATGATCCTCGCGATGGCACCCCGGGGACACGACTTCGTCGACCGGGCAACGGATCTTCTCGCCACGATGTCGTTCAACGACAAACCCCGCTGAAGCAGAGGAATTCTTCGTCGTTCGACCTTCGCGCCGGGTTCCTGGATCTGCATGTCGATGATCCAAAAAGGGTGTGGCGATCAACAGCCGGTCGGTCTCGCAGATAGGTTTTGACCCAGGTGACTAAACGCTGATGACCGAGCAGACCTCCTCCCTCCGAACCACGAATGACCGCTATCGACTTCGTCGCGAGCTGGCCGTCGGCGGCATGGCCACCGTCTACCTGGCCGACGACCTCGTCCTCGATCGCCCGGTCGCGCTGAAGGTTCTCCTGCCCAAGCTGGCCTCCGACCCGGCCTTCGTCGACCGCTTCCGCCGGGAAGCACAGTCTTCGGGTCGGTTGCGTCACCCGAACATCGTTGCGGTCTACGACTGGGGGAGCTACGGCGACTCGTACTGCATCGCAATGGAGTACGTGGAGGGTCGGACGCTCGACGACATCATCGCCGCCGACGGGCCGCTGCCTCCGGCCGAGGCGGCCCGTATCGCCGTCGAAGTCGCCGAGGCACTCGACGCTGCGCATCAGCAGGGACTGGTGCACCGGGATGTCAAGCCGGGAAACATCATGATCACGCCGTCGGGGAAAGTCAAGATCACCGATTTCGGCATCGCCCGAGCCGCCAGGAACGACCGTGACCTCACCGAGGTCGGGATGATCGTCGGGACTGCCTCCTACCTGTCGCCCGAGCAGGCCAGGGGTGCCGGGGTCGACCCGCGCTCTGATCTGTACGCCCTCGGCGTGGTCCTGTTCGAGATGGTGACCGGACAGCGCCCGTTCGTTGGTGACAGCGCACTGGCCGTCGCCGGTCACCATGTGTCGACCCCACCTCCCCGACTCCGTTCCATCCGGCCGTCGCTCCCGCCCGCCATCGACGAGCTCGTCGATCGTCTCCTGGCCAAGAACCCCGACGATCGTTACCAGTCGGCAAGCGGGTTGGTCGTTGACCTTCGCAAGATCGCAGGGGCTAGCGAGTCCGATGACCAGCGGACTGCGGTCATGGTCCCCGACGGCATCGACGGCGTCGACGGCCGGTCGTCAAACCGTCCGGCCCCGCCGGCCACCGAGATCATGCCGGACTCGATTCGACCTGACCGGCGACCACGGGTCGAAGATCGCCGACCTCCGGTTGACGCGTCGCGACGTGCCATCGACACCCCGCCAACACCGGTCCCGGCCCGTCCCTCGAGTGGTGCGACCGGCCGTGCATCCGGTCGATCGGGTCTCCTGGTCATCGGTGCTCTGGTCGCTGTCGGCCTGTTCGCCGGGGTGCTCGCGCTGGCCGCTTGGATGGCGTCGCAGCCGTCGGGCGTTCCCGACGACACGACGACGACAACCGCCGCGACCGACCAGACCACGATATCGCCGCCCGCCGCCGAGCCGGTCGAGCTGCCGGACTTCACCGGCCAATCCCAATCGGCCGCCGAGCAGGCCGTCGCCGATCTCGGCCTCGTCGCCCGCGTGGAACAGGTCGACGTCGACGATCCGTCGCAGGCCGGACAAGTGGTCGGCCAGGATCCCAGCCCCAGCGTGGCGGTGGAACCGGGTTCGACGGTGATCATTCGGGTGGGCCGGAGCGCGGCGACAACCACCGTCGCCACCTCGACGACCACAACGGCACCGACGACTGCCCCGCCGTCCACCGACGAATCCACCAGCCCGTCAACGTCCGGTTAGCAACGCAACGCCCGGTATCCGACCGGCGCTGCCGGTCAGGCCGGCTCAGATCACCGGGGAGTTACGCGCGTTTCCGGACAGTTCCTGTCGCTTTCCGCGCGTAACTACCGCGAGGTTCTCACTCGCAACCCGGGGTTGTGGATGTGGCTACCGGCGAGGATGATCTGTTTGACCTCGTCGGCGGGGCTCCGTCCGGCTAGGCGTCGGTGATGCCGGCCCGGATGGCGGCCACAACTTCGTCGGGGACCTCGGCCATACCGTGGGCTTCGGCGGCGTGGGCGGCCGCGGCGGCCAGCACGTCGTCTTCGGTTTCTCCGGTGACGACTCCATCGCAGCCGTCAACCACAGTTCCGCACGCGAACTGTTTCATGATTCCTCCCATCAGGTTCGTCGACCCGGCGACTCCGGGTCGTCTACGGTGAGGATCAGCTCGGACGAGCCATCGAACGAGCCTGCTCGTCGTCGAGTTCCATGTCGTGCACCGTTCGGGCGTGTTCCTGGGCTTCAGCCACCACGGCCTCCAGGTCTTCACCTCGCAGTACGGTTCCACATGGACATTCGATGAGTTGGGCAGTCACGTCATTTTCTCCTCGGAACGACTCTGACTTGATCGTATTGCAGAAAGGTTGGCGAATTCTTGCCCTCGGGTGATCTTCGCATCCACGTAACCGGACGGATGGTGGTCGAGGGGCCCGACGGGTCGTTCGACGAGTCGGCGCTGCCCGGCAATCAGGGGCGGATCGTTCTGGCGGCGCTGGTCGTCGAGCGGGTTCCGGTCGGGCGGGACCGCCTGGCGGAGATGGTGTGGAGCGATGAGATCAGCGAGAGCTGGGGAGCGTCGCTCAACTCGCTGATCAGCCGGATCCGATCCCTGTTCAATCAGGTGGGATTGGATAGCAAGACGATGTTGCAGTCGACGGGCGGTTCGTACGCCATCGTTCTCCCGTCCGGGGGCGTGGGTCGACCTCGAGGTGGCTCGGCGGCGACTGGATCGGGCCACCGGAGCGATGCGGCGGGCGGTACCCGCCGAAGCCCTGCCGGACGCAACCGTGGCCTCCAGTATTCTGCGCCGCCCGTTTCTCAGCGGCTCGGAGGGGGAGTGGATCGAGCAGATCAGACGGTCGATGCGGTTCGCCCTGTACCGCAGCTATGAGTTGCTGGCCGACGGCTGGATCGAGCAGAGCGACCCCTGGCTGGCCGCCAGCGTGGCCGAGCGCGCCATCGAGCTCGATCCGCTGCGGGAAGCGGGTTATCAGCGACTGATGGCGGCCGAGCTCCGGCGTGGCGACTCCAGCGCCGCGCTGAGAGCGTTCGACCGCTGCGAACAGGCGATGCGCCGGGAGTTCGGTTGCTTACCTTCGCCGGCCACCATGGCCATTCTCCAGCAGATCCACAATCAGGGGTGAGTCGCCCGCTGGGGCGGCGCGTCCGCTGACGCGCGCTGTTGGCTCGCTTCGTTCGTCCGGGTGCTCCGGTGCTTGGGACGGTTCGAACGAGACCGGCCCGGTCGAGCCCTGCGTTCAGTGGAGGTGGTCGGGGGGTTGGTGGCCGCTTCGGCGGCGAACCGACTCCGCGTACACGTAGGACCGGATGTGGAGGATCGGGTCGTCGGAGGGTTCGATCCCGTCAACCAGGCGCATCGGGTCACGCACCAGCACGTCGCCGTCTCCCTCACGGCTGTGGTCCAGACCGGTGATCTCGACCGTGCCCATCTCCACCCACTCCCGGTCCTCGGGCCATGCCTTGCTCGGGTCGGTGGTCTGGTCGTCATCAGTGGCCAGTTGGGCCAGTAGTCGGTAGGTGATGGGCAGGAGCCCGGCGACGTCTGCAAACAGGTAGTTGGCGTCGGCGGTGGCCAGTTCCTCGTCGGTCAGGCGCCGCTCGCCGTGTTCGGGGTCGAACCGCCAGCGCACGAACTGGGTGTCGCCGTCCGCGTTGACCAGTTTGAAGGCGTTGATCGAGTTGAACACGATCGTCGACCAGCTCGTCAGTGGCAAGCTCACCGTCTCGATCAGGGCGCCGGCCTCGGCCACGTTGGGTCAGCTCGGCCGCTCCCGGTGTGGCGGTGAACGTGCCCTCCAGCACCACACCTTTGTGGTGGGTGATGCGTTGCCCGTCTGTGGCTACGTCGCCGTTGCTAGCGTTGAGCCGCACGGTTTTCCGTTTGTCGATTGGTGCGGTCGACGGTGTGGGTCCGGTGGCCCCGGATGCCTCTCGTCATCGAAGCTGCAGGAGTTGGTCGACGATGGCCCCTGCCAGGTCCGGGTCTGTCCACAAGTCGATGATTGGACCTTGGAGGTCGACCAGAGCCAAGCGGTGGCGACAGTCGGCGAAGGTCACGATGGTTGCTCCGTCGATCAGCGGATCGCTCGACGAGCCGAGACAACCGTAGGCCGAAGCCCACGCATCGGTGGCGTCGACGTCGCCGAGACCGGTTCGAGCGATCAGGGTCGGGGTCGAACCGGCGCAGGTCGTCGGTGGTTCCGCCGGGTCGATCAGCAGCACGCCGTTCAGCGTCGGGCCGGCTTCGAGTGTGCGACACGAAACCGCTGTTCCGATCGGTTTCATGTTCGGGGGGATGGCGGCGAACATGGCGCTCTGGCAGGCGTTGGCCAGGATGTCGTCGATCACCTGCAACGCCGTGTCGACGTCGACGACACCCGGTACCAGATATGCCAACCAGACACGGGAGGGGCCCACCACGTCCAGTTTTCGCCCCATGCGCCAGTCCGGGGAGTCGCCGAAGTCGATGAGGCCGAGCCCGCCGGGGGCCATTCCCGTGCCCTCGAGCGCCTGCGCTCCGATCGTGATCGATCGCCCCTTGTCGATGGTCAGCAGGAACTCGGTTTCCGTGAGGTTTGTTGGGCCGGGGTTGCATGAGTTGGCCGGGATCAGTTCGGGCGGCGACTGACCGGGTGCTGGCGTCGTAGCGGAACCATTGTCCTCCGGTGCTGCGGTGGGCTGCGAAGAATGGTCGTCGGTCGTGACGGTCGCTATTGGATCGCCGGCTTCGATGGTGGCTTCGGTCGTTGGTCGAGAACGGTATGCAATCATGAGGCCGGAGAGGACAACAGCGGCGGCGACCGCCACGGCCGCAACGGATGGCGATGGCCGGAGGCTTCTGCTGATCTTCGGTCGTGACCGTTCGCGGCGTGTCGACTTGGACGCCTCTGGTGAATCCTGGAGCAGGCGGGCAAGGACGGCTTGGCGATGGTCTTCAGGTGTGTCGACGTCGTCGGCCAGCCGTCGTAGGGCGTCGGTCAGGCGGGGATGGTCCGGCCACTCCGTCATGATCCAAGCTCCCTTGCCAGGAGGCGGAGGCCGCGGTGCACGAGCGACCTGGCGGTGGTCGGGCGACAGCCCAGCATTTCGGCGATCTCGACCGAGGTGAAGCCGCCGATGTAGGCCAGCACGATGGCGATTCGCTGCCGGTCGGGTAGTCAAGCCAGTGCATCAGTGAGTTAGTGGTCGTAGGGCGGTCGGTCTGTGTTGTGGTTGACGATGGTCGCCTGATGCTGTTCGACGATGCGAAGGCGGTTGGCCCGCCGCCGTCCGCGCCTTCTCGCTCCGTTCACCACGACGGTCCGCAGATAGCCGGCGGGGTTGAGCACCCGGTGCCAGCGCTGCTGCAGCTCGACGAAGGCATCCTGGACGAGTTCCTCCGCCTCGTGCTGATTCCCGGTCAGCACAAAGGCCAGCCGTAGCAGCAGCGCATACTCGGTTCGGAACACCTGCACCAGGGTCTCCTCATCGGTGGGTTCCGACGCAGATGTTCCTGTGATCCGACGGGTCACGCTCACTCCACGGCCGCTGTCAGCTCGGCCAGCATCACCTCGTTGACGAGGTCCAGTACTCCTCGGTCGACGAAGAACGGTGCGTCGGGCATTGGGACGGTGCGCCCTGGGGCGACGGTCAGACAGAAGCGGGTCGTGAAGGAACGCGACCAATACTGCGTCGATTGCGGCGCTTCATCGCTCCTGGAGTACGACCACGTCCCCGACTACGCTGTCAGCGGGAGAACTGTCGTGGAAGAACTTCAACTCCGTTGTGCTTCATCCCACGCGAAGCGGCACGACGCTCCTGCGAAGTAACTCAGCGGTCTTGACGGCTGGTCTTCGCCGATGACCTCGACGATGTGGGCTGGTGCGAAGCGACGCCGGGGCTCGGTTTCGTGTCAAGATCACTGGATGGACGTACAAGACCTTCCGGTGCTCGACTCGTTGGAGCTCGTGGTTGTTGTCGACAACGAAACCGACACGCTCTCGAGCATCGATCCCGAGGTGGATCAGGCCCCCGAGATTGCATCGCTGCTGATGCGGCTGCCTGCGGCCCGCGAGCATGACGGGAACCGGGGCGTGTGTGTGTTCGACCATCTGTGTGTTGCCTGTCATGGCCTGTCGGTTCTGGTCCGCGGGACGCTCAGCGGTGAGTCGAGGACAGCGTTGTTCGATGTCGGACCGTACGGCGATGTGTGGCTCGACAATGTCGATCGCCTTGGCATCGACCTCGCTGAGATCGAGTGGATCTTCCTGTCGCATTGGCACGCGGATCACTCGGGTGGATTCCCGACAGCGGTTGGCGCAATTGCTGAGGCCCGCGAGAAGGCCGGGCTCGCACCTCCGCTCGTTGACCTCCATCCGAATCGCCCCGATCAGCGCGGCATTCAGCTCCCGACGGGAACGTTTGCGTTGTTGCCGCCCGAGCCGACCATCGACGAACTCGAGCAGGCCGGCGGACAGATCGTCATCCACGATCACCCACACGTGGTCGCTGGCCTCTTCGTGGGCAGCGGCGAGATCGATCGAGTGACGGCCTACGAAACCGGTCTGGCCGGGCACTTCACCTGGCGAGGAGATGTAGGAGGCCCCGACCCGCTGATTATGGATGAGCGGTTTCTTGCAGCCCATGTCCGGGGACGAGGAGTGTCCGTCCTCTCGGCGTGTTCCCACGCGGGGGTGGTCAACGCGTGCCTAGGCGCCAAGGCCCTCTTCCTGGACACACCGATCGACGTGGTGCTCGGCGGGTACCACCTCGCCGGCGGCGCCATGGAGCCGCGGATTCCCGACACCGTTCGAGACCTGGTGAGCCTTATCGACCCAAAGATCGTGGCCCCCGGTCACTGCACTGGTTGGCGCGCCAAGGCGGCGCTTGTCGAAGCCTTCTCGCCCGGGCGATACGGCCCGAGTGTCGTCGGCTCGCGATACAGCCTCATCGCTCGGAGCCAACCGGAAGTCACCGTCGAGCTGGTATGACACGCCACGGGTCGATTCCCATCAGCTCTCGTGTTGTTTAGGCTGGATTGGTGGTTCGTCGGCCGAGGCGGTTGCGGTGGTCATGATGGATTGGCCTCGTTCGGGAGTGTTGCCGGTCTCACCGTTGTGCCGGCGTGAACCTCAACCGAGTCTTCGCCCTCGGCAACGGCTGGACCGGCGGCGTTGGCATGGTTGTCGGTGAGACTCTGGACGAAGCGGAGTAGCTCGATCGGAATCGGGAAGATGAGCGTCGAGTTCCGTTCCGCGGCGACTTCGGCCATCGTCGACAGCAGGCGGAGCTGCATTGCGCCGGGGCTCCGGTCGAGTACGTCGGCAGCTGCACCCAACGATGTGGCGGCTTCACGCTCGCCTTCGGCGTGGATGATCTTCGAACGGCGCTCACGCTCGGCCTCGGCCTGGCGGCCCATGGCCCGGCGCATGGTCTCGGGCAACTCGACGTCTTTCACCTCGACGAGCGTCACCTTGACGCCCCACGGGTCGGTGACCCCGTCGACGATCTGCTGCAACTGTGTATTGATCTCATCGCGTTTGAGTAGCAGGTCGTCGAGCTCGACCTGGCCGAGCACCGACCTGAGCGTGGTCTGCGCGATCTGCGAGGTGGCGACCAGGTAGTTCTGCACGGCGACCACGGCGCGGACCGGGTCGACGACGTTGAAGTACGCGACGGCGTTGACGCGCAGCGTCACGTTGTCCTTGGTGATGACGTCCTGAGGTGGTATGTCGAACGTCACCGTTTGGAGGTTGACCTTCATCATCCGATCGACAAGGGGGATGATGAAGAAGAGGCCGGGCCCCTTGGCGCCGATGACCCGGCCGAGGCGGAAGATCACGCCGCGTTCGTATTCGTTGACGATCTTGATCGACGCGTACAGCAGCGCGAGCGCAATGAAGAGTGCGCCTAGGAGGCCGTAGAGCAGTGCGCTGGTCATGATGAATCTCCTGCATCTTCTGATTGGATTGTGTCGTCGGAGAAGGCGTGCAGCGGTTCGACGACGAGTGTGAGACCGTCCAGGCCGACGACTTCGACCCGTGACCCGTCGGTCACAGTCTCGTGGGGGTCAGCGGGTCGGATGCCCCACCACGCACCCTGTAGGAACACTTGTTCGCCAGCACCACTGAGCCGCACCGTTGCCTGCCGACCTACGAGCAACCCCGGACCCGTAGTGGACGACGGCGCTCGGCGGGACCGCAGAGACATGCGACCTGCGATCACGACGAAGCTGCCGATGACCACCGCGGACGGCACGATGACGGCGACACTGATCTCGATCCCCGGCGTGTCATCGATGAGGAAGAGCCCGCTGAGCACCATCGACAGTGCCCCACCGGCCGCGGCCAGGCCGATGCCGGGTGCGGCCACCTCGGCGATGAACAGTGCAGCCGCCAGCACGAGGAACATGATGCCCACCGCCCCGACCGGCAACACGGCGAGTCCGAACATCGCCAACAGAATGAACGTCAACCCGAGTGCGCCGCCGACTCCCAGGCCGGGCGAGGCGAGCTCGTAGATCAGCCCGAGCGTGCCGATTGACAGCAGCAGGAAAGCGATGTTGGGGTCAGCGAGGAACTGTTGGATTTCGCGTAGGACGCCCATCTCGTGCCGTTCGATGCTCGTGCCGGCAGTGTCGAGTCGCACTTGGCGGCCTGTCGGACCGACGTCGACAATTGTTCCGTCGACCGCCACCAGCAATTCACCGACGGACGTCGCCACGACGTCAATAGCGCCGAGCTCGAGGGCCTCGGAGGCACTGGCGGACCGGCCCTCGCGCACCGTGTCGGTGATGAACTCGACGTCGCGGCCACGAAGCTCTGCCAGGGCGGCGGCGTAGGCGATGGCGTCGTTCACCACCTTGGCGTCGAGATCGTCGCCACCCTGGCCGCTGATCGGGGTTGCCGCTCCGATGGCGGTGCCCGGTGCCATCGCTGCGACGTGAGCCGCGAAGGTGATGATCGCCCCTGCGGACGCGCCGCGGGCCCCCTGTGGGCTTATGTAGACGATCACCGGGATCTCACTCGCGAGGATGTCCTGCACGATCGCTCGCATTGATGTGTCGAGGCCTCCTGGTGTATCGAGCTCGATAACGTATGCGGCGGCCAGATCACGCTCGGCCCGGGCGATCCCGTCCTCGATGTGCCCGGCGATGACCGGGGTGATCGGATCGGCCACCGTCGTGGCCAGCACCGATCGCGTCGGCCCGTCCTGGGCCTGTGCCTCACCAGCGAACGCACCTACGACGCCGATGGCGACGACCGCGAACCAGGCCACCGCCCGAAGCCGGGGCACCGATACGGCTGGGCCGCGTGACCGCACGTTGGGGGACCGCTGATGGCGGTACCGGTGCAGCCAAATGGCGGCCATGTCACTCGGCGTGATCCGGTTGGATGCGCAGAGCGACGGGCGTCCGCATGACCTCGGGATCGTTGTCCCACCGACGCGTTGAGCCCTCGATATCAGTGAATGAGAAAGTCACTGTTTCCGATGGCCGAGCCACACCCCAACACTACGCCGCCGGACACCCCGCTCCACCACACCCGATCCGACTCCTTTGGGCGCCACCCGCACGATCGACATCGACGACTGCCTCGTTGCCGTACTTGAGAAGCAACGCAAGAACGAGCCCGCTGAGTCCCCGGCCTCGCCATCACCGATGCGAGTTCGTCTTCACCAAACCTCGAGGCAGCGACTACCACCAGCAGTATCAGGCACTCGGGACCGATGACGGTGCCGTGCATTTCGAAAATCTGGGCGGAGTGGTCAGCGGCGGTTCTCCGATGTTTTTTGACGATTTCTCAAACTTCTTGTCATGCGAACTGAAGTATGCGCGCTCTTGTAGTTGTGAGCGCCGATGCGAAGGAGGAGTTTGCAGCATTCTTCGAAGCTGCTGAACGTCGACTTCGCCTCGCGCTCACTGGCGCATTCGGGGTCGAGACAGGTCGTGACGCGACCGCCGAAGCACTGGCCTGGGCATGGCAGAACTGGGGCGAAGTCCGGGAGATGACCAATCCCGTTGGCTACATCTACCGGGTCGGAAGAACCAACGCGTTACGAGGCCTCGATCGGGACCTCGCATCGGCTACGACGACCATCGAGGCCCATCCCTCGGACTGGGAGCTCCCGAACTACGAACCCAACCTGGCGAAGTTCCTCGCTCGACTCCCCGAACGACAGCGCGTCGCAGTGTGGATGGTCCATGGCCTCGGATTCAGCCATCGCGAAGTAGCCGAACTCCTCGAATGCTCCAGGCCCACCGTGGCCACCCATGTCCGCCGGGGCCTCAGGAAGCTCCGTCATCGTCTAGGGGTGGACTATGAGTAGCCATTCCGAAACCGAGCTTCGTCGCTGGATCCAGGAAGTAGCAGCCACGTCTGAGCCGATCGAACTCGAAGACGTCCTGGACTGGCCTCCCGTCGACTCCGACCCCTCGAGCTCCACCGACGTCACCAACCTCGTGCCCCTCGAACTCGCCGAACCTGCAAGGGAGAGACCAATGAACAGCAAACGAGCCGCAATCATTCTTGCCGCCGCTGCAGCGGTCATCGCCGTCGTAGGCTTCGCCTTCGCCCTCACGAGCGTCGACAATTGGGAACGACGTCGCGGCCGAGGGTGACGAACCGACTGTCACCGCTCCAGCCGACGATGAGACAACGGTGACCGCTCCGGCACCAACCCCCGCACAGGTGGCCACGGCCTACTGGCAAGCACTGGAAGCCGGTGACCGGGAGGCGGCTCTTGGCTTTGTCGATCCAACAGCGCTCGATTCAGGTGACCCCGCGCCGTTCGGACGGGCCGGTACGTATGCAAGCATTCTCGACTGGTATGAAGCAGTGGACTGGCAGTGGCGACTCAACGAGTGCGTGGACTTCGACGACGGTGCCGCCAAGTGCTCTGTAACAGCCGGCAACGCCTGGAGCGAAGTACTCGGTGTCGAGCCGGTCACCGGCATCTTCATCGTTCGGTTCGGCGAGAACGGGATCATCGAGGTGGAAGACCAGGTCGACAACTTTCTCGCCCAGTGGGGACCACAAGTATTCGAAGTTTTCTTTGACTGGGTCACGGAGAACCACCCAGATGATGCGGCGATCATGTTCGACTTCAGCGTCGACACCAACCCGGAGATTCTCAGCCTCTACGAGCTCAATACCGCTCGCTTCGTTGAAGCTCAACAGACCGAGTAGACGAGGATCCTCGCGACAACGGTCGCATCATCTGCTGTCCCACCACACCGACGCCGACCGAAGCGCCCGGGATTCTCGACATCGAAGATCCAACGAACAGGCTCGGTAACGGAGAGTATGACGGCTCATTCCATCCAAACGAGGACGGCCACGAGGCACGAGCCGAGCTTTCGGACGTTGTGGTCCGCCGCCGGAGCTGTTCACGCCTGGTTGAGTCTGGGGAACGCAAAACCCCGCTGGTGGAGCGGGGTTTCGGGGCTTGCGAGGTTGGCGCGCTTGAAGGGACTCGAACCCCTAACCTTCTGATCCGTAGTCAGATGCTCTATCCAATTGAGCTACAAGCGCAGGTGTTCATGCGGCGCTCGAGACGGCGGCCCGTGCCCAAGCCCAGACATCGAGTCTAGGGGCATCCACCGATCTCCTCCACCCCTTTCAGGCCCCGGGTGCGCCCGAGAGGGCAAGCCGGCGATGCAGACCACTGATCTGATGTACATTCACGCATGGGCATCGGTATGGCGATCCTCGCCATCGCTCCGCCGGGTGAACACGAGGTGCTGGTCTTCCTCGTGCAGCTCTCCATCCTGCTCGGCCTCGCCCGCTTCGCCGGCTCGCTGGCCCGCCGGATCGGGCAACCGGCGGTGGTCGGAGAACTCGCCGCCGGGATCGCGGCGGGGCCCTCGCTGTTCGGCCGGGTCGCACCGCAGGCGTTCGAGTGGGTGTTCGCCCCCGGCGAGGACGCGTCGATGATCTTCGCCCTGGCCTGGCTCGGGCTGCTGCTCCTGCTGGCCGTCACCGGCATCGAGTCCGATCTCGATGTGGTCCGTCAGCTCGGGCGCCCCGCCGCCGTGGTCACGACCGGCAGCCTCATCGTGCCCCTGGCCGGCGGGCTCCTGCTCGGTTTCGCCATGCCGAACGAGCTCGTCGGACCGACGACGTCCACCGGTTTGTTCGCCGTCTTCCTCGCCGTCGCGCTCAGCATCTCGTCGCTGCCGGTCGTGGCCCGGGTTCTGTCCGAACTCGGGATGGTCCGCCGCGACGTCGGGCAGCTGATCCTCGCCGTGGCGGTGGCCAACGACGTCATCGGCTGGCTGCTGCTCGGACTCGTCGTCGGCGTCGCCGGCTCGGGTGGGGCACCGACCCCTGGCGCCGTCGCGATCACGATCGTTGCCGTCGCCGCCTTCTTCGCGGCGGCGCTCACGCTGGGGAGCGCCGCCACCGAGTGGGGCCTACGACAAACCGCCGGGCGGGGCATCGAAGCGCAGGTCGGGCTCATGGTCGGCACGGTCGCCTTGGCGGGAGCGGTGACGCAGGCGATCGGCGTCGAGGCGGTCCTCGGGGCGTTCGTCGCGGGGTTGGTGATCGGGCGGTCCCGCTGGCGGGACGAGCGGGCGATCTCGGTGCTGGAAACCGTGACCAACGCCCTGCTGGCTCCGCTTTTCTTCGCCACCGCCGGACTCCGTGTCGACGTCGCCGTGTTCGCCGAACCCACCGTCGCGGTATGGAGCCTGATCATCATCGCCGTCGCCACCGCCACCAAACTCCTCGGCGCTGGTGTCGGCGCCCGGCTGGCCGGCCTCCCCGGCCCCGAGGCCCGTGCCCTCGGCGTCGGCCTCAACGCCCGAGGTGCACTGGAGATCGTGATCGCCTCCATCGGGCTCAGCCTCGGCATCCTGACCGACGCCTCCTACGCGGCCATCGTCATCATGGCGCTCACCACCTCGATCGTCGCGCCGCCCCTCCTGCGGCGGGCGCTTCGGGACTGGCCCGGCACCGAGTCCGAACAACGGCGCCTCTCCGCCGAGGAGGCCGCCCGCCGCCAGGTCATTCTCTCCGACCGCCCGCCGCTGCTGCTCACCCGGGGTCGCCCCGGGTCGATCTCGGCCGCCCAGTTCATCCACTGCTGCTGGCCGCCGCACCAACCGGTCGTCGTCGCCACATCGGTCGACCGGAGTCGCCTGGCGCCCATCCTCAACACGTTCGCCGACCGCAGCGTGAAGGTGCTCGAACACGAGGGCGACCTGGCCCGGTTGGTGAGCGAAACCCGACGCGGCTACGGCGCCATCGTGCTCGGTGTCAACGAGACCGTCGACGAACCGGTGCTCGGCACCCTCCACCGGGAGGTGCTGGCCACGACCGACACTCCGGTCGTCATCGTGCGCCGTGAACGAATCTCGGGGCGGCCGCTGCCTGCGCCGTTCGCCCACGCCCTCGTTCCGATAACGGCCCAGCACACCAGTCGGGCCGCTCTCGAACTCGCCTGCGGCCTGGCGGTTGCCCTCGGCGCACGCCTCACCCTGGCCCACATCGTCACCGAACCGAACCTCGATCCCTTCCGTTCACCCGGTGGCCTGACCACCACAGGCCCGATTGCCGACCCGACCCTTCGAACCGCGGCCGACACCGCCCGCGTGCTGGGAGCCCGTGAGGTGGCGACCATCGCCCGGACCGCCGCCAATGCGGCCACCGAACTCGCCGGTCTCGCCCTCGAACTCGACGTCGACATCATCGTGGCCGGCACCACGGTGCAAGGTGATCGATTCGGGCCGACGGCAACGTTCCTCCTCGACCATGCTCCGATGTCGGTTGCCGTCGTGGCCACGCCGGCAGGCTGGACGCGGCCACCGACTTCTCGCCGCCACTGACGGCGGGTGTCGATCGTGACCCCCGCAACCGGTGGCGGAGCGGCACCGATGTATCACCGCCGGCGTTTCAACCGTCTTCATGACGTCACCCGATCACAGACCCCTGGAGGGACAACACATGTCTGCACCCGTAGACCTCGAAGGAAAGAAGCGCGTGTCGGCAGAGGCCGAGTACCGCTACGTGAACAAGTATCTCGACGAAGAGGTGTCGTTCGAACCGTCGCCCGATGAGGTGGTCACCTCGTTGGGTCCGGTGACCGACGAGACCGACGAGGCCGCGGCGTTCGACGCCATGCGGACCAACGCCGGGTCGAACATCAAGGTGGTCAACGCCGAGCGCGGCTTCGCGATCCTGGAGGTCGCCACCACCGAGGCGGCCGAAGCGCTCGACGCCGACGTCACCGCCGCCGTCCCCGATGCCAACACGCTGCCGGTCATGATCGACGGCGAAGGCAACCGTCGCTACTTCCTACCCGACGAACTGACCGTTCAGTTCGCCGACGGCGTGTCCGACGACGAAGCCGAAGCCATCATCCGCGACGCGAATTCGACCGTCGTGCAGAAGCACCGCACCGCCGGCTACTACACCATCTCGGTCCCCGAGGGCGAAGGCCTCTTCGCCACGGTTCGCGCGTTCAGCGACCGCGACGACGTCGAGTTCGCCGAGCCGAGCGAAGTGGGCATCGACGACGCCCTGGACGACGCCGATCTCGGCGACGACGTTGTCGGCACGATCCACGACGTGGACACCGACGATTTCGCGCCCGACACCCCAACCTCCGAGGCGGCCAGTACATCCGAGCAGTTCTTCAACCGGCTCTGGGGCCTCGACAACCGGGGCCAGACGATTCTCGGCACCACCGGCCGATTCGACGCCGACATCGACGCCCCCCAGGCGTGGAGGATCGAGACGGGTAACAGCCGGGTCGTCGTCGCCGTCATCGACACCGGCGCCGATCTCGACCATCCCGACCTGGCGACGCGCCTGACACCCCAGGGCGCAGAGGATTGGGACTTCGCCGATCCGGCCGACACCGTCCCCCAGGACAGCGGCTCCCACGGCACCCACGTCGCCGGCACGGCGGTCGGTTCCTCGAACAGCACCGGCATCGTCGGCGTCGCCCCCGGGGCCCGACTCATGCCACTGCGGATCAACCTCACCGCAGGCATGAACGCCAACCGGGCCGACGCCATCAACTATGTCGCCGACCTCGCGGCGGCCACACCGGGGCGTCGCTTCGTGATCAACTGCAGCTGGCGGGCGAGCGGCAACATCGCCGCCATTCTTCGGGCGATCCGCCGGGCGGTTGCCCGCGACGTGCTGGTCATCTTCGCCGCCGGCAACGACGACCGCGACATGGACGTCCAGCCGCAGTACCCCGGCGCCTACCCCGAGGTGATGTCGGTGGCCGCCACCGACCAGTCCGATGTGCGGGCCTGGTTCTCGAACTACGGTTTCACCGTCGACATCGCCGCTCCCGGCGTCAACATCTACTCGTCGATACCGGACGACACCCACGGCTACATGAACGGCACCTCGATGGCGTCGCCCCACGTCGCCGGTGCGGCCGCCCTCGTGTGGTCCCGCAATGAAACGCTGTCGGCCAACGACGTCCGCCGGATCCTCGAGCAGAGCGCCGACAACATCGACGCCCGCAACCCCGGCTTCGAAGGCAAGCTCGGCTCCGGGCGGCTGAACGCCTACCGGGCGCTGCTGAGAACCCCGGCGCCGGTCCGACGGCCTCGAATCATCCGGCAGTTCGACTACCCGCAGGACAACGCCGGTTCGAGCACCGGGCTGGCCTTCGCCCCGGCGTTCCGGTACCCCTGGTTCCGGAACCAGCCTGCCCTTCTGTTCCTCACCCAGCAGGCCGGGAGCGAACGGGTCTACTTCCTCAACACGTTCACCGGATCCGTCCGCTACTCGGTCGACCCGGTCCAGAACGACACCATCGGCTCACTGGAATGGCACGACAACCAGATCTGGGCCGCCAATGTGACCACCGGGTCGGGGTCGATCAATCGGATCGCGCCCTTCGGCGGCAGCCAGGTCGGCTCGATCCCGGCTCCGACCGGACGAGGAGAGGGGCTGGCTCACGACGGCCGGTACCTCTACTACTCGACCCAGAACCGGATCCACGTGATCGACCCCGCAACCGGCTCGGTCCGATTCTCGTTCCCCCCTCCCGGTGGACGGTGCCGGGCACTGTCGATCGGCGGCGGCAAGCTGTTCATCGGCGACGGCTCCACCAACCGGATTCGAGTGCTCGATGCCGGAACCCGGATCGAGCAGGTCGCCTACGAGGCGCCCGGTGGCGGGTCCCGGCAGGTCGAGGGATTGGCCTATGATGCCCGCCGCCGTGAGCTCTACGTGGCCAATCAGAGCGAGGAGCGGATCTACGTGATCCGGGCCTGAGGGCCTGAAATCCGGTCGGATCGGTGCATCCGGAACAGGCGACTGGCCTGCACCGATCCGACCTGCCCACGACCCCAGGCTGGTACCGTTCGACCGGGTGAGCCCGGACCACACCCGACGGAATGCCGACCCCCGGACGGACGACCCGGGGTCCTCCAAAGCCGAGGCATCGTTTGTCGAACTGCTCACTGATCGGGTATTCGGACCGTTCTTCTTCGCCAACTCGATCAGCAACACGGGCAACTGGTTCCAGAATGTGGCCGCCGGCATCGTCGTCTTCGAACTGACGGGATCGAACACAGCGGTGGGAGCGGTCAGCATGCTGCAGTTCCGCGCCACCATGCTGCTCACCCCCTATGTCGGGGACCGGGTCATGGCGTTCTGATCGGTCGCCTTTCTTGGCTGCCGGCCGATCGCGGCCGGTGTCGACGGCTTCCTGGCCGACATGTTCTCGGTCCGGGTTTGCAAACTCGGCGTTGCCGGTGTCCTCGCCGCAACCGCGGCGTTTGCCATGGGGCGTCTCCAACCGACCGCCGATCAGATCGCCGACTGATCACCGGAGGGCTTGCTTTTCGGGCGAACGCCCGGCAAGCCGTGGGCGAACACCCCGGGTAGTTCTTCACACACGTTGCCGTCAACATGCTTCACCCTGATACCTTGTGAACCAACCGCGATGGAGGGATCGACAAAGGTGGAGGACATGGGATCACAGACAACAGACCTGGCCGGGCAGTCCCGGGACAGGTCCCGAATTCGACTGGGAGCGATGGCCTTTCTGGCCGTGTCGCTGCTGGTGGCGCTCATCGCGCCGGCGTCGGCCGCTCCCGGCGACAACCAGGGCAACGGGCAGGTCGATCCCCCCGGCCAGCTGATCGATCTGCAGTTGCTGGCGTTCAACGACTACCACGGCCACGTCGAATCCGGCGAAGCCGGTACCGTCGACGGCGAGCCCGCCGGGGGCGGCGAGTATCTTTCGGCCAAGCTCAACGAGCTACGAGCCGGCAACAAGTACAGCCTGACCGTCGCCGCCGGCGACCTCATCGGCGGTTCACCGTTCTTCAGCGGCCTGTTCCACGACGAACCGTCGGTCGAGTCGCTCAACGCCATGGGCCTCGACGTCTCGAGCGTCGGTAACCACGAGTTCGACGAGGGCGTCACCGAGCTGCTGCGCATGCAGGACGGCGGCTGCCATCCTGAGGACGGCTGCTACTTCCCCGATGAGCCCTACGCCGGTGCCGACTTCCAGTGGCTGTCGGCCAACGTGGTCGACGAGAGCGGCTCCACCCCGCTCCCACCCTACTGGATCAAGCGGTTCAACAACATCAAGGTCGGCTTCATCGGCATGACCCTCGAAGCGACCGACACGCTCGTCGCCGCTGCCGGCATCCAGGGCTTCGACTTCCTCGACGAGGTCGAGACGGCCAACGCGCTGGTGCCCGAGCTGCAGGCCCAGGGCGTCGAGGCCATCGTCGTCCTCCTGCACGAGGGCGGCATCCCCGACCCGATCCCGATCAACGGCTGCTTCGGCATCTCCGGCCCGATCGTCGCCATCAACGACGGCCTCGACTCGGCCATCGACGCGGTCATCACCGGCCACACCCACCTGCCCTACAACTGTGTGCTGTCCGACCCGAGCGGCGCCGACCGCATGGTCACGAGCGCCTTCTCCTACGGCCGGGTGGTGACCGAGATGAACCTGGTGCTGGACAAGCGCACCAAGGACGTTCGACGTGATCTGTCGAGTGCCACCAACCACGCCGTGATCCAGGCCGACCTGGCTCCCGATCCCGCCGTGACCGCGGTGATCGACAAGTGGGCGCCGCTGGCCGAGGAGGTCGGCAGCGTCCCGGTCGGCACCATCACCGCCGACATCAATCGTGGCGGCGTCCCGACCGGTAGCGACCGCGGTGTCGAGTCGCCGGCCGGCAACCTCGTGGCCGACGCCCAGAACTGGTCGGCCTCGGCCGCCGGTTCGCAGGTGGCGTTCATGAACCCCGGTGGTGTCCGCTCCGACCTGACGTTCGCATCGTCCAGCGGTGAGGGCGACGGTGTCGTCACCTTCGGGGAGGCGCAGACGTTCCAGCCCTTCGGCAACACCGTGTTGACGTTCCCGATGACCGGGGCCCAGATCATCTCGGTGCTCGAGGAGCAGTGCCAGCCCGATTTCGCCAGCCGGCCGTTCCTCCACCTCGGTGTGTCGGAGGGCTTCACCTACGATCTGGCCAAAACCATCGTGGGCGGTCTGTGCACAGGCGTTTCGATCACCAACGTTCAGATCAACGGCGTACCGCTCGATCCGGCGGGGACCTACATGGTGACGGCGAACAGCTTCCTGGCCGACGGCGGTGACAACTTCACCACCTTCGCCGAGGTCGACCCGGCCATGCGGATCGACGGCGGCAACGACCTGTTGGCGCTGGTCAACTACCTGGGCACCTTCAGCCCCGTTGCACCTCCGCCCACCGATCGGGTCAACGAGATCGGCTGATCAGAGCCACCAACCAGAAGACCTGATCCGGGCCCGGCCCTGCTCCCACGGGGAGTGTGGCCGGGCCTGGTCGCGTCCTACTCCCGGTTGCGTCCTACTCCCGGTTACGTTCTACTCCCGGTCGGTCAGGAACTCGTAGACGGCGGCCTCGCCGATGATCTCGATGCCGTCGGCCCCGTCACCGTCGGCACCGAACACGGTGATCGGCCGTCGCTCGTAGCCCGGTCCCTCGAACTCGTCGACCCTGGCCAGGTGGCGATCCCACTCGTCGGAAACCAGCACCGACACCGGGACCCGATGGCCGTCGGGATCGGGCACAAACCCTGGATAGCCCTCGTAGCCGCTCCACGTCACCTCGAAGACATAGCCTCGGATCACACCGTCGACCCATCGGCCGGGGATATCGCGCACCACCCAGTGATTCGACTCTCCGGGTCGCAGGGTGCCGTAGAAGGCAAGGGCGTTGTCGAACCGCATCCTGCCCAAGCTATCGAGGCGTCCCGGCCCGCGCCCCGACCTCGAGGATTCGGTTCCCAGCTGTTCGGGAATCTGGCGGAAGGCGCAGATCTCGCCCGGCCCACAGCCGATCGATGGTTGCGTCGGTGCCGGTGCCGGTGGCCAATCCGCCCTAACCGCCGGCCTCGAACTCGTCGCCCAGCGTCGAGTCCTCGAAGAACAGGAGAGGAAACGACCATAGCTGCGACAAGCCATTGGGGTCGACTGCCAGGCGGGGGGAGAGCAGTGCCGTCTCGTCGTCGACCCGGATTTCGGGCGGGCGGACCTGGGCGACTTCCCACCTACGCTTCGGAGCATGGATCGAAGTCTCGCCGAGGGTGTTCTCTACACCGACCAGTACCAGCTGACGATGGCGCAGCTCTACTACCGCCAGGGTCTGGCCGAACGACCCGCCCGCTTCGAGCACTTCTTCCGTCGCTATCCCGACTACGGCCGCCACCAGGCCGGCTACTGCATCAACGCCGGCGCCGCCTGGCTGGCCGACTGGATCCGCACCGTCCGCTTCGACGACGCCTCACTGGGCCAGCTCCGCAGCCACCTCAACCGCGAAGGCGAACCGCTCTTCGGCGACGACTTCCTCGGCTGGCTCTCCGACGTCGGCGACTTCTCGTCGCTCCGTCTCGAGGCCATCCCCGAGGGCCGGGTCGTCCACCCCAACGTGCCCCTCACCGTGGTCGAAGGTCCGCTCGCTCTGGCCCAACTGCTGGAGACGTCGCTGCTCAACCACCTCAACTTCCAGACCCTGATCGCCACCAAGGCCTCCCGGGTCGTCGAGGCGGCCAGGGGAGGCGGCGTACTCGAGTTCGGTATGCGCCGGGCGCCCGAGCGGGGAGCGACGGCCGCCAGCCGGGCGTCGCTCGTCGGCGGCGCCTTCGGATCGTCCAACGTCGGCCTCTCCCACGCCCTCGGCTTCACGCCGATGGGCACCCACGCCCACTCCCTGGTGCAGGTGTTCATGGCGCTGGGGGAGGGGGAGCTCGGTGCCTTCCGGGCCTACGCCGACCTGTATCCCGACGACTGCCTCCTCCTCGTCGACACCATCAACACCATCGGCTCCGGGGTTCCCAATGCCATCACCGTGTTCGACGAACTCCGGTCCAGGGGCCATGAACCCGTCGGTATTCGCCTCGATTCGGGCGACCTCGCCCACCTGGCCGTTCGGGCCTCGGCCATGCTCGACGAGGCCGGCTTCACCGAACCGATCATTGTGATCTCATCCAGCCTTGACGAGATCACCATCTGGCAGATCCTCAACCAGATCACGATCGAAGCTCCGCAATACGATCAGGACCCCGCCCGTGTCATCGGCCGCCTCGTCTACGGCGTCGGCACCCGCATGGCGACCAGCGAAGGCGCCCCCAGCCTCGATGGCGTCTACAAGCTCGTGGCCGTCCATGACGGCGGCGGGGGCGACGGCGCCGGCACCGCCGACGGCCGTGATTGGGAGCCGGCCATCAAACTCAGCGACACCCCGGCCAAGGTCGTCAATCCCGGACGCAAGAAGGTGTGGCGCATTCACAGCGCTCGAGGCACCGCCACCGCCGACCTCCTGGCGCTGTCCGACGAGACGCTCATCGAGCCGCTCGTTCTCCACCACCCCAGCGCGCCGGGCGTGGCCCGCACCCTCACCGCCACCCAGATCGGCGGACGGGAGGAGTTGCTCGAACCGTTCGACCCGTGGACCGTGGTCGACGAGAACGAGGCCGTCGAGGCCGCCCGGCAACGCCGCCTCGCCGACCTCGATCGCCTCGACGTCGGCGTGCGCCGAATCGTCAACCCGCACGTCTACCACGTGTCGCTGAGTGAGGGCGCGTGGCGGCTGAAGCACGACCTGATGGCCCGGATGGGCGAGACCTGACCCCACCACCCTCTTCGTTCTGTGCGCTCGACGCCCGGGAACCCGGGCGGTGAGCGCACAGATCGTTGGTGGGGTCGGGGTCAGTAGACGGGTCGCCAGGTGTGGTCGTCGATCAGAAGCTCGATCGCCTCGTCGGTGAGATCGTCGCCCCCGGCGGCCACCCCATCGGTCACGGCCTGCCGGGCCACCGCCGTGGCCACCAGACGGGCGGCCTCCGCCGCCAGCTCGATCGGCGGGAGAAGCCGATCCTCGGCATCGGCCACGGCCAGCTTTGCCACCGCACCGGAGGCCGCGGTGATCATGGCATCGGTGATCCGGGTCGCGCCCACGGCCAGCGCCCCCAACCCGACACCGGGGAAGATGTAGACGTTGTTCACCTGGGCCACCTGGTGAACGTGGTCCCGCCGCCGAACGGGATCGAACGGGCTTCCGGTTCCGATCAGGGCCCGCCCGCCGGTCCACGCCACCACGTCGGCCGGGATGGCCTCGGCCCGAGGCGTCGGATTCGACAGCGGCATGATGATCGGCCGCTCCACCCCGGCGGCCATGGCCTCCACGACCTCGGCGGTGAACAGACCGGGCTGACCCGACACCCCGATCAACACCTGCGGTCGCACGGCCCGCACCACATCGAGCAGCGATCCCGACGCCGGCACGTCGTCACCGGAGCGGAGATAGCGACGCTGGAACTGATGTAATTCCTCGATGTCCGGCACCCCCTCGTGCAGCAGACCGTGACGGTCGACGAGCCAGCACCGGGCCACCGCTTCGGCCTCGTCCATCCCGGTCGACTGCAGGAACCGAACCAACTCGTCGGCCACGCCGGTTCCGGCCGAGCCGGCGCCCACGATCACCACCTGCAGATCACGGGCCGCAACCCCGGTCCGCCCCAAACCGGCCCGGACCGCCGCCGCGGTCACTGCGGCGGTGCCCTGGATGTCGTCGTTGAACGAGGCGACCCGATCCCGATGGCGGTCCAGAAGCCGCCGGGCGTTGGACTGGGCGAAGTCCTCCCACTGAATGATGGCGTTCGGCAGCCGCTCGGCCACCGCATCGACGAAGGCGTCGACCAGCTCGTCATACTCGGCGCCCCGAATCCGGTGGTTCCGCCACCCCAGGTACAACGGATCGGACAGAAGCGACTCGTTGTCGGTGCCGGCGTCGAGCAGCACCGGCAGCGACCGGCTGGGATCGATGCCGCCCACGGCGGTGTAGAGGGCCAGCTTGCCGATCGGGATTCCCATGCCCCCGGCGCCGAGATCGCCCAGACCGAGGATGCGTTCGCCGTCGCTGACGACGATGACGTCGATCCGATCGGAGGCACCGGGCCCGCCGAGCGGGGTGGCGATGGCGTTGTCGAGCAGCTCCCCGATCCGGTGGCGGTCGGGCCACGAGAGATAGAGACCGTGTTCCTGACGGTAGATGCGGGACCACTCCTGGCAAGCGAGCCCGACGGTCGGGGTGTAGACGATCGGAAGTATCTCTCCGAGGTGACGCTGCACGAACGAATAGAAGAGCACCGAGTTCCGACCCTGCAGGAGGCGAAGGAAGATGTGGCGGCCGAGGTCGGTTCCCTTGGTGTCGAACTCGATGCGGGTTCGCTCCAGTTGCAGGTCGAGCGTCTCCACCACCGGCGGCAGGAGGCCGTTGAGCCGGTAGCGGTCCCGCTCGGCTGCAGTGAACGCCGTGCCCTTGTTGAGGAACCGGTTACGAAGGCGGTCCCAGCCGGTCAGATCGTGCAACTCGCTCACGAGCGACAGACTAATCGCCCCGTCGAGCCGGCTCCTCTTTCACGAAGTATCTACAGGAGATTGCCGTAGCGGTGCAGGGTTCGCGACACCGCCTGTTCCCGGAGGTAGTGGAGTAGTTCGACGCGTCCGTTGGCGGTGATGGGATCGTCGGCCACATGGATGCCGGCGGCGTTGGCGGCGTTGCGGAGGCCGATGTTCTGCGAGTCGCTGCCAGGTGAACCGATCAACCGGATCCTGGTCACTCCCCGGGCGGCCAGCGCGCCGAGGCCGGCGGCGAACTCGTCGGTGGATTCGGTCTCGCTGTCCGACACGACGGTGGCCACACCGCAGCGGCGGGCGGCGGCCAGGACCCGCTCCAACTCGGTGGTCGCCGTGGTCCGGTCGGATCGCTCGACCCGCACCGCCACCCGTTCCAGCGCTCGGTAGCGGAACACGTTGGATTCGCAGAACAGCCTGGTCGGGTCGTGCTCGACCGAGAACTCGGTGGCCCACCAGTGCGTGTCGCTCTCGATGGCGGCGGCGAGCCAGGCCTTTGAGCCGAACTCCTCGGCGGCTTCGTTGGCGGTGCCACCTTCGGCGTCGGGCACCCACCGTCCGAGCTGGGCCACGTAGTTCGGGCCGCCGGCCTTGGCGCCGGGTCCGATCGACGAGCGCCTCCACCCGCCGAATGGCTGACGTTGCACGATCGCCCCGGTGATACTCCGGTTCACATAGGCGTTGCCGACCTGGATGCGTTCGATCCATTCGTCGATCTCGTTGGGGTCGAGCGAATGGATGCCACCGGTCAGACCGAAGGTCGTGCCGTTCTGGATGGCCAATGCCTCGTCGAGGTCGGCGGCGGCCATCAGGCCGAGCACCGGACCGAAACACTCGGTCTGGTGGAACCAGGAACCGGGCTTGACGCCCAGGCGAATGCCCGGCGACCAGGTGGCCGTCGTGGGTCCGTCGTCGAGGCGACGGGGTTCGATCAGCCACTCCTCGCCCTCGTCGAGAACGGTCAGGCCTCGCAACAGCTTGCCCGACGGCGCCTCGATTGTCGGACTCATATCGGTCGACAGGTCGGTGGACGGGCCGACCGTGAGCGAGGTCACGGCATCGACGAGCTGACGGCGGAACCGCTCCGAGTGGTAGACGTCGCCGACAAGGATGCCGATGCTGGCGGCCGAGCACTTCTGACCGGCGTGCCCGAAGGCCGAGTAGGCCAGATCGGCCACCGCCAGGTCGAGGTCGGCGTGGGGGGTGACGATCATGGCGTTCTTGCCCGAGGTCTCGGCCAGGATGCGCAGGCTCGGCTTCCAGGATCGGAACAGCTCGGCGGTCTCGTAGGCCCCGGTGAGGATGATTGTCTCGGAGGCCTCGATGAGGTGGCGGCCGAGGTCGTCGTCGGGAACCCGGATGAACTGCAGCGCATCGTCGGGAACACCGGCGGCCCAGCAGCACTCGGTCACGATCTCGGCGCAGCGGGGGGTTTGGGGCGCCGGTTTGAACGCCACCGTGTTCCCGGCGGCCAGCGCGGCCAGCACCCCGCCCGCCGGGATGGCGACGGGGAAGTTCCACGGTGGCACCACGGTGACCACGCCGAACGGCTCGAATCGCAGGCCGTCCCGCTGGTCGAGTTCGTCGATGCGCTCGGCGTAGTAACGGGCGAAGTCGATCGCTTCCGACACCTCGGGATCGGCCTGGGCCAGGGTCTTCTTAGCCTCGTGGATCATGGCGTTGATGAGATCGCCCCGCCGCCTGGTCAGCTCGTCGGCCACCGCGTGCAGGATCGCCCGCCGCTCGGCTGCCGGTCGGCCCGACCACTTGGCCGCCCCCTGAGCCAGTTCGGCCATGATGTCATCGATGTGGGCGTGCGCATCGCGAGATGGCGTCTGCTGCTCCGGCGAGTCGGTGAGCAACGGTGTCTTGATCGGTTCGAACCGCTCGGCTCGGACAACGTCGGCCGCCCACCGGCGGTTGGCGGCCAGCGCCGGGTCGGTGTCGGGTTCGTTGACGAAGGTGTCGGGGATCTCACCCGGGGGTTCGTCGGTGAGCCGATTCTGGCCTCGGTTCGGGCCGACGGTCACGGTGTGGCGGTCGGCCACCGCCCGCCGGAACTTGCCCGCCTCCGACTCGAACTCGGGGCTCCCCGGCCGCAGTGTGAAAAGGTGGCGGATGAAGTTGGCGTCGGATGCGTTCTCCTCCAATCGGCGGAACAGGTAGCTGATGGCCACGTCGAACTCCGACGCCGCCACCACCGGCGTGTACAGGAGCAGATCACCGGCGGTCTCCCGGGCGGCTTTGGCCTGGGGGACGGCCATGCCCTGCAGCATCTCCAGCTCGAGCCGATCGGCGACCCCCCGCTCGGAGGCCAGCAGGTAGCCCCAGGCGGTGTCGAACAGGTTGTGGCTGGCCAGCCCGATCCGCACGGAGCGGGTGTGCTCGGGGGTGAGAACCCAGTCGAGGCAGCGCTTGTAGTTGGCGTCGACCTCGGCCTTCGTGTGGTACGGCGCCTGGGGCCAGTCGTGCATCGCCGCCTCGACCTTCTCCATGGCCAGATTCGCGCCTTTGACCAGCCGGATCTTGATCGTGCCCGGGCGACCCTCGGCCCATGCCACCAGCGCCTGCAAGACGGGGAACGAGTCGGGCAGGTAGGCCTGGAGGACGATGCCGGCGTCGACATCGGCCAGTTCCGGCTCGTCGAGCAGCGAGCGGAAGGCGGCGACCGTCAGCTCCAGATCGTGGTACTCCTCCATGTCGAGGTTGATGAACGTGCCCCGGTCCCGGGCCTTTGTGAACAGCGGGCGGAGCTGCTCGATGACCCGGGTCAGGCTGTCGTCCCAGGCCCAGTAGTTGAGCTGGGAGACGATCGACGAGGTCTTGACCGACACGTAATCGACGTCGGGATCGTCGAGCAGGCGATCGGCCTTCTCGAACCGCCGCTGGGCTTCGCCGTCGCCCAGCACCGCCTCGCCGAGTTGGTTGACGTTGAGGCGGAAGCCCTCGGCTCGACGGGAGCGCAGGTGGGAGGCCATCTTGGCGGGGTCGGCGTCGACCACGAGGGGCCCGACGACCTGACGCATCCGCTGCACGGCCAGGGGCATCACGACCTGGGGGATGACGGGGGCCAGCCGGGCGCCGGCCTGGAGGAGCACCTTGTCGATGGGCGACAGGAAACCCGGCAGCGGCTCCCCACCGCGATCGCGGACCAGGGCCACCAGCTCCTCGGCCGCCACCCGATGATCCTCGGGGCGGATGACCCGGTCGACGAAGCGCATGGCGAACCGCACTCCGGCTTCGTCGGAGACCACGCCGTCGAGTCGGGCCGCCTGGGATCGCTCACGTTTCGTCTCCAGCTCCTCGGCCCGACTCAGCCACTGTCCGACCAGCGCCATGGCCGGTTCCACGAGATCGTGTCCCGTGTCATCGGTGGGTGAGGAGTCGGTGGGCGGGGTGTCGGAGGATTCGGGAAGGTGAGCCATGGCGTTGCGTTCCATCTTCTAAGTATCCACTGGTTGGGGGCGGGCGGTCTTGTACGTTCTCCCGGCCCGCGGCGTCGGATTTCGACAATCGGGCGGTATGTCGGGCGGGTCGCCGGCCACACCGACCGGGAACGTACGCCCGTACCAACCCCGGCAACCGAAGTGCCTGGAGTGGGCAAGAACGCTCTACTGTCCTATTGTATTGGAGCATAATTGACCTAATCGGTCGACGGGACGACGAATAGTGCGACGAAAGTGACCCCACGCGTGGACGAACTCGACCGGAAAATCGTTCAACTGCTCCAGGACGACGCCACGCTCTCGGTTCGGGAGATCGGGGAGTCGGTGGGGCTGAGCGCCACACCGTGCTGGCGTCGTATCCGCAATCTCGAGGAACGTGGCGTACTGACCAAACGGGTCACCCTCGTCGACCCGGCGAAGATCAACCTCGGGGTCTCAGCCCTGGTCTTCATCCGCACCAACGAGCACAACAAGGTGTGGCTGCAGAAGTTCGTCGACGGCGTCTCCGGCATCCCCGAGATCATCGAGGCCTACCGCACGAGCGGCGAGGTCGACTACGTGCTCAAGGTGCTCGTGCCGGATCTCGCCGCCTTCGACGACTTCTACAAGCGGCTCATCGACAAGGTCGAACTCTACGACGTGCGCTCCACCTTCATCCTCGAAGCGGTCAAGCACTCCACGTCCCTTCCGCTCGACTACGTCTAGCCCGATCCCGAACTTCGCGGCTCAGGTGACACTGGGTGTCGCGTGGCTTGCACAGAACGGTACCTTGACACCTAGGTAAACAAAGTATAGGTTGTCTAGGCATGGGGACGGAGACATGAAGGACCAGGCGTTGAAAGGTCACCTCGATCTGTTGCTCCTGGCGGTGCTGGCCGACGGCCCGGCCCACGGCTACGCCGTACTCGCCAGGCTCCGGGATCGAAGCGACGGGGTGTTCGATCTGCCCGAGGGCACGATCTATCCGGCACTCCATCGGCTGGAGAAGGCGGGGCTGCTCACGTCGTCTTGGTCCACCGAGACCGGACGACGGCGCCGCACCTACAGCATCAGCGCAAAGGGCCGGAGAGCCATGAGGGACCGCCGGCAGGGGTGGGACGAGTTCAGCGGCG
>Ga0224512_10000667_pt1 | contig 35306 bp, 33 predicted proteins | sample SF_May12_sed_USG_4_FD_169103 | JGI IMG/M metagenome (GOLD analysis project Ga0224512, IMG submission 169103) | Sediment microbial communities from San Francisco Bay, California, United States - SF_May12_sed_USGS_13 | ecosystem: Environmental > Aquatic > Marine > Sediment | place: USA... | reverse complement strand
CAATACCCGATGTACCGCCACCGCTTGTGCCAAGCCGTATCAGGCAGGGTGATGCATTCGGGCTAAGCTGGTTCGATAAGCGAGCCTGCGAAAGGCGGCTAGGCGAGTTGCGCGCCGAAGGCCTGTTCACGCCACCCAGCGTAGGCGGGACGATGTTCTATCCGTTCACCGGCGGAGGGGCGAATTGGGGCGGCGCGGCCTATGATCCGCGACGAAATTTACTGATCATCAACATGTCCAGCCTGGTACACGAAATCGCCCTGATAAAGAGCGATGAGGTCCCTGCGGCTCGGGAGGTGTTCCATGATCAGGACGTCGCACCGATGCATGGCGCGCCCTTTGGCGCGAGGCGGGGAGTGGTGTTGTCACCGCTTGGGCTGCCCTGCAACCCGCCACCCTGGGGCATTATCGCCGCAGTGGATCTGGCCACCGGCGACATCGTCTGGCGAAAGCCACTGGGAACGATCAGGGACATGGCCGGCTTGCCACTGGAGGTTGGTACGCCGACTTTCGGCGGGCCGATTGCAACCTCTGGGGACGTCATCTTTATTGCATCGACGATGGACTACTACCTGCGGGCTCTGAGTACAGCAACGGGCGAAGAACTCTGGCGTGGCCGGCTACCGACGGCAGGCAATGCGACGCCGATGACGTATATCTGGAAGGGTCGGCAGTACGTCGTCATTTACGCAGGCGGAAGTTCGCGATCGGGTGTGCCCATGGACGACAAATTGATCGCGTTTGCGCTGCCTCAATCGTAGTCGTCGAGTAAGCCTGGTTCGATACGCGCGCCGACCTGTTGAATAACAGTTGTTCCGCAAAAGGTGCCGATCTTTGCGCATTCGGCCAGAGGATGGCCGTTGACCCAGCCAAACAGGAACCCGGCACAGTAGGCGTCGCCGGCTCCGGTCGTGTCTACAACAGCGTCAACCCTGGATGCGGCTTGTTCGATTTTTTCGTCGCCACGCACGATCACGGAGCCCAGTTCCGAGCGCGTAATCACGAACAGGTTGTCGTAATTTCGGATCGCCTCGAGTGTGTCGTCAAATTCGCTAGTCTGCATCAGCGCATTAAGTTCTTCGTCGTCAGCCACGATGATGTCGACGCCATTGCGAGCGGCCTCATCGAAAGACTCGCGATGTCGTTCAACACAAAAAGAGTCAGACAGAGACAGCACGACGGTCGTGCCGTTGCTGGCCGCAATATCAATCGCTCTTCTCGCCAGCGCGGGTCCTTCGGGCAGATCCCAGACGTAACCTTCAAGGAGCACGGCTTTTGGCGCACCAAAGGTCTCGGGAGTAATGTCGCTGACAGCCAATTCCATGCACGCGCCGAGGTAAGTCTGCATTGTGCGCTGCCCGTCTGCGCTGATCAAAATATGACTGCGGGCAGTCGGCGCGCCGTCAGTTCCAGGCTCAAGCCGTATATCGATGCCCAGCGAACGCATGTCGTGATTAAAAATCGAACCCAGTTGATCCTTCTTGACGCGGCCGATATATGCGGCCGACCCGCCCAGGTTGGCGAAGCCAGCCACGGTATTGGCAACGGATCCGCCCGACATCTCTGTCGCAGGACCCATCATTGAGTAGATCTGATGCGCACGTTGCTGGTCGATCAGGGTCATGGACCCTGGGACAGCGTCGATTTTTTTCAGAAAGTCGTCGTCGATATGCGCCAGCACATCAACGATGGCGTTGCTGATTCCCAGTAGTTGAACAGCTTGTTTCATCGTGGTATTGAGCCGGCCGAAATCGGCGCATAGACTACCATCGACGATCACAGCTTGCCGAACATTTGCTGTCCTCAATATCGAGCGGTATCGTGTTGCATCACGAACGGAGGCGCGAAATGCGAAAATCAGGCGGATTACTCATACCGTTGACCCTGATCATCCTGTACTACAGTTTTTGGGTTGGGACGATGTCGTACGCGTTGTCGCGGTTTCCGGCACTCAATGAGTACTTCCCAATAGGTAACATCAACAATCCGGTGGCGTCGGGTGCTGATCTCTTCGAGCCAATCTATTCCAGTGTTGAGGATACAGTTCTTGCCTCACACGGACCCATTCGCCTGGCACTTGCTAGCGTCGGGGCACTGATACTGACGGTGCCAATCTCGTGGGCCTACTTCATAACGAGCCGCGCGCGGCGAATCGACCAGTCGTTTCTGCAGACGATCATGATCCTTCCGGTCGTCGTGACCGGCATCTCGATGATCGTACTCAATAGCCTGGCACTGGCATTCAGTCTCGCCGGCGTTGTCGCAGCCGTGCGTTTTCGCTTTTCGCTCGCGCAACCTTCGGATGCTATGTACATATTCGTCGCAATCGCCATCGGGCTTGGTTCCGGAATTGGCGCCCTTGGCGTGGCAACGGTGATTTCGTGTGCGTTCGTTCTCGCGACGCTATTTATCTGGAAGCTGGAATATGGCAAGACCTTGTCCGGGCCATTTCTTACGATGCTGACACGTCGGGATGCAGGTGAGGACGACTACGAATGACGCGGCGACAGGATCTCTGATGGAATCCGGAAACAGTAGCGGCGGCGGAGCCCGCAGCATATTGTTGGTGCATGGCCGTGACTTCAAGCCGGCAGAGCAAGCTTTTGTGGAAATATCGCTGGCGGCGTTGAGGTTCGGAATTCAGCGTGATTACGAGGATCATGTGGACGCGTACGACATGATCGTTAAGGACTGCGCCTACTATGGCGACCTGACAAACGCGTTGCTGGAGTCTCACGGCAAACACTACGATGAAAAACTCGATCTTGGTGATCGCAATAGCTCTTTGAGCGACCTAAAAGCGATTCCGGCCCGCAAACGCTTCGGTATTCGGCAGTACGATCGTCTCCCTGGAAAATCGGCGTTGCGCGAATTTGCCGCGGATGTCGCCGCGCCCGTACTGGGAGCGCTTGGGTTGACAATGCCGCTTGTTCGCTGCGTATCCAAAGATTGTGCAGAGTATCTGTCTGGCAAGACAGACTATGCGCAAAGGGTACGGGAGCGTGTGCGCACCAAGCTGTGCAAGATGCTTGATAGGGGCGACCAGGTATTGTTGATGACGCATGGCCTCGGTTGTATCGTTGCATACGAGGTGTTGTGGCAGCTGTCGCATGGGGCCGAATTCAAAGATCAGTACGGTGGAGCAAAAGTAGATACCTGGTTAACGCTCGGCGCGCCGTTGGGCGACACGCATATTCGCAAGCGATTATTGGGTGCCAAGCACGTTGTGGGCGAGCGATTTCCGACCAACGTCATTACGTGGCACAACGTGGCGGCTGAGGACGACTATATGTGTCACGACAATACTCTCGCCGATGACTTCAAAAAGATGATGAATCAACGCGTCGTGAGCGCGGTACACGATCATCATGTCTACAACCTTGCAGTGCGCTACGGCAAGTCCAATCCGCATAGCTCAGTTGGCTATTACATTCACCCACGAGTGGCGAAGATTGTCGCTGACTGGATGTTGGCCTCGGGTGTCGAGGAAGCGCCTAAATACACTTCTTGACGATCTCTCGATGGAGGCGCTTCGGCGTGTTGATCGTGTCGTAGAATTTTTTGATGAACGCCAGCATTAACTTGGCCGTCCCCTTGGTGAGCTCCTGCTGGCTGCGGACCAGTGCTTCAATGTCGTCGCGCTTGTCATTGAACAGCTTGAGCGTGGCAGGTAAATAGCCGTTATTCACGCAGCGGCCGCGATACAGCCGTACGCGAGTGGATCTTAGCTTGAAGCGTGGATTCGGTAACGCGTGCGGTGCGTTGACCAGGCCAGACTGGTCGAAATCGTATGGAATAGTGTAGTTCGGCCCGCCTTCCAGCGCGAAAATCGTCTGGTTATGGCAGCAGTCTTCGCCGGGCGCCGACTCGATCGGCGAGAAATCGGTGTTGCTGATGAAATACTGAAATACCGATGCGAGGTTCAAGTCGGGTCGGCGCAAATCCTGAATCATTGACTTTTCAATTTGCAGCGTCTTTGCATTTAGTCGCTTGCCAACTCTATCCTTGTGCTCGATAAAAATGGCGTAGCTCTGAACTTGTCGTTCTTCGTCGCTGTACGTGTAAGTGGCGCGTAACAAACGCACCCGATAACTCGCGTCGCTGAGCAAGTTGAAGATTCGATAGGCCAGGTACTCGGAAATGATCGCCTGCTCGTAGCGTGCTTGCTTGCGGCAATGCGTAACGACCTTCAACCGATCCTGCTTATCAAACAGTGAACCCTTGACTTCGGACTTCTTGAAGTTCAGCCGCAACGGTGGAAACTGACATACTTCTTTTGTACGGCGCAGTCGCCCGCGTGTACGCACGGCAACATCGAATTCAACGAGACTGCCGTCGTCCGCCGTGTAGCGAAACTTTCCGGCCACCTCCTCGTCATCTGGCCGCTCACTGGCGAGAAGACCGAAGGGTGCTTCAATTTCGACGTCAATAATCTCGTCGCTGGCGAATAACGGGTCCGGCTGACTGTTGTCCTGCGCCGACGCCGCAAACATTGGCAGGAACAAGACGATGGCGGTTGTAGTCCAACAGGAACGGAGCATGTAACCCTCGACGTCGCAGATAGTCAAAGACACCGGCAAGTCTAGCACAGCGACCTGATCAGACAGGCGGCCAAATTGCTGCGCCGCGGCGTTGTGATTACACTGCAGTTTCGAACAGATAAAGGACTCAGGCACTTTGAAGAGACTCTCATTCCAGTTGACGTTTTTGCTGTGTGTTTGTGTTTCTTTCGCCGCGGTAGCGAACGCCTCACAATGGCAGTTTGACAATATCGATCGTGTAGTTGCCATTAGTGACATTCACGGCGCGTATGGACCGATGGTCGCCACGTTGCAGAACGCCGGCGTTCTGGATGACGAACTGGCATGGTCAGGCGGCGGTACGCACCTGGTAATCGTCGGCGATATTCTCGATCGTGGTCCCAAATCACGCGCCGCCATGGATCTGTTGATGCGCGTCGAAGACGAGGCGGCAATCGTTGGTGGCAAGGTGCACGTGTTGATCGGAAACCACGAAGCGATGAATCTCGTCGGCGATCTTCGCTATGTCTCGAAAGCAGAGTATGCGGCATTTGCCGACGACGAACTCGCTGAGGATCGCGATATCTGGTTCGCAGCTTACGCTGCGGACAGGGGCGGAGCGGAACCGACTGAAGCGCTGCGCGCTGAATTTGATCGTTCCTACCCCATCGGCTTTTTCGCGCATCGGCGTGCGTTCTCTTCCAGTGGCAGGTATGGCCGCTGGCTGTCGCAGAAACCTGTGGTCGTCGTGATCAACGAGACCGCCTTTGTCCATGGCGGCGTGTCGCCGATGATCGGCCAAATCGGGCTTGACGGCGTCAACGGTCGGTTGCGGCAGGAACTGGTCGACTACCTGCGCAATCTTGAGGTCCTGTATGAGGCCGGCGTATTGTTACCGACTGATAACTTCTATGAACACCCCATGCTGCTCGAGAAGTATCTGGCGCCATTGACCACGGAAGCTCGTGTTATCGATGCCATGTCGGCCGTCAAGCGCCTCAATTTATCCAAAATTCATGCATCGGACGGGCCACTTTGGTATCGGGGAAATATCGCCTGCAACGAACTAGTGGAGGAGGACCGACTCGATGTTTCCTTGCGCGCGATCGGTGCGAAACGGGTTGTCATCGGTCATACGCCAACACTGGGACGGCGCATCATGCAGCGTTTCGATGGCCGTATATACGAGGTCGATACGGGAATGCTCAATGAGCACTATGCCGGCAGCGGCAACGCCCTCGTTATGGAGCAGGGCCGTATTTTCGTTATCAACCAGGATAGCGAAGAGTTGTTTTCGGTCGTTCCTCATCCGCGCAGGGTGGGCAGTCGTCAGGGCGGTTACCTTGATGCAGCAGACATCGAGCAACTGCTCGCGAGCGGCAACATCGCATCGACTCGCCAGGATGAAGCAGGACGGCAGCTGGTCACAGTAAGCAATGGTCTGCGAGGTGTCGAGGCAGTCTTTGCAAAACAATCAGCTCGCGGCTTCTACCCGGAGGTTGCCGCATACCGTCTTGATCGACTGCTCGAACTGGACATGGTGCCCGTCACCGCGATGCGTGAGCTCGACGGCGAGGCCGGCTCATTGCAGTTTCTTCCGTACGGCTCGATTGACGAGGTGCAGCGGGCCGAAAGCGGCAAGGGAAGCTCGGCAACGTGTCCGTTGGCAGATCAATGGGATGCGATGTTCGTATTCGATGCCCTGATCTACAACGATGGCCGTTTTGCTCAGAGCATCCGCTATAGTCAGGATAACTGGCAGTTGCTGCTTGTCGGGCACAACAGAGCGTTCGCGCGCAAGAAGGGCAGGCCAAAGTTCCTGCAGGGCAAAGAGCTCAACTTGACCAACGCCTGGAAAGACGCGCTAACAGCGCTTTCTGACGATGTCCTCGAGGATCAGTTTTCGGATGTGCTGGACAAGAAGCGCCGGCGTTCATTGGGCGCGCGCCGCAATGAATTGCTCGGCCTCTAGTTCAGAGCCGTATAATGCCGACGATCGACAGGCGATGCAGCGCGCTAATTCGGGGAAAATAATGGGACGGTTGACCACGCACATCCTGGATACGGCGAACGGCATCCCTGCCGCGAACGTCGACATGCGTCTCTATGCGCTTGGCGATGAGCGTCTCCTGACAGCATCGGTAAGCAGCAATAAGGACGGTCGTGCACCAGGTCCGCTTCTTGAAGGTGATGCGATGAAGGCTGGAACGTACGAGCTCGAATTCGACATAGGCGCCTATTTCAAGACACTTGGAATCGAGACGGGGCAGCCTGCTTTTCTCGACACTGTCGTTATTCGTTTCTCAGTTGCTGCAGATCAGCACTACCACATACCGCTGCTCGTTTCGCCCTGGAGTTACTCGACTTACAGGGGTAGCTGAGCGCCATGAGCGACCAGATCTCCGTACCCGACGAACAATCCGACAAGATTCGGTTTGTGCTCGATGGTGAGGTAATTGAAGTCGGCAACGTCGATCCTACTCGCACCGTGCTGCAATTCCTCCGCGAAGATATCTATCGAACCGGAACGAAAGAGGGCTGCGCCGAAGGTGACTGCGGTGCTTGCACGGTTGTGCTCGCCGAGCTTAATCGAGACGGTGACGATTTATCCCTTCGGGCGATCAACTCCTGCATACAGTTTCTGCCCACGCTTGATGGCAAAGAACTCATCACAGTTGAAAGCCTCGATGCGGGTGGCGAGCTGCACCCTGTACAAAAGGCGATGGTTGATTGCCATGCATCACAGTGTGGTTTTTGTACGCCTGGCTTCGTCATGTCGTTATTCGCCCTGTACAAGACCAATGCCAACCCGACACGGCAGGAAATCGACGATGCTCTGGCCGGGAACCTGTGTCGCTGCACGGGATATCGACCAATTGTAGATGCAGCCAAATCTGCACGGGACGTCGCAGCCGGTGATGACTGGTTGCGTCAACCGTTTGGCAGCCAGACGATTCCGGTTGAGCGCGTCGAGCGACTACAGGGCCTGCGGCGCGAAAAGAGCCTCCAGCTTGTCGGGCAGGACAAGTCCTTCTTTGCGCCGACCAGCAGCGACGAATTGTCCGAGATTCTGGCTGCACATCCTGACGCAACTGTACTGGCAGGCGGCACGGACATCGGGCTCTGGGTTACCAAACAACATCGTGAGCTGAGTACTATCGTGTACACCGGACACGTCGATGCACTTAATGCGCTCAGCGTGTCAGCGACCCACATCGAGATCGGCGCTGCGGTCACACTTAGCAACGCCATGGCGGTTATTGTCGAGTTGTACCCGGACCTCGATGAGTTATTCAGACGATTCGCTTCACCGCCGATACGCAACGCTGGAACTCTTGGCGGTAATATCGCCAACGGTTCGCCGATAGGCGATTCGATGCCCGCGCTAATGGTGGTCGGCACTTCCCTCGTGCTGCGCTCTGGCGTCGATACACGTGAGATACTACTCGACGATTTTTACATCGACTACCAGGTGAATAATCTGCAAACAGGCGAATTCATCGAGAGTATTCGAATTCCGTTGCCCGAAGATAACGTGGTGCTTCGCAGCCACAAGCTGTCCAAACGATTTGATCAGGATATTTCCGCGGTCTGCACGGCCTTTAAACTGAAACTGGAAGATGACAGAGTCAAATCGTTCCGTATGGCGTGTGGCGGAATGGCGGTGACCGTCCGGCGCGCTTTCAATTGCGAGGCGGAAATCGTGGGCCGGCGCTGGAACGATGAGACATTAGGCCGGGCAATAGATGCATTGAGGAAAGACTTCGTACCCATATCGGATATGCGGGCCTCGGCAGGCTACCGTCTGCAGGCCACACAAAACCTGTTGCGACGGTTCTATCTCGAAAGTCGCGGTGAATTCACAGAGACGGTGTACTCGTATGGCCGCCAGGGCTGACAAAATGACGCCTGAACGCTGCGCGGTCGGCCAGGCACTGCCGCACGACAGCGCTCACCTGCACGTAAGTGGCAGGGCGGCATATACAGATGACCTGCCCGAGCCGCGCGATCTTTTGCATGTCGCCGTAGGCATGAGCAGCGAAGCACACGCGAGAATCGGCGCAATTGACCTCGCCGCCGTGCTGGGTGCTGCCGGCGTGGTTGACGTTTGCCTGGCAGCAGATATACCTGGAGAAAATAATTGTGGCCCGATCATTGCTGACGAGCCAATTCTTGCTACGGATATCGTGGAATTCGCCGGGCAGGCGATGTTTGCTGTTGCGGCAGAAACCGTAGACCAGGCGCGCAAAGCCACGAAACTCGCAAATGTCACGTACGAGAATCTGGAGGCGATTCTCGATCCACTTGTGGCCGTCGAGAAAGGCAGCTTTGTGCTGCCGACAGAAACACTCGTGCGTGGTGAGCCAGGCGAAGCACTCGAAAAAGCGTCACATCGTCTGCGGCGCCGCCTGGATCTCGGGGGGCAGGACCAGTTCTACCTCGAGGGACACATCGCGATGGTTATCCCGCAGGAAGACGGAGGGCTGCTCGTCTACAGCTCAACGCAACATCCTGATGAAGTCCAGCACCTGGTTGCAGAAGCGACCGGTCGAGCGGCCAAAGACGTCGTCTGCATTTGTCGCCGCATGGGTGGAGCGTTTGGTGGCAAGGAAAGCCAGGCTGCGACCATCGCCTGCATAGCAGCGCTGATGGCGCACAAGACAGGGCGGTCGTGCAAATTGCGGCTGGATCGTGACGACGACATGATCATGACGGGTAAACGACATGACTTCGTTATCGACTACGACGTTGGCTTCGACGCAACCGGCCGGATACATGGTATTGATTTCATGTTTGCCTCGCGTTGTGGGTTCTCCGCTGACTTGTCAGGGCCAGTGAACGACCGCACGATGTTTCATTGCGACAACGCTTACTTTCTTGAAAACGTGCACATCAAGTCATATCGCTGCAAGACCAACACCGCGTCCGCCACAGCTTTTCGTGGTTTCGGTGGGCCACAGGGAATGTTCGCCATCGAGTATGCGATCGACGACATCGCGCGAACGCTGAAGCTGGATCCGCTTGAAGTGCGTAGGCGAAACTTCTACGGAGTTGGCGAACGCGGTGTGACGCAGTACGGCCAGGTTCTCGATGACAACATCATCAATGTAATTATCGATAAGCTTGAGGTGGATGCTGACTATCAAACGCGTCGGCAGGAAATTCACGAATTCAACGCTGAGAACGCCGTTTTGAAACGCGGTATCGCGATGACGCCGGTCAAGTTCGGGATTTCATTTACAGCGACTCACCTGAACCAGGCTGGCGCCCTGGTGCATGTCTACAAAGATGGCTCGGTGCACCTGAACCACGGCGGCACAGAAATGGGGCAAGGGTTATTCATCAAGGTTGCCCAGGTCGTCGCGGACGAACTTGGTGTCGGCGTCGACCGAATCCGCATCACGGCATCGGATACGAGCAAAGTGCCGAATGCATCTGCAACGGCCGCATCCAGCGGCTCCGACATGAACGGCAAAGCGGCACAGATCGCGGCCGCAAAAATTCGCGGTCGCCTGACAGAATTTGCCGCACGGCACTTCTCTGCGAACGAGGCTGCGGTCGATTTTCATGACGGCGTTGTGACGGTCGGCGAGAAAAGCCTGAGCTTTGCTGAATTGGTGCAACTGGCATGGTTGGACAGGGTCTCGTTGTCGGCGACAGGGTTCTACAAGACACCAAAAATTCACTATGACCGTGAAACTTTCAGCGGTCGCCCGTTCTTCTATTTCGCCTACGGCGCGGCGGTTTCGGAGGTTGTTGTCGATACCTTGACCGGGGAGCATAGGCTGCTCCGCGTTGACATCGTCCACGACTGCGGAGATTCGCTGAATCCCGCCGTCGACCTTGGCCAGGTCGAAGGTGCTTTCGTTCAGGGCGCTGGTTGGCTGACGTCGGAAGAGCTTTGCTGGAACGAGTCCGGTCAGTTGACGACGCATGCGCCATCGACCTACAAGATTCCGACCAGCTCGGACGTGCCGCAGGAATTCAATGTTGCTTTGCTCAGCAATTCCGCCAACCGTGAAGACACTATTTACCGCTCGAAGGCGGTCGGCGAACCGCCATTGATGCTCGGCATTTCGGTGTTCCATGCGATTCGTGACGCAATTGCAAGCTCGGACAAGCCGCTGCCGGATCTACAGGCGCCGGCGACGCCGGAAGCAGTCCTGAGCGCCATTGACGGTGGCCGTTCGTGAACGAGTGGATCGAAGAACTCTGCGACATTACGGCGGCCGGGGATCGGGTGGTGCTGGTAACTGTCGCTGGTAGTCGAGGATCGTCACCGCGCGAGGTAGGCGCGAAAATGATCGTTAGCAGTGACACGACAGTTGGCACGATAGGTGGAGGGCAACTCGAGTATCAATGCACGCGAATTGCGGTTGACCTGCTGGAGGCCGAAGAGCAAGCAACGCTGCGAAAATTCCCGCTTGGCGCTTCGATGGGTCAATGCTGTGGTGGTGTGGTCGACATTTTGTTCGAGCCTATCTCCAGTGGTTTACCTGGCTGGTTGCAGGTCATACGTGGTTTGCACGGACAGCGTGAGCCGGCGGCTATTGTGACCGCCATTGATTCTGCCGCTCAGAAGTTCGTTGTCACTACCGACAATCAGTTCGGTAGTGCCGGTGAAGAATTGCCAAGGGCAATTCAGGAATCGATACAAGAACGACTTGCACACGCTAGGGGCGCGTATCGCGTCGACGACTGGTTTGTTGAACCGATCGTCGGAAGTAACTTCAACATTGCGGTATTCGGTGCGGGCCATGTTGGATCCGCGGTCGTAGCGTCGTTATCGAGCCTGGACTGCAACATTCGCTGGATCGATAGTCGGCGCAATATCTTTCGCAACACGCCATCGAATGTGCGCAGCATAGAAAGCGCTGACCCAGCGTTGGAAGTAGCAGCTATGCCAGTCGATAGTTGCTATCTCGTCATGACCCACAGCCATGCTATCGATTTCGAAATTTGTGATCGGGTTCTGCGTCGCGGTGATGCGGCATATTGCGGCTTGATCGGGTCGGTGTCGAAGCGCCGCCGCTTCGAGAAACGCTACCGAGATCAGGGAATGCCACAGGCTGTCATAGACGAGCTTGTTTGCCCGATCGGCGTCGACGGCATCAGCGGCAAGAAGCCAGCGGAGATTGCCGTATCAGCCGCGGCCGAAGTGCTGCAGGCTTACGAGCGAGCGACGCTGCGCGGCAGTGCAGCGTATCCTGACAACGTTCTTCCCATCAGGCAGTAAGCATGGAAGCGTATTTTGTTGACTGGCTTAACCTGCTCGCGCGATGGGTGCATTTCATCACCGGTGTTGCGTGGATTGGTTCGTCATTCTATTTTGTGTGGCTCGACAACCACCTCGAGGCGCCGGCATTACCGGCCGACGACGAGAAAGGCGTGGGCGGTGAGCTTTGGTCTGTTCATGGCGGGGGCTTTTATCACGCGCAGAAATACCGGGTCGCACCCCAGGTCGTTCCAGGCACATTGCACTGGTTCAAGTGGGAAGCATATTCGACGTGGTTATCCGGCATGTTTCTGCTTGTCGTGGTTTATTGGTACGGCGCACAGGTTTATTTGATCGACCCCGCAGTTGCCGAGCTGTCACCGCTGCTTGCTGTCGGACTTGCAGCCGCATTCATCGTGGGTGGTTGGATCATCTACGATCTACTGTGCAAGTCGCGCCTGAGCAGCAACGAACAATTGTTTGCCGGCGTGTTGCTGGCGCTTGTGTCTTTGCTTGCGTGGGGTCTGTGCCAGTTATTTGGCGGCCGAGGCGCGTACATCCATTTCGGTGTCGTGCTCGGGACTATCATGGTGGCGAATGTGTTTTTCGTCATCATTCCTGGCCAGAGAAGAATGGTAGATGCTGCCGGGCGTGGTGAAACGCCAGACCAAGTGGACGGGATTCGGGCGAAGCAGCGTTCCGTCCACAACACCTATTTCACGCTGCCTGTCTTGTTCGTCATGACAAGCAATCATTTCGCGATGACCTTTAACCACGAATACAACTGGGTCATCCTGATCGCGATCGCATTGGTCGGCGCGTTGATTCGTATCTATTTCGTCGCTCGCCACAAAGGCAGGGCATCGCTACTGCCGCTCATCATAGCCACCGTGGTTCTTATGGGCGTTGCGGCAATGCTCGCTCCGCGAGCGGCCGGCCAATCCGGCGCAGTCGTCACATTCGACGATGTTCGCGCTGTGGTGCAGAATCGATGCATGCCTTGTCATTCAGAAACACCGACGCACCCAGCGTTTCCCGCGGCTCCGTCCGGCGTCGTTTTGGATACGGACGCACAAATCGTGACCGAAGCGCTGCGCATCCACCAACAGACTGTTTTGAATCGCTCCATGCCCATCGGCAACCTGACGGGCATCAGTGAAGAAGAGCGCAACATCATTGGCCGCTGGTATCAGTCGCTTGGAGAGCGCTAGTGGCTGACGGCGCCTATCCAAGAGATCTGCACGGCTACGGCCGACAAGTTCCAGACGCCCAGTGGCCGAATGGCGCGCGCGTCGCAGTGCAGTTCGTCATCAACTACGAGGAAGGTGCCGAGAATTGCGTGCTGCATGGCGACTCAGCATCGGAGGCATTCTTGTCTGAAATCGTGGCGGCAGAACCGATTCATAACCAACGTCATATGAATATGGAGTCGCTCTATGAGTACGGCGCCAGGGCCGGGTTCTGGCGCTTGCACAGACTTTTTACGGGCGCGGGTCTCCCAGTCACGGTATTTGGCGTCGCCATGGCGCTTGAGCGCAATCCTGGTGTTGTGGTGGCAATGCAGGAAGCCGAGTGGGAAATCGCGAGCCACGGTTATCGCTGGATCGATTACCAAAATGTCGCCACAGACACTGAACGCGAGCACCTGGCAAAAGCCATTGAAATTCACACGCACGTAACAGGCGAGCGACCGTTGGGCTGGTACCTGGGCCGTTGCAGTCCGCAAAGCCACCGCCTCGTGGCCGAGGAGGGTGGTTTCGTTTACAACGCCGATTGCTACGCCGACGATTTACCGTACTGGGACTATGCGCAGGCAACACCGCAACTGATGGTGCCCTATACCCTCGACGCCAACGATATGCGATTCACAACTGCCCAGGGCTTTAACTCGGGGCAGCAGTTCTTCGACTACCTGAAGGATTCATTCGATGTGTTGTATGCGGAAGGGTCGCGCATGATGTCGGTTGGTTTGCATTGCCGCATCGCGGGCCATCCCGGGCGTGCAGCGGCCGTGGCGCGATTCATTGACTACGTTGCTGGTCAGGACGATGTCTGGGTCGCGCGCCGCATTGATATCGCGAATCACTGGCGCAAACATTTTCCGGCGGAATCTCGATGAAGCTGGAATACAGTGATTTTGTTAATCGTTTCGCTGCGATCTACGAGCATTCAGCCTGGGTCGCAGAAGAGGCTGCGTCGGTTAGCACTGAAATCGATGACATCGAGAGGCTCGCGGAGCTAATGGCTGATTGCGTTGATAATGCATCGACGTCTACACAACTCGAGTTGATTCGCGCACACCCCGATCTCGCGGGCAAGGCTCAGGTGGCCGGAGAGCTAACCGAAGAGTCGACGAGCGAGCAAGCCAGTGCCGGACTGGATCATTGCTCAGTCGAGGAATACGAACGATTCCAGGCACTTAACACGGCTTATCACGAGAAATTCGGTTTCCCGTTTGTCATGGCCGTCAAAAACAGCGGACGCGAAGAAATTCTTGGCGCGTTCTCTGAGCGGCTTGAGAATGACCCGGCAACGGAATTCGAAACCGCGCTAGCCGAGATCCATAAAATTGCCCGCTTACGCCTGCGATCGATGGAGTTCGGCTGATGTCGGGCGAGCGGCAACCGTTCCACAAATGGATTCGACTCGAGCAACCGCGGTTGGGGACACGTGTGACGTTTGCAACGGATGAATTTTTCGCCGCAAAAGAGCGCTTGATCGAGCCACACGAGCCGGTATTTATCGATGATAAATACGACGATCACGGCAAGTGGATGGACGGCTGGGAAAGTCGCCGCAAGCGCGCTCCGGGCCATGACTCCTGTGTCGTGAAACTCGGCTTGCCCGGAGTCATTCGCGGCTTCGATATAGATACACGATTTTTCACGGGTAACTATCCTCCCGAAGCTTCGATTGACGCGTGTGTAAGCGACCGCGATGTACCAGAAGATGGCTGGGTTGAGCTTTTGCCCAAAACGTCACTGCAGGGAGACGACCACAACTACATTGCTGTCGATAACGATCAGGCCTGGACGCACCTGCGCTTGAATATCTATCCTGACGGCGGCATTGCCCGCTTACGGATTTACGGCGAGATTCGACCGTCGTTCTCGTCTGTCACTGCTGCTATTGATCTCGTCGCGCTAGAAAATGGCGGTCGCGCCATTGCCTGCAGCGACGAACACTACGGCAGCATGCATAACCTGAATGTGGCCGGTCGCGGCGTGAATATGGGTGATGGTTGGGAAACCGCACGACGGCGTGGCCCCGGCAACGACTGGGTAATCCTCGCGCTGGGCCATGCCGGAGAAATTGAGAAGATCGAAGTCGATACCGCACACTTTAAAGGCAATTACCCGGACAGGGTCGCGATAGAAGCGGCGATGTTTGTCAGCGATGCAGAGGCTGTCGCAGAAAATGCTGCCTGGCAGTCGTTGCTTGCGGAAACCACACTCACAATGGACAAGCAGCACTTTTTCGAGAGTGAACTCGAAACCATTGGCGCCGTTAGCCACGTGCGCGTATCGATTTACCCGGACGGTGGCATCAGTCGCCTGCGTCTTCATGGTCGACTTGCTGGTGAGAAATAGACGATGACCATTACGCTGAAACCGGAGCCACTCAGCAGCGAACGATTCGCGCTTTATGGCGATGTCATTGAGACTTCGATCGATCGTACGGCGGCGATGAACGCGGAACGATTTCAAAGATTTGATGATTTGTGCAATGTCGACATGAAAGATGATGGCAGGGTCGCGATAAGCATAGCCCGTTGCCGCGTCGCGACGTCCTTGCCGCTACGTATCGATATGGTCGAGCGTCACCCGCTCGGCAGCCAGGCGTTCGTTCCCCTGACGCCGTGTCGCATGGTGGTGGTCGTCGCGCCGCCCGAAGAGGGTGTGGACGCATCGGACTTACGAGCATTCGTGACCAATGGACGCCAGGGCATTAACTATCATCGCGGCACCTGGCATATGCCACTCATTGCGTTTGATGCGGGTCGGGAGTTCCTGATTATCGATCGCGCTGCCGATAGTCCGAACTGTGACACCCATGATCTCGATGAGCCTGTCATGTTGCTTGAGGGCTAGCGATGCAGCGAGCGTTTCGAGCATCGATTTTTCATTGCCTCGCTGATCCGGGCGAAAAGGCGTCGTCGGCGGCGGTCGAGTTCTTCGAGGATGGTGTGCTCGTCGTAGAAGACGGTGTTGTTGCACAACTTGGTCGAGCAGAAAAAATATTGCCGACATTGGCTCCGGCGGCGACCGTCGAAGACCTGAGCGGCAATTTGATACTGCCCGGTTTCATTGACTGCCACGTACATTTTTCACAGCTCGACATTATTGCATCGTATGGGGAACAGCTGCTCGACTGGCTGAACCGGTATGCCTACCCGGAAGAGGCGCGGTTCTCGGACAAGAGACACGCAGATGAAGTTGCGGACGTGTTCGTCGATGAGCTTTTGCGTAACGGTACAACTACGGCGCTGGTGTTTGCGACGGTTTTTCCTCAGTCTGTCGATGCGATCTTCGAGGCAGCCGCAGCGCGAAACATGAGGCTTGTTGCAGGCAAGGTCCTGATGGACATTAATTGTCCCGACGAGCTTCGTGACGATCCGGCTTCCGCTTATAGCGATAGCAAGGCATTGATTGAGCGGTGGCACGGCAAAGGGCGGCTCGGCTACGCAATAACGCCACGGTTCGCACTGACCTCAAGCGAGGATCAGCTCGCTGCGGCGGGGCGTCTTGCCGCCGAGTACCCGGATACCTGGGTGCACACGCATCTCGCGGAAAACACCGCGGAGGTTGAAGCGATCGCGAGGCAGTTTCCGTGGAGCCGCAGCTACCTGGATGTGTATGACCATTTCGGATTGCTACGCGAGCGCTCGATATTTGCGCATTGCTTACACCTCGATGCAGCTGATCGCGCCCTGATGGCCGAGAAGGGAGGTGCCGGAGCATTCTGCCCGACATCGAACCTGTTTCTCGGTAGCGGCTTGTTCGATCTGGAATCGATGCGCGATACCGGTGTAGGCGTCGGGCTTGCAACCGATGTGGGTGGTGGTACGAGCCTGTCGATGCTCAGGACAATGAGCGAGGCTTATAAGGTTCTGCACTTGCAGAACCAATCCCTTCCGGCGAGTCGGGCCTTGTACCTGGCAACACTCGGTGCGGCGCAGGCAATCGGTCTCGATGATTGCATCGGCAATCTCGAGGTGGGCAAAGAAGCCGATTTTATTGTGCTCAATGCTGATAGATCGAGTACAACATCGCGCCGGGCCGCGGCAACGTCGTCGATTGATGAATTACTTTTCTCGCTTATTTTTCTCGGCGACGATCGCAATATTTCGGCGACGTATCTGCAGGGCAGACGTGCCGGCCGAAACGCACCCAACAGTCAATCAACCGACTAGCGGTTCCAGGCGATCGATGATCGAGCCCAGTTCGGGCCGGCTCGTGCGCAATTCGTCAATCGACATGCCCGTCAATTCGTACGGCAAGGCAAGCCAATCTGATGTTTCGTGGACGAAGTAGTCCGGAACACGCTTTGATTTCTCACCGGGGCGGTACCAGACCGTCGCGATACGAATGTCCTGCGGCAGGTTACGTCGCGTCTTTCTGGCCAGCTGCTCGATAACGGCATTGACGCTGGAGCCCGTGCTGTAGACATCATCCACGATGAGCAGCGAATGATGGGCGCACAAATTCTCGAGCAGGTATTGCAGGCCATGCACGCGGATAGATTCCGCCTTGCTGATCATTTCGCTGTAACTTGGCGCGCCGCGATACGACGTCCGGATAGCGATGTGGTCAGTCTTGATGCCGAGAAACTCGAGGCCTTCCTGAACGGCGATACCGACGGCGCTACCACCGCGCCAAAGCCCAACCAAGAAGTCTGGGCGAAAGCCGGCCGCCGCGATGTTAGCGGCAAGCCTGAAGGAGTCTTCCAGGAGATCATTTGCTGCAACGATCTTCTTGTTCATAGTTTTTGTCGGCCCCAGGTGCTGTACAATCAAGGCGAAACATTATCACGCCAGAATAACAATGAGCAAAGTCGTACTATCAGCGCAGGATTTGCTCGAGGATTCATTCCGCCTCGGGCTCGATATCCTGGAAAGCGGATTCAAACCCACGATGATCATCGCCATTTGGCGTGGCGGGACGCCGGTGGGCATGGCCGTGCAAGAGATTCTTGCCTATTGCGGGGTCGAGGCTGATCACATTGCTATCAGAACCTCCTCCTACGTTGGCGTCGACCAGCGCGGATCGGTCGCGGTGCATGGGCTCAACTACATCATCAAGAAAATCTGTCACGACGATCGCGTACTCATCGTCGACGATGTTTTCGATACCGGCAACACGATCGTTGCTGTCATTGAAGAACTGACCAAACGGGCGCGCGGCAATACACCCGAGGACATGCGGGTCGCTGTGCCCTGGTTTAAGCCAAGCCGAAACGAAACGGATATCGTGCCAGACTATTTCCTGAGGGAAACGGCGGAGTGGCTGGTATTTCCTCACGAACTCGACGCATTATCTCCTGAAGAGTTGCGTCAACACCGTTCTGAGGTCGCGGACATTATCGATGGTGCCAAGGCGCATGCCGCGAAAACCCTTGCTGGCACGCTGGTTTAGATCGACATTGAGCTAGAACAGCAGCCTTAGTTTGCCCGTTGCCGGAGTGCGCAGGTTATGCGCAAACAGCGAATACTGAATACCGATTCGCCGGCCTTTGAGATCTGACCCTACGCAAAGTCGAAGCGGTGTCTTGAAAACGTCAATCGGCTCCCCGGGCCGAACGTCACCGAGTTTGACCGATACGTTGATCGCGTTGTCTCGTACAGTTACTGCCGGATAGTCGGCATGCTCTGCCGGCGTGCGGTCGACGAAACGGTCATTACGATACAGCTTTGGCAGCTGGCTCGCGACATGGATTGAGTCGTGGTTTGGCAAGGCGAAGGTTAAGGATGCATCGTTCAGGTCTTCCTCTCCCTGATTGAGCACGACAAGCTGCAGGTCGCAGCCATTCTCGGTGAAAAGAAAGTGTTGATCATGCTGGAGATAACGACGCGCGATCTGCTGCATTTCCTTTCGGATATCGTCTGTCGAACGCTCTTCGTATGGCCTGTCTGTGCCAAACAGGCGCGCGTGGGTAAGCCGGGCGACTATGGTATTGGGCGTCGTGGCATGAACCTTGCTTTTTGCTTGAATCAATTCGTAGAGTTTGGAGCTGGCAATCGAAGAGGGCAGTTGCGACAGGCTGCAGGTCGGTAGTTTCTGGTCCTTGTGAATGATGTCACCTGGAAAACCAATTTCGATATTCGCGGCCGATACTGAGTCGTGGAATTTTTTCTCAAACAGGCTTTGTAGTTGGCGTCGTCCCAGCTTGAACGCCGAGTCGTTAAGGCGTGCGTATGCGTCACCGCGGCGTAAGGCTTCCGAGAAGTCGATTCGCATCATGTACGGCCGATCCTGGCAATCGCCTATCTCAAAAACGCCCAGGCGCTCGCCCTCTACGGTGACGGGCTGATAACGGATTCAGATTGGCGGCTCGATGTGTTCATTGGCGAGGGGCAGGTATGCCGGAGTCCCTGAGAAGTCGTCTCGGTCTACTCCGAACAATCGCTTGCGGCCACGCGCATCGAAGTCGGCGCCAGTTACGATGTATCGAGGGCCCTCTACTGCAGCGTTCGCCATTGCCAGAACGTCGCGCAGGAAGCTCTGTACGCCGTTCTTGCCATACGCGTTCTTGCGAAATTGTACGGCGGTGGTCGGTGTCGCTGATTGGACTAGGCGAGCCAGATGTTTCATAACTTGTTTACTATGAACGATTATGTTGAAGAGAAGCCGGAACTGGTCGGCATTTCTGGTCAGGCGCAGGCGTGACAGAATGGCCCTTTTTATGCGTCTGATTCCAATAATGGTGCCCAAATGAACCCGCTGGGTAAGCTTGATGTGTGCGCTCCGCGACTCAGTGATGCTGAGGTGGCGCGGTTACTCAGGACGGACTACGGTCTGGATGGACGATTGCGGCCGCTGCTCAGCGAGCGTGACCAGAATTTTTGCCTGGCGGCCAGTGATGGCCAGAGCTACGTCGTCAAGATCGCCGGCGCTGCCGAGGACCAGAAAGCCGCCGATTTTCAAATTCTGGGGCTATTGCATCTTGAGGCGCGCGAGTGCAGGGCCACGGTGCCGAAGATTCGCCGAACGCGAGGTGGCGCCTCATCGACAACGATTCTGCACGGTGAAACAAGGCATGTTGTTCGAGTTGTCAGCTATTTGCCCGGCCGCCTGCTCGCCGACGTGTCTCCGACGCTTTCGTTGATGCGCTCCATCGGGCGATCTCTTGCGTATCTGGATATCGCACTCAGCGACTTCGAATGCGATGGCGATCAACAGCCGCTGCTTTGGGACATGCAGCGCGCTGCAAACCTGCTTCCCTTGACGACGCACATTCCGGATGGGGTACTGCGCCAGGTGGTGCTGGACTGTTTCGACGACTTCCAGCGGGTCGCTGAGCCGCAGTTCGCCGCCTTGCGGCATCAGGTTATTCACAATGACGTGAATCCTGGCAACGTGCTCGTGGAGGAAAATGACTCGGGGTCGGTGGCGGGCATCATCGACTTCGGGGACATGTTACGCGCCCCGTTGGTGGTCGAACTCGCTATAGCCGCCTCGTACCTGCGCTGCGATGATGCGGACGCATTGGCATACATCGCGGCGTTTATTGCCGCTTATGACCGGATTTCGCCACTTGAAGATGTCGAAATCGATCTGCTCTACCACCTGTTGCGGACGCGCCTGGCAACGACACTGACGATGCTGTACTGGCGCCTGGCAGTAAAAGGCAATGACGATAACTATGCACAGGAATCGCTGCACAGCGAAAGTGGTGCAGAACGTTTTCTGGCCCGGATCAACGCGATAACGCCGCAGGCGCTTTCGGATCGACTGCGGCAGGAATGTGGCCGTTGATCTATCGATGGACCGTCGGCTCGTCGAAAGCACTACAAAACCCCAAAAAGAACCATAAAAACAATTACCTATCGTGCATGTGAGCGCGCGAAAAAGACCCAAAAGTCTCTGTTATGAGAAAAATCGACCACCCGTGGCGATTTGCGGACTAAAAAGCTGTGGAACAGTTCCGCGAAAATGGCCGCTTGGCCGCTTACCATAACAAAGTCTTTCGTACGCTCGGGTAAGGGAAAAGTGACCTTCGAAATCGGCTTGTCAGTCATCCTGATGTTCAGCGCCGCGTGCTATCTCGCGCTGGGGCTGCGCCTTGTTTTGGCGAAGCGAGAAGCCGGTACGGTGCCGATGGGCTTGCTATTCGTTGTTATTAGCTTCTGGGTGGTTGGCGGCGCGATCGAGCTAATGTCGACAACATTCTATGTTTTCTCGGTCGGTCGCACCTGCCACTTCGTTGGTACGGCGCTCCTCCCAATTGTGGCCTATTTCAGTTTCCGTGAGTACACAGGCCGCAGGTCATCGATTCACCGCGTCGTCATGATGCTGATCATTCCCATCGTGTCGATCGCGTTTGCGGCGACCAACTATTTTCACGAATTCATGTGGTATGTGCCTATCGCTAATGCGGCGGGCGATTTTCTGACGCGCCCGGCGGAGTGGGGTCGGTGGTTCCTGTTCATTCACGCGCCCTACAGCTACGCTGTAATCGGTGCTGCAATATTAACCCTGATGACGCACAGTTCGGCAGTTTCCAGGGCGCATCGTCGCGGTGTACTCCTTCTGGCTGCCGCTTGTGTTGCGCCGCTCTCCGCTACCTTAGCCTACGATCTGGGCTTTGGCTCGAATACGATTTCGTTTGTGCCTATCGTGCTCACGGTTATGCTGCCTATTTACGCCTGGTTGATTCTTGGCGAGCAAATCATCGAGTTTACTCCACTCGCCTATGAAACCGTTTTTCAGCATATGCGGGATCCAGTTGTTGTAGTGGATGAGCAAGGTCGGATTATTGGACTTAATCGCGGTGCTGAGGCGCTGCTCGACGTCTCTGAAACGTCTGCACTTATGGAGCCACTGAGCGTCGTATTAGGCGGTGAATCTCCGGAGATTTTCGAGGCGCTGGACAGCGGTGAACCGCGAAACATGCTGACGGCAACCGGTCGATATTTGCACGTGCAGGTGTCAGATATGGCGTCCACCCGAGCAACCTCATCTGATGGCAAGGTTCTGATGTTCCGTGATGTCAGCGATGTAGAGAAAGCCCAGGCCGAAGTCCGCGCCAGCGAGGCGCTGCTACGGACGCTTATTGACCACTCGGTGAATGGCATCGTTCGCCTTCGCTGGACGCAGAATGAAAAAGAGGGCGAGGCGAAGTTGCGCTGTGTATTTGCTAATACAGCCGCCGCGCGCTTCCTGCACATGGAAACTGATGATCTGCTCGACTGCAGCGGCGAGCAAATTTTGAGAATCGCCACGAATGCGATGGATGCTGATCGGGCAAAGGCCGTTGTTGGTGATTTCAGCAAAGCGATCCAGGCTAATGAAAGTGTCGACATAGAGACCCAACATCAGTCGAATGGCGCGGTGAGGTGGCTGCGAATGATCTGCCAGCCCTTTGGCACAGACATCGCACTCACGTTTGTCGATGTTACGGACGGCAAGGCCGAAGTTGATCAAATGGAATCGATCGCGCTGTCGGATCCGCTAACCGGAGTTCTGAACCGTCGTGGCTTCGAGCGTAAGGCATCACAGCGCCTGACAGAGAGCGCCGACGATGCATCCGGAGCACTGCTTTTCATTGACCTCAACGATTTCAAGACAATTAACGACAACTATGGGCACGAAGTTGGAGACCAAATGCTGACAATCGCTGCCGCGCGCCTGAGGAAAAGCCTGCGGTCCTGCGACGTTATTGGTCGCCCTGGCGGTGACGAATTCGTTGCTCTGGTGCCGGATGTCACGGGTGAAATCGCCGAGCAGCTGGCGAGGCGCCTGACGGCGACACTCGAAAAGCCGTACCTCATCGGCAAAGACGAGCTGAACTGCGCGTCAAGTATCGGACTGGCACTTTACCCGGATAACGCCAATACATTGACCGGATTGTTGCGCGAAGCGGATCAGGCCATGTATCGAGCCAAGGATCGTTGTCGCGGTGTGACGGAAGTTGGCACTTGCGACCTTCTTGAGAAAGCCATGTAATATTCCGCTACCTGCACGGGTCAGTTTCACCGACACGATTAAGGAGCGCGATACAGATGTCTATTTTCGCAACTGTGCAATTCAATGACCGAGCCACGGTAATCAGCTTGCTGTCGACAGTATTGGTGCTGAGTCTGCTATGCAGCATGTCGGTACAGTACGGGCATGCCGATACGCCTGTTGCCACGACTGCCGAAGAGATTCAACCCCTGGTTGCTGGAGATGTCGCGCCACGATTTGCGGTTGAAACGGTTGACCATGAACCATTCGTGTTTGAACCGCGAAAACTGGATCGGCCGGCCTTGCTCATATCTTTTCGCGGCGGCTGGTGTCCTTATTGCAACATGCACCTGTCAGAGCTTCGACACGTCATCGGTGACATCGACGCGCTGGGCGTGGACGTCCTGTTCCTTAGCGGTGATCGCCCGGAATTGCTCTACCGGAGCCTGAATGAAGAGACGCAACAAGACATCGCTGGTCTCGATTATCAGCTCCTTTCCGATGCTGATGCTCAGGCCGCCATTGCGTTTGGCATTGCGTTCAAGGCGCCACAAAAAGCGATCGACAGGCGCGTCGAGAAAGGCGACGACATCACGGATTCGTCGATGGCAGTACACGGAGTGCTACCGGTGCCATCGGTGTTCGCAGTGGATAAAGACGGAAAAATCGCGTTTGCCTATTCGAATGCGGACTACAAAGAACGGCTTCCCGCTGACCAACTCCTGGCCGTTGCCAAAGGCATGGTGGCCGCTCAATAGTTGTAAGTCCCCGGTAATGGTACGCTTCGCGCTTGATCCAATGAGAGAGCGTGGAGACACCTATGGTAACGGCAATCGTCATGATAAAGGCTGAGACCAGCCGAATTCCCGAGCTGGCCAACCAGATCACGGAGATGGATGGCGTTCAGGAAGTTTTTTCTGTCGCCGGTCGCGTTGACCTGATCGCGATAGTGAAGGTTGCTCGCAACGACGATCTCGCTGACGTCATCAGTGACAGAATGCGCCACCTCGAGGGCATCGTCGAGACTGAGACGATGATTGCATTTCGCGCCTATTCCAAAAAAGAACTCGATGCAGGTTTCGAACTCGGACTCGACTAGAGATTAAATGATGAACGAATCCAGTCGCGGCAATCCCATTGCGCGGATCGTCAAAGCGGCGACCAAGGTCGAGCCCCATGAGTTGGCCGCAACGCTGTTGTCGTTCTTTTTTGTATTCATCCTGATGACCGCGTACTTCATCATGCGTCCGGTTCGCGATGCGATGGCGAGCGACTGGACTGATGTTGAGGTCAGCCTGCTTTGGACGACGACCTTCTTTCTCAGCGTTATTGCCGTAAGTGTCTATGGTGCCGCCATATCGTTCGTTCGCTTTCGATTCCTGGTGCCGGGCGTCTATTCTTTTTTCGCGCTGTCGTTCTTCGTCTTCTACGCGGGTTCGACTTTTTTCGCTGACCCGGATCTGGTCGACAAGGGTTTTTATGTCTGGCTCAGCGTATTTAGCCTGTTTCACTTGTCGGTGTTCTGGAGCTTCATGTCAGACCTGTTCAGCAAAGAGCAGGCACCCAGGCTATTCGGGTTTATTGCGACCGGCGCGAGCGTGGGGGCGATAGTCGGGCCTCTATTGACAGCACAATTAGTAGAACATGTTGGCACTGACAACATGATGCTCATCTCGGCATCGATGTTGTTAATTCCGATTCCAATTATTCTGGTCCTTAAAAGGCTTAAGCGAACGGTTCTGGGCAATGAAGATGTCCGCGTGGACCTCAGTGCGCAGCAAGCCATGGGGCGAAATCCGTTGGCCGGCTTTTCGATCTTCCTGAAGAGTCCTTACCTGTTGGGGATCGGCCTGTTCATTCTTCTCTATGTTGCCATTGGCTCATTCGTATACTTTGAATTGAAGAATTTGCTCGAGGTTTTTACGCGTGACGAACGCACCCAGATTTGGGCGTATATCGATTTCGCGGTGAATACGCTGGCCATTCTCACGGCCATGTTTATCACGAGCCGAATCACGACGCGATTTGGCATGGCAACGACACTCGCGTTGGTTCCGGCGTTGATGGCAATCGGTATGCTCGTAATCGCACTGTCGCCGGTCGTTGCTGTTGTTGCCGGATTGCAAGTTGCCAGACGTGCGGGCAACTACGCTATTACCCGACCAGGGCGGGAAATGCTATTCACAATCGTAGACAGGGAAACCCGGTTCAAAGCGAAGCCGGTCGTTGATATCGTGTTGTACCGTGGTGGTGATATGGTCACAGCATGGGCGTTTACTTTGCTGACGAGTGTCGCCGGTCTGGGTCTCGGCGCGGTCGCAGCAATCGGTGCCGTTATCGCAGGCATCTGGTCGTTTGTTGGCATGTACCTTGGCCGGAGGTTTGACGCAGCTTCGGCGGAGCACGGCTCCGAGCCAGGGTGAAGACTAAGGAGACTGATGTGCACGACACAAAAATCGAATACAGTTCTGCGGCTAAATGGTTGCACTGGTCAGTCGCGATCGGCATCTTCGTGTTGCTCTGGCTGGGCTTGCAACAGGCCGGTATGGAGCGCGGGCCGGAGAAGTTGGAATTGCGGGCACTCCACGCGTCAGTTGCCCTCATCGTACTCGCGTTAATGGCTGTACGGCTGGTTTGGCGTTTTCTTAACGGCGTGCCGGCGCATCCTGACGGTATACCCGGATGGCAGCGCGCGGCCTCGACGCTGGTTCATTGGGGGCTCTACATTTCAGTTTTTGTACAGCTTATCTCGGGTTCAATGACGGTTGCGACCGGTGGCAATGCGTTGCCGTTTTTCGGCTTGTTTTCTGTTGCACTACCGATTGTCGAAAATGATGAGTCACATGAGTTTTGGGAGGAAATCCACGAATTCTCCTGGGTGATCATCGCAGTTCTGCTAATCGTGCATGTGCTCGCAGCGCTGTATAACCATTTCGTACTGAAGAATAATGTATTGCGGCGCATTACAATCGGTGTTCGCAAGGGCTCTTGAAAGGGCAATGAAAAAACCGGCACCGAGCTTCGAGAGTAACGACCTGCGTGAATTTGGCGAGGTGCTGCGCGGGCGGCGGACGATCAACCTGTTTTTGCAAACGCCGGTGCCGGAAAAACTCATTCGTGATGCGATCGAAGTCGCAACCTGGGCGCCCAATCACCACGTAACAGAACCCTGGGCGTTTTATGTGCTTGGCAAGCAAACGAAAACGATATGTCTGGACCTCATACGGGACATCGTCACAGCAAAAAAGGACGCGCAAGCAGCCGATTTCAAAGCGAAGAGCTGGTCCGAAAAGCCGGGATGGTTAGTTGTAAGCTGCCGCAGGTCGAAAGAGCCGACACTGCAGCAAGAGGATCTCGCAGCGTGCAGCGCCGCTGTGCAGAACCTGATGCTGTATCTGTGGAAAGCCGGTGTCGGCTCAAAGTGGACTACTGGCGACATCACACGCGACTCGCGTTTCCTGGATATCGTTGGTATTGATGCAGACCACGAGCTTGTTGTCGGCCTGATCTGCTACGGCTACCCAAAAGTCACACCGGATCAGGTCCGCAAGCCCGCGACAGATGTGCTGACGGAACTCCCCTAGGCAAATTCCCCTGGCCCTGGTTTTCAGTCCCGCGCGAGTTCGTCCGGGTGGTGCATGAAGGGTCCGGGTGCGATCAATGGTTTGAGCAAAAAAACCGCGATCGTAATAGCGGATACGGTGGCGATGATGACAACGCTGTGGCGAACACTGCCGTCATATATCAATGCACCGGCAATCGCGCCAATGGCCCCCAGGATGTTTTGCAGCGTACCGATAATCGATGAGGCCACACCGGCGATTCGGGGCAGCGGGTCAAGCGCGACAACCAGGGAATTCGGCATGAGGATGGCGACCGTAAACATGAAGATGCAGATGTTCATCCATAGCCACCAGAACGGGGCGCTATCGAGCCAGGCAATTACAAGCAATTGCGTACCGCTGATTGCGATGAGCACAACAGCGATAGTGAGTAACTGCATCATGTCGAATCGGGCAACCAGAATACGATTGACCGCAGCACCGGAAAGTATCGATAGTCCGGCGGTCGCGAACACCAAGCCGAACGCCTGTATCGAGAATCCGTAGATTTCGACGACAAGTGCGGCAGATACAGTAATTATCGACATGAACCCTGCAGGTGGGAGGATGATCAACAGCAGCCCAAAGATGCTCTGCCGGTGGGAAAAGAATTCGGCGAAGCTGGAGATCAACTGGCGCACGGGGTGTTGTCCGGTGGTCGGTGTGTGAGTCTCGAAAAGGTTACTGCGAATTGCGAGCAGTATCGCGAAGCCACACGCGGCGATGAGGGTAAACGGAGTGCGCCAACCCCATTGCGCAACGAGCAATGCGCCGATGCTTGGCGCGATGACAGGTGCCGCTGTAAAGATCATCATCATTAACGACATCAGGCGTGCCGCTTCTTTGCCACTTGCAACGTCCCTGACGATTGCGCGGGATACAACGAGCGCAGATGCGGCACCGAATCCCTGCAGAAAACGAGCGCCAAGTAAGACTTCGATATCATTCGCGTTAGCGGCTATTGTCGCGGCTATTGCGAACAGCGACATGCCAACATACAGGACAGGCATGCGGCCAAGACGATCGGCAAACAGCCCGGCTGGAATCTGGCCGAAGGCCATGCCCGCCATGAATATACCGACGATTTGCTGGCTGCGCTGCAGGTTGGTTGCGAGGGCTTCAACCATTGCCGGTATGGCAGGGAGGCTGAGGTCAACTGTCAGCGCGGCCAGGCCCGTCAGCAGGCCGAGCGTAACGACGAAGCTTCGCTTATGGTGGGGGGCGGGGGGGCTCACGATCAGGTCAGACTGACATCCCGACCTGCTATTAACAAGCCCGCCAGCGAGGGGCTGCCGAGCCAGTAGCTAAGATCCCTCGGATGTCCGATGTCCCAAATCGCGAGGTCAGCGCGTTTGCCGGTCTCGAGTGTACCGCGATCTTCGCCGAGGCCGAGCGCGACGGCCGCCTCACGCGTTGCGCCCGCAAGGCACTCCTGCGGCGTGAGTTTGAACAGTCGGCTTGCAAGCGCCATGGCCTCGCGCACTGAGCAAAGCGGTGATGTGCCGGGATTACAATCGGTAGCAATTGCGATAGGCACGCTTCGTTGGCGTAATTCATCAACAGGCGGCTGTTGTGTTTCGTTCAGGGTTAGAAAGGCGCCAGGCAAGAGCACGGCAACGGTTCCGGCATTTGCCATCGCTGCCACACCGGACGACCGCGCGTACTCGAGATGGTCGGCTGAGAGTGCGCCAAACCTCGCTGCCAAAGATGCGCCGCCGCTATCGCTGAGTTGGTCGGCGTGCAATTTCACCGGAATCCCGAATGACTGTGCGCAGCTAAAAACTTTCGCGACCTGGTCGACGTTGAACGCGATTGTTTCGCAGTAAGCGTCGACTGCGTCGGCGAGTTTTCTTTCTGCGACCAGTGGCAGCAGCTCGTCGCAGATGAGGTCGATGTAAGCATCTGCATCGCCAATAAATTCTGGCGGAACAGTGTGGGCAGCGAGCAGGGTGGTGCGGACCGTCAAACTCGATGACGTTCCGATTCGGCGTGCGACCTCGAGCATCTTGATCTCGTTATCGATATCGAGCCCGTAACCGGATTTGATCTCGACGGTCGCAACACCGTCGGCTTCGAGCATTCGCACGCGCCGCATCGCTGATTCGAATAACGCATCAGGCGTTGCCTCGCGAGTAGCCTTGCGCGTCGAAAGAATGCCGCCGCCGGAGCGGGCAATGTCCTCGTAACTTGCGCCCTGGAGGCGTTGCTCGAACTCGGCCGAGCGATCGCCGCCAAAAACCAGGTGCGTATGGCAATCTATCAGTGCCGGAGTTACCCACTGACCCGCAAGGGATCGGGTAACTGCCGCCGTTTTCCCGGGAAGATCCGTGTGCGGCCCAAGCCACGCCAGCGCACCATCTGCGATCGCGATCGCGCCGTCCTCGACGACACCGAAACCGGGCGAATCGCGTCGCATAGTTGCGATGCGCGCGTCTGTCAGCAGCAGATCCCAGTCCATCATTCGTTGCTCCGAGTATGCTTTCGACGGTATCATGGCCAAAGCTGTATATACAACTTGATGGGCCTCCAGTGTCGTCTATTTTCGCTCGTAAAGCGTTGCTGCAAAAGGGCTGGGCAGACAATGTCCGCTTGCAGCTTGACGGCGGGCGCATCGGGAGCGCCACTGCAAATACCTCGGCCGAGTCCGGTGACTTTGTGGCGGGTGTCATCATTCCAGGACTTTGTAATGCCCACAGCCACGCATTCCAGCGAGCGCTCGCGGGCAGGACCGAGGAGCGTTCCGCAACCGGACACGACAACTTCTGGACCTGGCGCGAGCGCATGTATGCGCTGGCGGGGCGGCTCAATGCTGACTTGCTCGCGGCGATCGCGCAGCAGGCGTACAGCGAGATGCTTGCGAGCGGCTATACGTCCGTTGCCGAATTTCACTACTTACATTCGGAGCCAGGTGGCAGCCGGCACGACGACGTGATGTTCAACGCGCTCTGCGCTGCGGCAAAAGACAGCGGTATTCGCATGACTTACGTCCCGGTGCTGTATGAGCGATCCGGGTTCGATCAACCAGAGCCGGTGGGTCACCAGAAGTTGTTCGCCAATGATGTCGAGAGTTTCCTGGCACATCACGGGCGGGTTCGTGAGCGGGCATCAGAAACACTAAATGTGGGCATCGGTGCGCACAGTCTGCGTGCCGTCAGCAAAGAGTCGCTAGTAGAGATTGCCAGTATCGCCGACTCTCAGGATCTGCCGATGCACTTGCATATCGCCGAGCAACAGCGCGAGGTCGACCAGTCGATGGCCGCTTATGGCCGACGCCCGGTTCGCTGGTTGCTCGAGAATTTCGATGTCGGAGACAATTGGTGCCTGGTACATGCGACGCACATGGATGCGGACGAAATCGAGTCCCTGGCGCATTCAGCGGCGGTTGTGTGCCTTTGCCCGAGTACCGAAGCGAACCTTGGCGATGGCCTGTTTCCGTTGCATGATTTTCTCAGCGCAGGCGGAAGAATGGCCATCGGTTCCGATAGCCACGTTTCCATAAATCCGTTCGAGGAACTTCGCTGGCTGGAGTACGGCCAGCGCCTTGTAACGCAATCGAGAAACGTCGCATCGCTGCAGCAATCACATGTTGGCCGGGAGTTGTTTTCACGTGCGCTCGATGGAGGCGCGCAGATCAGTATGCGAGAGATAGCGGGTATTCAAAGCGGTGCCGTGGCGGATCTGGTTGCGCTGTATGACGACGACCCAATGCTGGTTGGTCACGATGAGGCATCGTTGCTCGATGCGCTGGTTTTTTCGGGCTACCGCCTGCCAATCGAGCGCGTCATGGTTCACGGCCAATGGCAGGTTATCGACGGGCAACATGTAGGTCAGGCCGATACTCGAGCCGCGTTTGCAGACGCGCTGCGGAAAATCGGGGAAGCACCGTGACAGCGCTCGTAAAACCAAGATACCAGCAACTCAAGGACCTGATCATTGGGCGCATATCGAACGGCGACCTGAGACCCCGGGATCGGGTGCCGTCAGAAAACGACCTGGTGGAATCGATGAACGTTTCGCGCATGACCGCGAATCGTGCATTGCGCGAGCTGACCGATGAAGGTTATGTCGATCGCATCGCCGGTCGTGGCACGTTTGTGTCTGATTTTCGGGCTCGATCTCACGTGCTTGAAGTGCAAAACATCGCAGACGAAATTACGCGCCGTGGCCACACACACTCCTGCGAAGTCGTGCGGCAGTCGCGCCAGCACGCCCGCGGTGAAATCGCCCGGGCATTGGATGTCGAGCAAGGTACGGATGTATTTCATCTGCTGCTCGTGCATTTCGAAAATTCCAGCCCGGTTCAGGTCGAGGATCGATACGTCGTCGCGGATTTCGCGCCCGAATGTATCGAGCAAGATTTTCGAACGGTGACACCGAGCGCCTACCTGACGGCTATTTCGCCACTTCAGGAAGCGGAACAGGTGGTGCGGGCGACGCTGCCGAATGCTGCAGTTCGCCAGCAATTACAAATGACCGACAACGAGCCCAGCCTGGTTGTCATTCGACGCACCTGGTCACACGGTCGGCCCGTTACTTTTGCGCGCCTGCACCACCCGGGCAGTCGCTATGAGCTGACTGGCCACTACACCCCTCCCGGAACACCCAAATCGACGATGGCCAACGTCGTGGAACTGGAGACCATAGAACGATGAGAAAGAAACGAACGATCAAAGCACCTGTTGGGACAGAACTTCAGGCGAAAAGCTGGCTCACCGAAGCGCCATTGCGAATGATCATGAACAACCTCGATCCGGACGTGGCTGAACGCCCGGAAGACCTTGTGGTTTATGGAGGCATTGGCAAAGCTGCACGCAACTGGGAAGCATTCGACGTGATAGTCAGCACACTCAAGACACTCGAAGCCGATGAAACTCTGCTGGTGCAATCGGGTAAGCCCGTGGGCGTGTTTAAAACACATGCGGACGCCCCACGAGTGCTGATAGCGAATTCGAACCTCGTTCCGGCGTGGGCGAACTGGGAGCACTTTCGTGAGCTCGACCGCAAAGGTCTGATGATGTTTGGCCAGATGACGGCGGGTTCGTGGATCTACATCGGCAGCCAGGGAATCGTGCAGGGTACTTACGAGACCTTCGCCGAAATGGGGCGGCAGCATTATGGCGGCGATCTGGCCGGGCGCTGGATTTTGACAGCAGGACTCGGTGGCATGGGCGGTGCACAGCCTCTGGCAGCGACAATGGCGGGTGCATCGATGCTCGCAATAGAATGTCAGTCCAGCCGCATCGACAAACGGCTCGAGACGGGCTATCTCGATACTCGTGCGGAGTCACTTGATGAGGCACTCGCGCTCATCAACAAATCGGTCGACGAGCGGGCTGCTGTGAGTATTGGTTTGCTCGGCAACGCCGCAGAATTGCTGCCGGAGATGGTCAAGCGTGGCGTAAGGCCTGATGCGGTAACAGATCAGACGTCGGCGCACGATCCGGCCAATGGCTATCTGCCGATTGGCTGGAGCGTGGAGCAGTGGGAAGAAGGTCGCGTCAGCGACCCGGATGCGGTCGCAGCGGCGGCACGCAAATCGATGGCGGTCCACGTGCGGGCGATGCTCGAATTCCAAAAAGCTGGAATTCCGACGTTCGATTACGGCAACAACATCCGCCAGGAAGCACTCAACGAAGGCGTCGACAACGCTTTCGATTTCCCAGGCTTCGTTCCCGCCTACGTGCGACCTCTATTCTGCCGCGGTGTCGGACCTTTTCGCTGGGTTGCGTTGTCGGGCGATCCCGAGGACATTTATAAAACCGATGCCAAGGTTAAGGAGTTGATTCCGGAGGATGCACATCTGCACGCATGGCTCGATGCCGCGCGCGAGCGTATTCATTTTCAGGGCTTGCCCGCGCGTATCTGCTGGGTCGGTTTGGGGCAGCGCGACCGGCTCGGCCTCGCGTTCAACGAGATGGTGCGAAGTGGCGAACTGAAAGCACCTGTCGTCATAGGCCGGGATCATCTTGATAGTGGCTCCGTTGCGAGCCCGAACAGGGAGACGGAGTCGATGCGCGATGGCTCTGATGCCGTATCTGACTGGCCTTTGCTCAACGCGTTGTTGAACACGGCGAGCGGCGCTACCTGGGTTTCTTTCCATCACGGTGGCGGTGTTGGTATGGGCTACGCGCAACATGCGGGGCTCGTCATTGTCTGTGATGGCTCGGAAGACGCCGACAGGCGCATCGCCCGGGTGCTCTGGAATGACCCGGCTACGGGTGTAATGCGACACGCCGATGCGGGTTATGAAGACGCAATTGACTGCGCAAGAGAGCATGGGCTGAATCTGCCGATGCTGGACCATGGGGGTGCGAAATGAAATTGACCATAGACAATCAACTGGTCGGTCTCGCTGAGTTGCGTGCGGCATGGCGACAACCGCTAAAAGTGAGCCTGGGCGACGATACGCGTCGACGCATCGCCGAGTCCAACGAGCTTATCGTCAATGTGGTTGCGGCAGGTGATGAGGTCTACGGCGTCAATACCGGCTTCGGACAGCTGGCAAATGTACGCATCGATGACGACGAACTCGCGCATTTACAGGAAAACCTGGTGCGCTCACATGCCGTTGGTGTCGGCGAAGATCTGGATGACGATATCGTTCGCCTCGTGATGCTGATGAAGGTCATCGCACTCGCGGAGGGTTTCTCGGGCGTGCGACTGGAACTCGTTGAAGCATTGTGTGAATTGATCAACCACAATATTTATCCGCGCATACCTTCGCAGGGATCCGTTGGCGCATCGGGTGATCTCGCGCCATTGGCACACATGGCGGGTGTACTGATCGGCGTCGGTGAAGCGAAAATACAGGGCACGATTGTGCCTGCGGAGCTGGCGCTTAAGGAGGCGGGAATCGAGCCCATCAAGCTTGCGCCAAAGGAAGGGCTGGCACTGCTCAATGGCACACAGGTTTCCACCGCATTGGCATTAGCGGCTGTATTTCGCACCGAGAACGTCCTGGCTGCGGCACTCGCGGCTGGTGCATTGTCGTCCGATGCGGTCAAAGGAAGCGACACGCCGTTCGACAAGCGAATTCAGACTGTGCGTGGCCACGGCGGCCAGATTGCTGTCGCGGGCGTCTTGCGCGAACTCATGCGAGACAGCGAGATTCGCGCCTCTCACGTAACTTGTGATCACGTGCAGGATCCGTACTCGATACGCTGCCAACCACAGGTCATGGGTGCGTGCCTTGATGTGGTACGTCATGTTTGCGGCGTTCTCGAGACGGAAGCCAATGCAGTTACCGACAACCCGCTCGTTTTTGCGGAGTCCAACGCCGTGCTCTCCGGCGGTAACTTCCACGCGGAACCGGTTGCCCTGGCGGCCGACTACCTGGCCCTGGCAATTGCCGAGATAGGTTCATTGTCCGAGCGGCGCATCGCGTTGCTGATCGACGCGAATCTCAGTGGTTTGCCGCCATTCCTGGTTAAAGAGGGCGGCCTGAATAGCGGTTTCATGATGGAGCAGGTCACGGCCGCCGCGCTCGTCTCCGAAAACAAGTCACATGCCCATCCCGCCAGCGTCGACAGCATTCCAACCTCGGCCAACCAGGAAGACCATGTCAGCATGGCAACGTTCGCGGCACGCCGCCTCCACGAAATGATCGACAATATCGCCAACATTGTTGCAATTGAGCTTCTCGCCGCGGCACAAGGCGTTGAGTTTCATCTCCCGCAAAAGAGCTCGCCGATACTCGAAAAAGTCATCGTGGCGATACGCGAAGTTTCCCCGGCATACGCTGAGGATCGATCAATGTCTGCGGATATCGCAAGAGTTGCGGGCTTGATTGACGAAGGGGCTTTCTGCGCGTACGCGGAATCGGTTCTCCCCAGTCATAGCGTATGACGGACACATTTACATTCCACCCGGGTTCGATACCGCTTCTGGTAAGCGTGCCGCACGATGGCAGAATTCTGCCGGACGATATTGCGATGACGATGACCGGGGCGGGCAGGGATATTCCCGATACCGATTGGCACGTCTCGAAGCTGTACGAATTTGTTCGCGGTCTCGGCGCAGCGACAATTTCGGCACAGCTTTCGCGATACGTTGTTGATCTCAACCGGCCAGCCGACAACGCGACCTTGTACGAAGGGCAGGTCGCCACCGGCCTGTGCCCCCGGCACACGTTCGATGGCCAGGACATCTACAGCGACGGGACTGGTATCGACGTCGCTGCGCGTGTTGAGCAATTCTGGATGCCTTATCACGCCAAAATCAACGACACGTTGGCCGAATTCTCGCGGTCCCACGGTTTTGCACTTCTGTGGGACGCACATTCAATCGCCAGTCGCGTGCCGCGGCTCTTTGACGGTGATCTGCCGATTTTAAATCTTGGTACCTGGGGTGGGCGTAGCTGTGATGCCGGTATCGCCGGCGACGTCATCGAAATTGCTGAAGACAGCCCCTTTGAGACCGTTGTGAATGGGCGTTTTGAGGGCGGATATATTACGCGCCATTACGGTCGACTTGCGGATAACATACAAGTGATTCAGCTTGAGCTGGCACAGCGCGCTTACATGGACGAGGCGACGCGCAACTATGATGAGGCGAAGGCGTCCGAGCTTCGTGTTACGCTCGAGCGTATGCTCACGGCCTTCGTCAGTGCGGCAAAACGGCATTTTTCGAGGTGAAAATGATGAAGAAATCTCTGCTAAAGGTGGTCGCGATTCTGGTTGCCGGTGGTTTTTTGCAGTCCTGTGCCTCCGTTGACTGGTCTGCCAGCAAGATCGATAGCGAAGCGAATAAGGCGCTGCACGTTTTTCGACAAGATATTGACGGCGGGCAGCATTTTCTGGAGCAG